>Ga0214469_1000037_pt1 | contig 32810 bp, 34 predicted proteins | sample RVTome_10_FD_187340 | JGI IMG/M metagenome (GOLD analysis project Ga0214469, IMG submission 187340) | Soil microbial communities from uranium-contaminated site in the Upper Colorado River Basin, Wyoming, United States - RVT153D57 HiSeq ... | reverse complement strand
CAGATGTGTACCCAGATCTACGGCGGACCGGGGACGGCGACGGTGCGCGGCACGTGGCAGGGTGAACGGGTCGATGCGTCGTTCTCCCGGCAGAACGGGTGCGAGATCGCCCGGTGGGACGCCGTCGCCGGTCTGCTGGGATGACGGCGCGCAACCGTGGCGACGCTCAGCCCCGCACTCGGCCGGCCGTCGGGTGAGCGGGGCCGGAGCCGGCCCCCGTCTTCTCGATCACGACGGCGATTTCGTCGAGGTCGGTGTCGTCGAGCGCCAGGCTGCCGGCGGCGATCCACCCGTCGACCTGGTCCGGGCGCCTGGCACCGACGATCGCACCGGTGACGCCGCGGACTGCAAGGGTCCACGCGACGGCGGCGGCCGCCACGCTGACCCCGTGCCGCTCCGCCACCGGCCGCAGACCGTCGGCCAGCGCCAGGTGGCGCGAGAGAGCGGGCTCGGTGAAGTCCGGATGGTTGCGGCGCCAGTCGTCGGCGGGCAGGCCGGCGATGCGCCCTGCGGTGAACGATCCGGTGAGCAGACCGGACACCAGCGGGCTGTAGACGATCGCCGCAGTGTCGTGGTCGGCGCACCACGGCAGGACGTCGGCGGCCGCATCGCGGTAGACGGCACTGAACTTCGGCTGGAGCGAGTCGACGTGCCCCAGCGCCTCGGCCACGTCCAGCATGGACACGTCGTGGTTCGACAGCCCGACCGCGCGGACCTTGCCCTGGTCGCGGAGGTCGAGGAAGGTCGGCCAGTACTCCTCGATCGGCGTCCCGTCGGTGGGCGGCCAGTGCATCTGGAGGAGATCGATGCGGTCGACCCCGAGCCGGCGAAGGGACGCGTCCACCTCGGCGCGGATGTTCGCCGGCGAGCCCACCAGGTCCGGAGGCGTCATGGGTTCGTCCGGGTTCCATCGCAGCCCCGCCTTGGTGAACACGAGGGGCCGGTCCGCCTCGGACAGGCCGCGAAGCGCTCGGCCCACGACCTGTTCAGAATGGCCATGTCCGTAGATCGGGGCCGTGTCGATCCAGTTCACGCCGAGCTCGACCGCGCGGTGGATTGCCGCGACGGAAACGCCGTCGTCCTGCGCGCCCCAGGCATCCGGCCAGCCTTCTCCCCCGATCGCCCAGGCGCCGAACCCGACCCTGCTGACCCGCATGTCGGTGCGGCCGAAGGCGACGGTGGGCAGCGACGAGCTCATCGGGTCTCCTCGAGCCTGGGCATCCAGACGCGCATCGTAGATGGTCACCGTTTGGCCCAGCCGTGGTAGGGCAACAGCGGGATCTCCAACCCTCCCGGTGGGTCTCCTCCGTCGGTCGGGGTCCGGTACTTCGTGATGGCGGGATTCCTCGGGCACCGGAGCCGGCTCGACGGACTGCGCGCAGAGCTGCCGTTTCCGCTCACGCTCGTCGAGTTGCAGGTCCCATGGCCCGAGATCGAGCGGCGGCTCCGCGCCAGCCGCACCTCGGGCCGGCTGGACGACTCTCGCGACATGCCGGCGTGGATCGAGTCGGGCGCCGAATCCCCTCGGGCGGATGCCACGATCGATGGCGACCGTCCGGTCGCGGAGGTGGCGTCGGAGATCCCCCACGCGCTGCGCTGGCCGGGATAGTGCTCACATCCGGCCCGTCAGGCCCGCCTCCGACCGTTCGCGGCCGGGCCGGATCAGGGGAATCACGGATGGCCGAGAGCGTCGATGCGGGCCAGCTCGGCCGCCGTGAGCGAGAACCCGAACACGTCGAAGTTGGCCGCGATGCGCTCCCGCCGTACCGATTTCGGGATCACGACGAACCGGTGGTCGATGTGCCAGCGCAGCACGACCTGCGCGGCGGTGACGCCGTGCGTCGAGGCGATGTCGACGAGCACGCGGTCACGGAGGTTGCTGGCCCGGAACGGGCTGTACCCCTCCAGCACTACGCCGCGGGCCTGCAGCTGGTCGACGCGACGGCGATCGTAGAGCTCGGGCGACCACCTGATCTGGTTGACCGCCGGAGTCACACCCGTCGCGTCCACGAGTTCGTCGATCTGGGCCGTGCTGTAGTTGCTGACGCCGATGGCACGGGCAGACCCCTGGGCGTGCACGTCGACGAGGTGCCTCCAGGTGGCCAGGGAGGCACGGCCGCGGGGGGGCCAGTGGACCAGCCACAGATCGAGGTAGTCGGTGCCCAGGGCGGCCAGGCTGGCCTTGAGGACCTCGCCCTCGCGCCCGACGTCGCTGGGATGCAGCTTCGTCGTGAGGAAGACGTCCTCCCGAGCCACGCCGCTGTCACGCAGCGCCCGGCCGATCTCGGCCTCGTTGCGGTACAGCGTGGCAGTGTCGATGTGGCGGTAGCCGACATCGAGCGCGACCCGCACGGCGTCGTAGGCCTCGCGCCCGTGAATCTGCCAGGTGCCGAATCCGAGCAGGGGCATCGAGCCGCCGCCGGCCAGGGTCACGGTGTCGTCACTCATTCACTTCAGCAATCTCGAGAGGCGTCGGTCGGCCAGCGACTTCCCACCGGTCTGACAGGTCGGGCAGTACTGCAGGCTCGAGTCGGCGAAGGAGACCTCACGGACGGTGTCGCCGCAGACGGGACAGGGCTCGCCGGTGCGCCCGTGCACCCGCATCCCCGAGCGTTTGGAGTCCTTGACGTCCCGCGCGGCTAGCCCCGCCGACCGCTTCACGGCATCGCGCAGGGTACCGACGATCGCCTCGTGGAGTGTCGCCACCTCCTCGTCCGTGAGCGTCGTCGACGGGTGGAACGGCGAGAGCCGTGCGACGTGGAGCACCTCGTCGGAGTGGGCGTTGCCGATGCCGGCGACCACCGACTGGTCGCGCAGCACGCCCTTGACCTGGGATCGGCCCGCGGCGTCGAGGATCGAGCGCAACCGGGCGACGGTGAACTCGTCGGACAGCGGGTCGATGCCCAGGCGGGCTATGCCGGGCACGTCGGCGGGGTCCCGGACCACGTACACCGCCAGCCGTTTGCGCGTGCCGGCCTCGGTCAGATCGAAGCCACTCCCGTTCGCCAGGCGTACGCGCAGGGCGATCGGACCCCGGCCCGGCCGGGGCGGAGCCGCCGGGAGCTTCTCGCTCCAGCGCAGCCACCCCCCGCGAGCCAGGTGGGTGACGAAGTGCAACCCGTCGCAGTCGAGGTCGAGGAACTTGCCGTGGCGCCCCACTCCGGTGATCATCAGTCCGCCGAGCGCCGTGACGGGCGGGTCGTAGGTCTTCAGCACGCTGATCGTGGACACGTCGACACGCGCCACGACCTGCCCCACCGCCTGCTCGCGGAGGAACCCGACCAGCGCTTCGACCTCGGGCAGTTCGGGCACGCGCCCAGTCTGTCCCGCCGGTGCGTCACCCGCCAAACGGCTCGATCACCGAAGGCTCCCTCCTCAGCTCCCATGATCATGTCGACTTTGGGGCCCAGACAGGCAGCAAAGTCGACATGATCATGGCGAGAAGACAGCGGGCAGGGGAAGCGAAAGGGCCGATCGCAGTCGCGCGAGGTACTGGACCCGGGGCACGTCGACGATGCCCAGCGTTCGCAGGTGCGGAGTCGCCCACTGGACGTCGATCAGCCGTCCGGCCAGACCGTCCGCGGACACCAGCTCGGCCAGCGCGACGAGGGCCACCTTCGAGGCGTCCCGTCCCCACGGTGCGCGGGCGTGGAACATCGACTCGCCGGCGAACAGCCCCCCGATCGCCACCCCGTACACCCCACCGGCGAGCCGGTTGTCCGACGTCCATGCCTCGACCGAGTGCGCCCAGCCGAGGCGGTGCAGTTCGACGTACGCGTCCGCGACCGCGGGCGTGATCCAGGCTCCCGGACGGTCCGGGTCGGCGCACGCCTCGACGACGCCGACGAAGGCGGTGTCCACCCGGATGTCGAACCGACGGCAGGCCCGACGCAACGAGTGCGAGACGCGCACTCCGGTCAGCGGCAGCACGCCCCGGGGATCGGGCGACCACCAGGCCAGTTCCGGCTCACCGTGCCGCGAACCGGGTACGGGCATCGGGAACAGGCCGGAACGATAGGCGGCCAGCAGCGTCCCCGGTTCGAGGTCCGCACCGAAGCCCACCAGGCCGTCTCCGTCGGCCTGTCCGGCCGGCGGCAGCGCCCAGCGCGTCGGGACTGGCTCGACCGGCGGCACGATCCCAGGCTAGGTCGTCGTAGGGTCGTGGCATGAGCTTCCGGCGCACGATGACGAACGTCGCGGGCAATGTTGCTGCACGCCGGGCCGCACCGGCGATCGCATCCCGCGGAGTCCGGCAGTTCCTGTCCAAGGCGATCGACGGATTCCCCGGCTTTCCGGGATCTCGGGAGATCGCGCGGAAGTACCTCGCCCGCACCCAGGACGTCGATGCCGCCGTCAAGGCCGTCATCGACCAGCACGTCCGGCTGGCCGGCGCGCAGGGGTTCGTCACCAACCTCGGCGGCGTCGTCACGCTGGCCATCTCCATCCCGACCAACATCGTCGGCCTTGCCATCCTGCAGGTCCGCATGGTCGCTGCGATCGCCCACCTGCGCGGCTACGAGATCTCCGCGCCGCGGGTCCGTGCCGCCGCCCTGATGACCCTGCTCGGCGAGGACGGCGTCCGTGACGCGATCAAGGACCAGGACCTGCAGGGCCACCCGCACGACCTCGCGGTCGGAGCCGAAGACCCGGACATCGCGACGCTCGAGAAGATCACCGCCGAGGTCACGCAGGCCCTCGTCACCCGGGTGGGTGGCAAGAACGCCACCTTGACCATCACCAGGCGGGTGCCGATCATCGGCGGTGCCATCAGCGCCGGCGTCGACGCCTTGGCCACCCACAGCGTCGGCCGCTACGCCGACCGGGAGTTCCCACCGCACGTCATGATCGAGCGCGCCTGACCCGAGCCCGGACATGGGGACGTCGGGCTGGCAGTTCTGGATCGACCGCGGCGGCACGTTCACCGACGTCGTCGCGCTGCGCCCCGACGGCCGACTGGTCACCCACAAACTGCTCTCCGAAGACCCGGCGCGATACCGGGACGCAGCGGTGGCCGGCATCCGAGCGATCCTCGGGCTCCCTGAAGGCGAGGCGGTGCCGACCGAGGTCCTCGACTCCGTCCGGATGGGCACCACCGTCGCCACCAACGCACTCCTCGAACGACACGGCGAGCGAACCGCACTGGTGGTGACACGCGGCTTCGGGGACGCGCTGCGCATCGCCTTTCAGAACCGGCCCCGCATATTCGACCGCCACATCGTGCTGCCGGAACTGCTGCACGAGCGGACCATCGAGGTCGACGAGCGGGTCGGCGCCGACGGCACCGTGCTCCGTCCGCCCGATCTCGGCGGGCTCGAGGCGGAACTCCGCACCGCGTATGACGACGGCATCCGCTCGGTCGCCGTCCTCTGCCTGCACGGCCACCTCCATCCCGCGCACGAGCGCGCCATCGCCGGCGTCGCGGACCGGCTCGGCTTCCCGCAGGTCAGCCGGTCCAGCGAGGTGAGCCCGCTGATGAAGCTCGTCCCTCGTGGTGACACGACCGTGGTGGACGCGTACCTGTCGCCGATCCTGCGCCGCTACGTCGGCCGGATCGCCGCCGAACTGGACGGCGTCCGGCTGATGTTCATGCAGTCCAACGGTGGGCTGACCGAGGCCGGTCACTTCCGCGGCAAGGACGCGATCCTGTCCGGTCCCGCGGGAGGCATCGTCGGGATGGCGCGCATGTCGGCGCTCGCCGGATTCGACAAGGTGATCGGCTTCGACATGGGTGGGACGTCGACCGACGTCTCGCACCACGCAGGCGAGTACGAGCGCGTCTTCGACACCGAGGTGGCGGGGGTCCGGCTCCGGGCGCCGATGCTCGCGATCCACACGGTGGCTGCAGGCGGCGGGTCGGTTCTGTTCTTCGACGGCAGCCGCTACCGGGTCGGGCCGGACTCGGCAGGCGCCGATCCGGGACCCGCCTGCTACCGCCGCGGCGGTCCACTGACCGTCACCGACGCGAACGTCATGCTCGGCCGGATCCAGCCCGCGCACTTCCCGCACGTCTTCGGCTCGAGCGGGGACCAACCGCTCGACGAGCAGGTGGTGACCGAACGGTTCACCGACCTGGCCGGCCGGATCACCGATGCGACCGGTGACGACCGCAGCCCCGAGCAGGTCGCCGAGGGCTTCCTGCAGATCGCGGTCGCCAACATGGCCAACGCGGTGAAGAAGATCTCCGTCGCGCAGGGCCACGACGTCACGGGCTACGTCCTGACGACCTTCGGCGGCGCCGGGGGCCAGCACGCCTGTGCCGTCGCCGACTCGCTGGGGATCCGGACCGTGCTCGTTCCCCCCATGGCCGGGGTGCTCTCCGCGGTGGGCATCGGCCTGGCCGACACCACTGCGATGCGCGAGCAGTCGGTCGAACGCCCGCTCGGCACCGACCTGACCGCCCCGCTCGACGAGCTTGCCGACACCCTGGTTGGTGCCGTCCGCACCGACCTCGTCGAGCAGGGCGTTCCGCCGGAGCGGATCCGGACCACGACCAGGGCGCACCTGCGCTACGACGGCACCGACACCGCGCTCGCCGTCTCGCTGGCCGAGCCCGACACGATGCGCAGGGAGTTCGAGTCGGAGTATCGGCGCACCTACTCGTTCCTCATGGACCGTCCGCTGATCGTGGAGGCGCTGTCCGTCGAGGCGGTCGGGCTATCGGACCAGGTCGACCTGGTTGGACGGGGCGGCCTCGGCCTCGCCCGGGGCACCTTCGGCGCCCCAACGCCCGACCACGCCCCGGCCGACGCCGCCCCGTCCAATCATGAGCCGCAGCACGTCGAGTCGGTCCGCCTCTACTCGGGTGGGGCATGGCGGGACGCGCCCCTGCATCGGCGGGAACGGCTCCGTCCGGGCGACGCCATCGAGGGGCCCGCGATCGTCGCCGAGTCAGACGCGACCACGGTCGTCGACGACGGCTGGTGCGCTACGGCGACACATCACGGGCACCTGCTGCTCGAGCGGACTCTGCAGCGGCCGGGCGCGGGAGACCTCGGCACCGAGGCAGACCCGGTTCTCCTGGAGATCTTCAACAACCTGTTCATGTCGATCGCCGAACAGATGGGCGCCCGGCTCGAGTCCACCGCCCAGTCGGTCAACATCAAGGAACGCCTGGACTTCTCCTGTGCGCTGTTCGACCCCGCCGGCAATCTCGTCGCCAATGCGCCGCACATGCCTGTGCATCTGGGCTCGATGGGAGCAACGGTCACGGAGGTCATCCGTCGCAACGCCGCCACCATGCGGCCGGGCAACGTCTACGCCGTCAACGACCCGTACCACGGCGGTACTCACCTGCCGGACGTCACCGTCGTCACGCCGGTGTACGACGACGGTCGGAAGGAGGTTCTCTTCTACGTCGCGTCGCGGGGGCACCACGCGGAGATCGGCGGGCTCACGCCGGGCTCGATGCCGGCTTTCAGCCGCACGGTGCACGAGGAAGGAGTGCTGTTCGACAACTGGTTGCTCGTAGCCGACGGGCGGTTCCGGGAAGCCGAGACGTCGGACCTGCTCACCCGAGCGCCATACCCGTCTCGCAACCCGACGACCAACCTGGCCGACCTGCGGGCCCAGATCGCTGCCAACGAGAAGGGCGTCGAGGAGGTCCGACGCATGATCGACCACTTCGGCCTCGACGTCGTGCAGGCCTACATGCGGCACGTACAGGACAACGCCGAGGAGGCGGTCCGACGTGTCATCGATGCCCTCGGCGACGGCGACTGCGCCTACGAGATGGACAGCGGGGCCTTGATCCGGGTGCGCATCACCGTCGACCGGGCGGGCCGGTCCGCGACGATCGACTTCACCGGTTCGTCGCCGCAACTCGACACGAACTTCAATGCGCCCGCGTCGGTCGCGACCGCCGCCGTGCTCTACGTCTTCCGTACCCTCGTCGACGACGACATCCCGCTCAACGACGGATGCCTGCGACCGTTGCGGATCGTGGTCCCTCGACCGTCGATGCTCGCGCCCGTCTACCCCGCGGCGGTCGTCGCCGGCAACGTCGAGACCTCGCAGGCCGTGACCGGCGCACTGTACGCCGCGCTCGGCGTACAGGCCGAGGGCTCCGGCACGATGAACAACGTGACGTTCGGCAACGAGAGGTACCAGTACTACGAGACGGTCGGGTCGGGCTCCGGCGCAGGAGACGGCTTCGACGGCGCGCCCGTCGTCCAGACCCACATGACCAACTCCCGGCTCACCGACCCGGAGGTGCTCGAGTGGCGGTTCCCGGTGCTGGTCGACTCGTTCACCATCCGGCGGGGAAGCGGTGGGTCCGGCCGCTGGCGCGGCGGCGACGGGGCGGTGCGGCGGCTCCGGTTCCTCGAGCCCATGACGGTCAGCATGCTGTCAGGGCACCGCCGGGTGCCGCCGTACGGACTCGCGGGCGGGCACCCGGGCTCCCTCGGCCGCAACCGGGTCGAGCGTGCCGACGGTTCCGTCGTGGAGATGGCCGGCTGCGACTCGGTGGAGGTCGACGCGGGTGATGTCCTGGTCGTCGAGACCCCGGGCGGTGGCGGTTTCGGCACGCCGACGCCGCCGACCTGACCCCCGGCTCGTCAGCCTCGACGCACTTCGCCCATGACGAACGTCGTGGGACGCTGCCCGATCGCGTAGCATTGTCAGAGGAGCACGACGAACAGCTCGCCGCGCACCTCGAGCTCCTGCTCGAGCGGCGGGACCGTATCCGGCACACGATCGACTACCACCGCTCCCTGGGGTCATGATGGCGGCTCACCTGACCGACCTGGCCCGTTCTGTCCTGCGCCGTGGCCGACATTCGCATCAGCCCGATCCGTTCGAGACGCTGGGCATCCAACTGCGGCTCACGCGGCTCGCCGACGAGATCCGCCGCCTCGAGCACAACGACGGGCGGTGGGCTCGCGTCCACCATCTCAAAGCGGCGCAGGCGGCCTACGACGACGTGCTGGCCGAGGCGTGCCGGTTGTTGGCCATACCGGTCCAGGACGCGGTGGCGCCGGTGCGCCGGCTGCTCGCCGAGACAGAGCTGAGGTCACGCGGCTGGTCGTGGTGACGGTCCGGGTCTCGGCGACTCCGCGGGGCCGTCATCTCCCTCCTCGGCGACGGCTGACGTCCACCGTCACCGTCCAGCCATCAGCGTCCGTCCGGCCACACCGGCCTCCAGATCGAGCAGCAGCCGCTTGCGGTGGAGCCCGCCACCGTATCCGGTGAGCGAGCCGGACGCGCCGATCACGCGGTGGCACGGCACGATGACGGCGATCGGGTTGCGTCCGTTTGCCAGCCCGACTGCACGGGACGCACCTGGACGGCCGAGCTGTTCGGCGACCTGGCCGTAGCTGCGGACCTCGCCGTAGGGGATCGCCGTCAACGCCTCCCAGACCTCGAGCTGGAACGGCGTCCCGGTCGGGTGCAGCGGAAGGTCGAACTCGGTGCGATCGCCGGCGAAGTACCCGTCGAGCTGACGTGTCACCTCGGCGAACGGTGAGGCGTCCTCGACCCATTCGGGTCGTGGACCGGCCGATCGGTACTTCTCGCTGTCCATGTGCAGGCCGGTCAGCCCTTCGTCGTCCGCTGTCAGCGACAGCGACCCGAGCGGGCTGTCGACCGAGGTCCAGTACGTCGGCATCAGCTGACTCTTCCCTTCGTCGAGTTGTCCGGCCTGACAGGTCGGTGACCTGCGGCTCGTCGCCGACCGGACCGGACCGACTCGCCGACGGCGGGCGCCGCAGCGAGCGTCCACAGGTGCATCTGGGCGTACGAGCGCCACGGGCGCCACCGCTCCGCCGAGGCGGCCGCCGCCGCGGACGACGCAGGCAGGCCGGCCCGTGCCATTCCCTGTCGGACACCGAGGTCGGTCGCCATGAACACGTCCGGGTCGGACAGGGCCCGCATCCGCAGGTAGCCAACCGTCCACGGACCGATGCCCGGCACCGCGAGCAGCTCGTGCTCGACCTCGCCACGGTCGGCGCCCGGGTCCAGCCGGATCCGACCGTCTGCAAGCCGTGCGCACAACGCGTGCAGCGTCGCCTGGCGCCGGGCTGGCATCGGAAGTGCGCCGGGATCCGCGGCGGCCAGTGCGGCAGCGGTCGGGAACACGTGGGTGACGCCGCCGATCGGGGCGTCCAGCGGCTTGCCGTAGGTCTTCACCAGCCGGCCCGCGAGCGAACGTGCGGCCGCCACCGAGATCTGCTGCCCGACGACAGCACGCACCGCCAGTTCGTCACCGTCGACCGCGCCGGGCACTCGACGTCCGGGCTCGGCGGCCACCAGGGGCGCGAGGGCCGGATCGGTGGCCAGCGCCTCGTCCACGGCAGCACTGTCGGCGTCGAGGTCGAACAGCCGCCGGCACCGTGCTACCGCGGCGGCGAGGTCGCGCGGGTCGGCGAGCCGCAACGTACCCCGGAGGAACCCGTCGGCCGGCGTCAGCTCGGCGATGCCGGCGCCGTGTGGGAGCACGAGGCTGCGCCGGTAGGAGCGACCGTCGACCTCTTCGATCCCCGGTACGGCCCTGGCTGCGAGGAACCCCAGCACGCCGTCGAGGTCGGCGGGCCGGCGGAAGGCAAGCCTGAGCTCGATCGTGCCGGCAACCGGGTCGCGCCCGCTACGGCCGGTGCGCGACCGCCGGCGCAGGTCGCTCGGTGTCGTCGCGAAGACCTCGCGGACGGTGTCGTTGAACTGCCGGATGCTCGTGAACCCGGCTGCGTACGCCACCTCGGTCACCGGCAGATCGGTGGTCTCCAGCAGGATCCGCGCCGTGTGCGCGCGCTGAGCTCGGGCCAGCCGCAGCGGTCCGGCGCCGAGCTCCTCGACCAGAGTCCGGTGCACCTGGCGTTCGCTGTAGCCGAGGCGGGCCGCCAGGCCGGCGACCCCGTCGCGGTCGACGACGCCGTCGGTGACGAGCCGCATCGCGCGGCCGGCGAGATCGGCCCTGATGTTCCATTCCGGAGAACCGGGCGTCACGTCCGGCCGGCACCGGCGGCAGGCCCGGAAGCCGGCGACCTGAGCTTCGGCCGCCGAGCGGTAGAAGCGGATGTTCTCGCGCTTGGCCGGCCCCGCCGGGCAGCTCGGGCGGCAGTAGATGCCGGTCGAGGTCACGCCGATGAAGAAGACCCCATCGAAGCGTGGATCGCGGCTGCGCAGGGCGCGGAAGCAGGACTCGATGTCGAGCACGGACCCACTCTGGCCGTTCCGGCCGATCCCTACTAGCGGAAATCGGACGACGACGTGCGTCGCGTCAGCCTTCCTTCTTCGCGAGCTTCCGGGCCTGCTTGAGCGACACGCCCTTCGCCTCCTCGGGAAGTCGCCACACGTCGATGCCGCCCATCAGGGAGTACGCCAGGATGCGGATCCGCGGCGCCCCAGGGCGGGGGGGCCGGGTGCTTCCCCGTTCGCCATTGCCCCCCATGAACGCGAAGCCGCCGACCTGCACGTCGACAGTGTCCGGAAGATAGATGTCCATACCACCCATCACGGCGACGGCCACGATCGTCACGTCGTCGGCGTCGATCTCGGCATGGCGAAGGTCGATGTCGTTGCCACCCATCACGGTGACGGTCGTCAACCGCTCGCCCACGCGCCACCGACCCGTCTTCTCGGCACCGCCCATCACGGAGAGCACCCACTTGGTCGGCTTCAGCCGCCCACGGGTCGCCCGAGGCTGGCCGGCGGGCAGGTCGGCGATCAGCGGCGTCAGCTCGGCCCTCGTCGTGGCGGCGTAGGCCAGCCGGACCCGCTCCTCGAGCTCGGCCAGCGTGAGCCGACCGGCGGCCGCGTTCTCGGACAGTCGCTGGACGATCAGTTCACGCTCGGAGTCGGAGGCGCGGATGTCAGGAGTGATCGACACCGCCGGCTCGGGCGGCTGCGCGGGACGGACTGCCGGCGGCTCCGGCGGGACCGCGGTCGACTCAGACACGACGCCAGGTTACTGGGCGGAGGCGACACACCCGCCGGGTGCCTCCATCGTCATGATCGACTGGATGCATCACGCACAGACACGCCGCGCGTGTCGTGTCGCCTGCGTCCAGTCTGCGCCACGGCAGGCGGTCAGAGATCGAGATGCCAGTGCTGGCCGACGAGGTCGTGGCCGAAGCTGTGGTGGGCCTCTTCGCGGATCAGCCGGAATCCCGCCCGCTCGTAGACGCGCCGTGCCGCCGTCAGGACGTCATTCGTCCACAGCGTCATCGATGCGTAGCCGGCACTGCGGGCGAAGCGGACGCACTCGTCGACCAGCCGGCTACCCAGGCCTCGCCCACGTGCGGTCGGCTCGACCAGCAGCAGCCGCAGTCGTGCCGTCGACGCGTCGTCGTCGGCCACGAGGAACACCGAGCCCACGCGCCGCCCGTCGATCTCCGCGACCCAGGCGTTCTCACGGGTCGGGTCGGCGGTCTCGGCGTAGTCCGCGACGATCCGGGCCACCAGACCCTCGAACGTCCGGTCCCAGCCGTACTCCTGCGCGTAGAGCGCGCCGTGGCATTGAACGACCCAGCCGAGATCACCCGGCTGCACGGGCCGGACGACGGGCTCCGACGGCGTCGCCGGCCGTTGGCCGAGAACGGAGCGTACGGTCTCCATCGCGTCGACCAGCCGGCGTTGCTCGGACTCGGCCAGGCCGCCGAGCAGCGTCGCGACCTGCACCGACGACCGCGCGTCGAGTACCGCGAATGCATCGCGGCCGGCCCCGGTGAGCCGGATCCGTTGGCGGCGCGCGTCGGTACCCGACCGGTTGCGGGTCACCAGACCGGTGGCCTCGAAGCGAGTCAGGATACGGCTCAGGTAGCCCGCGTCCAGCCCCAGTGACCGCCGGAGATCGGCGACCTCGGTCACGTCGCGCTGCGCGAGCTCGTAGACGACACGGGCCTCGGTGAGCGAGAACGGCGAACTCAGCAGATGCTCGTCGAGGACGCCGAGCGCGGCGGTGTAGGAGCGGGTGAACGCCCGGACGGCCGCGATCCGGCCCGCGTCGACCACCATCCACCGAGCGTCGCGTAATTCTTTGACTCAGTCAATGATTATCCGCACTGTGGAATGTCGCCGTCCCGATCCGTGATCGGGTGCGACCCTGGGCGCATGCAACTCAGCCAGTCGCGCAAGCTCGCCAACGTCTGCTACGACATCCGGGGGCCAGTGCTCGAGCACGCCCAGCGCCTGGAGGACGAGGGTCACCGGATCCTCAAGCTCAACATCGGCAACCCGGCACCCTTCGGATTCGACGCACCTGAGGAGATCCTCCAGGACGTCATCCACAACCTGCCCGCAGCGCAGGGATACTGCGACTCCAAGGGCCTGCTGTCGGCGCGCCGGGCGGTCGTCCAGTACCACCAGGGCAAGGGCGTCGAGGACATCGACGTCGCCGACGTCTACCTGGGCAACGGCGTCTCCGAACTCATCGTCATGGCGATGCAGGCGATGCTGGACGACGGCGACGAGGTGCTGATCCCTGCCCCGGACTACCCGCTGTGGACCGCCGCGGTGAGCCTGTCCGGCGGCACACCGGTCCACTACCTGTGCGACGAGAGCGCCGACTGGTCACCGGACCTCGACGACCTGGCGGCCAAGATCGGCCCACGGACCAAGGCCGTCGTCGTCATCAACCCGAACAACCCGACCGGCGCGGTCTACTCGCGCGAGGTGCTCGACGGCATCGTCGAACTGGCCCGCGAGCGGAACCTCGTCCTGCTCGCCGACGAGATCTACGACAAGATCCTCTACGACGACGCCGAGCACGTCGCGATGGCCTCGCGAGCGCCCGACCTCCTCTGCCTGACGTTCAACGGGCTGTCCAAGGCGTACCGGGTGGCCGGCTTCCGGGCCGGCTGGATGGTGGTGTCCGGCCCGCGCCGACACGCACGCGACTACATCGAGGGGCTCGACGTGCTGGCCAACATGCGGTTGTGCGCGAACGTGCCCGCACAGCACGCGATCCAGGCGGCGCTCGGCGGACGGCAGAGCATCAACGACCTCGTGCTGCCAGGCGGCCGACTGCACGAGCAACGCGACCGGGCATGGAAGCTGCTGACCGACATCCCCGGGGTGACCTGCACCATGCCGAAGGGCGCCCTGTACGTCTTCCCGCGACTGGACCCCGAGGTCTATCCCCTGCACGACGACGAGCAGTTGGTGCTCGACCTGCTGCTGCAGGAGCACATGCTCATCGTCCAGGGCACGGGGTTCAACTGGCCCCGGCCCGACCACGTGCGGATCGTCACGTTGCCGCACGTGGACGACCTGGAGGCGGCCATCGGCCGGTTCGGCACATTCCTCGAGGGTTACCGCCAATGAGCTAGGCCGCTTCCCTCCCCCCAACGTGTGGCGGGTTCGAAACGTCTCACCGGGGTTGCAGACGTGCCCAACCAGCCACATGTAGGGAAGGGCGTGCGGCTAGAAGATCTCGATGGACAGTGGCGCGGGTGACCAGCTGAAGGCGGTCGACGCGGCGGCGAGTGCCCCCGCCCGGCTCTCCGTCACCAGGCCGGCCGCTCCTAGCGACAGCAACGACGTGCCCCCGAGGTAGGCCGCACCGAGGTGCCCGATGTCGAGGGCCAGGTCGGGTTCGTCGTCGGTGGCCTCGCACCGTGCCGCGGTCGCGTCGCCGACCAGGCGCCACCGGCCCGCGTTGCCCGGCAGCATGGTGTCGGTGACGTCCAGCACCACGTCCACCGGCGTGGTGTACCGCCGCTCGGCCAGGGCGCGCGGCAGGTCGACGATTCGCACCCACAGGCCGGGACCCGCGGAAGCGTCGAGGCCGCTGGGGTTCGTGACCAGCTGGGCCAGCGGCTCGTCCGGCGCGGCGAAGTAGTACTTGACCGTACGGGTGAGGTCGATCGAGAGCAGGAAGCGCCACAGCGCCCGGTAGGCGTCGGCGGTCGATGCGACCACCTCGATGACGCCCACCTCGCCGTCGGGTCCGGTGCTCGACCAGTCGCTCTTGACCCGCCACAGCGCGTAGCCCTCGACGTCGTCTCCCGAGTCGTAGAGCACCGCTCGCTGCGCCGACCGGCCCCGCCGCCAGGACCGCGGATCCGCGGTGTGGTACTTCCACCACCGCTCGTCACGTCCCGACCGGCCGGGACGAGTGGCCTGGACGCGCTCGAAGACGGCGCTGAGATCCCCGATCACGTCCTTGGGCACGGTCTGCCGCAGCCGGCCAGGCGGTGCCGGCACGGTCAGGGCGGTATCCCTGGTGGCGATCGTGTACTCCATCTGCCACGAGGCCACGCCGTACCCGAACCGGCCGTAGATGGCGCCCTCGCTGGCCCACAGGACCGCGACCGGTTCGGTGCCGCGGTCACGGACGGCCTCGAGCTGGGCGGTCATGATGCGGGTCAAAAGGCCCTGCCGTCGATGTGTCGACGCGACGGCGACACCGGTGACGTGCGCGGCCGGGACGACCGCGCCCGGCACGGTTAGGTCGCGAGTGAGGATCATGCCGGTGCCGACGATCGCGGCGCCGTCGGTGATCACATGCGTTCGGTCGGGCTCGGCGATCAGCCGCTGGACGTCGAGCTCGTCGTCCTCGGGGTCGCGCAGAAACGCACCGAGGATGAACTCGACGAGTGCGGGCATGTCGGCGTCGGTCGCGGCACGCATCGGAAGCTGGTCGGTCACCTCTCGTGTCTAGCCGACGCCGACCTTCGCTGCCAGCCCTTTCTGACGGCCGGCGGTGCGCCGACTCCGTGGGCCGGTTGAGGCGGTCGCCTGCGGGGTAGACATCCACCGATCGTCCTCGCCGTCTGGATCGAGGACGACGAAACGAGAGAGGTTCGAGACATGGGTATCGGTAGCGGTGTCTTCCTGCTGGCGGTTGGCGCCATCCTCGCCTTCGCCGTCGAGTACGACGTCGCCGGCATCGAACTGTCCGTCGTCGGCTGGATCCTGATGATCGCCGGGGCGCTGGGCATCATTCTCTTCCTGACCGTGTGGGGGCCGCGGCGCCGCGCTGTCGACGGCGGTACCGTCGTCGAGGAGCGTCGGTCCTACGACGACCGCCCACCCGCGCCCTGATCCCGGCATAGACCGGCGCGGCAGTCGACCATCACATCGACGTTCGCGCCGGTCGAAGGACGGCCTCGCCGACGTCGGAACACCCGTCGCCGGTGTCAGGCATCGCCGCCTCCGACCACGGAGCTCTCGACGTCTGCCGTTTCAACCTCAGCGTCGACCGGCGCGCTCTGCCCGGCCTCGCCGCCGGCGCGGACATGACGCAGCGCAGCCGCCGCCGTGACGGCCAGCCACAGGAAGATCGCGGCGCCGACGCCACCGACGACATTGAGGCCGGCGGTGAACGCCGCTCGGGCCGCATCGAGAAGGTCGGCGCTCAGCGGGCCGGGCAACTGCTGAGCCGCGGCCCACGGCGGCCGTGATGCCTTCACCGGCGGCATCGACCGCCTGGTCGGGAACGCCGGTCGGCACAGTGCCCGCCAGCTGGTTTCGGTAGACGACAGTGCCCAGGCTGCCTGGGGTGGCTATACCCAGCGCGATTCCGAACTCGCCGCCGGTCTCCTGTATCGATGCTGCTGAACCCGCCTTCTCAGCGGGAGCGGCGGCGAGGATCAGGCCCATCGTCAGCGCCATCGGCAGCGAGATGCCGAACGGGGCGAGAGTGAGTCCGGTCACCAACAGCCCGAGCCCGCCCACGCTCTCGACCTGCGTGTGGAGGAGTAGACCGATTGCGGCGAGGGCCAGCCCGCCGGCGCAGACGTACGCCGCGCGGACCCGGTGCGCCAAGGCGGGGGCCAGTATGAAGCCGATGATCATCGCGACGTTCTGGGGTACAGCCAGAGCCCGGCGTCCAGCGGGGACAGCCCGTGGACCATCTGCACGTACATCGTGAACAGCAGTGAGATCCCCGCCATGACGACGCCACCGAGCAGCATGATGCTCAGCGCCGAACTGAAGGTGCGGCTGGCGAACAGGCGCAGGTCCAACAACGGGCTGGTCAGTGCGCGCTGCCGATGCACGAATACGACGCCGACCACCAGGCCGACCACGACGGACGCGACAGGCAACGGCTGCCCGCCGTTACGGGAGCCCCGCGAAGCACGAGAAGACGGTCAGTGCACCGATGCCGAGGCGCTCGGCAGGAGCGCCAGTCGATGCGGCGTCCTCAGGCGAACAGTCGGGTGAGCCAGGACTGCCAGGCACGCTCGGCCTCCGCCTGGTCCATCGGCGCGAAGATGTGGTGTCCCACCCCGGCCAGGCCGCCTCCGCCCACGAACCGGTACAGCCCGTCGTCCGTGCGTACGCCCAGGAAGCTCGGAACGAGGACGGAGTCCACGACTCCTTCGACCGGGGTGGACCCGTCCAGGGTGAACCTAGCCGTGTCGCCCTCGGCGACAGTGCCGGACAGTCCGAGGCCGCGCTTGAACCCCTCCCACACCTCGTCCTGGTTCGGCTGCTGCGGCCCCCAGGCCGAAACGGGTGTGGCGGTCCGGCCGGGGAAGTACGTCAGGTAGATGCCCAGCGAGCGCAGGTACATGGGGTCGCCCTTGCGCAGCGCGTCGTACTCCGCCTCCCAGTCGTCACCGCCGAGGAAGCCGTTGTGCACGAGCCGGACCACGGTGCTGCCCTGGTCGCGTCCCTCGACGAGGAACTCGAACGCCATGAACGACCCGTCCTCGGCCTCGGGGCTCCGGTAGGCCAGTCGGTTCGGTGGATCCCAGGCGGTGATCGTGGACTCCGCCGTGAAGTAGTCGCTGACCGCCATCCGTACCTGACCGCCCGCGCGCGGTTCGACCTCGTTGCGTCCCATGAACCAGGAGTCGATTCCCGGCCCGGTGGCGATCGCCTCCCACACCTGCTCGGGGGTCGCGTCCACCGTGATCTCGTTGTCGGTCTCGAACTCGTGGCCCATCTCAGGACTCCCTCGTGGTCTCGATCGGCTTCGTCTTCACACTCGGGTGGACGGCGACGACGACGCGGTGGTCGCGCCCGCCTTTCGCGCTCTCGTCGTGGTACTTGCCCACCAGCGCGGTGACCGCACCCGCCAACTCCTCCGCGAACGCGGCACGATCGGCGGCCGACGCGAAGCGGACCTCGCCGTCGATCGCGAACGTCGCCACCGGCCTCCGGGCCTTGGCCGCCCCGGTGATCAGCGCACCGACATCGCGCACGAGCCGTGCGGCGACCGCGAGCAGCCATTGCGCCGAGAGCCGGTCCGGCGAGCGGGACGGATCCGGCGCCACTGCAGCCAGGGCAGCGGGGGAGATCACATACGACTTCGCCGTCGCGCGGAGCATCCGCTCGGTGACGTTGCCCTTCCGACGTTCCTCCACCAGCTCGACCAGCCCGTGCCGCTCCAGCGCGCGCAGATGGTAGTTCACCTTCTGCCGCGCCAGGCCGACCCGTGCGGCAAGCATCGTCGCCGAAGCGGGCTCGGCCAACTCGGCCAGCAACCGGATGCGCACCGGATCCAGCGAGACCTCGGCCGCAGCCGGGTCCTCGATCACTGCCACCTCGAACATGCCGGCCACCCTGGCACCGACAATAGTTTTCGTCAAGACTTCCTGTCTTGTCAGTGTTGCCCGTCGACGCTGCAGGCCGGCGGGGGACCGTAGGCTGACGTCGAGGGATCGGTCGTATCGCGCGATCGGAAGCGGCCGGAGGGCCGACGTTCCGGGGCTGGTGGACATGGTCACGGCAGACGACGTACGACGGGTTGCGCTGTCCCTGCCGCGGACCGAGGAACGAATGGTTCGGGACCGGATCAAGTTCCGGGTCGGCAGGTTGGTCTACATCTCGATCTCCGCGGACGAGGCGTCGATGGGCTTCGCATTCCCGAAGGAGGAGCGCGCCGCACTCATCGCGGCCGAGCCTGAGAAGTTCCACCCACCCGTCAGGTCCGATGAACGGTACAACTGGGTGCAGGTGTGGCTGGACGCCGTCGACCAGGACGAGATGCGCGAACTCGTCGTCGACGCCTGGCGCATGGTTGTGCCGAAACAGGTAGCAGCGGCCTATGACCCGCGGTGACACCGTCAGCTGTCGGGCAGCCAGACGTCGTCGTACGGCACGCTCAACTCCTTCTGGGTCTCGTCGTGCAGGGTCGACCCCGTCCACGAGCGCCACTTCCCGGGGATGACCTCGATCGCGACGTCGTCGAACCGGTTCCATGCAGAATCGATCTCGTCCAGTGCGTCCGGGCGCATGTACTTCGCCCGGATCAGATGGTTGATGCGCCGGGCGTCGGCTCCGGTCAGAATCTGCCCGATCCCTTCGGCGCTCACCATCAGACTGCGGCCGGTCGTGGCGCGGCCCTGGACGATCATCGAAACCTGCGGCCGTCGCTCGACGTTGCGGGCCTTGCGGGTCACCGACGACGTCTCGAAGTACAGCCGTCCGTCCCGGTGCAGGAAGATCACGAACGCGAGATGCACGGAGCCGTCCTCGTTGAGGGTGCCCACCGTGGCCGTCGCCCGCAGGGACAGCACGTCCTCGATCTCGTCGGGCGTCGGCTGCGCCCGGTAGACCTGCTTCGCGTCAGCCATGCGAGTCTTCCTCCGCTGCCCCGTGGCGCCGGCGCCGCCACCCTTTCACGCCGCGTGACGCGGCGACACCCGTCACGGCGCAGGCAGCGGCGGGTGCAGGGGCGGCGGCTCGTATCCGCCGGTGACGTCGGCGAGAAGCTCGGCGAAGGTGACTGCCGTGTCGTCTTCGTAGAGAGGCCCGATGATCTGCGCGCCTACCGGCAGACCCGCGGGAGTAACCCCGATTGGCGCGCTCAGCGCCGGCAGGCCGGCCAGCGATGCCGGCGCGATCCAGAACGACTGGTTGAGGTAGGGCCGGTCCCCTTCGGCCGTGGAGATGGTGCGTTCGTCGAAGGGTCGGCTGTCGTTCGCCGTCTGCCCGAAGTCGGCCAGCATGAAGTGCACGTTGGTCTTTCCGACGATGACTGCGCCGGCATCCCTCAGGCGCTGCACGACGGTGGCGTCCCGGTCGGCCACGTGGTCCTTGAAGGCGGGGTTGCCCCACGTCGTTTGCATGCCCTCGACGTAGAAGCTGTCCTTGACGGTCATGGGGACGCCGTGCCACGGCCCCAGGTCGCGTCCGCGCGCCACTGCCTCGTCCGCGGCGGCGCCCTGTCCGAGCACGGCCTCCACCGTCACCTCGACCACCGCGTTCAGCGCCGGGTTCAGTGCGTCGATCCTGGCCAGCACGAGCTCAGCCAGCTCACGGGCCGATATCAGCTTGCGCCGGACCAGGTCCGCTGCCGCATTGGCAGGAGGAACGCCAACTCGTCCATCATCACGCCTTCTCTCGAGGATGGGACCGGCCGTCGGCGGGCCATGATCGTTGAACCGTTGCTCGGCCTGGAACCCCACCAACGGTTCACCGTGGACCGTCGAGGGTCGCCCGGGTGACGCCATGTCGTCAGCGGGTGCGCGAGGGGGGAGTTGAACCCCCACGTCCTTACGGACACACGGACCTGAACCGTGCGCGTCTGCCTATTCCGCCACTCGCGCGCTGGCTACCGAGGTGGACGGCGTCGCGCCGTCTCGGAGCCGCACAAGGCTAACACGGTGGGGCCAACCACCCGGACCACGCGAATACGTCCGCAGCCTGCCACGTGGTTACGATCGGGTCGGTCGCCGACCGACGGCGTCGCTTGGGGGAAGGAGGTGGCCGTGGGCGTACTCCAGCGTTTCGAGCGTCGTCTCGAAGGCATGGTCACGGGCGCGTTCTCCAAGGCGTTCCGCGCCGAGGTCCAGCCGGTCGAGATCGCGGCGGCGCTGCAACGAGAGCTCGACAACAACGCTCAGATCGTCTCGCGGGAGCGCTCGCTGGTGCCCAACGACTTCGTCATCGAGCTCGGCTCACACGATCACGGCCGGCTGGCCCCGTACTCGGGCACGCTCGCGACCGAGCTTGTGGAGCTGGTCCGCGAGCACGCCGAACTTCAGCACTACGCCTTCACCGGACCGGTCACGGTCGTCTTCGAGGAGCACGACGAGCTCGGGACCGGACAGTTCCGAGTCCGCAGCACCGTCCGGGCCGGAGTCGATCGGGGGGCCACCTACACGCCCACGGAAACCACCGAACGAAGCGCCGCTGCCTACCTGGTCATCAACGGCACCCAGCACCCGGTGGTCGCCCCGGGGCTCGTGCTCGGCCGCGGCAGCGAGTGCGACCTCCGGATCGACGACCCCGGCGTCTCGCGCCGACATGCCGAGATCCGCGTCCACGGCAGCGGGCCCGAGGCGCAGCTCGTCGTCGTCGACCTCGGCTCCACCAACGGCACTGTCGTCGACGGCGTCCGCGCCGCCCAGGCACCACTCTCCGACGGTTCCCGTATCGTGCTCGGCTCCACGATCGTCGACGTGCACCGCCGGGTATCGCGGAGGTGAGCTGGTGTCGGAGCTGACGCTCACGGTCATCAGGCTGGGTTTTCTCGCCGTCCTCTGGCTCCTCATCCTCTCGGTGACCTCGGCGATGCGCGCCGACCTGTTCGGAGTCCGTCCGACCAAGCCGACGAAGGAGCGGGCGGCCGCGAAGCCGGCCAGGCAGGTCAAGCCGTCCCGGAGCGCACCGACGCGGGTCGTCATCGTCGACGGACCCGAGAAGGGGCGCAGCGTCGCCCTGGGGGGTGCGCCGGTCACCTTCGGGCGCGGTCCCGACTGCACGATGCCGCTGGGTGACGAATACGTGTCCACGCAACACGCGAGACTTGTGCTGCACGACGGGCAGTGGTACGTCGAGGACCTCGGCTCGACGAACGGCACCTACGTCGGCAACGAGCGGCTCACCCGGCCCAGTCCCGTCGGTGCCAGGAGCCGAGTACGGCTGGGCAAGACCGTCCTGGAGCTCCGGAAGTAGGCCGCGGCGATGCCATTGACGCTCCGGTACGTCGCCCGGTCCGACGTCGGCCTCCTGCGCGAAGGCAACGAGGACTCCGGTTACGCGGGCCCGCGTCTGCTCGCGATCGCCGACGGCATGGGCGGGCACGCGGCCGGCGAGGTCGCCAGCTCCGCGACGATCGAGGAGCTCGTCCAGATCGAGAACGCGGGCGGCGATAGCGACCCGCTCCGGGCGCTGCAGGCGGCGGTGAAGGCGGCCAACGACCGCATCCGGACGATCGTCGATGCCGATCCCGAGCGGCGCGGCATGGGGACGACGCTCACCGCACTGCTCTGGACCGGCGAGGCGCTGGCGCTGGCCCACATCGGCGACTCCCGCGCCTACCTGCTGCGCGACGGGATATTGCGCCGGATCACCCACGACCACACGTTCGTCCAGTCCCTCGTCGACGAAGGGCGCATCACCGAAGACGAGGCCAGCGTCCACCCCGCCCGGGCGATGATCCTGCGAGCGCTGCAGGGCGACGGCGATCCGGACGTCGATCTCGAGATGATCGAGGTGCGAGGCGGCGACCGCGTCCTGGTGTGTAGCGACGGCCTGTCCGGTGTCGTCCGTGACACGACTCTCCGCGACACGCTCGTCCAGCACGAGGAGCTCGCGGAGACCGCGGAGGCCCTCGTCGGACTGGCACTCAAGGGCGGCGCCCCCGACAACATCACCTGCGTGGTCGCCGACGTGATCGAGACCGATGCGCCGCCCTCGGCCGACGACACCGCAGAGATCTTCCTCGTCGGCGCGGCATCGGGGGATGCCCCGCAGGCCCATCCGGAACGACGTGCCCGGCGTGGCCCGGGTGCGGCGATGCGCGGGTTGCTGGGAAGTTCCGACGGCGCCCGGCGATCCGTCGACGAGGTCCACGAGGACGAGGATCTGCGCTATGCACCACGACCGCCGCGCCGGTTCCGCTGGCTGCGCCGGTTGGCGGTCCTCGCCGTGGTCGCCGCCGTGGCCTGGGCCGGCATCCGGCTGGCCGACGACTACGTGAACGACCAGTACTACGTCGGCGACCAGGCCGGCGAGGTGGCGATCTTCCGCGGCGTGTCCCAGGAGGTCGGCCCGCTGCGGTTGTCGTCGGTCCACGAGATCGCCGCGGACCTGCCGATCGGCGCGTTACCCACCTTGTACCGCAACCGAGTGGCCGACACCATTCCCGCCGCGGACCTGCCCGAGGCCGAACAGATCGTCGGCAGCCTGCGCCGTGAGGCCTGCCGAGCGCACGCTCCCGCCGTCGATCCCACGCCGAGCCCGAGCCCGACTCCGACTCCGACTCCCGGGGTCGTCACGACGCCGACGCCCACCCCGAGCCGTGCCGTACCGGGACAGCCGACGACGCCCACGCCGACCATCACGCCCCGCCCGTTGCCCACGGCACCGCCGGGTTACCCCGGGCTGGATTGTGCGGACCGGCCGTGACCGACGCCACCACGCCGGCGCCCCGGAGAGGTCGCGGTACCGAACTCGCGCTGCTGCTCTTCGCGGTCGGCATCGCGACGATGGCGTACGTCGCCGTCGACCTCGGGGCCCTCGGCCGGGTCCCTCCGAACGCCCTGGCCTACCTCACCGGACTCAGCGTGATCACCGGAATCGCCCACGTCACGGTGCGCACCTGGGCGCCGTTCGCCGACCCGGTCATCCTGCCGCTCGTGGTCACGCTCAACGGGCTGGGCCTGGCCATGATCCACCGCCTCGATCTGGCCGACGCGGAGGCGGCGGCGCAGGCGGGCGAGACCGGCCCTCCGGTCGACGCCCCGATCCAGCTCACCTGGATGGTCGTCGGAGTCGCGCTGTTCGTCCTCGTGCTCGTGCTCGTCCGCGACTACCGGATTCTCTCCCGGTTCACCTACACGGCAGCCCTGCTCGGGATCGTCCTGCTGCTGTTGCCGCTCGTGCCGGGCCTCGGCTACGCCGTGAGAGGGGCGCAGATCTGGATCCAGATCGGTCCCATGACCTTCCAGCCGGGTGAAGCCGCGAAGATCGTCCTGATCATCGCGTTCGCCGGATACCTGGTCAGGACCAAGGACGCGCTCGCCCTCGCCGGACGACGGGTACTCGGGGTCGACCTGCCCCGGGCCCGCGACCTCGGCCCGATCCTGATCGTCTGGGTCACCGCGCTGGGCATCCTCGCCTTCCAGCGCGACCTCGGCCCGTCGCTGCTCCTGTTCGGCATCTTCGTGCTGATGATCTACGTGGCGACCGAGCGGATCTCGTGGATCGTCGTCGGTGCGGCGCTCGGCCTGCTCGGCGGTCTCGCCGCCAACGCCGCTTTCGGCCACGTCCAGACCCGCATCGAGGGGTGGCTCGATCCGTTCGTCGACACCGACCGGTTCGGCCAGATCGTCCAGTCGCTGTACGGCCTGGCCTACGGAGGACAGATCGGCACCGGGCTCGGCCGGGGTCGGCCCGACCTCGTCCCGTTCGCGGAGAGCGACTTCATCGCGGCCGCGTTCGGCGAGGAGTTGGGCCTGGCGGGCCTGATGGCGATCATCCTCATCTATGCCTTGCTGGCCTCGCGCGGGCTGCGAGCCGCCCTGGTGCTGCGCGACCCGTTCGGCAAGCTGCTCGCGACCGGACTGGCAGCCGGTCTGCTCCTCCAGGTCTTCATCGTCGTCGGCGGCGTCACCAAGCTGATACCGCTGACCGGCCTCACCACACCGTTCCTGTCCCTCGGGGGCTCGTCGCTGGTCATGAACTGGGTGCTGGTGGCCCTGCTCATGCGCCTGTCCGACGCCGCCCGGCGGCCCGCGCCACCCATCCAGCGGATGACGGTCGACGATGCGGTGACCCAGGTGGTGAAGCTGCCGTGAACTCCCCGATCCGCAGGGTCGCCGCCGGGTGCATGCTGCTCGTTCTCGCCCTACTGGCGAACATCACCTACGTCCAGGCCTTCCAGGCAGACGACCTCAACGCCCGATCGGACAACCGCAGGGTGCTCCTCGACGAGTACGCCCGTGAACGCGGGCCGATCCTGGTCGCCGACGTACCGGTCGCGCAGTCGGTGCCGACCGAGGGCGAGTTCGCCTACCTGCGCCAGTACCCGCAGGCGCTCCTCTACGCCCATGCCACGGGGTACTACTCGTTCGTGTTCGGTCGCAGCGCCGTCGAGCGCTCCCAGAACGAGATCCTCTCAGGGAACGACGACCGGCTGTTCGTACGGCGGCTGGTCGACCTGGTGACCAACCGCGAGCCGCAGGGCGGCACCGTCAGGCTCACGCTCGACCCGGCGGCCCAGGAGGCGGCCTACGAGGCACTCGGCGACAACAAGGGTGCCGTCGTCGCGCTCGACCCCTCGACCGGAGCGATCCTGGCGATGGTCAGCAAGCCCTCGTACGACCCCAACCCGCTGGCCAGCCACTCCGTCGCCGAGCAGCAGGAGGCGTGGGACGCGCTCCTGGCCGACCCGAACAAGCCCGACCGCAACCGCGCCATCGCCCAGACGCTGCCACCGGGTTCGGTGTTCAAGGTCGTGACGGCGGCTGCAGCGCTGGAGTCGGGCCGGTACGAGCCCGACTCCGAGGTACCCGGCCCGGCGTCCTACGACCTCCCGCAGTCGACCCGCGAACTCCCCAACCAGAGCGGCCAGCCCTGCGGCTCCGGCCCCGAGCAGCTCACGACCCTCGCCAATGCGCTGCGCGTGTCGTGCAACACCGCATTCGCCTACCTCGGCAACGACCTCGGGGACGATGCGCTGCGCGACCAGGCCGAGCGCTTCGGCTTCAACAGCGAGCCGCTGACCGACGAGAACCTCAACGCCGCGACCAGCGTGTTCCCCGCCGAGCTCGACCCTCCGCAGACGGCGCTGTCCGCGATCGGCCAGTTCGACGTGCGGGCCACACCGCTACAGATCGCGATGGTCTCGGCGGCGGTCGCCAACGGCGGCGTGCTCATGAACCCGTACCTCATCGCCGAGGTCCGTGGGCCCGACGCCGTCACCGTGCTCGAGCAGACCGACCCCGAGGAACTGTCCCGTGCGGTCACCACGGACTCGGCACGCGAACTCACCGACATGATGGTCGAGGTCGTCGAGAACGGCACCGGCGAGAACGCGCAGATGGACGGCGTGCGGGTCGCCGGCAAGACCGGCACGGCGCAGACCACCGCGGACCGCCCGCCGTACGCATGGTTCACCTCGTTCGCACCGGCGGACGACGCACAGGTCGCGGTCGCCGTGGTCATCGAGGAGGCTCCAGACACCGCGCGTGACGACATCGGCGGTGGTCGCCTGGCCGCACCGATAGCCCGGGCCGTCATGGAGGCGGTGCTCGGGACGTGACCACGCTGACGGCGACCGGCCAGGTACTCGCCGGACGATACGCGCTGACCCGGTTCGTGGCCGGGGGGTCGATGGGCGAGGTATGGGAAGCCACCGACACCCGCATGGAGCGGGTCGTCGCCGTCAAGGTGCTGCGCCCCGATTTCGCCCGCGACCCCGTCGCCGTCGAGCGTTTCCGCACCGAGGCCCGGCTGGCCGCCCGGCTCATGCATCCGGGCATCGCCCGCGTGCACGACGTCGACGACGGCCTGTCCACGGCCGACCCGCCGTGGATGGTGCAGGAGTACGTTCCCGGCCGACCACTGTCCGACCTGCTGAAGCGCTTCGGCCGGCTCGCACCCCAGGATGCGGCCGAGCTCATCGGCCAGGCAGCGGTGGCCGTGCACGCCGCGCACCAGGCCGGGGTCGTCCACCGCGACCTGACACCCGGCAACCTGCTCGTCACCGACGACGACGTCGTCAAGATCACAGACTTCGGCATCGCCCGCGCCGCCGGCCTGGTGCCGCTGACCGCCACGGGTCAGGTACTCGGCGCGGCGGCCTACCTGTCGCCCGAGCAGGTGCAGGGGCGTCCGGCGACCCCAGCCAGCGACATCTACTCCCTCGGCGTGGTCCTGTACGAGTGCCTTGCCGGAGCGCGTCCGTTCACCGGAGCCAACGCGGTCGAGGTGGCGCGGGCCCACCTGGACGAGGCGCCGGTGCCCCTGCCGGCTTCCGTTCCCGAGACCTTCCGGGCCGTGACGGCGGCCGCGATGGCCAAGGAGCCGGCCGACCGTCCCCGGACCGCGGCCGAGCTCGCCGACCTGCTGCGGGCTGCCCGCACCGACCTGGTCACGGGCCGGTCCACCTCCGTACCGGCCGCCTCGGGCGCCGACGACCAGACGTCGCGCACGTCCGAGAAGCGCCACACGAGGCCACTCCCGCGCGTCCACCGCGCCGCACCACCGCCGACGGCAACCCTGGCGACAACCGCTTCCACCACGCTGGCGGCTGCGACGGACCAGGCACGGACGCTCTGGCGCACGTGGTCACCCGTCGTCACGCGGCAGCTTCGGTCGGCCCGGGAGCGGTATCCCGTGTCGCGGCTCGGCATAGCCGGGATCGTGATGCTCCTGCTGGTCGTGCTCGCCGTGATCTGGGGTGGCCCCCGGGCAACCGGCGCCCCCTCACCGGGCACGGCGGAGCCCGGGACGGGTACCGTGCGCGTCGTCGACGAACCAGGAAAGGGCCACGGATGAGCGAGCCGCGCCTCCTCGGAGACCGCTACGAGCTGGGTGAGGTACTCGGCCGTGGCGGCATGGCGGAGGTCCGCAGCGGGCGAGACCGCCGCCTGGGTCGCATCGTCGCGATCAAGATGCTGCGGGTCGACTACGCGGCCGATGCCACGTTCCAGGCCCGGTTCCGGCGGGAGGCCCAGTCCGCGGCCTCGCTGAACCATCGGAACGTCGTCGCCGTCTACGACACCGGCGAGGACGTGGTCGACGGTCACCGGATTCCCTACATCGTCATGGAGCACGTCGAGGGCCGGACGTTGCGCGAGCTCCTGCGAGAACGTGCGCGCTTCACCCCGGAGCGCTCGATCGAGGTCATGGTCGGTGTGCTCGACGCCCTCGAGTACAGCCACCGCGCCGGTATCGTCCACCGTGACATCAAGCCGGGCAACGTAATGATCACGGGGTCCGGCGAGGTCAAGGTCATGGACTTCGGGATCGCCCGGTCTCTGGCCGACACCGGGGTGACCCTCACCCAGACCGCTGCGGTCGTCGGCACCGCACAGTACATCTCACCCGAGCAAGCCCGCGGCGAACAGGCCGACGCCCGCAGCGATCTCTACTCGACCGGCTGCGTGCTCTACGAGCTGCTGACCGGACGGCCGCCGTTCGTCGGTGAGTCAGTGGTCTCCGTCGCGGTGTCACACGTGCGGGAGATGCCGACCCCACCGTCCGCGCTCGACCCGGGGATCACCCGCGACCTGGACGCGATCGTCATGAAGTCGCTCGCCAAGGACCGGCTCGATCGCTACCAGAGCGCGTACGAGATGCGCACCGATCTCGAGCGTGCGGCCGCTGGACTGCCGGTGGCCGCGATGCACGACACGTCGGCGGCGACGCAGCTCATCGCCCCTGCGGCTGCGGGCTACGACGGGTACGCCACCGCCACGGCGCTCGACCAGGTGCCCGACGAGGAGGAGTTCGAACCCGAGCCGCGCGGCATGACGTGGCGCAAGCTCGCGCTCGCCGCTCTGGCCATCCTTGCGGTGGCTGCACTGATCGGATACCTCGCGTTCCGGGACGACGGAGGTGCCCAACAGGCCCGCGTCCCCGACATCGTCGGCTCGACCCTGGAGGAGGCCCAGGCCCTCATCGAGGGGCGTGGGCTGGTCATGGGGACACCGGTCGAGCAGCCGACCACCAACCAGGACGAGATCGGCATTGTCTTGTCCCAGGACCCCGCCTTCAACACGACGGTGGAGCCGGGATCGACCGTGATCCCGACGGTGGGCGTCGAACCCGAGCCGGTCACGGTGCCGGCCAACCTCGTCGGGATGACGCAGGAGGAGGCCGAGGCGGCGATCGTCGAAGCGGGACTGACCGTGGGCGATGTGACCCCGGACGAGGACAGCGACGAGGAACCCGGCACGGTGACGGCAACGGCCCCGGCTTCCGGCGAGCAGGTCCCCCCGGGGACCGCCGTCAACCTCACGGTTGCCAGGGCACCCGAGCAGGTCGCGGTGCCGTCGGTCGTCGGCCGGTCCCTCGAGGACGCCCAGGAAGCGATCGAGGACGCGGGCCTGGTGCTCGGCAACGTCGAGAGCCGCGAGAGCGACCGGCCCCAGAACGAGGTGCTCGAGACCGACCCCGCCGGCGGCACCGAGGTCGACCCCGGGTCGACGGTCAACGTCGCCATCTCCGCCGGCCAGGCCACCGTGGAGGTGCCCGACGTGACCGGACAGCAACAGGGTGCCGCCGAGGCGACCCTGAGGCAGCAGGGGTTCACCGTCATCGCACAGCCGGAGGCCACCTGCGACGAGGATCAGGGCGTCGTCTTCGCGCAGGACCCGGAGGGGGGCACCGAGGTGAGCCCGGGTGCCAACGTCGTGATCCGCGTGGCGGAGCCGCCACCCGAAGGCTGCGACGACTGACCGACCCACCTCCCGAGCTCCGTTCACCCACCGCGCCGCTCGAACTTGTGGCGGGTAGGACACCTCTCCTCGCCCAGACACACGTGTCGAACCCGCCACAAGTGGAGGCGAGGAGACGGGCCGGCGGCGCCGGGACAACTCCTAGGACGGGCGCGGGCCCGACACGACGGGGGCGAGGCCCGCAGAGCGGGCCACGGCGCCCGGATCGCCGCACACGGCCAGCCAGTTGGCCAGCAGACGGTGTCCACCCTCCGTGAGCACCGACTCCGGGTGGAACTGAACGCCTTCGACATCGACCTCGCGGTGCCGGGCCGCCATGAGCACGCCGCCGGCGGTACGTCCGGTCACCTGCAGCACATGGGGCACGGTCGACGGATCGATGGCGAGCGAGTGGTAACGCGTGGCCGTGAACGGATCGGGCAGTCCGGCCAGCACGCCGACGCCGTCGTGGTGGACCTCACTGGTCTTGCCGTGCAGCAGTTCCGGTGCCCTGCCTACCGTGGCGCCGTACGCGACGCCGATCGCCTGCAGTCCCAGGCACACCCCGAAGACCGCAACGCGACCGGCGCAGCGGCGGACCAGGTCGACGCAGACGCCGGCGCGTTCAGGTGTGCCAGGGCCCGGCGAGAGCAGCACGCCGTCGAACGCGAGCGCATCGTCCGGGCCGATGTCGTCGTTACGGCGCACATCGCACTCCGCCCCGAGCTGGGAGAGGTACTGCACCAGGTTGAAGACGAAGCTGTCGTAGTTGTCGACGACCAGGATCCGGCGCGCATTCACGGGGCGATGTCTCCGGAGACGTCGATGGCGCCGTCGTAGGCGGGCAGCGTCACGGAGTCCTCGCGCTCGACCCGGTACCCCAGGCCGATGAACTCGGCGTACTCGCGGTAGTTGGTGACGTCCTCCGAATCGTCCAAGGCGTCCTCCATCGCCTCGGTGTCGCCGACCGCGGTGATCGTGTAGGGCGGCGCGTACCGGCGGCCCTGCAGAAGCAGCACCGGACCCACACAGCGGATGGCGCTGGTTGCCACGATCCGCTGGTCCATGACCATCATCGCCTCGGCGCCACCCGCCCACAGAGCGTTGATCACGCCCTCGAGATCCTGCTGGTGGACGAGATAGTCGTCGAGCTGGGTACCGGGCGCCAGCTCGTCGTCGGTCGCGGGAAGCGGGGCGTCGTCGAGCCGGACGGTCAGCCCCGGGCCCTGCACGGCCGTGAATCCCGCCGCCAACTCGAGCTCGTCGATCTGCTGCTGGAGCTCTCCGACGCCGGCATCGGCCTTCTCGGCCGTGAGCTCGTCGACCTCGTCGGACAACTCCTCGACCTCGACGACGAGTTCCGCGGTGCGGCGCTCCTCTGCTCGTACCAGGTCGGCAAGCTCGGTGTGCTGGCCAGGGCGCAGGTCGTTGCCGTCGGCCGCGAGCGCGCTGGTGGCCAGCAGGGCCCCGCACAGCGCCAGCGCGACAGGCGCGACGAACCGCCACGCCCGGCTGCTGCGGTCGGAGCCGGCCACCGGCGCACCTCCTCACGGTTCTCACGCCCGATGCAGTGACTACGCTATCTGCCAGGTCGTGCGGCCGAGCCGGGCGCGCACGTCCCTCGAACCGGGAGGACAAGCGAGTGCCCAGGAGCCGCATCCGCCGCAAGGCAGACTTCACGCCTCCGTCGGAGCGCCAGGCCCGCGGAGCCGGCGTCGCCGGCCGCTGGGTTGCGCCGACGATGGTCACCCTGCTGGTGCTCGGGCTGGCCTGGATCGTCGTCTACTACGTGACCGAGGCCGACCTTCCGCTCATGCGCCAGCTCGGCGGCTGGAACCTCGTGATCGGCATGGGTCTGATCACCGGAGGCTTCATCGCAGCCACCAGGTGGAAGTAGCTGTTCCACAACGCCGGTCCGGCGCCGTGTTACACCGGTGTGATTCGTCCCCACTGTGGACAACTGCTGTGGACAAGTTCCGTGACAACTCCGCGGACCGTCAGGCGACCAACAGAACCATCAATGCCACGATCCCGCCGACGACCACCAGGCATGCCGCGATCGAGTAGAGGGTGCGATGCCGACGGGGGGCATGGGTGAACGCGAATGCGAGCAGCGCCCCGGTGACCAGGCCCCCCAGGTGCGCGCGCCAGTCGATGCCGGAGACGACGAAGCCGAAGACGACGTTGATGCCCAGGATCACCAGAACCGCGGACACGTCGCGGCCGAACCGGCGCATCACGACGAACAGCGCACCCATCAGGCCGAACACGGCACCGGATGCTCCGTAGGAGATGCCGCCATCGGCCAGCCCGAGCAGCGACGCCGCGCTTCCGCCCAGTGCCGACACGAGATACAGCGAGAGGAAGCGCCACCTGCCGAGTACCGGTTCCAGCAGGCCGCCGAGGATCCACAGGGCGTACATGTTGAGCCCGATGTGCCAGAACTGCTCGTGGACGAAGGCTGCCGTGATCATGCGGTACCACTCGCCGTCGAGCACGCCGATCGGCTCGCCCTGAAAGCTCATAAGCGTCGCCAACGCGAACCGGCCGACCACCTCGATCGAGCCCACGAGCATGCCGATCAGCCACACGCCGCCGTTGATCCCGATAAGGATCTTGGTGACCAGGTCGCTGCGCTCGCGGACCTGGCCGCCGACGGCGGTCGTGGGCTGCCGGACGGATTTGCCGCCCTCGGCGACGCACTCGGGGCACTGGAAGCCGACCGGTGCCGCAGTCATGCAGTCCGGGCAGATGTACCGCTCGCAGCGGGAACAGCGGATGTAGGTCTCGCGGCCGGGGTGCCGGTAGCACGCGGGCGCGCTGCTCCCCGGCGCCTCCGGCTGGGTGCCGTCGACGCCGCCGGGAGAGCCGGACATCGTCACCGGGTCTAGGCCGGACGGCGCTCGACCGTGACGGTGTCGACCGTGACCGGCGTGGTGGGACGCTCCGTTCGGTCGGTCTCGACCGTGGCGATGGCGTCGACCACCTCGCGGCTCGACGCGTCGGCGACCTCACCGAAGATCGTGTGCTTGAAGTTCAACCAGGTCGTGGGGCCGACGGTGATGAAGAACTGCGACCCGTTGGTGTCGGCGCCAGCGTTGGCCATGGCCAACAGGTAAGGCCGGTCGAAGGAGAGCTCCGGGTGGAACTCGTCGGCGAACTGGTAGCCCGGACCGCCCCGGCCGGTGCCCAACGGATCACCGCCCTGGATCATGAAGCCGGAGATGACGCGGTGGAACGTGGTGCCGTCGAACAGCTTCGCCGCGGTCTTCTGCCCGGTGCGCGGATCGACCCACTCCCGGCTCCCCTCGGCCAGTTCGACGAAGTTGCGCACGGTCTTGGGTGCGTGATCCGGAAACAGCTTCACGGTGATGTCGCCGCGGTTGGTGGACATGGTGGCGTACAGCTCGTCGGCCACGGTGTGCCTTTCACGTCGGAGTCGAACCCGCCCATCCTCGCACGGACCAGAACCGCTGGGCATTCGGGTTCAGACGCGGCATGATCGTGCTCTGTATGGGGAAGGGGCCTGTCACGAGACCCGAGGAGGCCCGCGTGTCTGCACTGTCCGATTTACGGCACCGTCTGAGCAAC
>Ga0214469_1000035_pt1 | contig 33372 bp, 30 predicted proteins | sample RVTome_10_FD_187340 | JGI IMG/M metagenome (GOLD analysis project Ga0214469, IMG submission 187340) | Soil microbial communities from uranium-contaminated site in the Upper Colorado River Basin, Wyoming, United States - RVT153D57 HiSeq ... | reverse complement strand
CTGGACGCCGGGAACGCGAGCGGTGAAGACACTGCGCACCATCGCCGAGCTGCGGTCGGTCCTCGACGGCGAGCGGACCGAGGGCCGCGCGGTCGGGCTCGTACCCACGATGGGCTACCTGCACGACGGCCACCTGTCGCTCATGCGGCAGGCCCGGGCCGAGACGGACGTGGTCGTGGGGTCCATCTTCGTGAACCCCCTCCAGTTCGGCGCCGGCGAGGACCTGGACGCCTACCCCCGCGACCTCGAGCGGGACGGCCGCCTCGCCGAGGCCGCCGGCGTCGACCTGCTGTTCGTCCCCAGCGTCGAGGAGATGTACTCGGCGCCGGTTCTGACCACGGTATCGGTGGCGCAGGTGTCCGAACCGCTCGAGGGCGCCACCCGCCCCCACCACTTCGCCGGCGTCGCCACCGTGGTGGCCAAGCTCTTCGCCGTGGTCGGCCCCTGCCGTGCGTACTTCGGTGAGAAGGACTTCCAGCAACTGGTGGTGGTGCGGACGATGGCTCGAGACCTCTCGTTCCCCGTCGAGGTGGTCGGATGTCCCACGGTGCGCGAGCTCGACGGGTTGGCCCTGTCCTCGCGCAACAGCTACCTCACCCCCGGCGAACGGGAGGCTGCGCCGGTCGTCTACCGGGCCCTGCGGGCGGGAGTTGCAACCGTCCTGGCCGGCGAACGCGACCCCGCCGCCGTCCGCACGCTGGTGGCACAGATCATCGAGGCTGAACCACTGGCGCAATTGGACTACGCCGAGATCGTCGACGCAGACTCCCTCCGCATCCCGGACCCGCTCGCCGGGAATCTGCGGTTGCTGGCAGCTGTTCGATTCGGGCGAGCGAGGCTCATCGACAACGTGGGGGTGACCGTTCCGGCACCCACCCAGGGAGGTTGACCGTCATGCGTCGGCGCATGCTCAAGTCGAAGATCCACCGTGCGGTCGTCACCGACGCCAACCTGCACTACGTGGGCTCGATCACCATCGATCCGGACCTGCTCGAGGCTGCCGACATCCTCGAGCACGAGCAGGTGGCCGTGGTCAACATCGACAACGGTGCCCGCTTCGAGACCTACGCCATCGCCGGTCGCCGCGGCTCGGGTGACATGTGCCTCAACGGTGCCGCCGCCCGGCTGGTCTCCCCGGGCGATCGCGTCATCGTCATCTCCTACGCCGAGTACGACCAGGGCGAGCTGGAGCACCACGAGCCCGTGGTCGTCCACGTCGACACCGCCAACCGCCGGGTCGACGCCGCCACCGCGGAGCAGCTCGCGATCGGCTGACCGTTTCTGTCGGCCGGGCGCTGCGGCCCGATATGGGATCTGAGCGCTGACACAATGACGGGGGTGCTGGACCTGCTGGTCCTCGGATCCGGCGTGGCCGGGCTGTCGGCCGCGGTGCGGGCGGCTGAGACCCATGGCATGCGGGTCGGCGTGCTCACCAAGGCAGAGCTGCACCAGGCGACGACACGCTGGGCGCAGGGGGGTGTGGCGGCGGTGCTTGCCGACGACCCGGACTCGACCGATCTGCACCTCGCCGACACGTTGGCGGCCGGCGCCGGGTTGTGCGATCCCGACGCGGTGCGTGTGCTGGTCGACGAGGGACCGGCGCGGGTCAACGAGCTGATCGCGCTGGGTGCCATCTTCGATCGCGACTCACAGGGCGACCTGCTGCTGGCGCGGGAGGGCGGGCACTCCCACGCCCGCGTGGTACACGCCGGCGGAGCCGCCACCGGCGTCGAGGTGGAACGGGCGTTGGTGGCCGCGGTCCATCAGACGGCAGCGGCCGTGTACGAGCACTGGTTCGCGCTGGACCTGCTGATCGATGACGGGCGCTGCGCCGGCGTGGTGGCGTTGGGACCGTCCGGTGAACGGGCCGAGGTCCGGGCCCGCCACGTGCTGGTGGCCACGGGTGGCGCCGGTCAGCTGTTTGCGGTGACGACCAACCCGTCCGAGTCCACCGGCGACGGAATCGCCATGGCGCTGCGCGCGGGGATTGCGGTGGCCGACCTGGAGTTCGTGCAGTTCCACCCCACCGCCCTCCACCACCCGGCCATGCCTCGGCCCTTGTTGTCGGAGGCGCTGCGGGGCCACGGCGCGTTGCTCCGCGACGCCGAGGGCGACCGCTTCGTGGACGAGCTGCTGCCGCGCGACAAGGTGAGCCAGGCGATCATGTCCCGGGTCGCCGAGCAGGGCACCGACCACGTGTGGCTCGATGCCACGGGGCTCGAGCGGTTCGGTGAGCGCTTTCCCACGATCGCCGCCTCGCTGAAGGCCGTGGGCCTCGATCCCCGGACCGACTGGCTCCCGGTGGCGCCCGCGGCCCACTACATCTGCGGCGGCATCGTTGCGGACCTCGACGGCGCCTCGTCGCTCCCCGGCCTTTGGGTCGCCGGCGAAGCCGCGTGCAACGGGGTCCACGGCGCCAACCGGCTGGCATCGAACTCCCTGCTCGACGGCATGGTGTTCGGTCCCCGGGTGGTCGAGGCCGTCGAGCGCGGCAAGGTGGGACCGTCGCCGACCGGCGCCATGCGCGGCGTGCTGGACGGGGACGACGACGCCATTCCGGGACGACGCTTGGAGGCGCCGCTGCCCTCCGTTCGCCAGCGGGCTGACGGGCCCGCGACGCCCGGCGCCCGCGACGCGTTGCAGCGGGCCATGACGGCCGACGCCGGCGTGCTGCGGTCCGCCGACTCGCTCCAGCGGGCCCGCGACGCGGCGTCCTCGGCGTTGGCACGGGCGCGGTTGAACCGATCCTCCGACGGCGCCGGGTTCGAGCTCGCCAACCTGGCAACCGTGGGCTGGGCACTGGCGACCAGCGCCCTGGCCCGGACTGAGAGCCGGGGAGCGCACGCCCGTACGGACCATCCCCACGTCGACCCGGCACAGCGGCTGCGCTACCTCGTCGGCGGTGTCGTCGAGGGGCGGTAGGTCCAGCCCTCCTGCGTCCAGTCGATCTCGGCTTCGTCGATGTCGCAGCTGGCGTCGACCGGGATGATCACACCGGTTGGACGACACCGTGGGCCGGGTTCCCGGCCTCGCATTGCCGAGGCCAAGTCTCCGCCGATCCCAGGGTTGGAGCCGCTACGCGGGGACCGCGGACACGACCAGGTTCGACAGGTAGCGGCGGGCGTCTCGATCGAACCCGCCGGCACACGTGATGAGCCGCAGTGTCGGACCGGCGGTCGGGCCGTAGACGGCTTCGGTCGGGAAGGCGTCCTTGGGGGTCTCGAAGGTTTCGGTCACCGCGAAGCGCGCGACCGCTCCGTCGGTGCGTGTCAGCTCGACGAGATCGCCGGGGCCCAGTTCGGCGAGGCGGTAGAACACGGCCGGCCCGTCTCGGGAGTCGACATGGCCGACGATCACGGCCGGGCCCCGCTCGCCCGGCGCGGGACCCTCCGCGAACCAGCCCGCCTTCCCGAAGTCGGTCGGGGCCGCGAGGGTCCCGTCGTCGCGCACCGTCAGGTGCTCGAGATGGGTCTCCACGCCGATCGACGGGATCGTCAAGGTGGCCGGCGGTGCCGGCCGGGCCTCTGCGGCCGCAACGCCCAGCGGGGGTGGCCGCTCGGCGGCGCGGACGGTTGGTGGGGTCCGAGGGCCCGGCACCCCGGCGGTGCCCGGGCCCGCCACCCGGGTCACCGCCTGTCCCGCCGACATCGTGCCGACACGCTCGGTCGGCCAGCCCCTGCCGTCGACCGCGTGGGCGACCAACACGGGTGCGGTCAGGCCGCCCAGGAAGGCGACGGCCAGGGCAAGCGCGCGGCGGCCGACGTGTCTCCGCCCTCGAAGGCTCACGCGGTTCGCCTTCTCCTCAGGAGGTGCGTCGTGCCGACGGCGAGCACCACCGCCAGCAGCCCGCCAGCCGTGGCCACCAGCGCACCCGCGGCACCGGCCGAATCGAGGGCCCGACCGGTCCCGTCGGCCAGCGCCCCGCCGCCGGTGTCGACGCCACCCGCCGGGGTGGCGCCCGCCGACGCAGTGGCGCTGGCGGCGTCGGTCACGGTGATGACCTGCAGGTTTCCGGTGTCGTTGCCGTCGAGGACCACCAGCGAGCTCACGGCGCCGGCCTCGACCGTGAGGTTCTCGACCACCGGGTCAGCGGACTCGCCCTTGGCCGTGATCGCCCACGAACCGGCGGGCACGGCGACGTAGTTGCCCACGCTTCCCAGCTCGGCGCCTTGGGCCAGCAGGGGGCCACCGTCGGCGCTCACGTCGACGGGTCCCGCGTCGATGGCGGCCTGGATCAGGCGCACGCGTCCCTGGCCTGCGGCAGGTGCCGAGAGATCGTCGGTCAGCAGGTCGGTGTTCAGCTCGGCCTGACGGCCAAAGGCGGCGAACGTGTACGACGTCTCGGCGGCCAGGTCGGCCGAGACCCGCAGGACCGCTTCGTCGGTGGCCGGCGATCCGGCCGGGCGCATCGAGAACGCGTACAGGCCCGCGGCGAGCGGCAGGTACTCCGACACCTGCCCGTAGCCCAGCTTGGGCAGCACCAGCTGCTCCTTGCCGTCGAAGCCGGTGGCGTAGACGTCCATCGGCGGCGTGTCCGGCGAGAAGTGCGCGACGCGCAGCTGCACGTCCGTGGCGGCACTGGCACCGACGGGTTCGCCGGCCATCGCCAGCGCGCCCGCCACGCTGGCGATGGCCGCGACGACCGTGGTCAGCCGCCTAGACCCGTGGCCCGGCCGGTTCGATCGAGGCTCGATCATCTTGGGTCCTCCTGTCCGATGGGAAAGGTGATGCGCAGGCGTGGCTCGCCACTGGCGCGGCCAACCACGCTGACCTGGTGAGGTCGGAACTCCGCGAGCTGGTTGCCGAGGAAGGCGACGACCTCGGCCACGGCGGGTTCGCCGGCCGCGATCGGCCGGCCGTCGATGGTGGCCAGCTCGACCGTGCGCATGGGGGTGCCCGCCACGTCTTCGTCGGGCAACTGGACGAACGCCCCGATCTCGAGGCGGTGGGCGCCTGCCAGCGTGGCGAGCACCGTGGTCAGCCGCTCGTCCACCTCGCCGGCACGCAACTGCGAGACGGCGCCGGGTGGGGCCTCGATGCGGGGGTTGGCCGCCAGCGCCCGCCCGGCCGCCACCCGAGCGTCGTTCTGCACCGCCTCATCGGCTGTCGGGGCCTGGGCATCCGACGTGGCCCCGATGCGCCGAACCTCGACCCGGTCGTCGCCCTCGCCGACGCGGGCGATCTCCAGGGAGCTGTCGACGGCGCTGGCGAGCTCGGGCGAAGCGCCCGCATCGCGCAGCGCTGGGGTCGACACGATGTAGCCGTACGAGCGCCAGGCGGGGCCGTCGCTCACGGCTCCGTACCCCGCGATCAAGGAGGGGGAGAGCCCGTTCTCGACCAGGTCGACCCAGATGGAGTCGTCGACGATGACGCGGTCGCCCTGGTTCAGGTTGTCCACCACCCACTCACAGGCAGAGGCCAACGGTGCCGCGGGATCGGCGGCCGCCAGGTCCCGGTGGGTCGAGACCCAGTCGGGAACAGCCAGCGCCAGGGCGACGACCCCCGCCGCGAGCACCAGTGGCACCGCGGCGTCGAGCCGGCTGACGGTCGACGAGGCGGAGTGCGCCTGCCGGGGGGACTCGAGGCGGGCCTCGATGTGCCAGACCCACACGAGCTGCGCCGTAGCTGCCAGCAGCACGGCGCCCAGCGGCACCATGCCCACGACGATGATCCACGAGGGCTCGCCGGAGACCAGAATGAGGGCGGCACACGCCCAGAAGGCGCAGCCGAGAGGCCGGAAGCGGGGCACCACCGCCGGCACGATCAGAGCCGCCACCACGCAGGCGCCGACGCCGATGCGGTCCAGACCGATCAGGCCCGCCACGGATCGTCCGTCGAGCCCGTCGGCCAGGGTCTCCACCGCCGAAGAGGCACCGCCCGCGACCAGACGTATCCGGTCGAGAAGACCGAGCGACACGGCGGTCTCGGGTGTCCCGGACGTCACCAGGGCGGTGACCGCCAGCCACGCCACACCGAACGCGGCCGCGCCGGCGAGAAGGCGGCGCCGCCGGCGACGCGAACTCGGGGACGAGCGCCAGAGCAGCCAGCCGACGGCCGGGGCCACCACGATCACGCTGGGCTCGGTGAGCACGGCCACCGCCAGGCACACGCCCGCGGTCACGCCGGTCAGCGGCCGCGGCCGTCGGGCGCTGGCGAGCACCAGGGCGGCCAGCATCCACGGCACCGCCAAACCGGCACCGTGCACCGGTCGGTGGAGGGCGATCGCCAACGGCGATGCGGCGAAGACGACCGCGGCGGCGCCGGCCGCCCAGCGGGCCAGCCCCGAGCGCCGGGCCAGCAGCCACACGAGCGGGATGCTGGCCACGTGGGCGGCGAGCATCGCCTCCCGGCCGGCGGCGATGGCGCTGGACGCCCGCCCCAGCGCTCCCGTCGTCCACACCCAGGCGCCGAGGTGGACGGGGGCCAGCGATGGTTCGGCCGACGAGAACGTCGCGTCACCGGCGGACCCGAGGTGGACGATGGACCAGCCGGCGGCTACCAGCGCTCCTTCACCGCTGGCGGGGGGAGGGACCGTGCCCAGGTTGGCGCGCTGCCAGGCAACGGCCAGGACGGCGACAGCACCGACGGTCCACAGGCTTGCCTGGTGGTCGACGACCCACCACCGCACGCGCCGGCTCCACGACGCGTGCGTCGACGTTGAGACGCCGACGGGCGCGTGCGGGGCGCGTAGGAGCATGGTTGACACCTCGTGCGGGGGCAAAGTCCAGCCTTTCGTCGGAGTGTTCGGAGCCGCCCCCCTGGGCGGATGAGAAAACCTGCGAAACTCGCCCCGGTGCACGACGCCCATCCCCCCATCACGGCGGTGCGCGAGGCGGTCGCCCGTGCCTTCGTCGAGGACCTCACCCCCATCGGCGACCTCACGTCCGCGCTGCTGCCGCCGGAGCTGGAGGCCACCGCCTCCTTCGTACCCCGCGCGCACGGGGTCCTCGCCGGGCGGCTGTGCGCCGAGGAGGCCATGCACCAGGTCGACGCCACGCTCGAGCTGCACTGGGATGCCGACGACGGGGATCACCTCGACGCCGGCAAGGAGTTCGGCCGAGTGACGGGACGCCTGGCACCGATCCTCACCGCCGAGCGCACCGCCCTCAACTTCCTCGGCCACCTGTCGGGCGTCGCCACGCTCACGGCCCGGTTCGTCGACGCCGTGACCGAGGTCGGCGGAACCACGCGGATCTGGGACACCCGCAAGACGACGCCCGGCCTACGGGCCCTGGAAAAGGCGGCCGTGCGCGCCGGCGGGGGAGCCAACCACCGCGGCAATCTGTCCGACTGGGTGCTGCTGAAGGACAACCACCTCGAGCTGTTCGGGATCAGCGCCGCGGTCGCCCGGGCGCGTGAGCGCTGGCCGGGGCGGACGGTCCATGTCGAGTGCGGCGATCTCGACCAGGTGCGGGAGGCGGTGGCGGCAGGTGCCGACGCACTGCTGCTCGACAACATGTCCCCCGACGAGGTCCGGACGGTGGTGGGCGAGGTGCGGGAGCGGAATCCCGACCGGCCGCTGCTCGAGATCTCGGGTCGCCTCGATCTCGACAGCATCGGCGCCTACGCCACGACGGGGGCGGACCTGGCGTCCATCGGCGCGCTCACGCACTCGGCGCCGGCGCTCGACATCGGCCTCGACGTGGTCGCCTAGCAGGAGGGCCGGGGGTTCGTCGGCCTCCGGCGAGTCCGCGTAGCCTCTCCGGCCCGACCCCCACCCTCCGGCCCGACCCCCACCCGCCGCCGCGTGGCGGCGTCGGGCCCTGCGGGCCGACTCGCAGTCCCCGATGGCGTCGGCCTGCGACCGACTCGTAGCTTCTCCGGCGTGATGCTGCTGGTGATCGACGTTGGCAACACGCAGACCGTGATCGGGCTCTACGACCTCGAACCCGATGACGAGCACAACGTCGGGCGCATGTTGGCTGACACCCACCTGCTCGACCACTGGCGCGTCGCGACCAACGCCGAGCGCACGGCGGACGAGCACGCGCTGGTCATCCAGGAGTTCCTGGGGTTCCACGGGTTCTCGTTCGACGACGACATCGCCGGCATCTGCGTGTGCTCGTCGGTTCCCCGGGTGACCGGGGCCTTGCGCCGGATGAGCGAGCGCTACTTCGGGCAGCCGGCCACCGTCGTGGAGCCGGGCATACGCACCGGCCTGCCGATCCTCTACGACAACCCCAAGGAGGTCGGCGCCGACCGCATCGCCGACGCCGTGGCCGCGTTCGACCTCTTCGGCGGCCCGGTCGTGGTGGTCGACTTCGGCACCGCCACCACCTTCGAGGCCATCTCCGCCAAGGGCGAGTACCTGGGCGGCGCCATCTTCCCGGGCATCGACATCAGCCTCGACGCCCTGTTCGCGCGGGCGGCGGCCCTGCCTCGGGTCGAGCTGGTCGAGCCCCGCCGCGTGATCGGGCGCTCCACGGTGGAGTCGATGAAGTCGGGCGTGATCTACGGCTACACGGGCCTGGTGGACAGCATGGTCACCCGCATCCAGGACGAGCTGGACCAGAAAGTCGAGGTCGTGTCGACGGGTGGCCTGTCAGGCTTGATCACGCCGCTGTCCAACACGATCACCCACCACGAGCCCTGGCTCACCCTGCACGGACTGCGGCTCATCTACGAGAAGAACCAGTGACAGAGCACACGTCGTCGGAGTTCAGGCCCCCCTACCGGGTCGAGGTCACCGACCGCGCCGCCGACCTGCAGGCGGCACTCGCCGACTTGCCCGACGGCGCCGACAGCGGCGTCACCGCCACGGTGGCGGGCCGCGTGATGTTGCTGCGGCACATGGGACGGCGGACGTTCGCAACGCTGCGCGATTCCAGTGGCTCGATTCAGCTCATGGCCACCAGCCAGGACACCGGCGACTACAAGGACTTCACCCGGCTCAACCTCGGTGACTGGATCATCGCCACCGGTGAGGCGGTCCGCTCCAGGAAGGGCGAGCTCTCGGTCCGGGTCGACGGCTGGCAGCTCCTGGCCGAGGCCCGCCGGGGATTCGGCGACAAGTGGAGGGGAATCACCGACACCGACCTGCGCTATCGCCAGCGCTACGCCGACCTGTGGGCCAACGACGACAGCAGGCGGGTGTTCCAGGCCCGCAGCCGCATCATGTCGGAGACCCGCCGGTTCCTCGAGGACCGTGGGTTCGTGGAGGTCGAGACCCCGCTGCTGCATCCCATCCCCGGTGGCGCCCTGGCCCGGCCGTTCACTACCCACCACAACGCCCTCGACCTCGACCTCTACCTGCGCATCGCCCCGGAGCTGTACCTCAAGCGGTTGGTGGTGGGCGGGTTCGAGCGGGTGTTCGAGCTCGGCCGGGTGTTCCGCAACGAGGGCCTGTCCCCCCGCCACAACCCCGAGTTCACGATGCTGGAGCTGTACCAGGCCTACGCCGACTACGGCGACATGATGGAACTGACCGAGCAGCTGGTCGCGCACCTGGCGCGGCAGGTGACGGGCTCGACGGTCATCACCTATGGCGGCCGCGAGGTCGACCTCACCCCGCCGTGGGCCCGGGCTTCGCTGACCGACCTGGTCGAGCAGCACGCCGGGGTGCGCCTGGACGTGCGCATGCCGCTCGACGAGCTGCGGCGCATCGCCGACGACCACGGTGTCGACGTCGACGAGTCGTGGGGGCCCGGGAAGCTGGTGCTGGAGATCTACGAGAAGACCACCGAGGCCGAGCTCTGGGGCCCGGTCTTCGTGCTCGACTACCCTCAGGAAGTCTCGCCGCTGGCCCGCGACCACCGCGAGCTGCCGGGGGTGGTCGAGCGGTTCGAGCCGATCGTAGCCGGGCGCGAGCTGGGCAACGCCTTTTCGGAGCTGGTCGACCCCGACGAACAGCGCCGTCGCTTCGAGGACCAGGCCCGCGCCCGGGCCGGCGGCGACGACGAGGCCATGGCCGTCGACGACGACTACCTGAGGGCCCTCCAGTACGGGCTACCGCCGACCGGGGGTCTGGGCATCGGCATGGACCGGCTCGTCATGCTGCTCACCGACACCCACACCATCCGCGACGTCGTGCTGTTCCCCACCCTCCGCCCCGAGCAGGCTTGAGCCTGCGGAGGGCGCGACCACGGTCACCTCAGCCTGCACCCGGGCGCCGAACCACCCCAGCCGCGGCTGGTGGAGCGCCACCCACACCTCGTAGAGACCCGGCTCGGCGGGCACCTCCAGCGGCACGTCGATCGGTGCGTGGCCGGCGCTCGGCACGACCCGGGGGAGGGGGATGCGAGGGTTGGGGCGCGGCTTGCCCCGTTGGCCCTCCGTCACGCGGAACCACCGGGCCGCCACCTTGATCGGGCGCGGCAACAGCGAGGCAATGGGCCGAGACGAGCGGTTGACGACTCGGAGCGCGACCGTGTGGACCGTTCCCGCCGCCATCTCCGGCGGGATCGATCCTCGCACGCCACAGCGGCGGGCGTCGTCGGACTCGAGGGCGCGTCCCATCGCCGCCGCCGAGGCGGCGATGGGCGGGGACACCAAGCGGACCGCCACCTCGGACGGTGTCGGCCGGCGCTCGGCCGGCCGGCGCGCCGACCGGTACTGCTCGACGGCCCTCGCGGGGTTCGCCCCGAACCCCAGCGCCACCCCCCGGGCGAGTGGCGAGGGCGTGGGGAGAACGTCGTAGACCTCGAGGCAGGGAAGGGGGATCCGCTCGACGACCTCGAACGACTCCAGGTCGACCGCCAGCACCTCGGCCCGGTCGTCATCGTGGCCCCGGTGGGCGTTGCCGCCCACCAGCGCCCAACCGCCGATCAGGGCCAGGCCCCTCGTGAACCGGCGGACCGGCAACTGGCGTGACACCCGTCCGGTGGCGTCGAGCTCGGTGAGCCTGCCCGGTGTCGACTCGCACACGTACCAGCGGTCGCCGCGCCGCCGTGGGGCATGGGGGTGCGTCAGTCCCGCGATGACCTCTCGACCCGTGCGCAGATCGAGGACGAACCCGACGTCCTTGCGGGGAGCGGCCTTCCAGGCCTTGTACCGCTCGAACCGCCCGAAGGCGCACACGTGCAGCGCCCCGTCGACGACCAGCAACGAGTTGACATGCCAGGCGTCGGGGGCGGTGTCGTCGGCCCGTGCCCGCCACAGCGGCTCGGCCGCACCTCCGGAGACGCGCCACACCGTGTCGTCCCAGCTGGAGCTGACGTGGACGACGCCCTCGTGCCAGCACACGTCGTGCGGGTCGCGGATCGCGTCGAGACGCCGGTAGCTGCGCACCCCCCCGGCGTCGTACGACAGCAGCTCGCAGCTGCTCGTCTGCTCGCCGGGGGCACGCAGCACCCGCCACAGCCGGCCGCCACCGACGGTGATGCCCGCGGTGGCCAAGTCGTCGAAAGCCTCGGGTGTGGCGCCGGTGAGGTCGTAGATTCCACCACCCCACTTGCCGAACCCGCTCACCAGCAGCCGGTCGTCGCCGAGCGCATCGCGCCACGTCGCCGTCCGGGCCGCCATCGACGCGCACCGTAGTTGCGCATCCGAGCGTGCGTCACTCGGCATCCGGTGTTACTCGGCATCCCTGGTCGTGCCGCCTTCGGCGTTACTCGGCGTCACTCGGCGTCCCTGGTCGTGCCGCCTTCGGCGTTACTCGGGGTGGGATCGAGGAGCCCGCCGATGGCGCGGCCCAGGCCGACCACCGCCCCGGCGATCATCCCGCCGTGGAAGGCGAAGGCGATGCCGGCGGTCATGATCGCCCCAGGCCAGCCAGCGGAACGCAGCGATGCCGGTCAACAGGCCTCGGACCAGTCCGTCCTCGCGCCGGTCTGTGGCACTAGGACCGAGGACCGATTTCTGCACACCGACAGTCTGACCGGCGGCGCGCGGGGAATCCCGTGCGTGGTCGGGAAGGTTGCGGGGGGAGCATGTCCTCGATGACGGACCGCCTCACCACCCCCGGCACGTCGGTGACGCCCGCGGACGGCGTCTGGGCGCCGGCCCGGCGACGGTTGACCACCGGTCTGGTTCTCACCATCACGCTGGTGGCGTTCGAGGCGCTGGCCATCGCCACGGTCATGCCGGTGGTGTCGGACGACCTCGGCGGGTTGGGCCTGTACGGCTGGGTGTTCTCGGGCTTCTTCCTCGGAAACCTCCTCGGCATCGTGCTGGCCGGCGAGGCGGCCGATCGGCGGGGCACCCGGGCACCGTTCCTGGCGGGCCTGGTCCTGTTCTCGTTCGGGCTGCTGATCGGCGGGTCGGCCCAGTCGATGCCGGTGCTGGTGGCCGGGCGCGTAGCGCAGGGCGTCGGCGCGGGCGTGATCCCCGCGGTCGCCTACGCCAGCGTGGGACGCGGGTACCCGCCCGAACTTCGCCCGCGGGTGTTCGCCGTGTTCTCGTCGGCCTGGGTGGTCCCGGGCCTGATCGGACCGGTGGCGGCCAGCGCCATCGAACGCTGGTCGTCCTGGCGGGTCGTGTTCCTGGCGCTCCTGCCGCTGGTGGCGGTGGCGGGGGCGATGACCCTGCCGGCGCTCTCGTCCCGGGCACCGGCGGACGCGCACGCGCCGGCCGGGGCGTCGAGCCGTGATCGTCGACGGGACGCGGTCGTGCTGGTCGCCGGAGTCGCCCTGGTTCTGGGCGGGCTCGGCGCGCACCAGATCGCGCTCACGGTCGCCCTGATCGTGGTGGGCGCGGTGCCGGCGGCCTGGGCCTTCGTGCGGCTCGTCCCCACGGGAACCGTGGCCCTGCGCCGCGGGATGCCGGCGGCCGTCGGCGTGCGCGGCATCCTCACGTTCGCCTTCTTCGGCACCGATGCCTACGTGTCGCTGGCCATGACCGACGCACGCGATCAGCCCACCTGGGTGGCCGGCATCGCGCTCACCGGGGCGACCCTGGCCTGGACCGCCGGCGCCTGGATCCAGCAGCGCCTAGTGGGCGAGCGAGGCCCGGCATGGCTCGTGCGGCGAGGCTTCGCCCTCCTGGGCGTGGGGATCGCCGGCCTGCTGGTGGCGCTCGACTCATCGGTGCCGGTCACCGTCGGCATCGCCGCCTGGACGGTCGCGGGCCTGGGGATGGGGCTGTCGTACGCGCCCATCTCCGTGACCGTGCTGGGCACCGCGGCGCCCGGCCAGGAGGGGAGCGCCAGCGCCTCGCTCCAGCTCACCGACGTGCTGGGCGTGTCTCTCGGCACCGGGCTCGGTGGCGTGTTCGTGGCGCTGGGCGACGGCCGGGGCTGGGACACGTCCAGCTCGCTCACCCTCGCCTTCATCGTCACGCTGGCAGTCGCCGCCGGGGGCGTGCTCGCCGCCCGGCGCCTCCCGCAGCAGCTGCCGGCCGCGGCGAGCGCCCACTAGCCGTCAGGCGCTGGGGGTATCGCTCAGGCCGTCGTTGGCCATGCGGTACAGGTCGTAGATCTCCTTGCAGACCTGGCACATCGGCAGCTTCTTGGGGTCGCGCTGCGGGACGAAGCGCTCCCCGCACAGCGCCTCGACCGGGAACCCGTAGATGCGGGCCTCGGTGACCTTGGCGACGGCCGACTCGCCGGGATCGGTCCGCACGATGTGGGCGACCCTGGGCTTGCCGGTCTCGAGGTCCTCGTCGGTGCGCTCGTCGAGCACCACCCCCGTGCGGGGGCGGGTCGACGGCGTCATCGACGGGTGGTCCACTCGACCAAGCCTATGGCCGGGGCCGGTCATCACGATGTCCGGGCGCCCAGCCTGGCGAACCCCCGGGCCACGTCGTCCAGGTGGTGGACCGGGTCGTGGACCATGTACCGGGCGAACGACTCCACTGTGAACCGCGCGCCATCGCTGCGGTTGCCGGTGCGCTGCCAGGAGTCCCCGGACACGCTGTCGAACCGATCGGCGAGCCGGGCGGCGGCAGTCGTGATGTCGCCGGCGACCGGCGCGGGGTCCTGCTCGTTGTAGCGCTCCTCGACCGCTGTGACGTCCTGGTCCCAATTGGGGAAGTCCGGGTCGTCGTCCGTGAGCATCATCTCGAGGCGCCGGTCGTACAGGCGGAACACGTCCCGCACGTGGCAGGCGTACTCCAGAGCGGACCAGCGGTCGCCGGACGGCCGGGTGGTCAACCCGTCGGACCGGGCAAGTACGTCCTGCCACGCGGCCGCGTTCTCGCGCACCATCCGGCCCACCTGCTCACGGGGGAAGGCCCGGGCATCGAACCCACATTCGGGGCAGCGGCGCTCCAGCACCCAGGTCCAGTCCTTGGTATCGGGTGCGATCGGCATCGCCCGGGACCGTAGCCACCCCCGGTGCGTACGGCCGACGGTTTCCGTGTCCGGTTGTGGTTGCTCGACAACCACAACGGAACACAGATGCAGCCGCGGTCCCGCTACCGCTGGCCATCAAGGCCGCCGAGGAGATGGCGGGCGGCACCGGCCAGGGCGTCGGTGGCGGTCGAGACGGGCAGCCGGTCCAGGGCGGCGAGGGCGGCGTCGACGTAGGCACTGGCCCCCACCGTCGCCTGCGCCACACCATCACCCGCTCGCACCAGCGCCAACGCGCGGGCGTGCGCCTCCGGGTCGAGAGGACCGCCGAGCACGGCCCGTAGCTCGTCGCCGTCCGGACCGGCCAGGGCCGCCATGACGGGAACGTTGTAGATGCCCTCGGCCACGTCGTGGCCGGCGGGCTTGCCCAGCTCGTCGTCGCTGGCGACCACGTCGAGGACGTCGTCGACCACCTGGAACGCCAGGCCGTACTGCAGCCCGTAGATGCTCAAGGCATCGATCTGGTCGCGGGGCAGGTCGGCGACGATCCCGCCGATGCGGCAGGCGGTCGAGAACAGCGCCGCCGTCTTGCCCTCGATGGCGGCGACGTAGTCGTCCATCGTGCGGTCGACGTTATAGGCCAGCTCCAGCTCCCGGACCTCGCCTTCGCACAGCCGGCCGATGGTGGCGGCGAGCAGGGAGGCAACCTCGGTTCCCAGGGAGGACGCCAGCTCCGACGCGCGGGCCAGCAGGAAGTCGCCCGACAGGATCGCCCGCATGTTGCCCCAGCGGGCATTGACGCTGGCGACGCCGTGGCGGGTCGCCGCCTCGTCGATGACGTCGTCGTGGTGGAGCGAGCCGACGTGCACCAGTTCGCACGCCACGCCCCCCGTCACGGCGTCGTCGGAGATCACGTCGCCGATCTCGCCGCCGGCTCTGACCCGGCCTGCCGCAGTGGCGGCGGACACCGCCCCCAGCAGCGGGCGCAGCCGCTTGCCTCCCGCCTTGACCAGGTGCGAGGCCATCTCGCTCATCGCCGGGTCGTCGGACTCGACGGCGGCCAGCAGCCGCTTCTCCATCCGCTCCTGCAGCGCTGGCATGGCCGGCAGCTCGAGCAGCGGGTTGGGGGCGGCCACCGCGTCACGCTAGGGGACTCGGCGGCGACGCCGAAACCGCACCGTGCCCAGTAGCGTCGAGTGGGAGGCACGACGGGGAGGGCGCGATGTTCGAGCGGTTCAGCGACCGTGCACGCCGAGTGGTCGTCCTGGCCCAGGAGGAAGCCCGGCTCCTCAACCACAACTACATCGGCACGGAACACATCCTCCTCGGCTTGGTCCACGAGCGGGAAGGCGTCGCGGCCCAGGCGCTCGACTCTCTCGATGTCAAGCTCGTCCGCGTCCGCCAGCAGGTTGAGCAGATCATCGGCCAGGGTGGCTCGTCGCCCTCAGGGCACATCCCGTTCACGCCGCGGGCCAAGAAGGTCCTCGAGCTCTCGCTACGCGAAGCCATGCAGCTCGGCCACAACTACATCGGCACCGAGCACATCCTCCTCGGCCTGCTGCGGGAGGGCGAGGGCGTGGCATGCCAGGTGCTGGTCAAGCTGGGGGCGAACCTGCCGAAGGTGCGGGCTCGGGTCCTTGAACTTGTGGCCGACGACGGGGGCGAGGGCGCCGCGGCGCCGACCCCGACGCTGTCCGCCGAGCTCCGAGCAGTGATCGAGGAGGCCCGTGGCGAGGCGGCCGCCGCGGGGGAATCCGAGATTGCGCCGATCCACCTGTTCCTGGCAGCGGTTCAGCATCCAGACGGCGCCGCCGGACGGATGCTGCAGGTGGTGGGGGTCGACCCCGAGGAGCTCCGCCGCCAGGTCATGGATGAATCCGATGACGCCCCCGACGACGAATCCGGGTAAGTAATCCACAAGCTCAGCACGGTCGGTACGGCTCCACGCGCGATCGGGTTAAGAAGGCTCGTCATCGGACTCCGGCAGCGTCGTCGGGTCGGGCGGGCTGTAGAGTTTCCCCACGGATCCCCCGACTGGCGGGAGGCAAGACTTGTTCGAACGGTTCACCGACCGGGCTCGCCGAGTGGTCGTCCTGGCCCAGGAAGAAGCCCGGCTCCTCAACCACAACTACATCGGCACCGAGCACATCCTCCTGGGTCTCATCCACGAGGGCGAGGGTGTCGCGGCCAAGGCGCTCGAGTCGCTCGGCATCAGCCTCGAGGCCGTCCGCCAGCAGGTTGAAGAGATCATCGGCCAGGGTGGCTCTTCGCCCTCTGGGCACATCCCGTTCACGCCCCGCGCCAAGAAGGTCCTCGAGCTGTCGCTGCGGGAGGCGCTGCAACTCGGCCACAACTACATCGGTACCGAGCACATCCTCCTCGGCCTGATCCGCGAGGGCGAGGGAGTGGCTGCCCAGGTGCTGGTCAAGCTGGGCGCCGACCTGTCGCGGGTGCGCCAGCAGGTCATCCAGCTCCTGTCGGGCTACCAGGGCTCCGGTGGCCCCGGTCCCGAGAAGGCAGGCGCCACCGCCGGTGGCGGCTCCTCCGAGTCCCAGCCCACCGGCTCGCTGGTGCTCGACCAGTTCGGCCGCAACCTCACCCAGCTCGCTCGCGAGAAGAAGCTCGACCCGGTCATCGGCCGCGGCCGCGAGATGGAGCGGGTCATGCAGGTGCTGTCCCGCCGGACCAAGAACAACCCGGTGCTGGTGGGAGAGCCCGGCGTCGGCAAGACCGCCATCGTCGAGGGCCTGGCCCAGAACATCGTGTCCAACGACGTGCCCGAGACCCTCAAGGGCAAGCAGCTCTACACGCTCGACCTGGGGGCGCTCGTCGCCGGCAGCCGCTATCGCGGCGACTTCGAGGAGCGCCTGAAGAAGGTGCTCAAGGAGATCCGCACCCGCGGCGACATCATCCTGTTCATCGACGAGATCCACACCCTGGTGGGTGCGGGTGCCGCCGAGGGCGCCATCGACGCCGCCTCGATCCTCAAGCCCATGCTGGCCCGGGGCGAGCTGCAGACCATCGGCGCCACCACGCTCGACGAGTACCGCAAGCACCTCGAGAAAGACGCCGCGCTGGAACGACGCTTCGCGAAGATCACAGTCGACGAGCCCACGGTCGCCCACACGATCGAGATCCTCAAGGGCCTGCGCGACCGGTACGAGGCCCACCACCGGGTCACCATCACCGACCAGGCCCTGGTGGCCTCGGCCAACCTGGCCGACCGCTACATCTCCGACCGGTTCCTGCCCGACAAGGCCATCGACCTCATCGACGAGGCGGGCAGCCGCCTGCGCATCAAGCGCATGCAGACCCCGGGCGACTACAAGGACCTCGAGAACGAGCTGGCCCAGGTGGTCGAGTCGAAGAAGAAGGCCGTCGAGTCGCAGGACTTCGAGGAGGCCGGGCGCCTGCGCGACGCCGAGAAGGAGCTGCTGGCGCGCAAGGAGTCCAAGGAGCGCGAGATCAAGGACTCGGGCGTCGACCTGTTCGACGAGGTCGACGAGGAGGCCATCGCCGAGGTGCTCTCGGTGTGGACCGGCATCCCCGTCTACAAGCTCACCGAGGAAGAGACGCAGAAGCTGCTGCGCATGGAGGACGAGCTGCACAAGCGGGTCGTCGGCCAGGAGGACGCCATCCGCTCGGTCAGCCAGGCCATCCGGCGCACCCGGGCCGGCCTGAAGGACCCCAAGCGGCCGAGTGGCTCCTACATCTTCCTGGGACCCTCCGGCGTCGGGAAGACCGAGCTGGCCAAGACGCTGGCCGAGTTCCTGTTCGGCGACGAGTCGTCGCTCATCCAGCTCGACATGTCCGAGTACATGGAGAAGCACACCGTTTCCCGCCTGGTGGGCTCGCCCCCGGGCTACGTCGGCTACGAGGAGGGCGGCCAGCTCACCGAGGCCGTGCGCCGCAAGCCGTTCTCGGTGGTGCTGTTCGACGAGATCGAGAAGGCCCACCCCGACGTGTTCAACACGCTGCTGCAGATCCTCGAGGAGGGTCGGCTCACCGACGCCCAGGGGCGTTCGGTCGACTTCCGCAACACCGTGCTGATCATGACGTCCAACCTGGGCACCGCCGACCTGCGCAAGGCCAACGTCGGCTTCGCCCGGGCCGACGAGGCGATCTCCTACGAGAGGATGAAGGACAAGGTCAACGACGCGCTCAAGTCCCAGTTCCGGCCCGAGTTCCTCAACCGCATCGACGACACCATCGTCTTCCACGAGCTGTCGACGGATGAGGTCACCCGGATCGTCGACCTGATGATCGCCCGGGTGCAGCGCCAGCTCGAGGGCCAGGGTCTGGGGCTCGAGCTCACCCAGGAGGCCAAGGTCCTGCTGGCACACAAGGGCTACGACCCCCAACTCGGCGCCCGGCCCCTGCGTCGGGCCATCCAGCGCCAGGTCGAGGACCCGGTCTCCGAGAAGCTCCTCATGAAGGAGGTGCGGGCCGGCGAGATCGTGGTGGTCGACGCCGAGGACGATCCCGAGACGGGCGAGAAGGTCATCGTCTTCCGCTCGGTCGAGGGGTTCAGCCCGCCGCCCATGGAACTGGCCGAGGCGGGCGGCTCGCCGCCGGCCGAAGGCTGAGGTGCCGCCATGCGGCGCCGGGGCCCGAGCGGCCCGGCGCGAAGCGCCAGGAGCGGGGGTCATGTGCGGCTCGCCCCCCGCCGAGGGCTGACGCTGGAGCGCCACTGAACGGAGGCGGGGGGATCAACCGGATGATCGCAAAGGGCCGCTCCTCGGGGCGGCCCTTTCGCTTGGTGCTGCTGGCTGCCCTGGTAGCGCTGGTGGCCACCGCCTGCCAGGTGCGGACCACCGTGGCGGTCGACGTCACAGAGGATGGCTCGGGGACGGTCGAGGTGGCCGTGGGGCTGGACGCCGACGCGGTCGGGCGGCTGCCCGATCTCGACGACGACGGCCGGTCGACCGTCGCCGACGTCACGCGCCTGGTGCGGACCGACGACCTGGCGGCTGCTGGCTGGGAGGTCAGCGAGCCCGCCGCGGACCCGGCGGCCGACGACGGGTTCGTCTGGATCCGGGCGACCAAGCCCTTCGGCACGCCGGAGGAGGCCGGGCGGGTGTTGGGCGAGATCACCGGCACCGACGGTCCGCTGCGCGACCTTCGGGTCGATCGGAACGAGGGGTTCGGCGGGACGCGATACACGTTCGAGGGCACGGCCGACCTGAGCGGAGGGCTCGAGGCCTTCGGCGACGACGGCCTGGCCGCCGCCCTCGAGGGCGAGGTGCTGGGTGAGGACGCCGCCGCCATCGAGGAGGAGCTGGGCCAGCCGCTGGCGGAGATGTTCTCGTTGGAGATCTCGGCCGACCTGCCGGGCGACTCGACCGCCACCTCCTGGGCGCCGGCGCTCGGCGGTCAGCCCGTGGAGATGGCGGCTACGGGGACGGTTCGGGACTGGTGGGTCCTGGCACTCGCCGCCGTGGCAGTGGCAAGTGGCGTGGGCCTGGTGGTCCTGTTGCTCGTGCAGGTGCTCAGGCGAGCTCGAGTACCCGCTCGAGTCCCCGCCGGCGGGCCGGCGATTAGTTCCGAGGCGCCGGCCCGTCCTACAGACGACAACGTTCCGACCAGCCCCGAGGAGCCTCCCATGCCCACCCGTGAGTCTGCGCCCGTCGGCGCCCCCTGCTGGATCGAGCTGTTCACGTCTGATGTCGAGCGGGGCCGGGCCTTCTACGGCGAGCTGTTCGGCTGGACTTCGGACGATCCGGCCGAGGAGCTCGGCGGTTACTTCACCTTCTACAAGGACGGCATCCGGGTGGCCGGCGGCATGCACAACGACGGCCAGTCGGGCACGCCCGACACCTGGTCGGTGTATCTGGCTTGCGAGGACGCCAAGGCCACCGCCGAGGCCGCCAAGGCCAACGGCGGCCAGGTCATCGCCGACTCCATGGAGGTGATGGACCTTGGCAGCATGCTCGTGGTGAGCGATCCCGGCGGGGCCGTCATCGGTGGCTGGCAGCCGGGCACCCATAAAGGCTTCGGCGTCCATGGTGAACCGGACACACCCAGCTGGTTCGAGCTGCACACCCGCGACCACGACGCCTCGGTCGACTTCTACCGCAAGGTGTTCGGCTGGGATGCCCACGTCGCCAGCGACACGCCGGACCTCCGCTACACGACGCTCGGCGAAGGCGAGACGGCGTTGGCCGGCATCATGGACGCCAGCGCGTTCTTGCCCGAGGGCGTGCCGGCGCACTGGTCGATCTACTTCGGCACAGCCGACGCCGACGCCACGCTGGCGAAGATCGTCGAGTTGGGCGGGACGATCGTCGAGCCCGCCACCGACACCCCGTACGGGCGGCTCGCCACTGCGGCAGATCCCAGCGGCATCCAGTTCAAGCTGCTCCAGCCGCCTGCCGCAGGCTAAGGCTGATTGTCCAGCCCGACCCCCACCCGCCGCGCCGTGGTGGCGTCGGTCTGCGACCGACACTGTCATACGCCATTCGTATGGTTCGGGTCATGGCCCGGGCCAAGACCGTCTACCGCTGCAGCGACTGCGGCGCCGACGCGCCCAAGTGGATGGGGTGGTGCACGGTGTGCGAGGCCTCCGGCACCCTCGTCGAGGAGCAGGTCCGGCCGACCGATCTGGGCCCGGGCCTCGGTGCGGGGTGGGGAGGCGTCGGCGGCACGAGTCCGCCGTCGGTACCCATACCCATCGCAGAGGCGGTGGGCGACACCACCGAGCCGGTGCCCACCGGCGACGTGGAGCTCGACCGGGTGCTCGGCGGCGGGTTCGTCCCGGGTTCGGTCACGGTGCTCGGCGGCGAGCCCGGCGTCGGCAAGTCCACCCTGCTGCTCCAGGCCCTGGCTGACCAGGCGACGCGCGGTCGCACCTGCCTGTACGTGACCGCCGAGGAGTCGGCCCGGCAGGTGGCGCTGCGCGCCGAGCGGCTGGGCCTGGGCCCGCCGTCGCTGTGGCTCGTAGCCGAGACCTCGCTACCGCAGGTCCTGCACCACATCGAGGCGCTGCGGCCCGAGGTCGTGGTGGTCGACTCGATCCAGGCCGTGTTCGACCCGGAGATGAGCTCGGCACCGGGGTCGGTGGGCCAGGTGCGGGGCTGCGCGCATCGCCTCGTCGCCGCGGCCAAGAGCCGCGGCGTCGCAGTGGTACTGGTCGGTCACGTGACCAAGGACGGCGGCCTGGCCGGTCCTCGCGTGCTCGAGCACCTGGTCGACACGGTGCTCGCCTTCGAGGGCGAGCGCCACCATGCGCTGCGGCTGCTGCGGGCGCTGAAGCACCGCTTCGGGAGCACCCACGAGCTCGGCCTGTACGAGATGGGCGAGCGGGGCCTCGTCGGCGTGCCCGACCCGAGCGCACTGTTCCTAGCCGACCGGCAGGCCGGCGTGGCGGGGTCGGTGGTGGCGCCGATGCTCGACGGTCAGCGGCCGCTGCTGGTCGAGGTGCAGGCGCTGGTGGCGCCCAGTCCGGCACCGGCGCCGCGGCGCACGGCCCAGGGCATCGACGGCGGCCGGCTGGCCCAGGTGCTGGCGGTGCTCGAACGGCACGCGAAGCTGGCGCTGGGGCGGTGCGAGGTGCACGTGGCGGTGGCCGGTGGCGTCCGCGTGCCCGAGCCCGGTGGCGACCTGGCCGTCGCCCTGGCGGTGGCGTCGTCGGCGCTGGGCCGCCCGCTCGCAGCCGACCTCGTAGCCTGCGGGGAAGTGGGGCTCGGCGGCGAGTTGCGTCAGGTGCACCGCACCGAGCGGCGCTTGGCCGAGGCCGCTCGGCTCGGCTTCACGCGTGCCGTCGTGCCCCGGTCGGCGCCCAGCCCGCCCGCGGGCATGCGCGTGGCCCGCTCGCCGTCTATCGGCGATGCGCTGCGCGTCACCCGGGTGATTCCTGCGGCACCCTCGGCGGTCGCTCGGCGAGGCGATGACGAACGGTGCCTCATCCCCGAGGCAACAGCGCACGGCAACCGTTAGTCATCGCCCTCAGGCTCGTCGAACATTCGTCATTGCCTCGCCGCAACCCTGGTGATCCGCACGCGGCGTGCGGATCTGGCTGGCGTCCTGCCCCCGTCGACCGGGCGTACCGGAGGCCCTCGCAGCCAGGGCAGTACCATTGCCACGTGGTTGCCCGGCGCAGCGCAGAGCTCATGACCGCCCTGGCGGCCGTGGCTCCGGGCACCCCTCTCCGTGAGGGTCTCGACCGCATCCTCCAGGCCAACAAGGGCGCGCTCATCGTCGTGGGCGACGGTCCCGAGGTCCTCAACATCTGCTCGGGCGGGTTCCTGCTCGACGCCGCCTTCAGCCCCCAGCGTCTGTCGGAGCTGGCCAAGATGGACGGCGCCATCATCCTGGCCAGCGACTCCAGCCGCATCGCGCGCGCCAACGTCCACTTGGTGCCCAACCCCAACGTGCCGACGTCCGAGACCGGCACCCGTCACCGCACGGCCGAGCGCGTCGCCCGCTCCATCAACGTCCCCGTGATCTCGGTGTCGGAGGACATGTCGATCATCGCCGTCTACGTCAACGACGAGAAGCACCAGCTCGAGAACATCCCGCGCCTCCTGACTAGGGCCAACCAGGCGCTCCAGACGCTCGAGCGCTACCGCCAGCGCCTCGACGGCGTCACCGCGGCGCTTTCCGCCCTCGAGGTCGAGGACCTGGTGACCGTGCGCGACGTGGTCAACGTGCTGCAGCGCACCGAGATGGTGCGCCGAATCGCCGACGAGATCGCGGGCGACATCGTGGAGCTCGGTGTCGACGGTCGGCTGGTCAAGCTCCAGCTCGAGGAGCTGATGGGCGGCGTCGACGACGATCGCCGCCTGGTGATCCTCGACTACTTCAGTCCCGAGTCGGAATGGGCGCTCGATCAGGCCATGGCCGCCCTCGCAGACATGGGCACCGAGGCGCTGCTCGACCTCCGTGGCGTGGCCGAGACCCTTCACCTCCCGGGCACGATCGTCGACCTCGACGCCAACGTGCAGCCCCGCGGCTACCGCCTCCTGGCCCGCATCCCCCGCCTACCGGAGTCGGTGATCGAGCGCATCGTGGGTCGCTTCGGCAGCCTCCAGAAGATCATGCGGGCCACCATCGACGACCTCGACGAGGTGGCCGGCGTCGGCGAGTCCCGGGCCCGGGCCATCAAGGAGGGCCTGTCCCGCCTGGCCGAGTCGAGCATCCTCGACCGGTACACCTAGGCGCACCGGGACCGGCCGCTGCCCTGCCGATCGTGTAGAACGCCCGGGCATGCGGATCACCTTGCCTTCGGGAACGCCGGCCGAGATCGCCCGGCCGGACGGGCGGGAGCCGTCGCGGGGATTGGTGGTCGTACCCGACATCGGGGGCCTGCGGCCGTTGTTCGACGACCTCGTGGCGCGCCTGGCCGAGGAGCAGCGATGGACCGTGTGCGCGTTCGAGCTGTGGGCGGGGCGGGAGTCCCTCCCGCTGCCCGATCGCCTGGCGGCGGGCGGCTCGCTGGACGACACCCGCATCCTGGGCGACGCCAGTGCCGCGGCCGACGCCACCGAGTGTGAGGCAGTGGCGGTCATCGGCTTCTGCATGGGCGGCATGTACACGCTCAAGGCCAGTGCATCTGACAGGTTCGACCGGGCGGTGGCCTTCTACGGCATGGCCCGAGTGCCGGAGCAGTGGCGCGGTCCCACCCAGAGCGAGCCGCTCGACGCCGTGGCCTCGCCCAACCGTTGCCCCACCCTGGCCATCGTCGGAACCGCGGACCCGTGGGTGCCCCCCGCCGACGCCGATGCGCTCGAAGCCACCGGCGTCGAGGTGGTGCGCTACGAAGGCGCCGACCATGGCTTCGTCCACGACCCCACCCGGCCCGTACATCGACCAGACGATGCCGCCGACGCTTGGCGCCGGGTACTCGCCTTCCTCGGCGGCCCCGGCTGACCGCTACCGCGCGCGACGCTCGAGCTGCTCGCGGTCGGTGATGCGATAGCGGCGCTCCGACTGTTCGATCCAGCCGAGCCGCACGAAGCTGGCGATCGCCTTGTTCACCCGCTCCCGGGACGCACCGACCATGGCCGCCAGCTCCTCCTGGGTGACCGGCAGCGTGAACTCGTCGGACCCCGCGGCCATCTCGACGAGCCGCTTGGCGGTGCGGCCGGTGACGTCGAGGAACACCGAGTCGGCCAGCGCCACATCCATGGTGCGGATTCGCCCGGCCAGCAGCGCCACCACCCCCCACAGCAGCTCGGGCCGGTTCTCGTACACCTGGCGGATGGGGTCGAACCCGATCGCCAGCACCTGCGACGGCTCCAGCGCCCGGGCCTCCGCCGACCGACCCAGCCCCTCGAACAGGCCCATGTCGCCGAAGAGGTCGCCCCGCTCCATGAGGGCGACCACCGCCTCGCGCCCGTCGATCGATCGCTTGGCGATGGCGATCCGCCCGCTCACCACCACGTACATCTTGTCGGGGGCGTCGTTCTCGTGGAACACCACATCGCCCCGCCGCAGGTCCTCCGTCGTGCTGGCGTCGGCCAGCTGCAGGAGCTCGCCCGGCGTCAGGTCGGCGAACAGGTCGACGTCGGTGAGCAGGTCGGTGGAGCTCATCATGGGGAACGATAACGACGAGCCGACCGAACGTCCGCACATACGACGCTGCTCCAGGTGTTTCGGTGCCTCCGCACGGGTTTCGTGCCGCTCTCCGGCCAAACTCGCGACCGGTAGCCTCCGGCCGGTCATGCGATCCGTGTGGGTGATCGTGGTGGCGGCCGGATCGGGTAGCCGGTTCGGGCGGCCCAAGCAGTACGAGGAGCTCGGTGGGCGCCGGGTGATCGATTGGTCGGTGGCTGCCGCCCGCGCCACCGCCGCCGGCCCCGAGGACGGCGTGGTGGTCGTGGTCCGGCCCGATCGGGCCGGCGAGCCGGAACCCGACGCCACCGTGGTGGTCGCTGGCGGGGCCACGCGGTCGAGCTCGGTCCGGGCCGGGCTGGCGGTCGTTCCCGGCCACGCCGACGTCATCGTGGTCCACGACGGAGCTCGTCCCCTCGCGGGAGCCGAGCTGTTCGCCCGCGTGGTCGAGGCCGTGCGCGAAGGTGCGGACGCGGCGGTGCCCGCAGTCGAGGTCACCGACTCGCTGCGCCACCGCTCGGGCGGACGGGTCGATCGTGGTGGGCTGGTGGCGGTGCAGACACCCCAGGCGTTCCCGGCCGCGGCCCTTCGCCGGGCCCACGCCGCCGAGCCCGAGGCGACCGACGATGCGTCGCTGGTCGAGGCCATGGGTGGCAAGGTGGTCATCGTGGAGGGCTATCCCGCCAACCTGAAGATCACCCGGTCGATCGATCTCGCGATCGCGGAGGCGCTGCTCAGGTTCGGCGAGACACGATGACCACCACGGGCGAGCCCGCAATCCGCATCGGACAGGGCTTCGACGTGCATCGGTTCTCGGGCGACGCCGGTCGCCCGCTGGTTTTGGGCGGCGTGTCGTTTGCAGGGCTACCGGGGCTGGCGGGTCACAGTGACGGTGACGTGATCGCCCACGCGGTGACCGACGCGCTGCTCGGTGCCGCCGGCCTGGGCGACATCGGCCAGCACTTCCCCGACACCGATCCGGCGCTGGCGGGTGCCGACTCCCTCGGGCTCCTGCGCCGGGCCGTGGCGGCATTGCACGACGCGGGTTGGTATCCCCAGAACGTCGACTGCACCGTTGTGCTGGAGGAACCGAAGCTGGCTCCCCAGCGGGCCGCGATCGAGGCGCGACTCGGGGAGGCGGCCGGCGCACCGGTCACGGTCAAGGGCAAGCGGGCCGAGGGTCTAGGGGCGCTGGGACGGTCCGAGGGGATCGCCTGCTTCGCCGTGGCGTTGGTCGCCCGCGGCGCCCCGGCCGGCGAGGGGTTGGCATGAGCCCGCGCCGCGGGCGCACCGGCGGGCAGGGCAGGGGCGGGCCGGCACGTCGGGGATCGAGCCCGTCATCGGGTAGGGGTCGAGCCCCCGGAGGCCGCAGTGGAGGGACCGGGGGCGCGGCACGCAGCGCGCCGCCACCCACCAGGCTGACGGGGCCGGGCCGGCCGGCGTCGATCCCCGCCGGCCGGCGGGGTCGCGTCAGCTCCTCCGCACGCGGCTTGGGCGGTGACCAGGTCGAGGGCCGCCAGGCGGTCCGGGAGCTGCTGCTGGCGGGCACCCGCCGGGTCCGCGAGGTGTGGATGGAGAACGACGGCGGCGACGCGTCGATCCTCCGCGACATCCGTGAGCTGGCCGAGTCCAACCGGGTGCCGCTGAACATCGTCGGACGCGGGCGCTTCGCCGCCCAGGCGCGGAGCGAGGCACCCCAGGGGGTGCTGGCCCTGGCAGCGCCGCTCCCCGAGGCCGACCTCGACGACCTGGTCGCCGGTCGCCGCCGGGTGGGCGATGCTACTCGCGATGCCGCTGCCCACGACCGGGCTGCGCCGCCTTTCGTCGTCGCCCTGGACGGCGTGACTGACCCAGGGAATCTCGGTGCCATCTTGCGGTCCGCAGAGTGCGCGGGCGTCACCGGCGTGGTGCTGCCGCGGCATCGGGCCGTCCACGTCACTCCGGCGGCCACCAAGGCGGCCGCCGGCGCGGTGGAGCACCTGCCCATCGCCGTGGTGGGCGGGCTGCCGGCGGCACTGGCGCGGATGCGTGACGCCGGCGTGCACGTGGTCGGGCTCGAGGAACGTGCGGCTGCATCGCTGTACGACCTGGCGGCGCCGGACGGTCCGGTGTGCGTCGTGCTCGGCGCCGAGGGGCGGGGATTGTCGCGCCTCGTCCGCGAGCGCTGCGACGAGCTCGTCGCCATCCCGATGCACGGCCGCCTGGGCTCGCTCAACGTGTCCGCGGCGGCCGCGCTGGCATGCTTCGAGATCGCTCGGCGGCGCTGAACGCGTCTGCGATTTCGGAGCCCGAGGCGGGAATCGAACCCGCGGCCTGACGCTTACAAGGCGCCTGCTCTGCCGGCTGAGCTACTCGGGCGGCGGCGCGACGATATCGCCGCCCCCCCTCCACCACCCACCGAGGGTGCTTGCATTGGAGGGGTGGCCACGCCAGCCTTGTTCAAGTGCATCCTCGCCGACGTGCCACGCATGCCTCGCCGGCCAGCGTCGCCGCTGGTGGCGTCCTCGTCCTCACCGCACCGCAAGGTGTGCGCCTTCGTCCTCGCCTTGATTGGGGCGACCCGCCGATCGCGCCGACGCTGACTCGCCGATCCGTCCATCTCACGCCGACGAGGACGCACTGGTGCCTCTAACCGATCGCGACCGGGAGATCCTCGACTTCGAGCGGAGGTGGTGGCTGCTCCCGGCGTCGAAGAGCGCCGCGATCCGCGAGCACCTGAACCTTTCGCCGACGCGCTTTTACCAACTGTTGAACGCCCTGCTCGACGACCCGGACGCCATGGCGTACGACCCACTGGTCGTGCGCCGGCTGCGCCGGACCCGGCTACAACGCCGCCGGGCCCGCTTCGTGGGTCGCACCACACTCGGGCACGGGCGATAGGAGGCCCCGCATGCAGACCGAGCGACCACCGACCGAGCGACCACCGACCGAGGGACCGTTGTCCGGGCGGTCGACCCCGGCCCGGGGGATCGTCTTGGTCGCGGCGGCCGTCGTGCTGGGATTGTTCCTACTGCGGGCCCTCGAGGACAGCGCGCCCTCTGACGACATCGCCACGTCTCCCACCGAGTCGACGGCTGCCGGCGGGGAGGCGACCGATACGACGACGGCTGAGGGCGGAGACGAGACGACCACCACCGCCGCACCGGTCCGCCAGCCTGCAGAGATCGTGGTGCGGGTGGCCAACGTCTCGGGGGTGGAGGGCGCCGCCGGCGACCGTACGCAGCAGCTCACGACCGCCGGATACCAGACCGTCGAGCCGACCAACGGCCCCGAGGGCCAGCAGCTCGACGCCACGCAGGTGTTCTTCGTCGACGGGTTCGAGGGTGAGGCCCGGGCCTTGGCGGAGCAGCTCGGTGCCCCCGCCGAAGGCGTTGCCGCCATGCCCGCCCAGCCCCCCGTCGATCCCGGTGGGGCCCAGCTGGTAGTGCTGCTCGGCACCGATCTCGCCGAGGGGTGACGCTGAGCGACGTGCTGGCGCCGTTCGTCGAGCGGCCCCGCCGGGCGGCCCTGCTGCTCGACTTCGACGGCACACTCGCGCCCATTGTCGACGTGCCCGCCGAGGCGCGGCCTCTGGCCGGTGCCGGTGAGGTGCTCGCGTTGCTGGTGGCGCGCTTCGCAGTCGTGGCAGTGGTGTCGGGGCGCCCCGCCTCGTTCTTGGAGCCGCTGCTGCCAGCGGGTGTCGTCATCACCGGGATCTACGGTCTCGAGACCGTCCGCGACGGTGTGCGCTCCGACCATGAGGGCGCCGGTGCCTGGCGGGAAGCGGTGGCCGACGCCGCCCGTCGGGCCCGGGAGAACGGACCGGTGGGGATGGCGGTGGAGCCCAAGGGGCTGTCGCTCACACTCCACTACCGGGAGCACCCGGGGCTCGGGCCTGCCGTGCGCGAGTGGGCGGCGGCAGAGGCGCAGAGGTCGGGACTGGTGATGCGCCGCGCCCGCATGTCCTTCGAGCTGCACCCACCCGTCGCCGTCGACAAGGGGACGGCGGTCCAGAGCCTGGTCACCGGCGTCGAGGCGGTTTGCTACGTGGGCGACGACCGGGGCGACCTCCCGGCGTTCGATACGCTCGATCGCCTGGAAGCGCGGGGCATGGACGTCGTCCGGGTGGCGGTGGCCAGCGCCGAGGCCCCCGGAGACCTGATCGACCGTGCCGACCTGGTCCTGGACGGGCCTCACGCCGTCCTCGACCTGTTGCGACACCTGGCGTCGGGGGGCGAGGCGGCGCCCCTGTCAGCCCGGGACCGGCCGAGCGCCCTCTAGTGGGCGCTCGCGGCCGCCGCCAGCTGGTCGGACAGCCAGTCGGCGGGCCGGCGCGCCACCGCCAATCGGCGTAGGAGATCAGCCCGGGATCGGCGCTCGCCGGCGTCCATGCGCAGCGCCTTCGCCAGGGCGTCGGCGGTACCAGCAACGTCGAACGGCTGCACCTCCACCACCGCGTCGCTGAGCTCGTCCCACACCCCGGCCTCGGTCGACAGGCACACCACGACGTCGCGCTCGCTGACGATCGCAGCTTCCTTGGCCACCAGGTTGAGGCCGTCACGGATGGGGTTGACCAGCAGCACGTCGGCTCGCCGCAGCACCGCGACCGAGCGCGGGTAGTCATCGCTGGTGTCGTAGACGACCGGGGTCCATCCGGGAGTGGCCCAGCGCTGGTTGATCCGGTCGACCAGTGCCTCGACGTCGCGCTGGTACTCGACATAGGCAGACACACCGCTGCGCGACGGATAGCACGACGCCAGGAACACCACCCGCTCCCGCCATGCCGGCTCGTGCTCGAGCAGGTCGTCGTAGGCCTGGAACCCGCGCAGCAGGTTCTTGGACAGCTCGATGCGGTCCACACGGGCGATGACGGCCCGGTCGGCAACCTCCTCCTCGATCTCCGCCAGGGCGCCCTCGCAGGCCGGCGACGACGCCACGTGCCGCAGGTCGTCGGCGTCGGCGGGCAGCGGCGAGACGAACGTCGACGGGGCCAGTGCCAGGCTGGTGCCGCAACAGGCCAGGAAGTCGTCGGCCCACCGCCGGGAATGGAACCCGCAGGCCCGGTGGGCGGCGAGGCCCGATAGCACCTCGCCCCTCACGTGGCTGGGGAGCACCCCCAGCCATGTCGGGGTGGCGAAGGGGGTGTGGCTGAAGTGCACGGCCGCCAAGTCGGGCCGGCGTTCGGCCAGGCCGACGCCCAGCAGGCTGAGGTGGTAGTCCTGTACGAGCACGGCGGCGCCCTCGGGCGCATCTTCGGCCACGGCGTCGGCGAAGGCCTCGTTGACCTGGCGATAGGCGAGCCAGGCGTCACGCAGGTCGCGCCCGAACGCCGGCGCCCGGGGGAGGTCGTAGAGCCCGTGGTGCACGAACCACAGCACCTCGGTGCTCACGACGTCGTTGGCCAGCCGGAACGCCTCTCGGTCGAGGGCCACGAGATGGACGCGGAAATCCTCGGCGTCGATCAGGCCCTTGGCTGCGGCCTCGCGGTCGCCCTCGGACATGGCGGCGGCGATCCAGGTCGCGCCCGTGTCGGCCACGACCGGCCGGAGTCCCGAGACGAGCCCCCCGGCCCCCCGGGTCGCAACCAGATCGCCCCGTTCGTCGCGCCGGAACGACAGGGGGCCGCGGTTGGACACGATGACGACGGGGCGATCCACGAGTGGTCGAGGCTAGTGGGGCGCCTCGAGACGCCTCACCAGTGGGTGTCCATGAACGCAGCGTTCGTGGTCACGGCGCGGGATGGTCCCGGGGCCCGCCATGCACGACCGCTTGGGCCACACTGTCCGCTCATGCGTGTGGTCGCTGCGCCCGACAAGCTCCGCGGGACCGCCACCGCCCGCGACGTGGCGGCCGCGATGGGGCGCGCCGCCGCGGCCGCCGGATGGGACTGCGACCGAGTACCGCTCGCGGACGGCGGTGAGGGCACGCTCGAGGTGCTGGGCGGGCCCAATCGCACCACGTCCGTGACCGGGCCCCTGGGCGATCCGGTCAGGGCCGGGTGGCGGCTCGACGGGCGCACGGCGGTGATCGAGATGGCACGGGCATCGGGGCTGGAGCTGGTCGGTGGTCCCGACGGCAACGACCCGGTCGCGGCATCGACCGTCGGGACCGGCGAGCTGATCGGCACCGCGATCGACGGCGGGGCCCGCCGGGTGCTGGTGGGGCTCGGCGGATCGGCCACCACCGATGGGGGGCTGGGGGCCCTGCGGGCCCTCTATCCACTGCACCGGCTAGCCGGGCTCGCGCTCGTGGCGCTGTGCGACGTCCGCACCCGCTTCGTCGACGCCGCCGAGGTATTCGCACCACAGAAGGGCGCGTCGCCGGCCCAGGTGGAGCTGCTGCGGCGTCGGCTCGACCGCCTGGCCGACGTCTACCGGTCCGACTACGGCGTCGACGTGGGCGATCTCGACGGTGCCGGCGCCGCCGGCGGGCTCGCCGGCGGGCTCGCCGTCGCCGGCGCGTCGCTGGTGCCGGGCTTCGCGGCGGTGGCCGACGAGCTCGACCTCCACGACGTGGTCGAGGGTGCGGACCTGGTCATCACGGCCGAGGGATTCCTCGACCAGCAGTCGTTCGAAGGCAAGGTGGTCGGTGGCGTGGTCGGGCTGGCGGCGCCCCTCGGCGTCCCGTGCGTGGCCATCGTCGGCGAGGTCGTCGACGACCTCGATCCGCCGGGCAAGGGCCTCGAGGTCGTGTCGCTCGTGGAGCGGTTCGGGCGCGAGCGCGCCCACACCGACACGATCGCCTGCATCGAGGCCGTGGCCGCGGAGGTGTTCGCCGCCCCGAGGTGAACCGGCGTTCGAACGTGGCGCCCGTCGGGACGCCGGTTCCATGGGGGTCACGCTGCTCGGCCGGAATGGCGGCCGGCCCCGGGCCGTTGGTTACGATCGCCGCGCCCTCAGACCACGAAGGATCATTTCTCCATGAGTGTCTCCGTCCGCATCCCGACCACGCTGCGCACCCTCACGGCGGGTAAGTCCGAGGTGTCGCTGGAAGGATCCAACGTGCGCGACGTGCTCGCCAGCCTCGACAAGGTCCATCCTGGCTTCGCCGACCGGCTGCTAGACGACGATGGGAACCTGCGGCGCTTCGTCAACGTGTTCGTAGCCGACGACGACATCAGGTTCCTGGAGGGCCTGGACACCCCTGTCCCCGATGGTTCCGAGGTGTCGATCATCCCGGCCGTCGCGGGCGGCTGAGCCCCCGCTCCCCTCCCGTTGCAGGGGTTAGCACTCACGTGTTGCGAGTGCTGATCCGAGATGCTTGACTGGCTAGCACTCACATCAATCGAGTGCTAACCCCGTGCCCAACGGAGGGATTCAGGGATGCCCAAGATCATCGCTTTCGACACGGAGGCCCGCCGCAGCCTCGAGTCCGGCATGAACAAGCTGGCCGACGCTGTCCGGGTCACCCTCGGCCCCAAGGGCCGAAACGTCGTCCTCGACAAGAAGTGGGGCGCTCCCACCATCACCAACGACGGTGTGTCGATCGCCAAGGAGATCGAGCTCGAAGACCCCTACGAGAACATCGGGGCCGAGCTGGTCAAGGAAGTCGCCAAGAAGACCGACGACGTCGCCGGCGACGGCACCACCACCGCCACCGTGCTGGCATGGTCGATGGTGCGCGAGGGCCTGCGCAACGTCGCCGCCGGCGCCAACCCGATGTCACTGAAGAGGGGCATCGAGGCGGCGGTGGCCGAGGCAGTCGATGCGATCGCCGAACTGGCGGTCGACGTCGACTCCAAGGAACAGATCGCCCAGGTGGCCGGCATCTCGGCCGCCGATCCCGAGATCGGCGAGATGATCGCCGAGGCCATCGACAAGGTCGGTAAGGACGGCGTCATCACCGTCGAGGAGTCACAGACCTTCGGCATGGAGATGGACCTGGTCGAGGGCATGCGCTTCGACAAGGGCTACATCTCGCCCTACTTCGTCACCGACCCCGACCGGATGGAGGGCGTCCTCGACGACGCCAACATCCTCATTGTCGGCTCCAAGATCTCCAACGTGCGTGACCTGTTGCCGGTGCTCGAGAAGGTCATGCAGGCGGGCAAGCCGCTGGTGGTGATCGCCGAGGACGTCGAGGGTGAGGCCCTGGCCACGCTGGTGGTCAACAAGATCCGTGGCACCTTCAAGTCGGTGGCCGTGAAGGCCCCGGGCTTCGGCGAGCGCCGCAAGGCGATGCTGCAGGACATCGCCATCCTCACCGGCGGCCAGGTCATCACCGAGGAGGTCGGGCTCAAGCTCGAGAACACCACGCTCGACCTGCTGGGCCGGGCCAAGAAGGTGATCGTCACCAAGGACGAGACCACCATCGTCGAGGGCGCCGGCTCCGAGGACGAGATCAAGGGCCGCATCCAGCAGATCAAGAACGAGATCGACAACACCGACTCCGACTACGACCGCGAGAAGCTGCAGGAGCGGCTGGCCAAGCTGTCCGGCGGGGTCGCGGTGCTCAAGGTCGGCGCCGCCACCGAGGTCGAGCTCAAGGAGAAGAAGCACCGCATCGAGGACGCGGTGTCGACCACCAAGGCCGCCATCGAGGAGGGCGTCGTGGCCGGCGGTGGCGTGACGCTCCTGCGGTCCCAGTCCAAGGTCGACGAGCTGGTCAACAGCCTGTCGGGCGACGAGTCCACCGGTGCCCGCATCGTCTCCAGGTCGCTCGAGGAGCCGCTCAAGCAG
>Ga0214469_1000034_pt1 | contig 33490 bp, 31 predicted proteins | sample RVTome_10_FD_187340 | JGI IMG/M metagenome (GOLD analysis project Ga0214469, IMG submission 187340) | Soil microbial communities from uranium-contaminated site in the Upper Colorado River Basin, Wyoming, United States - RVT153D57 HiSeq ... | reverse complement strand
GATTAAATACTTGTCTGATTCAATCAACTTGTCTGATCTACTGAACCATCCGATTGAGTCCGTAATTCTATAACGCGATTTCATGGCTTTTATAAGAATTGCATTCAGCGATGTCCTTGTAGATACTAGCGCCTCTTCTGCAATCTGGTTGCGTTCCCATACCATAACGGATCTATTAGGTCTAACACTTTTAATCCTATAAGCATAACCCTCGATTCGGAAAGGGCAGCCATTTCCATTTCTAAACAGATTTTTTAGCAAGTCTGTTCTACTTAGGATAAGGTAAGCAGATTGACAATCAACAAAGAAACAAAGAGCTTTGGTATGCCTTGGGAAAAAGAATATGGTTATGCCCAGGCAATAAAAATTCGAGATACCATTTATGTATCGGGGCAGGTGAGTCACGACGTTAACGGAAATATTGTAGGCCGCGGGGACATGGAGGCTCAAATGCGTCAGGCTTACTCTAATATTCGAAAGTTGTTGGTGCAGTATGGGGCAACAATGGAAAATATTGTTGATGAGATACTCTTTGTTACCGATATGGATGCAGCATTTGGTGCAGCAGTTAAGTGCAGACAAGAAGCCTTTTCCGGTAGTCCCGTCGTTGCAAGCACTATAATACAAATTCAGCGTCTTGCCTTTCCTGATCTTATGATTGAAATTAGATGTGTTGCAAAGGTATAGAACTTAAGAATAAATTGTATAATTTGTCTGTCTATTCATGAAATCTAAAACTAAAATCTCGAATTTTTATTGTGATGTACTCATTATAGGAAGCGGTTCTGCAGGCCTTAGAGCCGCAATAGAAGCTCATGATGCTGGTGCTCATGTTCTCATAATTAGCAGAAGTAAAAAAGGAGATCCACACACGGTTCTTGCAAGAGGAGGTATCAATGCGGCTCTTGGCACAATGGATCCTGAAGATAGTTGGATGGTCCATGCGGCCGATACTCTCAGAGAAGGAGAGCTTCTTGCTGACTACGAAAGAGTTGAGGTACTCTGTAAAAATGCACCAGATGCTGTTAATGAATTAGTAAGTTGGGGGGCTCGGCTTCATAGAGAGGAAGACGGCAGGTTAACACAACGATTCTTCGGTGCCCATACGAATAGAAGGACGGTATTTTACGAGGATTGGATTGGTCAAGAAATCATTCGGGTCCTAATGGAGCAAGTTCTCCAGAGGAGGATCGAGATTATAGATAACCTTCACATTATAAAGATATTAAAAGCAGATGACTTAAATGGAAAAGGACCAGATGAAGAAGAAAATGTAGGACAGGGTGAAGCTAAAGGAGCACTTGGCATAAGGATCGAAACTAAAGAAATTATGGTATTCGAATGTAAGTCCCTAATACTTGCTACCGGTGGATATACACGGGTCTACTCAGTTAGCAGCTCTAGAATTTCTGAAAATTATGGAGAAGGTATCGCCTTAGCATACGAAGCAGGCGCAGACTTGGTAGACGCCTCTTCTTGTCGCACGGATACAGAAATCACAATGCGTTCAGATGGCGTACTAATAATGACAGGCGTCACTACTATCACGGCTGCTGTTGAAGTGACTGCAATAACTATCGTAAGAACATTTGCTTAGCATAAGGGTATCTAAAGAAGGAAGATTGAAAAAGTAAATACCTATTCGATTATATATAGAGTTATTTGCTGGGAATAAGCTCTACATGCCCTTCTTTTTATCCTATATTTACAAGCAATTTATTAGCATAGGCATCATGGTACGGATCTGAATTATGTATTGCAAAGTTGAGCTACTACACATAAACTTCATATCGAGCTTATGATAATACCTTTTGGCTGAGCATTTCATATTGGTTGCGCTGAGACATGAGAGTTAGAGATATAGTCGAAACAGTTTTTGTAGCTTTGGATGAAAATACTCTTGTAGCTGAAGCTGCAAGAGCATTGTACAAGCAAGAACGACGCACCGTAGTGGTCACTCATCTTAATGGTAGCACTGGCCAGAGAATCCCAGTCGGAATTGTCACAGAAAGAGACATTATATTTAGAGTCGTAGCTCAAAACCGAGGACCATTCAAGATTGAGTTAAAAGATATAATGAGTGCGCCCATTATTACTATAGATGCGGATAAATCTGTTGAGGAAGCCATGGCAGTCCTCAACAAGTATCAGATAAATCGCTTGCCTGTTGTTCACGATAGTTCCATCATCGGTATAGTGACAACAGGAAGAATTCTAAGCAATATTTCAATTGAAAAGCATGCAGAGAATAAGTTTTGAACAATTTGATTCTAGGTAACTACGATCGGAGCACAAAATACAAACATGACAGTGTCAATATCAGAGTCATGCTTTCAAACGGTTGTGGATTTAAAGTTCCATCCAGTGATGCCATTAGTTCACCTTCCTGCACAGCCTCCCGGTCTGAACAGTTTGCTCTTTAGGATGTTATTCTCGCTTGCCAATGTTGTCTAAGTAAGAATGTGAGGGTCCTAGACGAAGCCTCGTGTCTTTAAGTTTTAATATTCTATCTCTGGAATTAGTTTCATTATAGCTTTTCCATACAAGCGCTAAAGCCATATATGAAGGGACAAGACATCTAGGACTTCAGGAAGGACAACAGGTCGGCGTTGAGCTGATCCTGATGTGTGGCCGTGAGGCCATGAGGCGCACCAGGATAATAGATTTCCTTCGAGCCTTTGATGAGCCTGGCTGATTTCTTAGCTGCGTCTTTGACGGGAACGATCTGATCGTCCTCACCATGCATAACCAAGGTTGGGACATCGAAATTCTTGAGATCTTCGGTGAAATCGGTCTAGGAGAAGGCCCTGATGCTTTCATAGGCATTCTTGAGGCCGGCCTGCATGCTCCAAAGCCAGAACTGATCCTGGACTCCCTTGGAGACCTTGGCACCTTCCCTGTTGGCACCATAGAACGCGATGGCTAGATCCTTGTAGAATTGCGAGCGATCTTTGATAAGACTTGAACGCATGTCATCAAACACTTTTATCGGTAGGCCCTCTGGATTGGTGGCGGACTTGACCATGATCGGGGGGACAGCCGCGATCAGGACAGCCTTGGCAACTCGCTTCGTTCCATGGCGACCGATATAGCGGGCTACTTCGCCTCCGCCAGTGGAGTGCCCCACAAGCGTAGCATCGTTGAGATCAAGCTCTTCGATCACGGCTGCAAGGTCGTCGGCGTGGACCCCTCTTTTTGGGATTCTAGTTTACATTGCAGTTGTAATAACAGGAAGCAGCACTACTTTAGCCTGTTTGAAATCATGTTGCAGTGGAAATGGAGCTATAAATGGTAACTTCTACGTTGAGCTAAATCACTCAAAGTGGTAGGTCTGGATCTATTGGCCTCACATACACCTGGCATACTACTACACTACTTTAGCCTGTTTGAAATCATGTTGCAGTGGAAATGGAGCTATAAATGGTAACACTCTCTACACGTTCAAAACTCTCAATCGGTACTATAGAGTCGGTTACTTTTGACAGTTCAACAATAGGACCTTTTAGATTCATTCTATCTATCCTTTGAAAATCAGCTAAGGGGGGAATGATATCTATAAGGTTTTTAATCTACATATAAGTGGTAGGACGACCATAAGTTACTCTAATCGAAACGAGACCACTTCCGCATCCATTGTAAAAGACCTATCACTGAGTCTACAAGCTCTTGTCCTTTGCGAGTAAGGCGATACTCAACTCTTGGGGGTATCTCATTATATGCTCTCCTTTCAAGAATACCATTTTTATCTAGCTGTTTGAGCCTTGCGGCTAGTGTTTTGCTACTGAATCCCTTCATAGATTTTCTGAACTTAATATATCTAACTGGATCTGTGGTACAACACAGTGGTATTAAAATTTCAAGTGTTCCTCTTTTGGTGATTAACTCCCTCAGTTTCTTAGTTTCGTTCATAACCTGCTCAGGTTCATAACCATCGAAAATACAGGATTCGTTAAAGACAGGAAGGGCCTTTTTAGCACTTGTCGCTGCAATTGATTTTTTAGATATCGCTTTAGTTTCCATTTTTACCCCTACTTTATCTAGCTTCTCTTGCTAACTTAAATAGTTTCCTCAGTAAACAAGTACTATGATACAAGAAAAAATGTTATCAAAAGTGATCGAAATCCAAAGACAATACAAAGAAACTCAACGTCAGAGCTGGAACAGTGTAGCTGTTGGATGGCAAGAATGGTGGCAGACCTTCGAAAAGGATGCTCAGAGGCTAAGTGATCATTTACTCGAACTTGCAAAGATAAACTCAAGTTCCAAAGTTCTTGATATTGCTACTGGCATTGGAGAACCGGCAATTACCGCAGCAAAGAAAGTTAGCAATGGTACTGGCGGTCATGTCTTGGCTACAGACATAGCGCCTCAAATGTTATCCATTGCAAAGCAAAGAGCTGCTTCTCTTGGCCTGCAAGAAATCATTGAATTCAAAGAGGGTGATGCGGAAACAATAGACCTTCCAACTTCAAAGTTCGATGCGGCACTCTGCAGATGGGGATTGATATATCTGCCAGATCTGAAAGCCGGTTTATCTAATATTCACAGGTCATTGGTAGACGAAGGTCGCTTGGCAGCCGCCGTCTGGGCTTCGCCAGATAAGGTTCCTTTCCTTTCTGTAGTCATGAATACTGTTCTTCGAGAGACTCAAAAACCATCACCACCTAGTGGTATTCCTGGACCATTTAGTTTAGCTGACCAAAGAATTACTGAAACTGCTTTATCCGACACCGGATTCAAAGATATTGCCGTTGAAAGAACAAACGTAATTTTCACTTATAGTTCGCCAGAACAATATACTCACTTTCATCAAGCAATATTAGCTCCTGCACATGCGTTGCTAGCTGATCAGTCTCCAAAGAGAAAGGAAGAGATATGGCATGCTGTTACTCAAGCAGTAACGAAATATGCGGATAATTCAGGTTCAGTAAAGCTAAACAATGAAGTTATATGCTTCAGCGCTACGAAGTAAAAGATCGAACTGGAGGCATTGTTGTAAAAAGAGAAAATAGGCACTAATTCGTCATAAATAAAAACTGCTTTCCTTTTTTATAATTTTCCAGGATAGGATATGTAATATGGTTTTTGATTAATACTCGATATGGCTAGACTATCGGTACACTCCCAATTCTACGACTCTACTTATGATTTTTGAACATAATCATAAGTATTATCCAACAAACTCAGATCGATCATCTTTCACCACACTCTCTTTTTTATACTACACCCGTAGGAATACTAGAAACCAAGACAAAAGGCCCAAGTCCTTCGCTTCATTTTTGCAAGACAGAGTTTAACTCCGATAGCTCAAACGAACAGTGTATTTTTGAATTTGCTAATAGAATTGGAGCATACATCATACATCACGTATATATTCATGCAATCTATGAAACCATGCTGTTGTGCTAACTGTAGTCTTCTTCAGACTACAGTTTCTAGTTGATTCACTGAATTGATTTACTGGTGAATTCAGAAATATTAGCTGTAGTAATACTGACACTGATGCCTTCGGCTATTGGGAGTTCGTAGATGAAAACTACAATCACAACACGAACCCGAATTGCCATCTTGCAGCAGTATGCGAACACATTTGGCTAATCGATAAGGACGACGAGCCATTTGGAGCTGAATTTAATCAATTGTGGGCAGCCTGACTGACCTTGAGTGTCATACCTTCCTAATATTTAGAAATTCATATCATGACTTGTACAATGAAATAAACTTTAAACATTACAAACCCTATAGAAAATGAGGGACATTTTTATGACATTACCAATTGTTAAAATTGCTAAAGAATCGGATGAAGTTGGTGTTATTGATGTATTAAAGTTAGCTTTCGTAGCCGATCCTGCCACACGTTGGGTATGGCCAGATCCACATCAATATCTTTTACATTTCTCTAGCTTTGTCAAGGCTTTTGGAGGAAAAGCATTTGCGTATGGAAGCGCACACTACGTTGGAAGCTGTTCTGGCGCAGCTCTCTGGCTTCCGCCAAATGTTCATCCTGATGTGGAGCAATTGATTGTATTACTGCAAAGTACCGGATCAGATGATGCAAAGAAGTACGGCCCAAAGATATTCAACAAAATGGATAGCTATCATCCTAAAGAACCTCATTGGTACTTGCCGCTTCTTGGAGTTGATCCATTTTATCATGGAAAAGGATTCGGCTCCGTATTATTGCATCATGCACTAGCTAAATGTGATCAAGATTATGCATATGCTTATCTTGAGTCATCAAACCCACAAAATATTCCACTTTACAAACGGCATGGATTCGAACTGCTTGGCACAATCCAATTTGATACATCACCTTCCATTTTTCCAATGCTCCGTAAACCTCATAAGTTATGATGTGATTCTAAAAAAGCGATACGAGCCGCGTTCAGTTTGTCATCCTAATTGCAAATTATGTCTGCATTTTCAACAGATATGCCATTCCGTAGATTCTTAGACCACGCTTTATTCAAATCTTTGGTAATGTTATCGATCTTTGAATCTAGTTGTTCTGGAGATATAGTAGATGATGACGTTATTTCTAATTGTTTTTTCTTATGATAGTAATATGCGTCTCTGCTTTCATTTTTTAATGTCACCTGCTAGAATTACCATTGCAGATATACTTCATCTCCTATATAACATGATATTCTAACCTACGTTATCTAGATATAACATATTAGTAGTCTTTGTCTTAGAGAACTAAATCCGATCAATAATATAGATTAAGAAGTGTTTATGAGAACTCTTCCTATTACATAGGCATAAGATCATAATGATTTTTTAGAGGTCACGTCAGCAAAAATAGTGATAACATCAATAGTGATAACATCAATGAAGCGCATACCTATTCTTTGAATAAACAAATCATTAATCTAATGTTATCATCCTCTTTTGCTTGACTACTCTACTATTTCGTTTTTTAACTGATTGAATACTTGCTTGACTTCTTCAACCGATGTATTATCCTCTAGTGTTGTTAGATCACCTATTGAATCTTCTTTATTTGCTATCGATTTAAGTAGTCTTCGCATTATTTTTCCGCTCCTCGTTTTAGGAAGTTTACTTACAAAATAGATTCCTTCTGGTGCTGCAATAGGACCTATGGTTTTTCTTATATGATCAGTAAGTACTTTACGTAGTTCTTCTGTAGGTGGATATTCAGTACGCAATACTAAAAATGCAATTACGGATTCGCCTTTCTTTTGGTCCAACCTTCCTGTTACTGCAGCTTCAGCAACAGCTTTATGTGAAACAAACGTACTTTCTAGCTCCATTGTGCTTAGTCTGTGGCCTGCAACTTTAAGCACATCATCCGATCTGCCTAAAAGCCAAAAATAACCATCTTCATCCATTAATGCATAATCACCTGTATAGTACATACCCTTAAACTTATTCCAGTACACATCCTGATATTTTTTATCGTCCTTCCAAAGAGTCATCAGCATTCCAGGCCAAGGATTCTTGATCATCAAATATCCCTTCTTGTTAGCATCAACAACTTCCCCATGTTCATCTACAATAACCATATCTACTCCAGGTATGGGGAACGTTGCAGAACCAGGTTTCATTGGAATAGTATCATTTATTCCGGTACATGCACTTAGTATAATGCCACCTGTCTCAGTCTGCCACCATGTATCAATTATAGGACAATTTTCTTTTCCGATAGTCTTAAAATACCATTGCCACACATCAGGATTGATAGATTCGCCTACAGTTCCCAATAGACGAAGAGATGACAAATCAAATGACGTGGGTATATTATCCCCATACTTTATGTACATACGTAATGCAGTAGGGGTAGTATATAATATTGTTGCTCCATGCTTTTCAACTATTGCCCAATATCTATCTGGTGTAGGATAATCAGGTGTTCCTTCATACATTATTTCAGTTATACCATGCATAAGAGTACCATATACGGTATAGCTATGCCCTGTAACCCATCCAACGTCAGCAGTACTAAAGAATATGTCTGTTGGTCTGAAATCAAAGACCAATTTCGCGGTAGTATATAAATGTGTAAGATAACCACCAGTACTGTGCAAGACGCCTTTTGGTTTCCCAGTAGTCCCTGATGTGTATAAAATAAACAATGGATGAGCACTGTCTAGAATCTCGGGTTTACAATATCGTTCTTGCTCATTCTGAACAATCTCATGCCACCATACATCCCTATTATTAGTCATTTTAATATCATTAGAGGCTCTTTTTAATACAATGACCTTTTCTAGCGAGGGGATCGATAGAGCAGCTTCATCGACGATCTTTTTTAATTCTATGATCTTACCTCTGCGATAGCCCCCATCAGCAGTTATTATAATTTTGGATTCAGAATCGTTAGCCCTATCAGCTAAAGCCTTGGCACTAAAACCAGAAAAAACAACAATATGTGTCGCGCCAATTCTTGCGCATGCCAGCATTGCAATTGTGACTTCCGGAACCATCGGAAGGTAAATAATAACACGATCACCTTTTTTTACTCCAAGACTTTTTAAGGCATTAGCAAAGATATTGACATCTTTGTACAATTGGTAATAAGTAATCGTCCTCGTTTCCTTCTCATTTTCTCCTTGCCAAATAATTGCTGCCTTATTCTTGAATTGTGAGTCCACATGTCTATCAATGCAATTTACGGAAGCATTCAGTGAACCTCCGACAAACCATTTTGCAAAAGGGGGATCCCAGGTTAATGTCCTATCCCAGTATTTGAACCATACCAAATTTTTTGCCTGTTGGTCCCAGAACTGTTCTGGATCTTCCAACGCATTCTTTCTTAGTATATTGTATTTCTTACCTTGGAGAGATATTTTGGCCCGTGAGATATCTTCGTATATATTTGATACCTCATTAGATTTGAGGTCAGACATTACAATATGTTAGAAGATCCGAATAATTTTAAAACCTTATGGGGAAGTTAATTTTATCTGAATACGTCAAAACTCTAGAAATCATACTATAGAGTATAATATCCATATAGAAGTTTCTTACTGTAGAATGTGTCAATATATTAAAATAAAGAAATTCAATGTATCTTAATTGTGAAATACAGAAGCAGAACAGAAATAGTAGCAATGATCCTAGAGGCTGCAAATGGAGGAGCAACCAAGACAAAAATAATGTATAAAGCTTTCCTTAGCTACGCACAGCTAAGAGAATATCTTTCGGTACTCATTGAGAACAACTTATTAGAGTATCTTGAGGGTTCTCAAACATACAAAACAACTGAGAAGGGTCTGAATTTTCTAAGAATGCATAACGAAATAGGCGAGCTTTTACAGACATCAGCAAAACAAGGCGGAGCCTAAAATATTTACAAATCTTCCTTTTTTTCTAAAAGATTAAGTGAGATTTAATTTATATTCAAATTATATTTTTTATTTCTTACTAAGATTTAATTTAATCATGTTGTAGAACCTCGTTAAGCCAGCTAGTTTCAGCCTCATCATCAGTTTCTTTATGAATAGTCTTATGATGATCATTATTGTAGTCATTGTCTGCTGCTGCAGCACTAACAGCTTGAGGCCCTGTCACGGGGATATCACCTTCAGGGGATTGCGAATTTGAGTTAGATTTTGGTTGATCCGATATAGATGAATTTGGTACTGAATTCAAATCTATCCTCTCAAATGTCTGTTGGTTTAACCTAGATATGACGTTATTGATCTCTCCTTTTTCTAAGTTAATATGTTCTATTAGATCATTTGTAGATAGGCTAATTTGTTGATATGTTTCTTCGGTGATCTCATTGCTTCTATACTGTAACTTAGCGTCAAATAGTACCGATTTTATATTCTGGCTTTCCGTATCTATTTGGTTCAGTCTTTCTTGTAGTTGTTCAAGAACTATTTTTCCTTTATCCTCAAGGTCTTGCAATCTCTTCTGGTACTTTATATAGACCAATTCTACGTCCTCTCTCATCAAATCATTGGCAGTAACCATCTCTTGTAATGCTTTGATCCTTTGTAATGCGAGATTTTTCTGCCTAAGTAACTTTTGGACATCCAATCTCCATTTTGGAATAAAGATCACGTAATCACCCTGTACTAATAATTGCTCGTATACTAACTGCTTTAGCCCTGCATAACCGCAATCTACACTAACAGATTCTATAGACCCATCAATATCTGTTACCATACCAATAACTTTTCCCATGTAGGTTCCGTACATATCCTTAACCTGTTTACCAATAAACTCTAACTTTACTTCACTCATGCAAACGCTTTATTAAGCTGATATAATGGCAATGTTGTCAAAATTGTTGAATTATTTAGCAAAAGATTTCATCGTAAGCGAATTCGAAAACTTTTGCTGGTTTACTAATTTCTATTCATCTACGCTATCCCAGGGGGTTTGCCCCCATGTTCCATCACATTTTCTATGTAATTCGTTTGCTGTTCCATAAACTTTTTGCGCTTTTCTTCTTCTTCTAATTCTTTCATATCCAAAGAAGGGATTCCTAGAATCTTTGTTAATGTATGTAGAATAGCCTTAGCGGTCATAGGTTGGATAACATTAGGATTATCGATTTCGCCCAGAATGCACATCGCATTCAATCCTCTTTCCTTTGCAAGTCCTAATATTAGACCATTAAATCCTATAATCTGTCCTTCTCCCTCTAAGATATTCATATTGAATTTACTTATCTTATCAACAATCTGTTCATTATTTACTGCGCCATACACCCCATTCGAAGTAGAGGTATTTTGTCTTAAGGCTGCGCCTATCGAGTACAACATTTTTGCATCAACTCTGTCAGCCATTTTCAGAACTTCGTAGCATATTTCGTACAGTCTTCGCGGATCAGAAGGATTAAAATCTCCTGTAAATATTACAAGATCATATTTAGAAACCCAATAAAATTTATAGCTTGACTGAACATACCTAATGATGCCTTGGTTATATGTTACAAAAGGTGGCCAAAATGCATAAATTTCTGCGAAGAGGTCAGCTGCGAGTCTCGTAGCCAAAAGAGTCATTCCCATACCTGCAACATTGCCCATATCAGGCAAAGCAGCAATCATAGTTGGTTGTGAGACAAAAGTGGGAATCTTGTGAATCTTTAAATTAAGCATACTCTACTGTTGGTAGAATTATTTTTCCGGAATAAAAATTATTGCAAGATGGATTTAAAATATAATTTAGACTTGAAATTTTATTACCTACATGTCAGTGGAAAATAAATAAATCTGTTGACATCACTTCCGAAACAGATGATGCAATAAAATATTGTATAGGGTGTGGAGTGAAAATGTCCAAAAAGTTGCGGATTTGCCCTGCCTGTGGAGGAAGTCAGATTTAAATTTAAAATTTTACCTATTATTTTTGTCGTCTCTAGGAAATTCTAATTTTTGTCTTACAGATAAATGACAAATAGTTAAATGCTAATTCTAGTATCGGATAATCCATTCAATCTAGCGATCATTTCCCATTCTATAATTGCCCCGCTCAAGAGTAGGATTACTACAACTCCTATCTCTACTAAAGTAGACAGAAGATATTCCCTCCAATACTTTCTCTTTAATAAAGAATAGAAGAGCATACCGCTTCTGGATATGGCAAGACCGTAAGCAACAATTTCCATTAATCCAAAAGGAGTAACAAGAATCAGTAAAGGTGAGATATCATTAAGGTTAGCAGATGTTGCGGCTATTGCATTAAATACCATACCTGTTGAAAAACCAGAAAAAATTCCTAAACCTACACCTAGTAATGGAACAAACATGCCTAATCCAATCTTTGCATTATTAATGAATATCCCTGTCTGATCAATATCTTTAATTTGATCCATGAACCGGTTTTTTAGATCATTTACTTCTGAGCCGCTCATATATATTGATGAACCCCAATAATACGAGATAAGAAAAGTGATTATACCAAATGCAAGATACAGTAAACGTCTCTTGATGGTGAGATGCAATTCAGTGTATGGGTATTTGCTCCTATAATTATTTGTAGTTATTATTCATTTATCTGTTATAGAAATGTAATTAAATATGGCGGTTTCATAGTCAAGGTGGACAATTTGGATTTCGGAACAGAAATATCCAATGCCCTATGTTTTGCAATTAGTAAAGGATATCAGATACATCCTGACGCTTTTGAAATGCTCAAAGGGCTTGATATAGATATTCTAGGGATCATTCAAGACATTATTAAAGCCAAGGTAATTGGTAAAGATAATTCTTTAATTCTGGTTGAAGATATAAAAATGGTCGTTGATAAACATTCTAAAAATGGAGGATCTCAAAACAGTTCTTGCAATAAGTCTTCGTCATTAGATTCATTACATCTACACAATAGTGATACATCAGAACCAGTATCATACAGAGTACTTTTAGATCCAACTCCTATAATTAATAGTGGAGAAGGAGTTGAAGGGTATATTTCGCTATTTAGAAGCAGGTATGAAAAATCTATGCGCATCTTATCCTTACGTCCAGATAGTAGACGAATCACAAGAGTAAAAACTCTGAAGAAAAAAAATACAGATACTGGAAATCAGAAACCATACATGCGATATGAACAATTTTCAGGATTATCCTCAACAATGGTTGTAGCTGGCTTGGTTATGTCAAGACAGTTAAAGCGTCATGGATTAGAAATAGTGATAGATGATTTTAGTGGAGATTTACATGCAATGGGTACAACTGAGGATATAAAAAAACAGGGATCGTTGATTACCACAGATCAAATGGTTATGTTAGAATTAGAGAACAGTGGGAAAAGTCAAAGTTTCGCTATAAAAAATATAATATCACCTGATATTCCAGATCATTTGCCAAACAGGGCCAAATCTGAATCCTACGTGGTATTAATCTCAGACTTACATGTAGGAAGTACATATTTCATGGAAACTGCATTTATGAAATTTTTGAATTGGATATCAGCAGCTGATGATGAAATTGTAAGGAAGATCAAATTTCTATGTATTGGCGGTGATTTAATTGATGGTATAGGAATATTTCCTAATCAAGACAAAGAATTACTTGAATTAAATATTAATAGTCAGATGTCACATGTAATAGACTTACTCTCACGTATACCTAAACACATTAATGTTTTTGTTATTCCTGGAAATCATGATCCTGGTCGAAGAGCATTACCACAACCTTCTATTCCTAGGCAAAACTCTGAAAAACTTTATACATTTCAAAATTTTAAGATGCTTGGAAATCCTAGTTTAATCGAATTGAATGGTGTAAAGATACTAATGTACCACGGACAGAGTCTAGATGATATCATAGGTACGATCCCTGATCTAAGTTATGCCAAGCCTGCGGAAGCAATGAAAGTATTATTGAGGGCAAGACATCTTTCTCCTATTTACGGAGAACGTACTCCTATAGCACCCGAACAAGAAGACCATATGGTAATTACTGAAGTCCCAGACATATTTCATTCAGGACACATACATGTTCTAGATGCTCAAAATTACCGTGGAACATTAATAGTAAATTCTGGAACTTGGCAGGGACAGACAAACTTTCAAAGAACCATGGGCATTATACCTAATCCTGGAGTTGCAGTTATAGTTAATCTGTCTACACTTCAACCATTTATAATGGATTTTAATCAATAGAAAGTAATCCTGTGAGGATAGAATCCTCTTTTAAGGCTTCCTTCACAGTTGAATGTGACACGGTGATCCTAAGTTTTTGTGATCTACCATATCTGCCTTGACTTATTACATCACTAGTTATTAGTCCTAATTGATCTAACTCACTCATTATTTGGGTTATTCGACGTTGGGTTAATGGTTCTTGCTCAATACGTCTACATATATCTGAGTATATTTCATATACTTCTCCAGTGTTGCCATTTCTTGATTTCAATACTGCTAACATTAGTATTTTGGTATGCGTTGTTGAATTTCTCAAAACTTCATAATTTGTATCCTTTTCAATTTTTTCTTGTGCTAATCTAATATGCTTTTCTTCAACTTTATTTGCTCTTTCTATTTCTGCAATTTCAGCTGCTACTCTTAAAAGGTCAATCGCCTTTCTGGCATCTCCATGCTCTCTACCGGCCATAGCTGCACAAAGATTAATAGCCGCACTTGAAACTATGCCTTCATTAAATGCTATCATTGTCCTTTCTGCAAGGATTCTTTGCAGTTGTTCTACAGTATACGGATTGAACACCAACTCTTCTTCGCTGAGACTGCTCCTAACTCTAGGATCAAGTTTATCCTTAAATGTTAGACTATTAGATATTCCTATTAAACTAATAAATGATTCAGTTGAGAATCTCTCGTTAGCCCTAGTAAAATTATAAAGTATATCATCCCCATTCTTTTCCACCAGTGAATCAATTTCATCTATAACAAGAATCACATAAAGTTTCTTCCTTCTTTGAATAAATTCTAATATTCTATCGGTTGCCTCACCCATTGATAAGCCTGTAAAATGAACCTGTAATTTTTTTTCTCCTTTATTAATGCCCATATTTTCAGCAATTTCGTGTAGGACCTTATATGCTGTATTAGCACTCTTTGCGTTTACAAATGGCACTGTTAATTCTAATCCTAACTCCTCGCCCTTAACAGAAAGTCGATGTAAGACATTCTTAACCACGGCAGTCTTTCCCGTTCCTGGTTTCCCAAAAAGCAATAAATTAGATGGTCGAGATCCTTTTAAAACAATAGATAAAGTATGTGCGATAGTCTTACTTTCTTCATCTCTAAATGGAAGTCGGTCAGGCACATAATCTATGGTTAATGCTCTTCTATCTTTAACAACTAGCGACGTTCCTGAAGCAGCTTTATCAAATATACTATCAAGGCTATCATCATTCAAATTTATTCATCATTCCTATTACCATGTAAATATACCCACACCCCTGTTTTTCCTTTCCAACATAAGAAAGATACTAAACTAATATGGTGTTAACAACAAGTTAACAAACGATTTTAAACAGTAGAATCAATTATTGTTAATTCTTAACTTAACTATCAATTAATGAATATATTAGATAATGAGATATGGGCTGCAAAAGAAATCAAGGGGTGTGTGTTAATACACTACTAAATCAGGTGTTAACTCTGGTTCTCAACCATACTTTACTAGCATAGAATGTCCCAAAATATACCCCTTTATTTCCACTGGAGAGTTAATAACGTTTTTAACATTGTTAATGTCCCAAAATATACCCCTTTATTTCCACTGGAGAGTAAATCTGAACTGCATTTCAGAATTTGTTATTAACAAACAATGAGAAAATGATTTAATCCCAGCTTCTCATAATTTTTCCTTAACAGTTTGCAATTAATAAAGCGTGTTAATGATGATTTAAGGTAATGTTAACAAAACTTGAAATAATAAATCAAATGCAGAACAGGCCTATACTGATTCTAGATTCTGTTCAGTCCTAGTTGTGACGTTCAAATCATTATGCAAATCATGTAAATGTCGTAATCCTGTGTCAGTAATGCTATATTTAAATGGCTTAGAACTTGTATCTCTTATCACAAAACCTGAGTGATATAATCCATTCATTATACGGGATGTATGTTCACGTGTCTTTCTGACCCTCTCTTGAATTTGCCTTGTCGTCATGGGTTTCTCCTTTAATAATAACAATATTTGCTCTAAAGTATCTATGTACGTATGTGTTTGTGCAGATTTCTCCGTAGATTCTTCGATAATCACATCATTTTGTGATATCATATCAATATCACGTTCTGAATCACGTTCTGAATCACGTTCTGAAATGTCCTTTTTATTGTCTATGTCACGTGATATTAAGTTAGTCCTTTTCGACATCTCTAACATGTCAACCTTAAATTGGAGATCTGCAATTGCTTTATCATATACTTGTAATTTATCAGCATATTGTTTTATTCTGCTATCAACAATTGCATTTTTTAGGGAACTGTTATTATGCTTAAAGAATTTCACAGCCTTGTAAGATAGAATTATTGCAACTCCACAAAAAAAAGAAACTACTACCAATAGCAGGGTGTGCATGTCATAGCCGTCAAACATCACATCTAGATGTGATATATCATTGATATAACTTTTATTTTTGATGGATTAATTTTTGTATTATTTCATCTAAAAGTGATATCACATTACGGCTATCGTTCTGGGATATCGTATCACGTGTGATGCTTTCCATAAGATGTGATGTGTTATCTAATATTACTTCTATTGTATGAAATGTTCCTGTATCAATCATGTTTAGATATCTTAAGATAATAAGACTATAAAGAACTCCAACGACTTTTTGTTCAGATTGCTTAAGCTGTCTATAATATGCACCTTTACTTATTCTGTCAGGAGGACTCCTCCCAGAGAATTTATTATAAAGTATATATATCTGGCGTTCAGTAAATAGAGAATTTGTAATAATGTGTTTGATTATATCATTATATTGTATTTCGTTAGAAGCCAATGTACTATACAAATTGGTATAGCTAAATAATATCCTTTATGGATTTGACCCATGGCTTATCAAAGCAATGATATATAGTGCTTAAGAATGAACTAGAATGTGGAACACAGGATCGAGAATTACATACTAGACGAATTAAAGAAGTATGGTACACTGTGCTTTCCACTCATTGATTCAGAAAACTCGACCAATGCAGCACTTATAGGAAATAAGGCTCAGAGTCTAGGTGCATCTGCAATCCTTATCGGTGGTTCGTCAGCGACAGATCAGATTGAACTAGCAGAAATGGTCTCTACTCTTAAGTCTAAAATCAATATACCTGTAATACTATTTCCAGGTAATGTAACTGGAGTTGTACCTAAAGCTGATGCAATTCTTTTCAGCTCCCTACTTAATTCAGAGAATCCTTACTTTATTACTGGGGCACAGGCTTTGGGAGCTTTGTCAGTTAAAAAATATAACATCGAGTCATTACCTACGGGGTATCTTGTTATAGGTGAACATACAACAGCATGGTTTGTTGGTCACGCTAGGTCTATCCCTTTTGATAAGGGAGGAATAGCAGTAATGTATGCGTTGGCAGCACAGTACTTAGGGATGAGGTTTCTATACCTTGAGGCCGGATCGGGCGCGGCTCATAGTATTCCCACAGATATGATAGCAGCAGTGCGAAAACACTTTACTGGTGTTTTAATCGTAGGTGGTGGCGTTCGTACTCCTGAGAAAGCTAAGGAAATCGCTAATGCAGGTGCAGATATAATAGTAGTTGGAACAATAATAGAGAAAGATGATGATTGGGAGAATAAACTATCTTCTATTATACACTCAATAAGGAGATGATAATTACACAATAATGACGATAACTAGCGATGGTGTAACTCGTCTGAGGAATACCCATATGCCAGTTTATTACATGAATTATCAGCAAGACATTCTTAGAAAAGTCGAGCAAATTTATGAATTAGGTTCGAAAGCAAGAAAAATTGGTCTAGATGCTTCAAATGCAGTTGAGTCCAAAATAGCATACGATCTGGCTGATAGGGTGGCAAAAATGCATGATATTGATATTGCAAGTAGGCTAAGGACCTTATTAGAACGGACTACTAAAGAAAAAGCGGCACTCAAGATTGCCGAAGAAATTGCATTAGGAGAACATGATGCGGGAGATCTTAGAACTCGACTTGATAATGCCGTCCGAGTGAGCTTAGCTGTAGTCACAGAAGGTGTGACGGTGGCACCATTACAGGGTATCTCCAATGTTCAACTTAAAAATAATTCTGATGGTAGTACCTATCTTTCTATCTCATTTGCTGGCCCAATACGATCTGCTGGAGGAACCGAAGCGGCACTTACCATGTTAATAGCAGATCACGCTCGAAAAGTTGTTGGTATAAGTAAATACATTGCAAATTCCTACGATGATGAAACTGGTCGATTTGTAGAAGAACTTCGTATTTATGAACGTGAAGTAGGTAGTTTTCAATTCAAAGTTTTAGACGCAGATGTCATTAAATGCATCAAAAGTTTACCCGTAGAACTTGATGGTATTGATACCGACCAGGTAGAGGTTGCAGGCCACAGAAACATGAGGCGCATCTCTACTGATAGGGTACGCGGGGGTGCATTAAGGGTAATGAATGATGGTATTATTGGCAGAAGTAGAAAATTACTTAAACTCGTCGAAGCTCTGGACCTTGTTGGCTGGGAGTGGCTTAAAGATCTAAAAGGAGCAGTACAAACTGGTGATGGTGACGATGCGGCCAATCACAGAATGTCGGAAGTTATTACTGGAAGACCTGTACTTTCTATGCCAAAGCGGTTGGGTGGATTTAGATTAAGATATGGCAGGTGTTGTAATACTGGCTTCGCAACAATTGGAATCCATCCTGCAGTTCCAGTTCTTTTAGATCACGCGATAGTTGTTGGAACACAGATAAAAATGGACGTACCAGGCAAAGCATCAACCATAGCTTTGGTAGATGATATAGATCCACCAATAGTACGACTTAATGATGGGAGTGTTTTGCAAGTAAGAACCGCTGAACATGCTTCAGTTGTACGACAAAGAATCGAAAAAATTCTTTATCTTGGTGACATACTTATAAGCTATGGTGATTTTCTTGAAAATAATGCTGAGCTGCTTCCTGCGTCTTACGTAGAAGAGGCATGGCTTCAAGAATTACACTCACATCTGTCAAATTCAAGTATCTCAAACCTGCAAAGATCAGAAATTAATCCCCAATCGATTAAACTAATGAGCAAATCATCATTCAAAGACATACCAAATATAAAAGATGCATTTAGGATGAGTCTGATGTTAGGCATACCATTATGTCCAAGATATTCTTTTTTCTGGGAGCACATCAGTATAGATGAAGTATTATTCTTAAAGGAAAACCTAATTTGTTCCTATATTCAGGATGATAATAATGGAGCATCATGTTCCTATTTCTTAATTAAGAATAATTTTCAATTAAAAGATATTTTGGAGCGACTTGGAGTATACCATTCATTAGTAGATGAACATATTAAAATCGATAATCCTGATCAGGTATACTCTTTGCAGAGACTCCTGTTTTCGGATTCTAGCATCCCTACAGAAAGATGTAGTTTACAATTTTGTGCTAATGATAATATCAAACCATTGGATACAATAGAATTTGTCTCATCTATTTCTGGAATTCGATTGATGCCAAAATTTGCTTCTTCAATTGCAGTAAGAGTCGGCCGCCCTGAAAAGGCTGCAGAACGAAAAATGAAACCTCCAGTTCATGTATTATTCCCTATAGGTTCAAAAGGTGGCTCCACTAGAGATATTCTAAAAGCTTCAAAGACCAAATCATCCTTTTTTACAGAAATCGCGAATAGATTTTGTAATAGTTGTAGATTTCCTTCACTAGGAACAAAATGTACTAAATGTGGATCATCCACTCCTATTCGTAATTTGTGTATAGTCTGTAGAGAAGAGATCTTGTATAATGGAAAGAACAATCGTTGTAGGAGATGTGGCAGGGAAGGTAAAACCTATTCGCCTGTTAGCTTTCCTTTGAGTAAAGTAATTGAGCAAGCTCAACACAAACTCGGTCTAAAGGCTGCAGAACCTTTTAAAGGAGTCAAGGCTCTGATGAGCAAAAATAAATCAGCAGAATTATTGGAGAAGGGATTGCTGCGACAAAAACATCAGTTGTATGCCTTTAAAGATGGAACTATAAGATTCGATGCAACCAATGAACCACTCACACATTTTAAACCAGTTTGGATAATGACCAATATTGAAAAAATTAAGAAATTAGGATATAATAAGGATTATATTGACAAAGATCTAACTTCATCTGATCAGCTTATCGAACTATTGCTGCAAGACATAGTCCTACCTCTGGATTGTGCAGAACATCTAGTTAATGTGGCCAAATTTATAGATGAGGAATTAGTAAAAGTATATCATCTAGAACCTTACTATGGCATTTCTACTATTGAAGATTTGATAGGTCATTTGATTGTTGGCCTTGCTCCGCACACATCCGTTGGTATTATAGGTAGAATTATCGGATTCACAAAATCTCAGGTATGTCTGGCATCTCCTATATGGCATTCAGCAAAGCGAAGAGATTGCGATGGTGATGCTGACTCTATAATGCTCCTTCTGGATGCATTTCTAAATTTTTCTTTTGATTTTTTGCCCGATAAAATTGGTGGACTTATGGATGCTCCGTTGTTGATTCAGCCTACTGTATTACCTTATGAAGTACAGCGACAGGCACACAACGTAGACATATCCTCTTTCTATCCTCTAGAATTCTATGAGGCTACCTGGAATAGAGCTAAAGCAGCAGATATCACTTCCAAAATAGAGATCATAAAGAATAGGATTGGAAAAGAGGATCAATTTTTCAACTATATGTTTACACATTTTACTGAATCATTAACAACAAATGTTCAACATAGTGCATATTCTAGATTAAATACTATGGATGAAAAGTTGCAGATGCAAATATCTACTGCAAGATTAATTAATGCAGTTGATGAAGATGAAGTAGTATCAATGGTACTAACTACACATATCTTACCTGATATAATGGGTAACATGAGAGCCTATTCCTCTCAGACATTTAGATGTAGTAAATGTGCAGAAAAATATCGCAGAATTCCATTACGTGGTAATTGTCTTAGATGTGAAAATGAATTATTACAAACAGTAACAAGAGGTTCTGTTGAGAAATATCTTAATATTGCACATTATATGTGTAGAGAATTTAAGATTAATGATTATCTGCGTAACAGAGTAGAATCTCTAACTACCGAATTGAAACTGATCTTTCGAGAACAAAAGAAGGAACAATCTACACTGATTGAATTCATGAATAAATAATAAAAAATAACTAATGGTGATTGATTATATTGATAATATTTTTGTTATTGTTTAGACCTATTAACTAGACTAATATACTCATATGCACCTGTTATGTTGTCGAATGTATAATGGACTTTTTGAAACTCTTTTCTAAAATTGGATACATCCTTTGCAACAATAGTCGGATTCTCCTTTTCAATCACTACTCGTTTTATAAAATGAGCGATATCTATCATTTGATCTTCTTTCATTCCTAGCCTAGTAACCTCAGGAACTCCGATCCTTATCCCACTGGGATGCATATAATGTCTCCCCGCTTTAATGTCCCCCGGCAATAGTTGTCTATTCAAAATTATATTCGCATTTTCCAAATCTTTTTCAATAGTTCCTCCATCACCAAACTTTGATACATCAACAGCAATTTGATGTGACTCAGTGTATCCTCTCTTTTCTCCTAATACTCCAAAACCTAAACCTGCAAGCTGTTCTCCAAGTTTTTGGGCATTCGCGATTACCTGTGTAGCATACTCTTTTCCAAACTCTAGTGATTCCGTCAATGCAATTGCCTTACCTGCGACATGATGAAGATGGTGACTACTAGTATTACCAGGGAAGATTGCCTTTTTTATGGATTCTGCGTATTTATCATACGAAACTATAATCCCTCCTTGGGGACCCCATAAAGTTTTATGTGAGCTCATCGTCATTGTATCGACTCCCTCTCTTAATGGATCTTGAAATCTACCTCCGGCAATTAGACCAGCCACATGAGCTCCGTCGTAATTAATATGAATATTGTAATCGTGCATAAAGTCAGCTAATTCCTTTACAGGATGAGGGAAAAGAAATAGACTGCCTCCAAACATTCCTAACTTTGGCGTCTTACCAGATCTAGCCATTTCTTCGATCTTTTTCTTTGTTGCATCTACATCGATGGTCATTTCTTCCTTTGAGAAAGGATAATGTTCTATATTCAATCCATGTACTAAACCAGCAGTACCAGAATGTTCTTTCTTGCCATGTGAAATATGACCGCCAGTGGGTATAGATGCAGCAATCATATAGTCGCCTGGATCTGAGAATGCAGAATATATTGCAAGATTTGCTACCACTCCGGATGTTGCCCTACAGTCTGCAAATTCCGCACCAAAGACTCTCTTCGCTAAATCATTACATATTATCTCTACTTGATCTATATACGTACAACCTGCATAGACTCTCTCGCCAGGCCATCCTTCTGCATACCTATTTCCGAAATCAGATATAATTGCCTCTCTTACTGCTGGACTCGGTATATTCTCACTAGCAATTAATGGGATAGAGTTGTTGAACCATTCATGATGTTTTCTTAATAAACCTAATACTTTATCAAATAACTCATTCGTATCCATTATTTACTAGTTTCGTTTTCTGTCCTAATTTAAAACATTGCATAAACACACAAATAATCTGATCTAATCTTTATTTTTGAAAATCTAGAAATAAGTCAAATCTATAATGTCTTACGAGAATTACTATTCTTCCACTTTCCATAGATAGCAAATTCATTTAGTAGTTTTCCTTTACGTTTGTAGTTGGGACTAATCTTATTGCTTCAATTTATAGTTCTGATTAGAACATATTGATACATGGGAAATAGCAACTGCTGCTTTTGATTTAGAATATGGCGAATCCCGTCTACAGTCACAAACAGGCACCATCTTTGACCTACTGGAATCCTATCTTGATCTGTGATCTCAGAATTCGGATATAATAGTATAGAATCTGGGAATATTTTTCTACTAAATGCTAGCAATTCGAACTTTCACTAATATCAACGCATATAGTACATGTCATATACAACAGTATGATACATGTATGCTTAAGAAAGGTTCCATGACGGCAGTAAGTGAATTATATTTACAAATTATCTGACGTATTATACATTAAATATATAAAAAATCATCAGCTTTACAAATATTTTCAAGAATAATCATATTTAGGATTAGATCTAGGATCATGGTATTATAACGATAATCTAAAAAAGGATAAGTCTCGCTAGGCTTTCTGACAATCATTTTATACACCACTTCTTTTATCTAGGCTCTTTACTGCATGAGTATGGAAGCATATTGCGTTAAGTGTAAGTCAAAAAGACTAATGAAAGATGAAAAAAAGGTCACAATGAAGAATGGTAAACCAGCTACCCAGGGCATTTGTACTACTTGCGGAACTAAAATGTTTAGAATAGGTAAATGATTTCTAAAAGTATAGGACATTGCCATCCCCCGTGTTGATGGGGAGATACAATACAATGTTTTTGCAACCTTATTTGATTGCAAATATCGTAAATATTATAATGTTGTAAATTACCTTTTTAATTTTTTAGGTTGAAGTTGCCTTAATAAGGCATAAAATATGAACTTTTGGATCACATGGTCAAAAAGTGTTCGGAAAGTAGCCAGAGGCTGAGCTGTACGAATTATTGCTATACTGGAACTTTCTGCTTGCCCCTTTCCTAATTTGATTAATTATCATTGACTACGAAGTTCTTGTCATTATCATTGCCATTATCATTATCATTACTAGTACTATTATGTCCTATGTTAATGTCCTTATCAGTTACAGCTATTGTTGTAAGTGGTGGTACTAATTCATACATTTTGTTATAGATGTGTAGTAAACGCATTCCTTTTTCTGTTGTTCTATATGTCTGCTTCCCACCTTCATATTCGATAAGTCCATTGTCCTGTAACATTGTAAGATATTCTCGGAGCTGAGCAAATGATAGAAATGCTTTATACATTATTTTTGTCTTATTAGCTCCTCCTCCATTTGCAGCCTCTAAGATCAGACCCACAATTTCTGTTCTACTTCTGTATTTCATGATAGAATCAAATAGAACATGTAAACTAAATATTTATGTGAACCTTCTATTATTACTGATAATTACATTAGTATGTATTTAATTAAAATATTTAGCTGTTGCATCAATTGTAATTATCTGATCTTAGAAGTGATCATTCTACTGGAAAAAGAATACATTCATAATTATCGTGCTAATACCTAACAACATCAAATATCCGTGCAGCGAGAGCAATCTATTCATAGTCAATAAGTATCACTAATATAATGCTCATTTTTGCTATGTGTAGACGGTTTTTAAAACCAATTTTCTAAATTGCCTACACTCACTTAAATTTAGCCGCTTCATTCCATAAAGTTTGTTTGTATTAGTATTGAATAACAAGCGGTTATGGAGTTCTTTATGCAGAATTCATCATATGTGGTATAGTCAGATCACATCCATTTCAGCGTTCTATATCTTTCTTCCTTTTAGATTTCTTACGCTTTAGATAATCTGCTAAATGCATGAGATAGATTGTAAATCCGAACAATATGTACACTTCGCATGTCCCACTAATAACCTAGCATGTTTTCCAGATTTACGATGAGCTAGAGTAGTATTTGTAAACATCGTATCTTAGAAATCAAAAGCTAATCTTATCAACCTACTAAAGGTACTTATTGATTACTAAGTATAGGTGAAGATAGAATGACATTTAGTAGAGGTGATGTAACTTAGAAAAATATTTTGTATCATGGTGGAACCTAGAAAACTTTTTTGATATAGAAAACTCCCCTCGTAGAACAGAGAAACTCGCTAGAACGATTAAGAAAGAGATAAAAGGATGGTCTGAAAAAATTCTTAATCGAAAAGTAGCCCAAATCTCACAGATCATCTCTAAGATGAATGAAAATAATGGACCTGATATTTTGGGTATGTGTGAAGTTGAGAATAGATGGGTTATTGAAAAATTGACAGATAGTCTGAAAGATTTACACCAGCACAAATATGAGATCGTTCATGCCGATACTAAAGATGATAGAGGTATTGACGTTGCTTTCGTCTATGATGCCAAAAAATTTGAAATTGAAAAGGATTCAACAAACGGGGAGAAGTTAATTTTCTCACACTTTATCATGAAAAGAAAAGCTACACGCGATATATTACAAGTAAATTTCAAAACAAAAGGATTAGATAATAGATTAGTATTAATTGGAAATCACTGGCCTTCACGGAGCGGAGGCCAATATGAATCAGAACCTTATAGAATGATTGCTGGGGAAACTCTCAGTTACTTTCATCAGAGGATATTGGAGGAAAACAACAAAGACGAGGAAGGGAATACGGCTATCTTGGTCATGGGAGATTTCAATGATGAACCATTTAACAGATCTGTGACAGATTATTCTTTGGCCACTGCTAGTATGCTCAAAGTTAAGCAGTCCAAGGATGCTCCTCGGTTATTCAATCTAATGTGGCCTATAATGGCAAGAGGTATTGGAACCTTTTATTATAACAATTTTCCGAATCTATTAGATCAATTCATGATATCAAAAGGGATTGTAAACGGCAGTAAATTCAAGGTAAAGGCCTCGGAGATTGTAATTTTCCCTGAAATGGTCAAAGGCAGGTACAAGCAACCTATTAAATTTGGTAGACCGTCTAACAAGAGCTTGAATGAAAAAGGATTTAGTGACCACTTGCCAATTTCTCTTACTTTGGAAGAGAACCAATAATGGTAACTAGTCCCTCAGATACTTCAGATACTTCAGATACCTCAGACTTATTATATCACAACTCTGCTGATCTGATGTTTCTGATATTACTGAGGTAGCAATTCTCATGTAAGAGCCGTTACGAATATAGAGTACAATTAGCATTTGTTAGTCCTGCTTTAACCTCAGATAACTCAGCTACACCAGTCTTTAACCTTCTCGAATAAAGAATCTGATGTATCTGATGATCTGAGGTTATACTGGTGTTACGATGCATTAGGAACTTGAATCGGTACGATGCGCTCACACCATTTTTTGGTACTTTCATCACCGTCAGTTTGTGTGTTTGTCTGTGCGTAAATTGAAGCAGTTGTCATAGTTATTGCAATTATGATTATAAAAGAACAGAGTGATGTTTTTTCGAAAAATGATCCGATAGTTATATGAAACTTGGACAAAATTACCTATACTGTTTGTTGACGTACTAGCGTTTCAACTGACCATCTTCGAGAAAGCAAGATACTCTCCCCACAAAGTTATCTTTGTAGATCGGAAAGTCTACGCCCGGGATTGATGCTGAATTAGCGTCACCTTTAGTGACAAGAACTATATCATCATTCGGATCTAGCAAGATCTCATTTATTCTGCTTATGATAACACTTTCTTCTTCTTTAATGGGAACTAGATCTTTGAATACTATGATCTCATTAATTCTAAGATCTTCAAAAGCTACTCCTTTTTTTACTGCAACTACGTCTCCGGTAGTCAATAGTGGTGACATGCTGTCTCCCGAATTATTAGTAACGTATTGACTTGTCTCAAAAGATGAACACATTCTAAGAGAGTCTGAAGTGGCCCCAGCTACCTGAAATGGTTTGACTGTCATCGGTTTGAAGGAATAAATGTCAGGCTATATGACTATAATCAAAAGTCTTCTTCTAGCGAACTAATATTGAGGCAACCAGAACAGAATTCGTTATTGTTTGATTTAGCAGTGATAACTCTCTATCCACGCCTCTATGAAATGGAAGAAATAACAGGATATCCACATGCCGATTTTTCATACTATAACCTAGATCTTTTTAGTACTAACATGGCGAAACCTTGTCAAAAGATCATAGAGATGATGGACGATCTGTTTTCCTTGGTAAAAACCGTTTGTAAGCTAGGTAGTAGCAATGTTCTTAATCTTCCTTCTTGATTCCTTCCTTTCTAATCATCCAGTAAACAATCATACCCTCCCTTATGTTCTCTTTAGACCGGACTTGCGTACTCAAAATATTCTTTATTGATGCGGGCCCAAGGGTGTGTGAACCATTTTTGACCCGAATTTTGGGATCAATAAGTACTGCATTTTTTTGGGCACGACCGTATTTTATTTATCACATAAAATAAAGCCATAACTTTTACTAGTAATACTTACGCTCATTGTGCAATGACATTTCGAAAATTTATATGTCTAATCCTAAATGTCAAGACGTGGTAAACTATCCAATTAATAATCTGGCCTGGATTGAGGTAATTGTAATAACGGTCATATCCGCGGGCGTCGGAATAGGCATAATGTCATTACAGACTGTAACACATGTGTTTGCAATAAACGGGGAAGAACTGAGCTCTCTGAGAGGAGGAAATGGTTCTCAGATTCTCATGACAAACGAATCTGATACTCATTCTTCATACAGCAGAGAGTGGCCCAATATTCATTCGAATGTTAAAACGGATTTTAATACAAACGTATCATTGCCGGAAATTCAAGAGACAGCATTCATTCATCCCTTTGCAGTAGTTATTGGCAATTGTTATATTGGTAAATTTGTACTGGTTGCTCCCACGGCAGTATGTAGAGGAGATGAAGGGACACCTATTCATGTCAGTGATTATTCCAATATGCAGGACGGTGTAATATTGCATGGACTGGAAACTACCGAAAAAGGCAAGAATATTGACGGGAGAAGGTATTCTGAAATAGGTGATAGACTAATGGCAAATAGCTCTCAATATTTAGATGGTTATTCAGTCTTTGTTGGAACAAACACAAGTTTAGCACATGATTCAATGGTTCATGGACCTGCTTGGGTAGGAAACAATACTTTTGTTGGTATGAAGAGTATAATCTTTGATGCAAAGGTTGGGAACAATGTTGCGATAGGTATTTCTAGTACAATCTCAAATGGAGTTTCGATCCCTGATAACAAATTTGTTCCACCAGGTAGTGTAATCCTGGACCAAGAAGAAGCAGATGCATTGCCTCTTAGAATTGGTAGCACGTACGAAAACACGAACACAGCTGTGCTTCATGTAAATGAACAACTTGCGGAAGGATACAATTCGCAACTAAACTTAGACAAACTTGTAGAACAGAGAGAAAAACAGATGGAGAAAGGCATGCTAGAAACAGGTATGAGTGCTCCCTAGTATTCATAACCTTAAGTAAGACGGGCTGATTCGATTGGGAAATATTCATGAATAACTCCGTTGACCGATTGTTCATCGACGGTGCTAAAAAGCATCCTACTTCAAAAAATATATTCACCCTTAGTTTTTCTTTTCTTCAGCTTCTGACTAAATCCATTTAGCGCTTTTCGCTACTTCTGCAAGGTAGAATCTAGACCAATTAAGATAAGTGTGAAATTAAAAAGAATACATTGGTTAGATGACACCACAATAGTACTCTCTGAGAATCTTCAAGTTCTGCCCGGCGAAGTACACGGTACATACATCGAAAAAATTCTTTCTGGGACTACTTTGGTAATGATAGATGGAAAATGGCATGCTAGATTAAACCACTTCCATTATGATGGACCAAGACACCTCCTCAAGAAGGGAACGGAGTTTGAAGCAGTATCTGAGCTGCATCGGGACGGAAAGACATTCTGTGTAAGGATCAAACAAGTAGTATAGTATGCTGATTAATTACTCTATATATATTTCTGTCATTGACAATCCTGTCCACTACTTTATCGAATGTCTGTCCATCATAGATTGAGGGATTTGATATCAATAACAAAACGGTACCGAACATCACTACTAACAACCCGTGGATAAGCCTTATTCACCCCTTGAATCGGAATAAGTTCAATGTCGCTAATATAGTCATAATTAACGTTGCTTTCATAAATCCTATATTTTCAGTTCTTCAATGTCAATGTGATCTGGCAAGTTATCGATGGTCTTGTCAAGCAGATCGGACTTTCGATACTCATATAGATCTGAATATATAGAATTAATGAAATTAGCTATACTCTTTTTTGGTATCCAAGTTATATTCTTTGAAAGTTTGATCATTAAATACATCTCTTCTACATCTCCATCTATTTGTATTGGAAGTAAATAATTAACACCTCTCAACACTTTCACTCCAAGTTTAGAGTAGAATCGGATTCTTCTCTTTCTTCTTAGCCTTTCGTCTAGATCAGATACAGTTTCTTTTGGCACTTCTAATAACATTCCTATGTTATCTGGAATAAGGTGATTAAATTTATTATCTGTGAATTCAAATAGCTTTTTACCTATACCACCCCGTTGAAAATTTGGAGTAATTGCCATATAGTCGAGTAACCCCATTTTTAAATTTTCGAAAACATATAACAAAGAGATACCTATCATAGATCTATCTTCGAGGGCAGCATATAGATGATATCTATTATCATACCTAAGCATATCATAAATATGATTGACATACCCGTCTAGCTGTTTGGCGTTTTTTAATGGAAAAGTTGAAAGATATATGTTACGAAGCTCTTCAAATTCCTCATGAGTTAAATTTTTAATTTCCTTTATGATCATAGAAATAACCTATGAATAGATTTGGATCATGATATTAGATTATATCTAAAATGATTGGAGGATTCTTTAATGGAATGCGAACAGGGGAAATCATGGAATAGAGATTCCTACAGCTTTTAATTGATTCATTACATTTCTTACTTCAACTGCATTAACTCTGTTTATGGTATTATTATTGGTGTGTTGCAGCATTGTATTCATAAGTTCAGATATCATTTCTGCATCATAAAAAGCGTTTGATTCTGACAATAATTCTGCTACTCTAGATACATCAGTACTATTAGTTATCTTTCCACTTGTTATCAATCTCCCGAATTTCTGAACTGATTCGTATACTCCAATATTATATGCTATGAAAGCGATCTTCTCGGGAGATAAGATATCAACAGATTCCATTCCGCCTTTGAAAGAAGTATTTATTCATTTATTTTTTACCGACGATAAGTATTGCTTCATTTTTGAAACTGATTTTTCCTGTATTATTGTCGGTATATTTTCCTGCTACTTCAGTAACTGCTTTCAATATCTCTCTTCTTCTTTCGTCTGTTTGACTTGCTAGCATTTTATGAAGTGGACCAGCAGTTTCACTTATTTTAATATTGTTATGATGGCCAGTGATGGATTTCAATATCAAATTGAATTCATAGACGAGCCAATCGATATGGATTATAATAAACCAAGTGACATATTTGATTCTGCATCGTCATCAATAGTTTCTGTGCTAGCTACATTTTATGGAAATAAAGAAGGACACGGGTTAAAGGAATGGCTTACATTTCATGTCGTCTCAAGGAAAAATTATGTTAGTGCCAACACACAGGATAATGACTATAGTAAAAATAACAAGGAGATCAAAACACTTTGGATTCACTTCTCACTGTACAGAGCGTGAGCCAAGCTGTTACTGTGTCGCTCTTGTTACTGCTGAATTTCACCAAAATGCTAACGGGCTGGGATCATTAGCAGGCTCTTGAGTTATTACTATATCCGTGTAAGTCTTGGCATTAATCATGATTTCCTGAAATCCCAATGTCCCAGAAGACTAGTGAAAAAGAGTATGGTATTTTTACATTATTTGATGATCAGAGATCCGCGTTTGAAGGTGTAAAATCCGGAGCTATGGCCTAGTCAGAAAAATATCCAAAAAAACTCTAACAATTAAATACGCTAAAGCGATTATATATACCGAGGGATGTTTAGTTATGGAGATAAACTCAGTATTTGATAGGAGTAGTCATGTCTTAGCAACAGTTCGACGAGGCGTGGAAGGCCTGTATGTTTCACCAAACCAGTAGGTATTCTTACACATAAACTACTTCCTTATAGCTCTTTTTAGTATTGTAACTCTCTATCCCTCTTTTAATGCTTTTTTGAATGCGTCAGACGATAATAACTCACGTACCTTTTCTTGATCGTTCTGTATAATTTCAATTTGTTTTCGTAAAATTTGTAGTTCAGTATTCTGTTCCTTATATGCTGCTTCTATAGAATTGTCTCGTGTTTGCTGATATATCGTAAGAAATGGCATACATTTGGTGCGGTAAATGTCTCGCTTCTCTTGCTCTTTGTGAGTCCAATAAACTGAATGGTTATGCCCGAGGAACCAATTACCATATTCCGAATTTGTTTGTTCGTTGATAATTGAGAAGGCTGTCCTTCTGAAGGAATGAAGTGTAATCTTTCTCCGCTTACTGTTTTCCTTTCTGGCGTCCTTGTCTGCGGTGTGTTGTAATCGTTCAAAGTGTTCTAATAACCTATTGTATACTGAACTTGGTTTGTTGGTCTTATTTCGTATTGCAAAGATAAGGTCGTCTCGTCCTTTGGTTTTGTGAATTTCTATCAACTTATGAAGGTGTTTGGTTGCCTCGTCACTACAGTATATTGTTCGGCCGCGTTTGGTCTTGGTGTACTCCTTTCTTACGTTTATTTTGGTGGGGTTTGCTGTGAAATCAATGTCCATTATCCTTAGTGCGGCTGCTTCGGTTGCTCTTAATCCAGTACTCGTAAGTAACAATATGTAGGTTCGAAGGCAGGTGTTACTGCAGAACTCTAACAAGTCTCGAATGTCTGTTAATGAAAGTGGCTCTTGTGGATCGGGATAAAATTTGGGTAACTTAACCCGGCGTCTAAACTTTGACGGAATAATGTCTATATCATGGAATTCAAGGTATGAGCGAACTGCACCAACATAGATCCTTAATGATACTGTTGCAATTTCTTTCAGTGTGAGATATGAAACAAAGTTATCTAGTATCTCGTATGTGTTAATGCGTTGGTTTTGTAAAAATGGTACTATGGTGTCAGGTGTTTGTTTTTTAGCTTTAAGGAATTCTGCAAAGTGTATCAAACCAGTTTGATATGACTTTCTGGAATTCTTGCTGTTACGGCCAATACTGTTAAGAAAGGTATTAACTCGTGTGTCTTTGGCTAGAACCTGCACAGGATATAATCAACGTTCAAACTATTATACCTATCTTTTAGGGTATGATAGATATACATATACCTATGAAGATCGCATACTTAAAATGGCTTATGACAACAACAGCCCCTGGATTCCAGTATGAGCGTCCGCCTGGCCCCAGATTCAAATTTCCTTATCTATTTAGTTTACAATTTCTTAAGGCCCCTCTAACTGTTTTAAATGATTTAACAACAAAATATGGTGATATTTCTTATTTTAAGTTTGGGCGTCAAGGTATTTACTTTGTTAACCACCCCAATTATATTCAAAGTGTATTGATGATTAATCAATCCAAATTTATCAAAAATCCTGGCCTTCGCTTAACCAAACGAATAATTGGAAATGGATTGCTTACAAGTGAGGGGGAGTATCACAAGCAACAGCGGGGCCTGATACAACCAGCCTTCGATTATAGCCATATTGCTATGTATGCAGATATAATAACCTCCTGTGGAGAAGAATTGTGCGAAAAATGGAGACAAACAGTAATACCAAAAGAGACAGAAATGATAGTCGATGTTCATCACGAAATGACTAAACTTACGGTATCCATAATTAGTAATGTACTTTTTGGTTCAAACATTAGTTCAAATACAACTGCAGGAATTATTCATGATGTAACAATATTAGTAGGATATTTCAATCACCTTAGACTACCGTTTATAGGTAACATAATAGAAAAGCTTCCGCTTGCAAGTAGCAGGAGGTTTCATGCTTCAAGGCGACGCCTTGATTCATTGATTTTCGCAATTATACAAGAAGCAAAACAGAATCTAATGCGAGAGGATAAAATGAGTGATGTCTTTGACAGTCAGCCTTTTAATGACTTTGAAGCAAAGGATAAAAATAGCCCAAGAAATCTTCTATCCACATTGCTTCTTCTCGATACAAGGAGAAGGATGATTGGATCTGACAAAACAAGGACTGCTATGACAATGCAAGAACTTCGTGATGAGATCATGACATTATTCCTCGCCGGTCATGAAACGACAGCTAATGCTTTAACATGGACATTATATCTCATCTCTCAAAATCATCAGGTGGAAGCCAAAATCATCGAAGAGATAAAGCAGGTGCTAGAAAATAAAAGACGTCCAACTGTGGAAGACATACCGAAATTTCAGTATTTACGTAATGTCTTTACAGAATCTTTGCGATTGTATCCTCCTGCATGGGCAATAGGCAGGGAAGCTACTGATACCGTGGTGATGGGTGGTTACACAATACCGCCAGGTTCAGTAGTGATTATGAGTCAATACATAACTCACCGTGATCCTCGCTATTTTGCTGAACCTAATAAATTTATTCCCGAACGCTGGAGCCCCGAGATGAAATCCAATTTGCACAAATTTGCTTTTTTTCCATTTGGAGGTGGATCTAGAGTATGCATGGGTGAACCACTGGCTTGGATTGAGGGGATTCTGTTATTAGTAACATTATTAAGAAATTGGAAGATTGAACTAGTACCTGAGCATCCAGTGGTACTTAGCCCACTGATCACATTACGGCCAAAATATGGGATGAAGATGATCATTAAACGCAGATAAAATGATTATTAGGAACGATCAATTTGAATGACTAAATGTTACATTAATAGAGGACAAATTCTATGTCAATCATACATACCGTGATTTAGTAGAACGTACATGCCAACGTCTAGAAAATGTCTCAATTTTCTATCTTAGCAACAGCTAATTTTGCCATTTTTTGTTGATACACCAGCTATCATCTTCACACCATCTAAATCCAGGTAGACCGACGTTGTTGTGCTTGTCTATTGCATGTACGTGTAGTCATGGAATTCAAATTAATTCAAAGGCTTATTACTGATCGATTAACATGGTTAAGTCTTGCATATATATTATATAAACTCAGCCTTATTACGACAAAGAACAAAAATAAGCGTAAGATGCAGTATGCTAGAGATACCAAGATATCAAAGAAATGGTTAG
>Ga0214469_1000033_pt1 | contig 33556 bp, 31 predicted proteins | sample RVTome_10_FD_187340 | JGI IMG/M metagenome (GOLD analysis project Ga0214469, IMG submission 187340) | Soil microbial communities from uranium-contaminated site in the Upper Colorado River Basin, Wyoming, United States - RVT153D57 HiSeq ... | reverse complement strand
TGGAAGTCCCTGCACCACTCGCTCCGGCGACGCCGTCCGCAACAGCGACGCCGGCCGGCCCGCCCAGCGCCATGCCGCCCATTCCGCCAGCTCGATCAGCTCGGGCGTCGGTCCCCGGCCGGACCACTTGGCGAGGGGACGCAGCGCGACGCCGGGCGGCGCGTCGACGTCGGCGGCAACCACCCACCCCCCGACGCGGCGACCGTGGAGCACGACCCGGACCCGGTCGCCGACGCGCACCTGGTCCCCGAGGTCGTCGGGGACCAGGTAGTCGAACGTCTTGTCGATCGCGGGCTCGTCCGGCAGGACCCGTACGACCCGCGCGCTGCTCAGAGCCCCAGCGCCGACTTGAGGTCGTCGACCCGGCTCGTCTGCTCCCAGGTGAGCTCCTTGTCGCTGCGACCGAAGTGCCCGTACGCGGCCGTCTTCTTGTAGATCGGCCGGCGCAGGTCGAGGTCGCGGATGATCGCCGCAGGACGCAGGTCGAAGATCTGCTGCACGGCGCCGGCGATCTGGCCCGGGTCGACCGTGGAGGTCCCGAAGGTCTCGACGAGGACCGACACCGGGTGGGCGACGCCGATGGCGTAGGCCACCTGCACCTCGCAGCGCTGCGCGGCGCCGGCCGCCACCACGTTCTTGGCCACCCAACGGGCGGCGTAGGCGGCGGAGCGGTCGACCTTGGACGGATCCTTGCCCGAGAAGGCGCCGCCACCGTGGCGGGCGGCTCCCCCGTAGGTGTCGACGATGATCTTGCGACCCGTCAGGCCGCAGTCGGCATGGGGCCCGCCCAGCTCGAAGCTGCCCGTGGGGTTGACCAGCACCCGGTAGTCGTCGTCCTGGAACCGCGGCGGCACGAGCGGCCGGATGACGTGCTCGATCAGGTCGGGCTTGATGAGGGTCTCCGCGTCGAGGCCCGGCTGGTGCTGCGTCGAGATGAGGACCGTCTCGAGCCCGACGGGCACCCCGTCCTCGTACGCGAGCGTGACCTGCGTCTTGCCGTCGGGGCGGAGGTAGGGCAGGATCCCGGCCCGCCGAACCTCGGCCAGCCGGTGCGCCAGCCGATGCGCCAGCCAGATCGGCATGGGCATGAGGTCGTCGGTCTCGTCGACTGCATAGCCGAACATCATGCCCTGGTCGCCGGCGCCCTGGCTGTCGAGGTCCTCCTCGGTGCCTGCGGTGCGCTTCTCGTAGGCGGTGTCGACGCCCTGAGCGATGTCGGGGGACTGCGGGTCGATCGACGTCATGACGCCGCACGTGTGGCCGTCGAAGCCGACCGCCTCACGGTCGTAGCCGATGCCCTTGATCGTCTCGCGGACGATGTTGGGGATCTCGACGTAGGCGTCGGTGGTGATCTCACCGGCGACGATGGCTAGTCCGGTCGTCACCATGGTCTCGCAGGCCACGCGCGCCACGGGGTCCTGCACCAGGATGGCGTCGAGGATCGAGTCACTGATCTGGTCGGCCATCTTGTCGGGATGACCCTCTGTGACCGACTCGGACGTGAAGGTCCAACGGCTCACGGTTTCGTTCTCCTCTGTGTGACGGCATCGAACACGGCACGGGCGATCGCCCGCTTGTCGGCCAAGGGCACCTCGCGCTCAGTGCCGTCGGCATCCATGATCACGACGTGGTTGGTGTCGTGCTCGAACCCAGCGCCCGGGGCGGTCACATCGTTGGCCACGATGAGGTCGATGCCCTTGGCGGCGAGCTTGGCTGCGGCATTCTGTCGCACTTCGTCGGTCTCCGCAGCAAAACCGACGATGGTCTGCCCGGGCCGCTTGCGCGTCCCCAGTCCGGCCAGGATGTCGGGCGTCGGCTCGAGGGTGATCTCGGGCACGCCCGCCTGCTTCTTGAGCTTCCGCACGGCCACCCGCGCCGGCCGGAAGTCGGCCACAGCCGCGGCCATGACCACCACGTCGGCCGAGGCCTCGGCCGCATGCACCGCGTCTTCCATCTCGGCGGCGGTCTCGACCCGGACCACGTCGGCCCGGGGCGGCACCGGCAGGTCGACGGTGCTGACCAGCGTGACCTTGGCACCCCGGGCGGCGGCCTCGGCCGCCAAGGCGTGACCCTGCTTGCCCGACGAACGGTTGCCCACGAAGCGGACGGGATCGATCGGTTCGCGGGTCCCGCCGGCGGTCACGAGCACGTGCAGCCCGGACAGGTCCCGACCGGTGCCTAGCGCGGCCTCCACTGCCTCGACGATCGTCGCGGGCGCCGCCAGGCGCCCCTTGCCGATGTCGCCACCCGCCAGGCGTCCCTCCTCGGGGGGGACGATGTCGACCCCACGGCGGGCCAGCGTGGCGAGATTGTCCTGCACCGCCGGGTGCTCCCACATCTCGGCGTGCATGGCGGGCGCCACGACCACCGGCGAGCCCTCCCGCACGGCCAACAGCGTGGCCGTCAGCAGGTCGCTGGAGATGCCGGCCGCGTAGCTGCCGATGAGCCGGGCGGTTGCCGGGGCCACCACGACGGCGTCGGCCGACCGGCCCAGCCGGGTGTGCGGGATGGGGTCGTCGTCGTCGAACAGCGAGGTGTGGGCCCGCTCGGAGGCCAGCGCCGAGAACGTGGCCTCGCCGACGAATCGGGTGGCGCCCCGCGTCAGCACCGGGATCACGTACGCCCCTCGGTCGACGAGGCGGCGGCAGACGTCAATGGCCTTGTAGGCCGCGATGCCGCCCGACACCCCCAGGACGATCCGCCGTCCCTCCAGCATGGAAGCTGAGGGCCTACTCGGCCCGTTCGCGCTCGCCGTCGTCGCCTGATCGCTCGCCGCCGTCGGTGGCCGCTCCGCCCTCGGCGTTGCTCGACTCGTCAGGGGCGGACTCGCTGGGGTGAGCGAGGATTATCTTGTCGCCGGAGATCTCCTCGAAGGCGATCGACAAGGGCTTGCGGGCCACGGACGTGACCTGCGGCGGCACGATGGCGCCCAGGCCCTCGCCCAGTTGGTTGAAGTAGGCGTTGATTTGCCGGGCGCGCATGGCGCTCAGCGTGACCAGCGAGAACTTCGACCCGGCGCGGTCGAGCAGCTCCTCGATGGAGGGGTTCATCATGGTGTCCTGGCGTGAAGCCATGCTGGCGCGCACCTCGGTCCGGCCGGTTGATCGACTGACCAGGTTACCGTCGGAAGCCCTCGAAGGGTGAAATCCCCGGTACGGCCCGAGACAATCCCGAGGCAATACGGTCCGCTCCGGAGGACTCGAGGCATGAGGGTCCGGGGGCCGGTCCGCATTTGCCTCGAGAGCCGTCGTGCGGTCCCTATTGCCTCGAGGCGCCGGTGACGGACATCACTGGTCGTGCCGTTGGGCCGCGAACCGCTTCTCCGCGGCGTCGACGATCCTGTCTGCCAGCTCGGCAGGCCCCAGCTCGCCGGAATCCAGCACGAGCTCGTAGATCGACAGGTCCGCCAGATCGACGGCGTAGAGCGCCAGGTACCGGCCACGCTCGACGCGCTGGCGCTCCTCGTTGTCGGCCAGTGCCCGCTCGACGGTCACCCCCTCACGGGCCGCAACCCGTTCGGCCCGGATCCGGGGATCGCAGTCGATCCAGACCACGACCGCCGCCAACCCCTCGTTGTGCGCGATCCAGCCGGCCAGACGCGACTCGATGACGGCGCCGCCATCGCGGGCCCGATGGGCGAGACGGCTGTCGAGCTCGACGTCGACCCCGGGATTGTCGGCGACGTAGAGCCCGAACTCCGGCAGGCTCATCTTGTGCTCCGCGGCCAAGGCCCGGAACACCTCCCCGCCCGGCACCAGCTCGAGTGCGAGCCGGTCGGCCACGCGCTGGGCGACGGTGGTGGTGCCCGAGCCCGGTGGGCCCGAGACCGTGATCAGCAACTCCGAATGGGGAGGGTCGGACCTAGAAGGCGTCGAGCAGGGACCGGCGCTGCTGATCGCCCAGGCCCCGGACGCGGCGGGTGTCGGCGATGCCGATCTCTTCCATCGTCCGGCGAGCGCGCACCTTGCCCACGCCAGGGAGCGACTCGAGCACTGCGAGAACCTTCATCTTGCCCACGATGTCGTTGTCGTCGGCCTGGTCGAGGAGCTCCTTGAGGGTCAGGGACCCCATCTTGAGCTTCTCCTTGAGCTCGGCTCGGGCGCGGCGCGCCTCGGCTGCTTTCGCAAGTGCTGCTTCCCGCTGCTCGGGAGTCAAAATCGGTGGCTGCGGCATGTCGCGCACCCTAGCGCGACCCCACAGCGGAGCGGTGACAATCGCTGAGTGGGCGCCGTCACAGCAGTGGCGCCACCAGCGCCCGAGCCGCCGCCACCGGGTCGTCGGCCCGGGTGACGGGCCGGCCCACCAACAGCAGGTCGGCGCCCGCGTCGAGCGCCTGGCGGGGCGTGGCCACCCGCCCCTGGTCGTCGATGGCAGCTCCCTCGGGGCGGATGCCGGGAGTCGCCAGCACGGACGCCGGGGCGATCTGGCGGACCGTCTCAACGTCGGGCACGGCACAGACGAAACCGCCGCAGCCGCCTTCGAGCCCGGCAGCGACGCGCTGCTGAAGCAGGTGCGCCGACGCCTCGGGCTCGCTGGTCAGGACCGTCACGCCCATGGCCACCGGCTCGGGAAGCTCGGCCCCGGCCGCACCCTCGCGCAGCCCCTCGACGCCGGCCCGCAGCATCGGTGCGCCCCCGCCGGTGTGCAGCGTCAGGTAGCGCGCGCCCAATGCGCCGATCACCCGCGCCGCCCGGCCGACGGTGTTGGGGATGTCGAGGAGCTTGATGTCGCAGAACACGTCCACGCCCATGCCCACCAGCAGCGATATGGCCTCGGGGCCGGCAGCGCTGTAGAGCTCGAAGCCCACCTTCATGGTGCCGAAGAACGGCTGGAGCTGCCGCGCCAGGCGCCGCGCTACCACCAGGTCGTCGACGTCGAGCGCCAGCACCATCCGGCTCCGCAGCGACTCGGGCATCTCGCCCGTCGTTGCCGTCGGCTGTCCGTGATCCTCAGCCATCAACCTCTCCGATCACATCGTCGATGCGGGCGACGCCCTGGCGCGACGCCCACCCTTGCAGCTCGCGGAGCACCCGGTGGGGTGCCCGAGGGTCGGCGAACGTTGCGGTGCCGACCTGGACGGCGCTGGCGCCCGCAAGCATCAGCTCGGCCGCGTCCGCGCCGCTGGCAACGCCCCCGACGCCGACGATGGGCACATCCGGGAGCGCCCGGTGCACGTCGAACACCGCACGCACCGCGATGGGGTGGATGGCGGGACCCGACAGGCCGCCCCCTCGAGGCCCCGACCCCAGGCGGAAACGCCGGGTCTCCGGGTCGATCGCCATCCCCATGACGGTATTGACGAGCGTCACCGCCTCCGCGCCGGACTCGTGCGCGGCGGCGGCGATCTCGTCGAGGCCGCCCACGTTGGGGCTGAGCTTGGCCCAGCGCGGCCGCCCACAGCCCGCCGTGGCTTCGATGGCCGCCCGGGTGTCGTCGGCCGAGTGCGCGAACAGGTCGCGCCCGGCCTCGGTGTTCGGGCACGACAGGTTGACCTCGAGGGCGACCACGCTGGGGGGCGCAGCCGCCACCAGATCGGCGGCGCGCCGGTACTCGTCGACGGTGCGTCCCCAGACCGACACCACCACCCGGGCACCGGTCGCCGCCAGCGCCGGCAGATCTCGGGCGAGCCAGGCCTCCATACCGGGGCCCTGGAGCCCCACCGAGTTGATCATCCCTGCCGCCGTCTCGTGGACCCGCAACGGCGGGTTGCCGGGCCAGGGATCGGCGTGCAGCGACTTCACCACCACCGCCCCCAGGGCCGCCAGGTCGCCGTAGGCGGCCAGCTCGGCGCCATGGCCGGCGGTGCCTGACGCCGTCATGATCGGGTTGGCCAGCCGCACCGAGCCCACCCTCACGGCCATGTCGGCGCCCCCCGCCGCGGGTGCCCGCTCCGACCGGGTGCCGAGCCGCCTGATCATGCCGTCCGTCCGCGGTGGATCTCCTGGAGCGTGCGGACCCGGACGTCGTGCTGCGACCGGTCGACCGTGCTCTCGGCGGCCGCCATCGCCGCTGCTGCGGTGGTCAGGCACGGGATGCGGTGGACGTTGGCGGCGCGCCGGATGTAGTCGCCGTCGGCCCGGGCGCCGCGGCCCCGGGGGCTGTTGACCACGAGCTGGACCTTCCCGGCCGAGATGAGGTCGAGCGCAGTGGGCAGGCCCGCCTCCTGCTGCGAGTACTTCACGATCTCGTCGGCCGCGGCCACCTTGGCCACCCGCTGCGCGACCGGCACGCCGTTGCGCTCGAGATGATCGGCCGTGCCCATCGTGGCGGCGATGTCGAACCCCTGATCCACCAACCGTGCCGCCGCCTTGAGGCCAGCCGCCTTGTCGCGGTCGGCCAGAGACAGGAACACCATCCCGCCCTCGGGCAGCCTCTCCCCCGCCGCCACCTGCGCCTTGCCGAACGCCAGGCCGAACGTGCGGTCCAGGCCCATCACCTCGCCGGTCGAACGCATCTCGGGCCCCAACAGCGTGTCGGCGTCGGGGAAGCGATTGAACGGCAACACCGCCTCCTTGACGGCGACGTAGCTGCCGCCGATGGGAGCGCGGAGGAGGCCCTCCGCCCGCAGGTCGGCCAGCGTTGCGCCGACCATGACGCGCGCCGCGACCTTGACCAGGGGCACGCCCGTGGCCTTGGCCACGAACGGCACCGTGCGGCTCGCCCGTGGGTTGGCCTCGATCACGAACACCTGCCCGCTCCTCACCGCGTACTGGACGTTGATGAGGCCCTTGACGTCGAGGGCGTCCGCCAGCCGTCGGGTGTGGTCCTCGATGACCGCCACCGTGTCGGGCGTCAACGAGTAGGGAGGGATCGAACAGGCCGAGTCCCCGGAGTGCACCCCGGCCTCCTCGACGTGCTCCATCACTGCGCCGATCATCACCTCGCCGGCGGCGTCGCGTATGGCGTCGACGTCGACCTCGGTCGCGTCCTCGAGGAACCGGTCGATGAGCACCGGCCGCGACGCCGACAGCCCGCCCTCCCGGCCGAGGCTCCCGAAGCTGGCGAGCTCGCCCATGGCCCGCCGCAGGCCGTCCTCGTCGTAGACGATTTCCATGGCCCGGCCACCCAGCACATAGGAGGGCCGCAGCAGCGCCGGGTAGCCGATGCGCTCGATCACGGTGAGGGCCTCGTCGACGCTCGTGGCCGTGCCGCCGGCCGGCTGGGGGATCTCGAGGCGCGCGCACAGGGCGTTCCAGCGCTCCCGGTCCTCGGCGGCGTCGATCGACGCCGGCGACGTGCCGAGGATGAGGCCCTCGGGCAGCGCCGACGCCAGCTTGAGCGGTGTCTGCCCCCCCAGGGCAACCACCACCCCCACCAGGTCACCGGCGGCCTGCTCGGCCTCGATGACGTTGAGCGTGTCCTCCAGCGTGAGTGGCTCGAAGTAGAGGCGGTCGGACGTGTCGTAGTCGGTGGAGACCGTCTCGGGGTTGCAGTTGAGCATCACCGTCTCGTACCCGTCCTCGGCCAGGGCGAAGCTGGCGTGGACGCAGCAGTAGTCGAACTCGATCCCCTGGCCGATGCGGTTGGGCCCCGAGCCCAGGATCAGCACCTTGCGCCGACCGCTGGCCACGGTCTCGTCCTCGTCCTCATAGGTCGAGTAGTGGTACGGCGTCGCCGCCTCGAACTCGGCACCGCAGGTGTCGACGGTCTTGTACGTCGGCCGAACCCCTGCTGCCAGCCGCCGGCGGCGCACGTCGGCGACGTCGATCCCCCACAGCCAGGCCAGCTGGGCGTCGGTGAAGCCGAGCTGCTTGGCCCGCTTCCAATCCCGCCGGCCCAGCCCGTCGGGACCCACACCGGCCAGGTGCGCCCGCTCCTCGACGATGCGCAGGATCTGGTCGAGGAACCAGGGGTCGACCTTGGTCCGCTCGGCCAGCGCCTCGATCGTGATCCCCCGCCGCAGCGCCGCCTCCAGCTGGAAGGGACGGTCGGGGGTGCCGATCGCGGCGCGGGCGACCAGCTCGTCGTCGCCAAGCCCGTCGAGCACCGCCTCGCCGGGATCACAGTTCAAGCCCGCCCGCCCCACCTCCAGGCTGCGCAGCGCCTTTTGTAGCGACTCCGGGAAGGTGCGGCCGATCGCCATGGCCTCGCCCACCGACTGCATGGAGGTCCCCAGCACGCCGGGGCTGGTGGGGAACTTCTCGAACGCCCAACGGGGCACCTTGGTGACCACGTAGTCGATTGTGGGCTCGAAGCTGGCGGGGGTCTTGCGGGTGATGTCGTTGGGGATCTCGTCGAGCGTGTAGCCGACGGCCAGCTTGGCGGCGATCTTGGCGATCGGGAACCCGGTGGCCTTCGAGGCCAGGGCGGACGACCGGCTCACCCGGGGGTTCATCTCGATGACGACCATGTCGCCGCCGCGCGGATCGAGCGCGAACTGCACGTTCGATCCGCCGGTCTCGACTCCCACCCGGCGGATGCACGCCAACGCCGCGTCACGCATGGCCTGGTACTCGACGTCGCTGAGCGTCTGGGCCGGCGCCACCGTGATCGAGTCACCCGTATGGACGCCCATGGGGTCGAGGTTCTCGATCGAGCAGATGACCACGCAGTTGTCGGCCCGGTCGCGCATGACCTCGAGCTCGTACTCCTTCCACCCGGCGATGGACCGCTCGATGAGGATCTCGCTGATGGGGCTGGCGGCCAGCCCCGTGGCGGCGATCCGCCGGAACTCGTCGCGCGTGGCGGCGATGCCGGTTCCCTTGCCGCCCAGGATGAACGCCGGGCGGACGACGACCGGAAGGCCGATGCGCTCGATGGCGGCCAGGGCCTCATCGAGGCTGCGGGCCGTCGCCGAGTCGGGCACGCTGAGGCCGATCTCCTGCATGGCGGCCTTGAACTGTTCGCGGTCCTCGGCGGTGGCGATCGCCCCGGCGGTGGCGCCGATCAGCTCGGGGGTGCCGGGACGGCCGACGGCCTTGCGGTCGACCAGCTCCATGGCCAGGTTGAGAGCGGTCTGGCCGCCGAGCGTCGGGAGCACCGCGTCGGGCCGCTCCCGTTCGATGATGCGCTCGAGGTGGTCGGCGTCGAGGGGCTCGACGTAGGTGGCGTCGGCGAACTCGGGGTCGGTCATGATCGTGGCCGGGTTGGAGTTGGCCAGGATGACGCGGTAACCCTCGGCCCGGAGGACCTTGCACGCCTGGGTGCCCGAGTAGTCGAACTCGCACGCCTGGCCGATGACGATGGGCCCGGCCCCGATGAGCAGGATCGACTCCAGGTCGTCGCGCCGGGGCACTCAGCGACTCCCCGCCGCCACCGTCGAGAGGGAGCCCGACCGGGCGGCGTCGATCAACGTCGCAAAGTCCGTGAAGAGATAGGCGGAGTCGTGGGGGCCCGGGCCCGCCTCCGGGTGGTACTGCACGCCGAACGCGCGCAGACCCGGGCTGCGGAACCCCTCGATCACGCCGTCGTTGAGGTTGACGTGGGTCACCTCGACGTCTGCGCCCATCGAACCCCCGATCACGGCGTAGTTGTGGTTCTGGCTGGTGATCTCCACCCGCCCCGAGGCCAACCGGCGGACCGGGTGATTGCCGCCGTGGTGGCCGAACGGCAGCTTGTGCGTGGACCCGCCCAGAGCGGTGGCGAGCAGCTGGTGGCCCAGGCAGATACCGAACATCGGCACCTCGCCCAGGAGCTCGCGGATGGCGTCGACCGCGTAGACGACCGCCGCCGGGTCGCCGGGGCCGTTGGAGAGGAACACGCCGTCGGGCGCCCGCGCCAGCACGTCGGCGGCGGGTGTGGCCGCCGGGACCACGGTGACCTCGCCCAGGCGGGCGAGGTGGCGCACGATCGTCCGCTTGATGCCGAAGTCGTACGCGACGATGCGCCGGATGGGGTCACCGGGCCGAGCGGAGCCACCGCTGGCCGGCACGGTATAGGGCTCGGTGCAGGTGACCGTCGCGACCATGTCGCGGCCGTCGGTGCCGCGCTCGGCGGCGGCGGCCGCCCTCAGCGTCGCCTCGTCGGCGCTCCCGAACGCGCCTGGCAATGCGCCGAACTGCCGGATGTGGCGGGTCAGCCGGCGGGTGTCGACCCCCGCAACGGCGGGCACGCCGTGACGGCGCAGGTAGTCATCGAGGTCATCGCTGGCGCGCCAGTTGGAGCGGCGCCGAGCGAGGTCGCGGACCACCACACCCCGACAGGACGGCCGGTGGCTCTCGTCGTCGTCGGCATTGACCCCGTAGTTACCGATGTGCGAACCGGTGAAGGTGATGATCTGCCCGGCGTAGGACGGGTCGGAGATGACCTCCTGGTAGCCCGACAGCACCGTGTTGAAGACCACCTCACCGCTGGCGACGCCCCCACCCGGTTGCGCTCCGACCAGCTCGCCCTCGAAGGTGGTCCCGTCGGCGAGTACGAGCAGCCCCTCCCGCAAGCCCCTGCTCATCCCCGGCCACCTTGCATAGTAATGCAATCTAGCGCATGACATCCCATCAACGTTGGGCCTCGGCGTCGACCACCACCGGCTCGCCGGCCAGCAGGGTGTGGCGGACCCTCCCCGTGAGCGTCATCCCTGCGTAGGGGGTGTTGCGGCTACGGCTCGCCAGCGCCACCGGGTCGACGGTCCACGTCGCCTCCGGGTCGACCACGCACAGGTTGGCGGGCCGCCCGGCCTCGATCGGACCGCCGTGGCGATCGCCGATCCCCAGCAACGCGGCAGGGTGCCAGGACAGCAGGCCCAGCAGTTCGGCGATGGGCGGGTCGAGGTGGGTCAGCGCCAGGGCCAGCGCCGTCTCCAGGCCGAGCATGCCCGGCCGGGCCTGGTCGAACGGCTGTTCCTTGGCCTCGGGCGGATGCGGCGCGTGGTCGGTGGCAATGCAGTCGATGGTTCCGTCGGCCAGACCACTGCGAACCGCGGCGACGTCGTCGTCGTGGCGCAGCGGCGGGTTCACCTTGAAGACCGGGTCGTAGGAGGCGCAGCACTCGTCGGTGAGCGTGAAATGGTGTGGCGTGGCCTCGCAGGTCACGGGCAGACCCTCGGCCTTGGCCGCCGCCACCAGCTCCACCGACCGGCGGGTCGACAGGTGCTGGAAGTGGACCCTGCCGCCGGTGAGTCGGGCCAGCGCGATGTCACGCATCACCATCAGCTCCTCGGCCTCCGCCGGCTGGCCGGGGATGCCGAGCCGGGACGACACGGCGCCCTCGTGCATGGCCCCGCCGGCGGCCAGCACGTCGTCCTCGCAATGCTGAGCCAACGTGACACCCAGGCCCCGCGCGTACTCGAGGGCCCGCCGCATGAGTCGACCGTCCTGCACCCCGTTGCCGTCGTCGGTGAAGAACCGGACGCCGAGCGCCGCGAGCTCGGCCATCGGCGTGAGCTGGGACCCCTGACGTCCCACGGTGATGGCGGCGGAGGTGCGGACGTCGCAGCAGGTGCCACGGCCGAGCTCCAGCACCTCCCGGGCCACGCCGGCCGAGTCGATGGGAGGATCGGTGTTGGGCATGGCGAGCACGCACGTGAACCCGCCGAGCGCGGCGGCGCGAGCCCCGGTCTCGACGGTCTCCGCCTCCTCCGTCCCGGGCTGGCGCAGGTGGGTGTGGAGGTCGACCAGGCCCGGGGCCACGACGCACCCCCCGGCGTCGAGGACCATGTCGGCGGCGAGGTCGGACCCGTCGGCCACCACGGCGGCGATGCGACCGTCCTGCACGGCCACGTCGGCCACCCGCTCACCGCCCTGGTCGACAACGCGGCCCCCACGGATCAGCACCGATTTCAACGTGCCCCTCCCGATCCCAGCAGCTCGAACAGCACGGCCATCCGTACCGCCACGCCGTTGCGCACCTGGTCCGTCACTACAGACCGGGGCAGGTCGGCCACGTCGGCGGCGATCTCGACGCCGCGGTTCATCGGTCCCGGATGCATCACGATGGCCTTGTCGCCCAGCAGGTCGACCCGCGAGCGGGTCAGCCCGTAGCGGGCGGTGTACTCCCGCAGCGACGGCACCAGTGCCTCGGTCATACGCTCTCGCTGCATCCTCAGCAGGTACACCACGTCGACCTTCGACAGCACCGCGTCAAGGTCGTGGCTGACCGCCACGGGCCAGCCGTCCAGGCTCGGCGGCAGCAGGGTCGGTGGCGCCACCAGCGTGAGCTCGGCACCCAGCTTGGTGAACGCCCAGGCATCGCTGCGCGCCACCCGGCTGTGCTTCACGTCGCCGACGACGGCGATACGCAGCCCGTCGAGACCGCCCAGGTGCTCGCGAATCGTGTAGCAGTCGAGCAGCGCCTGGGTGGGGTGTTCGTGCCAGCCGTCGCCGGCGTTGACCACGCTGCCCGACACCCACTTGGTGATCTGGTGGGGCACGCCGGCCGAACGGTGGCGAACCACGATGGCGTCGACGCCCATCGCCTCGATGGTCTCGACGGTGTCGCGCAGCGATTCGCCCTTGTTCACCGACGATGCCGACACAGAGAAGCTCAGGGTGTCGGCCGACAGCCGCTTGGCCGCCTGCTCGAAACTCAGGCGGGTCCGGGTGGAGTCTTCGTAGAAGAGCCAGGTGACCGTGCGACCCTGGAGCGCCGGCACCTTGGGCATCCGGCGCCGGCTCACCTCGACGAAGCTGTCGGTCAGGTCGAGCAGGTGCTCGATGTCGTCGCCCTCGAGCTCCTCGATTCCCAGCAGGTGCTTCATCTTCCCTTGACCACCTCGCCGAGCTCGACGGCGTCGAGCGTGGCGTTGACCACCTCGTCGCGCCGGGTGGGCAGGTTCTTCCCGATGTAGTCGGGGCGGATCGGCAGCTCGCGGTGGCCCCGGTCGACCATGACCGCCAGCTGGATCGCCCGCGGCCGCCCATAGGTGTGCACCGCGTCGAGCGCCGCCCGGATCGTGCGCCCGGTGAACAACACGTCGTCGACGAGGACCACCACCTGGCCGGTGAGGTCGACTGGAATGTCGGTCACCGCCGTGGGCAGCACCGGCCGCAGGCCGATGTCGTCTCGGTGGAACGCCACGTCCAGCGAGCCCAGCGGCGGCCGGGTCCCGTCGATCTTCTCCAGTGCCTCGGCCAGCGCCTCGGCGAAGGCCACCCCGCCGGTCTGCAGCCCGATCAAGACCACCTGGTCGGGGCCGTGGTTGCGCTCGAGGATCTCGTGCGCCATCCGCCACACGGCCCGGCGGACGTCGTCGCCGTCGAGCACCTGGGTCCGGGCATGGAAAACGCCCCCGAACGGGGGCGTGCTACGTCGTTCGCGCTCTGCCAATCGGGGACCTCCCCTTGTCCTGTCCGTGCCGGTCTCGCAGGACCGGCTTCACGGTCAGGCGGCCACGCTAGCAGCGCGTCCGGCGCCGTACGCGCATCCCCGCGCGGGTCACGGCCGGGCCCACACCTTGCCGCCACCCGCTGTCCCGAGGAGCCGGAAGCGCGCCCCGGCGGCCACCCGGGCCGAGGCGTGGTTGTCCACGCCGATACGTGCCCACACCTGGCGCAACCCCAGCGGCGGACCGAGCGCCCAGGTAGCCACCAGGTCCACCGAGACCGCCGCCACGCCACGACCCCGAGCGTCCGTGGCGACCCACCAGCCGATCTCGGCACGCCGCACGGCCATGTCGAACCCCCGCAACCCGACCTCGCCCCACACGACGTCGTCGTCGAGGGGGCTGATGACCAGGTCCAGGGCCACTCCAAGGCGCCGCCGCTCCGACTCGCCGGCGATCCAACGGCTGGCCCCGGCGGGCGACGCATCGGAGGGGACGGGGTTGGTGCCGACCACCGACGGATCCCGCCACGCCGCCACCAGCGTTGCGACGTCCCCAGGGTCGTCCCGCCACCGACGCAGCCGGATGCCGCACCCTGCGTCGGTCAACTCGGGTGCCGGCAGGGTCAGCGTGACGGGCTCATTCCGGCCGTACCTCGGAGGCCACCGAGGACAGCACGCCGTTGACGAACCGGGGGGAGTCGTCGGTGCCGAACCGGCGCGCGAGCACGACCGCCTCGTTGATCACGAGCGCCGCCGACCGTTCGGGTACCCCTAGCAGCTCGTAGGAGCCGAGCCGCAGGATCGACCGGTCGACGGCCGCCAGCCGGTCCAGCGACCACTTGGGGGCGACAAGTCGGCCGAGGAGCTCGTCGATGCGGTCGCGGTGGGCGTCCACACCGCGTACGAGCTCGACCGCCAGCTCCGCGGGGACGATGGGCTGCTGGTCCAGCAACTCCCCCACCGCGACGTCCTTGGCTTCGGCCTCGTACAGCAGCTCGAGCGCCCGCTCCCGGGCCGCCCGCCGGCTCTCGACATCGGTCGGCTCGAGCCCGTTCATCCCCGTCACGCCCTCGTGAGGTACTCGGCGCTGCGGGTGTCGACCTTGATCCGGTCGCCAGAGTTGACGAACAAGGGCACCTGCACCACCAGGCCGGTCTCCAGCGTCGCGGGCTTGCGGGCGCCCGACACCCGATCGCCCTGGATGCCGGGCTCGGTGTCGGACACCGCCAGCTCGACCGCCGCGGGCATGTCGATGCCGATGATCTCGTCCTTGTAGAACTGCAACACCATCGTCGACCCGTCGACGATGTACTTGGTGGCTTCACCCAGGGCCGCGGCCCCCACGTGGATCTGCTCGTAGGTGCTGCTGTCCATGAACACGTAGTGGTCGCCGTCGTGGTAGAGGAACTGCATCTCCTTCTTGTCCACGACCGCCTGCTCGACGCGCTCGTCGGCCCGGAAGGTCTTGTCGAGCTGACTGCCGGTGCGGGCGTTGCGCAGCGTGGTCCGCACGAACGCCGGTCCCTTGCCGGGCTTGACGTGCTGGAACTCGACGACCTGGAAGAGCCCCTCGGGCAGGTCGAGGGTCATGCCCCGCTTGAGGTCGTTGGTGGTGGTGGCAGCCATCGGCTCGGCTCCTGGGCGCGCAGTGGGATCTCTACAGGTGGGGCTCCTTGGGCGCCAGCGTCAGGGTGCGGCAGCCCTCGGAGGTGACCACGACCGTGTCCTCGATCCGGACCCCACCGTGCTCGGCGAGGTACACGCCCGGCTCGACGGTTACGACCTGGCCGTCGGCCAGCATAGCGTCGGTCGTCCTCGCCACCCGTGGTGGCTCGTGGATGTCCAGCCCCACGCCATGGCCCGTGGCGTGGAGGAACGCCTCGCCCCAGCCGGCCTCCCGGATGACCGAACGGCAGGCGTCGTCGACCGACCTGGCCTCGGCGCCCGCCTTCACGGCCGCCACCCCCGCCGCTTGGGCCTCCTGCACCACCGCGTACATGCGGGACTGCGTGTCGCTCGGCTCGCCGATCATCACCGTCCGTGTCATGTCCGAGTGGTAGCCGTCGACCAACGCTCCGAAGTCGAGGACCACGAGATCACCCTCCGCGATGTGGCGGGCACCGGCCCGGTGATGCGGCATGGCGGCGTTGGGTCCGGAGGCGACGATGGTCTCGAACGATGGCCCCTCGGCACCGAGCTGTCGCATCTGCCACTCCAGCTCGAGGGCCACCTCGGCCTCGGTTGCCCCCTCCCCCAGGCGGTGCCGCATGGCTGCCAGCGCCGCGTCGGCCATGGCGCACGCGGACTCGATGCGGGCCACCTCGCCGGCGTCCTTGACCAGCCGCAGCGACTCGACCAGGCCCCCCGTGGGCACCAGCGTGGTGTCGGGAAACCAGTCAGTGGCGAAGCGGCGCTTCTGGGCCCAGGTGACGTCCTCCGATTCCAGCCCGAGCCGCCCCAGGCCGTCGGCCGCGCCGGCCAGCGCCTGTCGGCGGTCGCCCTCCTCGAGGCCGATCACCGTCCGAGCCTCGACACCGGCTTCGGCCAGCTGGCTGATGGCCTGGTCGCGGTAGCGGCCGTCGGTCACGAACACCAGCTCGGCCGGCTCGTCGGCGGGCACCAACAGCAGCGCCGCCGATCCGGTGAAGCCGGTGAGGTAGCGAACGTTGGTCAGGTTCGTGACCAGCAAGCCGTCGCAGGGGACCTCGGTGAGGCGGGATCGCAGGCGGGCGGCCCGATCGGCGACGTCCATCGGAGGGAGCGAGGAGGGGTCGAAGCTCACAGTTCAAGGGTAAGGAGCCGAGCGGATAGGGCGGTTCGTGCAGCCTAGGCGCGGGAATTTGGCGGTCGACCACCAGCTCAACAGCTCGGGTCCCCCGGCAGCGCTGACCACCGTGAGCCAAGAGGACGTGCCTATCCGCACAGGCCCTAGGTGGCGGAGCCCCACTCACCGTTAGGCGAGCAGGCGCCGGATCGCCTCGACGGCCAGGACGTAGCCGTGGCCACCGAAGCCGGCGATGGTCCCCGTGGCCACCGGGGCGACGACGGAGGTGTGGCGCCACGACTCCCGGGCGTTGGGGTTGGAGATGTGAACCTCGACGACCGGCCCCTCGAACATCGCCAGGGCATCGTGGAGTCCCCAGGCGTAGTGGCCGAAGGCCCCGGGGTTGATGACGATCGCGGCGCAGCTGCCGCGGGCGACCTGGATGGCATCGATGAGGTCGCCCTCGGCGTTGGACTGCAGATGCTCGACGGCAAAGCCGGCAGCGTCGGCGGCCTCGCGCACCGCTGCGACATGGTCGTCGAGGGTCTGGCGCCCGTAGATCTCCGGCTCCCGCGGGCCCAGCAGGTTGAGGTTGGGCCCGCTGAGCACGAGGATCACCCGCCGCTCGGTCACACGGTGCTCCCGACCCGATCGAGGACCAGGCTCACCGCGCCCGGGTCCACCCCGGTTACGACCTCGATCCCGTCGTGCCCGTCGAGCACGAACGTGAGGCCGTGCACCGCCTTCTTGTCGCGGGCCATGAGCGTCACCAGCTCGGCGGGATCGACGCCGGGGGGAAGGACCGAGGGCAACCCGTACTCGTCCACCACCCGACGATGCTCGCCCACCCGAGCACCGTCGATTCGGCCCAGCTCGGCGGCCAGCTCCGCGGCGTAGACCAGCCCGATGGCCACGGCCTCCCCGTGGCGCAGGTTGTAGCGACCGGCCGTCTCCAGCGCATGGGCCAGGGTGTGCCCGTAGTTGAGGATCGCCCGCCCGGGGACGTCGGTCGTCACGGCTTCACGCTCGTCGGCCGCCACCACGCCGGCCTTGATGCGCACACAGGCGGCGATGCGCGGCACCAGGGGCCGCACCGACAGGTCTTCGCCGGTGAGGAAGTGGTACTTGGCCATCTCGCCCAAGCCCGACCGGCGCTCGCGCTCCGGGAGGGTGGCGAGAGCGTCGGTGTCGCAGAGCACCGCCGTCGGCTGCCAGAAGGCACCCACCAGGTTCTTGCCTTCGGGCAGGTTGACTCCGGTCTTGCCGCCTATGGCGGCGTCGACCATGCCCAGCAGGGTGGTGGGCACGTGCACCACCCCGACGCCCCGGTGGTAGACCGCTGCGGCGAATCCGGCGGTGTCGGTGACCACGCCGCCGCCCACAGCCACGACCTGGTCGGTCCGCGTGAGGCCCCAGCGCGACCACGCCCGGCACAGCTCCTCGACCGTGGCCAGCGACTTGGTGGCCTCGCCGTCGCCGATCGTGAAGACCTCGTGCTCCCGTCCGGGATCCACCTCGAAGCCGATGCCTCCCTGGGTGACGACGGCCACCCGGCGAGCCGCGGGGTCGAGCAGCGCGCCCAGGTGGGCCCGCACGCCGGCACCGACCACGACCGGGTACGAGCGGTCGCCCAGCCGGACCTCGACGGTGACCTCGTCGGTCACCCCGTGGCCTCCGCAGGGACGCCGACCAAGCGGGCAATGTGGCGCGCGAGCGCGCGCTTGGGCTTCTCGTCGCCGGCGTGGAACGGCTCGACGTCGACGGTGGCGTCGGCGACCTCCTCGTAGAGCGCTTCCCGAGTCGCGATCAGGCGTTCGAGCGCCGTCGCGGGATCGGGTTCGCCGGCGAGCAGCGGCCGATGGGTGGGATCGGCACGGGCGGCGAGGAATGCGGCGGACGCCCGCAGCCAGACGACGAACGCCCCGCGACCCAGGAGGGCCCGGTTCTCGGACTGGGTGACCACCCCGCCGCCGGCCGCCACAACGAGCGGATGAGCCCGGCCCAGCAGGTCCGCCAGGACCTCGGACTCGAGCCGACGGAAGGCCGGCTCGCCGTCCTCCCGGAAGATGGCTGGGATGGTCCGCCCCGCACGCAGCTCGAGCTGCTCGTCGGCGTCGGCGAACGGTCGCTGCAGCTCCCTCGCCAGCCGGCGTCCGACCGTGGTCTTGCCCACGCCCATCGGCCCCACCAGCACGACGTGCCGGCCGCCGTTCTTCGGATCCATCAGATCTCGCGCAACGAGACGTCGAACGCGTCGCGGTTTCGGACCACCTCGGCCAGGGAGTCCCCGCCGAACTTTCGGAGGGCTTCCGCAGCCAGCACCAGGGCCACCATCGTCTCGGCGACCACCCCCATGGCGGGGACGGCGGTCACGTCCGTCCGTTCCTTGAAGCTCACCGTCTCCTGTTTGGTCACGACGTCGACGGTGGTGAGGACGGGCCGATTGAGCGTCGCCAGCGGCTTCATCGCCACCCGGCACGCGACCAGCTCCCCCGTGGACATGCCTCCCTCGATGCCACCGGCCCGGGTGGTCGTACGCCGGTAGGACTGGCGGGCGGGGTCCCAACCGATGGGGTCGTGCGCCTGGCTGCCAGGGCGGCCGGCGACGCCGAAGCCGTCGCCGATCTCGACGCCCTTCACCGCCTGGATGCTCATGAGCGCCTGCGCCAATAGGCCGTCGAGCCGCCGGTCCCAGTGGACGTGGCTCCCCAGACCGACGGGCACCCCGTACGCCAGCACCTCGGCCACCCCGCCCAGGCTGTCACCCGCCTTGGCCACCGCCTTGATCTCCTCGACCATGGCCTCCTCGGCTGCGGGGTCGAAGCAGCGCAGCGGCGAGGCGTCCACCCGGTCGAGGTCCGCGGGCGTGGGACGATCGTCCGACTTCGACCGCACCGACCCCAGCTGGATCACGTGCGAGACGATGTCCACGCCGAGCCGCCTCAACAATCCTTTGGCCAGGGCTCCGGCGGCCACCCGCGCGGCCGTCTCCCGGGCCGACGCGCGTTCCAGGACGTCGCGGGCGTCGGTGAAGCCGTACTTCTGCATGCCGGCCAGGTCGGCGTGGCCGGGACGGGGCTGGGTCAGCGGCGCCTGCGTCTCTCCCGGCTCGACCGCCATCTCCGCGTGCCAGCGGTCCGACCGCGACCACTCGGTGTTGGCGACCTCGATCGCCACCGGCGCGCCGAGCGTGCGACCGTGGCGGACGCCGCCGACGATCGTCACCTCATCCTGCTCGAAGCGCATGCGCGGTCCCCGGCCGTAGCCGAGTCGGCGGCGGGCCAACTCATGGCTGATCTCTTCGACCGTGATCGGCAGCCCCGCCGGCAGCCCCTCGACGATGGCCACCAAGCCACGGCCGTGGGATTCGCCGGCGGTGAGGAACCGGAGCACAGCACGACGATATCGATGCAGGTCTGGCTACAACGAAGCCAGAATCACGACCGCTGCTCCCGTCGCCAGCGAGGGGCCGAACGGGAACGGCTCGTTGCGCCGCCGCATGACCAGCAGCGCGATGCCCACCAAGGCCCCGATGAAGCCACCCAGCAGCGCGGCGTCGAGCGCGTCTTCAACGGGCCCGAGGACCGGGTGCTCCGGCGTCCACGCCAGCCAGCCCACCACCAGGCCGGCCACGGCCGCCAGGCGCACGTCTCCGAAGCCGAGCATGCGGGGCGAGATCAGGTGCAGCACCAGCAGGCCGCCACCGAGCACCGCCGCCCCCACCAACGCCCCTCGCAGCGTGTCGGTGTCGATGCCGCCGTCGACGACGGTCGCCACGACGACCGTCGCCCCGACCGCCAGTGCTGTGACGTGCGCGAAGCGGGTAGGGATCCGCATCGCCCAGATGTCGACCGCCGACATGGAGACCAGCCCGGCGAACAGGCTGAGCACCGGCAGCAGCGTGACCGACCAGCCCGCCCGTGCCGCCGCCAAGCCGAACGTGAGCCCCGTGGCCGCCTCCACCGCCGCGCACCACAGGGGGCGGCCCGCGCCGCACGCTGCGCAGCGCCCCGCGGCCAGGACCCACGGCAGGGCGGGAGCCGCCACCTGCGGGGCCAGCGAGTGGCCGCAGGTCCCGCAGTGCGCCACGGATCGCCCCAGCTCTGCTTGTGCCGGCACGCGCCCCAGCAGCTGCGGCATGACCACCCGCCAACCGACCCAGCGGAGGATGGCGTGGTTCAGCGCAGGCCCGACGATCCCGACGCCGAGCAGAACCACCCCGGCGACGAGAGCTCCCTGCGGCAGGTCGCTCAGCGGACGGACGAGAGGAAGTTGATGAGCCTGCCCCGCTGAGCCACGTCGTCGCCGGTGTTGCCGCTGCGAACCCCGGCCGATCCCCCGGTGGGACCGACGGTCGCTTGCACCGCTGCCCGTGCCTCCGGGCTCATGGCGGCGAGATGCGGCGCCAGCTCACCGTCCGGGCCCGACGGCGGACCGAGCGCGCTCAGCCCGGCAAACGGGGAGGTGATCGGACCGGGAGGTCCCCCGGGAGCCTCGTCGTCGGCCGCCCAATGCATCTCCGGGGGCAATGCCGACGACGACACCGCCCGGATCTGCCCCGTGTGGATGGAGTCGGCCGGCGGAATCAGCCCACCCCCGGTGAACGGCGACGCATCGTCGCCGAGCGGGCTGGTATCGGGCAGGCCAGGGAGTGCCGGCGGTAGGTCGGTGGGGAGCCGGGAACCGAAGCCCGGGTCGGCGGGCGGTACCCCCTGCGGAGGCGGGGCCGCTGTCGAGCGACCGCGGCCCGGACGAGGGCGGCCGCCATTGGAGCCAGGAGCAGCCGACGGCGGGGTCGGACCGTCAGCGTCGGAACGACGAGCCCGCGATCCCGGGCCGGAGGACCGGCCCTGGCCGTTGCTCGCTCGGGCGGACGGCGGCAGGCCGTCGGGCCCGACGGCCGGGTGGGGGCCGCTGGTGCGGTCGGACTGCCGCCACCCTGCGCGAGGCGTCTCGCCCGTCAGCGCCGGCTCGGCAAGATGCTCCCCGCTTCCCCGGCCGCCCGGGACACGCTCCCCACTCCCACGGCCGCTCGGGACACGCTCCCCGCCCGGGCCGGGCAGCGGTAGACCCGGTATGCCCCGAGGAGGAGTGGGCCGGGACCGTGAGCCCGCGCGGCGCGGCCGCTCGGACGGGAGGTCCGGCAGGTCGGCGAGGCGGCTCGGTTCAGGAATGGGCTCGGGGCTGTCGACGTCGACCACGCCCAGCTCGAGGAGGTCGCGCACGGCTCGGGACACATTCAGCTCGCTCAAGCCCAGGGAGCTGGCCACCTCGCCCACCGAGCGCCCGCCTGCCACCGCCACCACCGACCGCCACCGGTCGGCATCGATCGTGACGTCGTCGCTCGACAGCTCGGCGGTGAGGCTCACGCGGTGATGCAGCGAGGGGACCACCGCCTCCAGCTCGGTCCACTCGCTGAGCAGGGCATTGGCGCGCCGCAGGAGGTCGTCGACCTGGTCGGGATGCTCCGCGTTGGGCGTGTGGCTGTCTGCGTCGAACGCGAACGAGCCGCTGCCGAAGCGAAGCAGCTCGAAGACCACCTCGTCGGTCGGTGCGCCGTCGACGGCACGGTCGGCATCGGCGTCGACCACCCGGCCGTCGCGCAGCCAGACGCTTCCCTGCCCGCGATCACCGTCGATTCGGAGACGTCCGGTCTTGCTGGTGGTCGCCAGCAGCTTCAGCACGTCCGGGAGAGAAAACGTGTCGAGAGTCCCTTGGAGCGCCAACGCTGTACCTCCGATGTGCTTGGTCCCCGCCAACATCCCCAGCGCTGGCCCCCACCCTAAACCGCGCGTCCAGCGCGCGCCCAGCGGCGTTTTCGCCACCGCTCGCCCACAGGGTGTGGCGTCACCCCATGACACGCTCCCCGCTCATGCAGCTTCGCTGCGGGCCGCTCGGGCTTCGACGCATTGTCTCCGCTCCCCCGGCCCGAGCGGCCGCGGGAGCGGAAGGCATGTCTCAGGCCGGGCCTCGCCTACGCTCGGCCTCTCCGCGTCAGCTCCACGACCGCGGCGGCGGACATGGCCTCGAGTGGTGGGTCCTCCCCTGTCCAGCGCCGGAATCCGTGGGCGGCCTGGTGGATGAGCATGCCCAGCCCGTTGACCGCCACCGCACCCTGGTTTCGGGCGGCGGCCAGCAATGGGGTCGTCGCCGGGTGGTAGATGAGGTCGACCACCACCTGCCCGGGGTGGAGAGCGGCGGGGTCGACGGGTAGCGGTTCGGGCGTGCCGTCGGCGGCGGTGACGACGCCCATGCCGAGAGGTGTGGCGTTGACCACCAGGTCGGCTTCCACGACATCCGCGGGCGTACCGACCCGGCCCCGCTCTCCCGCCAGGATCGCGGCCCGGGCTGCCGGCTCGGGCGACCGATTCACGATGGCGACGTCGGCCGCCCCGGCGTCGCCGAGGGCCAGAGCCACCGCCCGTCCGGCGCCCCCGGCGCCCACCACCACGCAGCGCAACCCGGCCGGGTCGACGCCCTCGTCCATCCGCAGGGCGTCGACGAAGCCGGCGCCGTCGGTGTTGTCTCCCAGTAGCCGGTCGCTGCGCCAGCACACGCAGTTGACGGCGCCGAGGGCCGAACCCACCGGGGTCCGCTCGTCGACGGCGTCATGGGCCGCGGCCTTGTGCGGCATGGTCACCGACAGCCCGCCGATCCCGAGCTCGCGCACGGCAGCGATGGCCTGGGCCCCGTGCCCCGCGGGCACGTCGAAGGCCAGGAACACCCAGTCGGCGCCCACGGCTGCGAACGCGGCGTTGAGGATGGTCGGTGACAGCGAGTGGCGCACCGGCGAGCCGATCAGCGCCGCCAACCGGGTGGAGCCGGTGACTACCCGCCCCACGGAGATGCCGGACCGAGGCGACGCATCAGCCGCAGCCGAGGCCGGCCTCTCGGCAGCGCGCCCGCGCCTGGTTGAACTCGTCGATGTCGGCGGTGAAGAAATGGGAGCCGTCGTCGGCCTCGGCATCGAGGACGTAGAAGAGCCAGTCGCCGTCGGCGGGGTTCAGGGCGGCCTCGATGCTGGCCCGGCCGGGTGACGCGATAGGTGTGGGCGGCAAGCCCTGGCGGTTGCGGGTGTTGTAGGGCGAGTCCAACGCGAGGTCTGCCTCGGTGAGCGAGCAGCCCCCCGGCTCGTTCTTGATGTAGCAGCTGGTGGCGTCGATCTGGAGCGGCATCTCCTCGGCCAGCCGGTTGTAGACGACCCGGGCGACCCGCGGCCGGTCCTCCTCGGTGCCGGCCTCCTCCTCGATCAGCGACGCCACGGTCAGCAACTGATAGGGCGTCAAGCCCAACGCCTGAGCCCGGGCCTCGATGTCCAGCTCCGCCAGGGTGCTGTCGAGCTGGGCCACCATGCGCTGGACGACGATCACCTCGGTGTCGCCCTCCTCGACCTGGTAGCTCTCGGGGAAGAGCGTGCCCTCCAGCGACGGCTGGTCCGCGGGCAGGACGCTCGACCGGGAGGCCGGGTCCCGGATCGCAGCCTGAAGCCCCTCGGCGGTGAAGCCTTCGACGCCATCCTCGGGGTCGGCCAGCCGAGCGAGCGTCTGGGGCAGGGTCAGGCCCTCCGGCACGGTGATCAGGTCGGCGTTGGGGGGCAGTGCACCCTCCTCGAGGGCGTCGATCGCCTCGGTGAACGAGGAGTTGAGCTGCATCCGATACGCGCCCGCCTGGAACTCGCCCGGATCGCGGAAGCGGATGTACCAGTCCCACACGGTCGCGTTGCCGATCACGCCGGCGTCGGCCAGCTCACGACCGACGTCGCTGGTCGACGCCCCCTCGGGGATCTCGACCAGCACCGTCTCACCCGGGTCACCCGGGGGGTCGATCTCGCCCCGCGCCCAAGACCACGCGAACCAGGCCCCGACTCCGGCGGCGACCAGCAGCACGACGAAGGTGATGAGCACGGCGCGACAGCCACGCCGCCGGGAGAGCCCCTCGCCCTCTTCGCCCTCGTAGCCGTCGTACTCGTCCTCGTAGTAGTCCTCGTCGTAGCCGTCATCCGGATAGGCGTCGCTCGTGTAGGTGTCGCCCTCATCGGGAGCGGTCGGGTAGGCGCCGGTCCGCGGACCGGCCGCCGTGGGCCCCGTCCGATACGCCCCGGACGACGGCCCTGCTCCCGGCGTGCCGACCCCGTACGCCCCCGAGGCCGGCTGCCCCCAGGTCGGGGCCTGCCGCGGCGCAGCGGCGCCGCTGTCGCGGTTGGCTGGCCCTTCCCAGAACTCCTCGAAGGCATCTCCCTGGTCGTCGTCGCGGCGACCGCGACGGCGGCGACGCTCGTGTGGAGCTGGCTCGTGTGACAACGGCATGCGGCGAGGCGGGATGGAGCGGCGGACTAGGCGGATCACCGTGGTTGGCCCGCGTCCAACCACGATTGGAGGATCACCGTAGCAGCGACCTGATCCACGACCTGGCGACCCTTACGGCCCTTCACGCCGGCTGCGCGGAGGCGCTGCTGGGCCTCGACGGTCGACAGGCGCTCGTCCCAGGTCACGACACCGACCGGCAGCCGGGCCCGCAATTCGTCGGCCTCGTCGAGGATGCTGCGGGCGGCGGGGCCGACGGAGCCGTCGAGGGACAGTGGCAGCCCCACCACCACGACCTCGGCGCCGGCCTCGTCCACCAGGTCGGCAATCCTGCCGTGGTCGTGGATCCGGTCGTTCGAGCGCGTCAGGACCACATGCGGTGTGGCCACCGTCCCCGCGCTGTCGGACAGCGCCACGCCGATTCGCCGGGTTCCGAGGTCAAGCCCGACAGCGCGGGTCACGCGATCCCGGCGGCGGCGCGGGCCTGGTCCAACGCCTCGTCGAGCCGCGACGCGTCGCGGCCACCGGCGACCGCCAGATCGGGGCTCTTGCCGCCGCCACCCCGGACGGTGCGGGCGGCGTCCGCGATCAGCTCGGCGGCGTTGAGGCCGCTGTCCTTGGTGACCGCCGCCACCAGCGCCACCCCCCCGCCCGGCGGCACACCGCCGAGAACCACGGCCCGCACGCCCGGCTGGTCGCGCACCGCGGTGGCCAGGTCGCGCAGGTCGTCGCGGGCGACGTCGTCGACCCGGGCCACCACCACGCCCTCGACCGCCCCGGCCCCCAGGTCACCTGCGCGGCTGCCTGCGGCCTGACGCCGCAGGTCCTTCAGCTCGTCGCGGAGGGTCCTGAGCTCCCCCCGCAGCCTCTCGGCGGCGAGAGGCAGCTCGTCGGGCGTGGTGCCCAGCACGTCGGCCGTCCTCGATACCAGCTCCTCCTCCTGGCGCAGGCGCTCGATCGGGCCGAAGCCCGTCACCGCCTCGATGCGCCGCAGGTTCGAGCCGATGGAGCCCTCGCTGACGACCTTGATGGGACCGATGTCGCCCAGGCGGCGGACGTGGGTGCCGCCGCACAGCTCCACCGAGTGCTCGCCCGCCTCCAGCACGCGCACGATGTCGCCGTACTTGTCCCCGAAGAAGGCGATGGCGCCCATCGCCCTGGCCTCGTCCATGGTGGTCTCGAAGTGCCGGACCGGAGCGTTGTGGAGGATCTCACGATTGGCCAGGTCCTCGATGGCCCGCAACTGGTCGTCGGTCACCGGCTCGAAGTGGCTGAAGTCGAACCGGAGCCGGTCCGGCGCCACCAGCGATCCCTGCTGCTTGACGTGGCTGCCGAGCACCTCGCGCAGGGCCCAGTGGAGGACGTGCGTGCCGGTGTGGTTGCGACGGATGGCGTCACGGCGCTCGCCGTCGATGCGCGCCACCGCCCGCTGGCCGACCTCGATGGCCCCCTCCTGCACCTTGATGTGGTGCGCGTGCAGGCCCGGTAGGGCGTAGGTCGTGTCCACCACCTCGGCCATCCCGGTGTCGGTGGTGATGGTGCCGGTGTCGCCGATCTGGCCACCAGACTCGGCGTAGAACGGCGTGCGGTCGAGATAGACCGCGTCGCCGATGACGCCGATCACAGTCGCATCGGTCTCGTACTCCCGGCGGCCGGTGAACTCGGTCGGGCCGTGCTCGACCAACAGCCGGTGCTGCGCGTCGACCTCTTCGCCAGTGGCGACGCCGGCGCCCTTGCCTGCCTCCCGGGCGCGCTGGCGCTGCGCAGCCATGTCCGACTCGAACCCGGCGACGTCGACCTCGAAGCCCCGCAGCTGGGCCATCTCCTGGGTCACCTCGAACGGGAAGCCATAGGTGTCGTGCAGCAGGAAGGCAACGTCACCGGGCAGGGTGCGGCCCTCGTCGAGGCGGTCGAGCTGGGTGTCGAGGATCTGCGAGCCCCGGGCCAGGGTGCGCCGGAACGACTCTTCCTCACGGGTGATGATCGGCACCACCAGATCGTGGCCCGTGACCACGACGGGGTAGTCGTCGCCCATCAGCTCGATCGTGCGCTCGACCATCGGGGGCAACACCGGGCGCTCGACGCCCAGGAGGTATGCGAAGCGGATGGCGCGGCGGATGATGCGGCGCAACACGTAGCCGCGGTCCTCGTTGGAGGGGATCACGCCGTCGGCCACCAGGAACGTCATGGTGCGGGCATGGTCGGCGAGGAGCCGCAGGGCGATATCGCCGAGCTCCGACTCACCCAGGCGGTGCCCGGTGACCGACTGCGCCTCGCCCACCAGATCGCGGAGCGTGTCGGAGTCGTACAGGCTGTGGCTTCCCGCGAGGACGGCCATGATGCGTTCGAGCCCGGCACCGGTGTCGATGTTCTTGCTCGGCAGATCGCTGAGCTGTCCGTCGGCACCCCGGTTGTACTGGGGGAACACCAGGTTCCAGAGCTCGACGTAGCGCTCCCCGGCCTCCGGGTTGGCGGGCCCACCCTCCGGGCCGAACGCCGGCCCGTTGTCCCAGAAGATCTCCGACGATGGGCCACACGGCCCGGTGTCGCCCATCTCCCAGAAGTTGTCCTTGTCGAGCCGCTGGACGCGGTCGCGCGGCAGGCCGACGGCATCGGTCCAGATGTCGGACGCCTCGTCGTCGCTCACATGGACGGTCACCCACAGGCGCCCGGCGTCGAGCTCCAGCACCTCGGTCACGAACTCCCAAGCCCAGGGGATGGCGTCGGCCTTGAAGTAGTCGCCGAAGCTGAAGTTGCCGAGCATCTCGAAGAAGCTGAGGTGCCGAGGCGAGCGCCCGATGGCGTCGAGGTCGTTGTGCTTGCCACCCGCCCGCACGCAGCGTTGCACCGACGCCACCCGGGGAGGGTCGAAGGGCGCCGGCTCCTCGCCCAGGAAGTAGGGGACGAACTGCATCATCCCCGAATTGGTGAACATCGGCGCGCTCGGATGCGTCGGGATGAGGCCGGCCGACGGGACGAGCGTGTGCTGCCTGGCGGCGAAGAACTCGTTCCAGGCGCGGCGTAGCTCGGCAGATGTCCGCGGTGCCATAAGTGGTGTCAGCCTAGGCGCAGGCGTCGATTGTCGACGCCAAAGTTCCCGCTGGTGCTGGGCCCTACCTGGCGCCCGGGCGCAGCTCGGCGCGGAGCTCGGCCTCGCGCTCGCGCATGGCGTTGCGGCCCTCGACCACGGCGTCTCGCACGCCCGAGCCCAGCCGACGGACCGAGGCCGTCGCTTCCGCCTGCAGGTGCTCCGGGGCATAGCGCGACACGGTCCGCCGGATCCGGCGCCGGATCCAGACCGCGCCGCCGAAGCCGGCGGTCGCCCCCGATGTGAACCAGACGAGCCGCCGGATCAGGAACATCAGCGCTCGCCCTTACGGGTGCCGCGGTCGGCGCCGCCGTTGTCGTCGCGGCGGCCGCGGAGCCGGCGGGCCGCCTTCGCCGTCCCACTGGCGAAGGCCACGCCCTTGATCACCGGGTTGGCCATGGCGATGTAGGCGAGCCGCGAGGCCGAGTCCACGGTGCCGGTCACCGATTCGGCCGTCGTCACCAGGTGATCGAGCCGCTCGATCTCGCTGTTGGCGGCATCGACCGTGTCCCGCAGGTCGTCGAGCACCGGGACGGTCTCGGTCCGCAGGAGCTGGGCGACCTCGCGCAGCGCGCGCAGGGTCCTGAGCAGCGCCACCACCCCCACGGCCAGCAGCACCACCGCCACCACGCTGGCAGTGGCGACGATGACCGCGGCCAGGTCCGAAGCACTCATCGGCGGGCGTCCCGCCGAGGCTCGTCGGGCTCGTCGCCCTCGGGTTGCTTGGCGAGCCGTTCCATGCGCGTGGCGATCTCCTGCTCGAAGCCGTGGTCGGACGGCTGGTAGTAGACGGCGTCCGCGGCGTCGTCCGGAAGGTATCGCTGGCGCAGCCATCCCCGCGGGTCGTCGTGAGGATACTCGTACCCCACGCCATGCCCGAGCGATCGGGCCGAGCGGTAGTGGGCATCGCGCAAGTGCACGGGGACCTCGCCGCCGATCCCGTTGCGGACGTCCTCGCGGGCGCGCCAAATGCCCATCGCCGACCGGTTCGACTTGGGCGCCGTCGCCAGGTGGACCACCGCCTGCGCCAGGTTGAGCTGGGCCTCGGGCAGCCCGACGTACTCGACGGCGTGGGCGGCTGCCGTGGCGACCACCAGCCCCAGCGGGTCGGCCTCGCCGATGTCCTCGCTGGCGAGGATGACCAGGCGCCGGGCGATGAAGCGGGCGTCCTCGCCGGCCTCCAGCATGCGGGCCAGGTAGTGCAGCGCCGCCTGGGGATCTGATCCCCGCACGCTCTTGATGAACGCCGAGATCACGTCGTAGTGCTCGTCGCGGCCGTAGCGGTGCAGCTTCGTGCCCAGCGCCACCTCGGCGTCGGCCACCGTCACGCGAGGGGCGTCGCCGCGGTCGCGCGCGCCGTCGGTGTCGTCGGTCTCGTCGATGTCGCCGATGCCGCCGTCGCCGTGGCGCCGGGCCCGGGCCAGCGCCACCGCCACCTCCAGGCTCGTGAGCGCCTGGCGGCCATCACCGCCGGCCCGTTCGGCCAGGTGTGCCAGCGCCTCCTCGTCGGCCTCGGCGCCCTCCGCCTCGAGCCCCTTGTGCAGCAGCCGCTCCACCGCCGGGGGATCCAACGGCTGGAGGCGGAACAGCGTCGAGCGCGACAGCAGCGGCGGGTTGACCTCGAAGTAGGGATTCTCCGTGGTGGCCCCGATCAGCACCAGCAGGCCGCTCTCCACCGACGGGAGCAGGGCGTCCTGCTGAGCCTTGTTGAAGCGGTGGACCTCGTCGAGGAACAGGATCGTTCCCTGTCCCCGCTCTCCCAGCCGTTGCTCGGCGCGGGCGAGCACCTCGCGAACGTCCTTCACGCTGGCCGACACGGCCGACAGCTGCTCGAACGCCTTGGCGGTGTGCCGGGCGATCACCTGGGCCAGCGTGGTCTTGCCGGTCCCGGGTGGACCCCACAAGATCGCCGAGGACAGCCGGTCGGACTCCACCAGCACGCGCAACGGCTGGCCCTGCCCCACCAGCTCGTCCTGGCCCACGATGTCGTCGAGCGACGTAGGCCGCAGCCGTGCCGCCAGCGGCGCCTGCCGCGCCAACCGCGCCTCGGCCGCGGCCGCGAACAGGTCGTCCCCGACTGGCCCGGACTTGCGCGGCATCCGGCGAGGGTACCGGCGTTCGAGCAGGGAATCGGCCAGGCGCCCGGCCGCCTTCTTCGCCGCCGTGGTCTCGCCATTGCCACCCCCTGACGAGGGGATGCGACAATATCCCCGTGTCCGAGACGCGGCGACGGGTCACGCTGACCCGCGACGAGGTCGCCCGGGTGCTGCACCGGGCGTCCGAGATCGAGGCCGCCGCCGACGGACTGACGCCGGGCGACCGCTACGACGCCGAGGCGATCGAGCTGGCGGCCCTGGAAGTGGGCCTGTCACCGACCGCGGTCCGCCAGGCCGTGGCCGAGCTGCGCATCGGCGCCCTGCCGGCCGACGCCGCCCCCACCAAGCGGGTCGATCGCAGCCGGGTGACCACGTCGCGGTTCGTCACCCAGCAGCGCCTGGTCGAGCGGCCTCCGGATGCGGTGTACGCGGCGGTGGACCGCTTCCTGCGCAGCCAGATGCTGGAGCTACGGCGGCGCAGTGGCGACCGCTCGCTCTACCGGCCGCGCCGCGACCTGGTGGCGAGCCTCCGCCGGGGGCTCGACTTCGCCGGCGCGATCAAGCTCGACGGCATACGGACCGTGTCGCTGCTGGTGACGCCCGCCGACGAACGCGCCCTGGTGCGCCTGGAGGCCGAGCTGGCGTCCAGCCGGGCCAACGTCGTGGCGGGGGCCGCCGGCACCGGCGCGGGGGTGGCCCTGCTCATGGGGGTAGCCGGGGCGCTGGCGGCCGAGCCGGGGCTGGTCATCGCCGCGGTGCCGGCGGGCGCGGCGGTGGGCGCGGGCGGCCTGCGGATCGCCGGCGGTCGCTGGCGTCAGCGCCGCGACGACGTCGACGAGGTGCTCGGCGCCCTCCTCGACCGGCTGTAGCAGGGGAGCCTGCGGCGCCCGGTGCCTCAGGCTTCGACGCGTATTCCCCGCTCTTGCCGCCTACGGCGGCGGGCCGCTCGGGCTTTGGCGTGCTCTTCCCGCTCTTGGCGCCTCCGGCGCCCGGCCGCTCGGGCCGGGGCCTCGCTAGCCGCTCGGCCTCCGGGGTGGCAGCGTGCGAATGCCCAACTCGGCGAGGTGACCGGCGTCGATGGATGTGGGCGCGCGGGTCAAGGGGTCGGCCCCCGACTGGGTCTTGGGGAAGGCGATGACCTCGCGGATGTTCTCCTCGCCGACCAGCAGCGCCACCAGGCGGTCGATCCCGATGGCGAAGCCAGCGTGGGGTGGGGCGCCGTAGCGGAACGCATCCAGCAGGAACCCGAACCGCTCCTGCGCCTGGTCCTCGGATATGCCCAGGACCGCGAAGATCATGCGCTGCACGTCGGCGCGGTGGATCCGGACCGATCCCGAGCCCAGCTCCCAGCCGTTGAGCACCAGGTCGTACGCCTGCGACCGCACGCGCAGCAGATCCTCCGGGTTCCTCGACGCCAGCAGCTCGAGATCGTCGGGGTGCGGCATGGTGAACGGGTGGTGGGCCGGCACCGGCCTCCCGTCGTCGTCCAGGCCCTCGAACAGCGGGAAGTCGACAACCCACAGGAAGTTGAGCCCACCCTCGGTCACGGGCGGCCGGCCCAGCTCGAGGCGCAGCAACCCGAGCACATGGCGAGCCACCGGCCGGTCGTCGGCCACCAGGAACAGCACATCACCGGGCTCGGCGCCCATCCGCTGGCGCAGCTCGGCCAGCTCGCCGTCCGACAGGAACTTGGCCACCGGGCTCTCCAAGCCCTCGTCCGTGGCGCGCATCCACACCAGGCCCTTGGCGCCCCAGCGCTTGGCCTGGTCGGTCAGGTCGTCCAGGCGCTTGCGGGACGTCGTTTCGCTGCCGCCCGGGTGCCTTATCCCCTTGACGCACTGGCCCGCGAAGGCCTTGAAGCCGGTCTCGGAGAACACGTCCGTGAGCTCGATCAGCTCCATGCCGAAGCGCACATCGGGCTTGTCGGACCCGTAGCGCTCCATGGCGTCGTGCCACGTGATCGACGGCATGTCACCCACTTGCTCGCCGGCCACGGCGGCGACGCACCGGCGCACCGCGTCGGACACGAACTCCACCACCTCGTCGCGGCCCACGAAGCTGGCCTCCAGGTCGAGCTGCATGAACTCGAACTGCCGGTCCGCCCGGGGGTCCTCGTCACGCAGGCAGTGGGCGATCTGGTAGTAGCGGTCGATCCCCCCCACCATGCACAGCTGCTTGAACAGCTGCGGGCTCTGCGGCAGCGCGTAGAAGTTCCCCGGTTGCAGGCGGGACGGAACGACGAAGTCGCGGGCCCCCTCGGGGGTCGAGGCAATGAGCAGCGGCGTCTCGATCTCGACGAAGCCCTGGTCCTCCATCGACCGCCGGAATGCCGCGTTGGCCAGCGCCCGCGCCAGCAGGTTCCGGAGCATCCGCTCGCGGCGCAGGTCGACGTAGCGGTGGCGTAGGCGGAGGATCTCGTCGGCCTCGACGCGCTCGTCCACGGGGAACGGCGGCGGCTCGGCCGTGCTCAGGATCTCCACCTCGCAATCCCCGAGCTCGACCTCCCCGGTGGCCAGGGCGGGGTTGGCCGTGCCCTCGGGCCGGACGCGCACCACGCCCGTGATGCGCACGACCCACTCGTTGCGCACGTCGACCGATCCGTCGACGACGCACTGCACGAGCCCCTCGCGATCCCGCACGTCGACGAACGCCAGGTGCTCGCCGTGCTCGCGGCGGTGCGCCACCCAGCCGCACACCGAGACCCGCTGACCGACATGGGCGGCGCGCAGCTCGCCGCACCAGTGCGTGCGCAGTCCCCGAGCCGGGCCCGCTTCGGTCACGGCTTCGGTCACGGCTTCGGTCACGTGCCCGCGTCCTCGGCGTGTGCCATCAGCACCTTCCGCACCGCGTCGACGACCTGGTCGTGGCTCACGACCTGTTGCTCGCTCTGCGCCAGGTCGCGCACTGTGACCGTCCCGTCGGCCGCTTCCTGTTCACCGACGATGACCGCCACGCGCGCGCCCGAACGACCGGCGGACTTCATCTGGGCCTTCATCGAGCGGCCGTCGAACGCCCGGTCCGTCCGGAGGCCGGCTGCCCGCAGCTCGGCCGTGATGTCGCGGGCGGCTCGCCCGTCGGTGGTATCCACTACGAACACGTCGAGGCTCGACGCCGGCGCCGCGAACACCCCCTCGGCGTCGCACGCCAGCAGCATCCTTTCGATCCCCGAGCCGAAGCCGATTCCCGGCGTGGCCGGACCGCCGAGCTGCTCGACCAGGCCGTCGTAACGCCCGCCGCCGACAATCGTCGACTGTGCGGTGTCCAACGCCTCGCTCTGGAACTCGAACAGGGTGTGCGTGTAGTAGTCGAGGCCCCGGACCAGGCCCAGTTCGACCTCGAACGGAATGCCGAGCGACCGCAGGCCGTCCTGAACCCTCTCGAAGTGACGACGCGACGCGCCGTCGAGCACCTCGGCGATGCGAGGGGCATCGGCCACGACGGCCTGGGTGGCCGGCCGCTTGGAATCCAGCACGCGCAGCGGGTGGCCGCCGACCTTCTCGCGGTCCTCGGGGGCCAGGTCACCGGCGCGAGCGCGCAGCCACGCGGTCAGCCGCTCGCCGTAGGCGGCCCGGTCGACGGGCGTGCCCAGGGTGTTGACGATCAGCCGCCAGCGACGCAGGCCGAGGGCATCGAGATAGGCGGCGCCGAGGGCGATGATCTCAACGTCGAGATCGGGGTCGGCCGCGCCGATGGCCTCGACGTCGAGCTGGTGGTGCTGGCGCAGGCGACCGGCCTGCGGGCGCTCGTACCGGAACACCGGGGTGACGCACCACACCTTCCACGGTGTCGGCGGGCGGTGCTGCACGTAGGCCCGGACGATCGAGGCCGTGGCCTCGGGCCGCAGCGCCATGTGGCGGTCGCCCTTGTCGTGGAAGTCGTACATCTCCTTCCGGACGACATCGGTGCCGACACCTAGGCGTTGGAAGACGCCGAGATCCTCGAACAACGGTCCATGGACGAAGCCGTAGCCGAACCGCTCGGCGACACCGGCGAAGGCTGCGACCATCCGCTCCCAGCGCGCCGATGCCGGGGGGAGCACGTCCTGCGTGCCGATGGGGGCGCGGAAGGGCTCGGGCCGTGCTTCCTGCTCTCGGCCTCCGGGACGCTC
>Ga0214469_1000031_pt1 | contig 33918 bp, 29 predicted proteins | sample RVTome_10_FD_187340 | JGI IMG/M metagenome (GOLD analysis project Ga0214469, IMG submission 187340) | Soil microbial communities from uranium-contaminated site in the Upper Colorado River Basin, Wyoming, United States - RVT153D57 HiSeq ... | reverse complement strand
ACGCGCGTGGAATGCCGCGTCCCGTTCCCCCCTCTGCGGGTGGACGAGTCGCTGCCGTACGGCGGATTGGTCGATCACGCCTCGCGCGACCGGAGCGTGGGTGTCATCGTGGTGCGGCGGGGTGGTTACGCAGCGGGCATCTTCGAGGGGCCGACGCTGGTGGCCTCGAAGGTCGGCTCCCGGCACGTCCAGGGCCGCACCGCAGCCGGCGGGCAGTCGCAGCAACGGTTCGCTCGCCGGCGGCAGAAACAGGCTCGGGAAGCCTTCGAGGCCGCGGCCGACGTGGCGGTACGCGTCGTGGTGCCCGAGGCCGGTCGGCTCGATGCGGTCGTCCTCGGCGGCGACAGGTCGGCGGTGGGTCAGGTGATGGACGATCCGCGGCTCGCGCACCTGCGTGAGCTCGTGGTGGACGACCACCTGTCCGTCCCTGATCCGAGGCTGGCGGTATTCAAGGACACGCCGAAGCAGTTCCGCGCCGTCCGGATCCGCCTGACCGAGCAGGCTTGAATCCGGTACCTAGGTACGGGGTTATCGTCTCAGGTATGGACGAGACCTGGATACCGGAGTCGTGCACCCTGCCGACGGTGGAGCGCCCAATCCGAGTGGCCGAGTTCGATTCGCTGCTCGGTACGGCCGTGCGTGGCGTCGATCGGATGGAGGAGACCCGGCTGCGGCTCGAGCTCGACCCGTCTCCGGACATCGCCGGGCAGGCCGCGCAGCTTGCGGCAAGGGAGACGGGTTGCTGCTCGTTCTTCACGTTCACGCTCACCGCTGACGGTGACGGGGTGCGGCTGGATGTCACCGTGCCCGAGGGTCGCGTGGACATCCTGGACGCACTCGCTGCACGGGCTCGGACATGAGCGGCCTTCGAAGCGGGCAGGTCGCCGCGGCGGCTGGGGTCAACCTGCAGACCCTGCGCTACTACGAGCGGCGTGGTCTGCTGGCCGAGCCCGAGCGCACGCTCGGTGGCCACCGGAGCTACCCGCAGGACGCCGTTGCGACGGTGCGAGTGATCAAGGCGGCGCAGCGGCTCGGATTCACCCTTGGCGAGATCGCCGAGCTCTTGGACGCGGGACGGCACCGGCACGGCCAGCGTCCGGACGCCGGTCTCCAGCAACGGGCGGTATCGAAGTTGGCCGAGGTAGAGTCGCGGATCGCCGACCTCGAAGTCATCCGCGACAGCCTCCGCGCCGCGCTCGAAGCGGGTTGTGACGATCTGGTCGAGTGCGCCCAGACTCCGGGATGCCCGTTGCCGTTCGCCGAGCTCGCCGCTGGTTCGTCGGCGCTCGCGCAGCCGTAGCGATCCGTCGTCATGACGGTAGGTCGGTCGATCCTGCTCTTCGTGGCCGCCGCTGTTGCCGAGATCGGTGGAGCATGGCTGGTGTGGCAGGGTCTGCGAGAGAACCGTGGACTGCTCTGGATAGGCGCCGGGGTGCTGGCCCTCGGCGGGTACGGCCTGCTGATGACGCTGCAGCCAGATGCTCATTTCGGCCGGATCATGGCGGCGTACGGCGGCGTCTTCGTGGCCGGCGCGCTGGTATGGGGAATGGTCGTGGACCGGTTCGAACCTGATCGCTGGGACGTGGTCGGAGCGGCGATATGCCTGCTCGGCGTCGCCGTGATCATGTACGCGCCGCGCGGCTGACTTATCGCGTGGCGGGTTTGTCGCGTGGCTGCTCGTAGGCCGGCGGCTTTGTTCGCATACGCGGCTGCTCGGCTGACCTTCAGGGCACCCCTACTTCGGGGCTCTGGTGAAGTGTGTCGGTGGGCGGTACTAGAATCGAACACATGTTCCAGGCAGAGGTACCAAGCGAAGCTTGGGGCGGTGGCGTCCCAAGCCGGTCGGCCGAGTCTGCTCGGCCGGCGGGTGATCTGTTTCCCTTGGTCCCCGGTGCCCCAGACGCGGCCGGATCCGCGCGTGTGCTGGCCGAGTATCAGGCCGGCGACGACCCGTGGTTGGAGGAGTTCGTCGAGTCCGGATGGATCGGCCCGTCATTAGAAGAAGAGCTAGAGGCATCTCTGTTGCATGCTCATCGGCTGGACGACCTGGACGACGGCCAACGCGGCGATGAGGTCGAGCCACGCGACGATGACGGGCCGGTCGGCCTGTTCGACACGCACACCGAGGCGACGGAGCCGGTGGCCGAGGCGGCAGAGCCGGTGGCCGAGGCGGCAGAGCCGGTGGCCGAGGCGTCCGCGCCGGTGGCGCTGGCGCGCCATCCGGGGGCGCGGGTGCCGGCGCGGATGCCTTCGGTGGAGGAGTTGCCCGGCGGTGTGCAACTGGCCGCGGTCCTCGCCGGGGCGCAGGTCGCGGACCTGGGCGCGTACGAGTTGGTCGAGTTCATCGCCGGGTGCGAGCGAGTCTCCGCGGCGATGCATGCATTACAGGCCCAGGGCATCGCCGAGCTCGCCCGCCGGGTAGAGATGCGGCCGGTCGACGGCGCCCGGGTGTCGATGTCCCCTCAGCGGGTGACGGCGCTGGAAGTAGCGGCTCGACTTGCGGTCTCGAGTGCCGACGGTGAGGCCCTGGTGGCGCGGGCCGAATATCTGCAGAGCGAGTTGCCGGCCACATTCGCCGCCTGGGCGGAGGGATGGGTTGATACCTGCAAGGCAGAGCTGATCGCCCGGAAGTTATACCGGCACGACACCGAATTGGCCCATGCGGTAGAGGCCCGGGTGCTGCCGAAGGCTCCAGAGCTGACTGTCGAGTCGCTCCGCCGGCTGATCAACCGCGAGATCCATCGGCTCGACCCTAAGGACGCGCAAGCCAGGCACGAGGACGCCAGGCAGCGCCGGTACATCGTGATCACGCCAGGTGAAGACGGCATGTCCTGGATCGAGGGGTACGTGCCGGACGAAGTGGCCGCAGCGGTGAAGGCCACGCTGGACGCCGGCGCCGCATCGCTCAAGCAGGAGCATGCCGACGACGGGCGAACCATGGGTGCACGGCGGGTCGACGTGCTGGCCGCGCTGGCGTTTGCGGCGATCGCCGCCGGTCGGATCGGCGGCTGCGCGGCATGCGGCGAAGGCGTCAAGCTCGCCGGCGCACAGCACCGCCCGGTTACCGTCAACGTCACGGTGCCGGCCGGCAGCCTGCTCGGGCTCGATGATCAGCCGGGCGAGCTGGCCGGATTCGGCCCAATCACCGCCGCCACCGCCCGCAAGCTCGCAGCCGGCGGGGTTTGGCGGCGGATCCTGACTGATCCTGCATCCGGCACGGTCCTCGACGTCGGACGCACTCGCTACCGGCCGCCGGCGCCGCTGGCCGAGCACATCCTGCTGCGCGACGTCACCTGTGTATGGCCCGGCTGCGCGCGGCCGGCGATGGCGACCGGGGTCGACATCGACCACGTCCTCGACTGGGCGCTCGGCGGGAAGACGGCCGACCACAACCTCGGCCCGTTCTGCGAGAAGCACCACGTCGACAAGCACAATTCCAGGTGGCAGGTCAGCCAGCCGGAGCCGGGCAGGTTCGAGTACATCTCGCCCACGGGTCACCCCTACCTCCGTGAGCCCGAGCCGGTTGGGCCGACCGGCGACCAGGCGGCGCGAGTGGTCGGCAACGACCCGGATCCACCACCGTTCTAGACATGGGTTCGGTCTAGAAACATGGGATGGCACAACCCACCGATCTCCTGGCGTGAGTTCAACGCGCGGCTCACCTGGGGATCGAAGGTCGCCCAGCTGCATCCAGAGCAGTGGCAGCTCGCGAGCGCGAGCCCGCCGGAGGTCACGAGCGCGAGCCCGCCGGAGGTCGCGGCCGGCGGCTCCACCTTGCCGTGGGCAGAGCTGCACTGCCACTCGTCGTACAGCTTCCTGGACGGCGCGTCCGATCCGGATGCGCTGGTAGCCGAGGCCGTCCGGCTCGGCGTCGAGGTGCTGGCCATCACTGATCACGACGGCATGTACGGCGTCGTCAGGTTGGCCGAAGCCGCCGAGCGCGTCGGTCAGCCGGCTGGCTCGGCCGGGCTCAAGACGGTCTACGGCGCCGAGTTGAGCCTGGGGCTGTCCGCACGCCAGACCGGCATCCCCGATCCCGAGGGGCAGCATCTGCTGGTGCTCGCCCGTAACGCCGAGGGTTACGGGCGACTGGCCGGTGCCATCACCAGGGCACAGATGCGAGGTGAGAAGGGCCGGCCGGTGTACGCACTCGACGAGCTCGCCGCGGCTCACGACGGGAACTGGGTGATCCTCACCGGCTGCCGCAAGGGAGCGGTTCCGGCGGCGCTGGCGGCCGGTGGCCCGACGGCCGCCGAGGACGAGCTACGCAGGCTGATCGACATGTTCGGTCGCGACAACGTCTTCGTCGAGCTCATCGATCACGATCAGCCGCTCGACGACGGCCGCAACGACGCTCTCTACGAGTTGGCGCAACGAGTGGACGTAGCCGCCATCGCATCCAATAACGTCCACTACGCACGTCCGGCCGACGCCGACCTCGCGCAGGTGTTGGCAGCGGCCAGGGCGAGAAGCAGCCTGGACGAGATGGTCGGCTGGTTACCCGCGAATGGCACAGCGCACCTCCGGTCCGGGGCCGAGATGGCGGCGCGCCTGGCCAGGTTCCCGGGGGTCTACGAGACCACGCTCGAACTCGGCCGGGCGTGTGCGTTCGACCTCAAGCTCATCGCACCCGATCTGCCCCCGCGCCAGCTGGGGGAGGGTCACAGCGACGCGAGCTGGCTCCGTCACGAGGTCGAGGAGGGCGCCCGGAAGCGGTACGGGCCGCGTGGCCCGGCGACCGAACACGTCTACGACCGCATCGACCACGAGCTGGCGGTGATCGAGGAGCTGAACTTTCCTGGCTACTTCCTGATCGTCCACGAGATCACCGAGTTCTGCCGCAAGGAGGGCATCCTCTGCCAGGGGCGGGGCTCGGCGGCTAATTCGGCGGTCTGTTACGCGCTGGGCATCACCGCGGTCGAGCCGATCTCGAACAAGCTGCTGTTCGAGCGCTTCTTGTCCACGGCCCGCGACGGCCCGCCGGATATCGACATCGACATCGAGAACGGTCGCCGCGAGGAGGTCATCCAGCACGTCTACGACAAGTACGGCCGCGACCGAGCCGCCCAGGTCGCCAACGTCAACACGTTCCGTCCCAAGATGGCCATCCGCGACACCGCTCGCGCCTTCGGCTACAGCCCGGGGCAGGCCGACGCCTGGACCCGCCGGGTCGAGTTCACCGTCGGTCCGGACGACGGACCGCAGGGAGAGAAGACGCCGGCGCAGCCACTGCCGGACGACAACACTCTGCCGGAGCGGGTCGCGAGCATCGTTGGCCGGATGCTGCGATTGCCCCGACATTTGTCCATCCACTCCGGCGGCATGGTGCTCTGCGACCGGCCCATTGGCGAGGTGTGTCCTGTCGAATGGGCGACCATGCCCGGCAGGAGCGTCCTGCAATGGGACAAGGACGACTGCGCGGCGGCGGGGCTGGTCAAGTTCGACCTGCTGGGGCTGGGCATGCTGTCGGCGCTGAGCGACTCGTTCAAGTTGCTCGAAGCGCATCACGGCCTGACCTACGAACTGCGTACTCTTCCGCCGGAAGACCCGGCCGTGTACGACATGTTGTGCGACGCCGACACCGTCGGGGTGTTCCAGGTCGAGTCACGAGCCCAGATGGCGACGTTGCCCCGGTTGAAGCCGCGGAAGTTCTACGACTTGGTGGTCGAGGTGGCGCTGATCCGGCCAGGGCCGATCCAGGGTGGCTCGGTCCACCCGTACATTCGCCGGGCTAACAAGCAGGAGCGCGTCACGTATCCGCACCCGAAGATGGAGCCGGCGCTGGAGCGCACCAAAGGCGTCCCCCTGTTCCAGGAGCAGATGATGCAGCTGGCCATCGACTGCGCGGGATTCACCCCGAAGGAGTCCGATGAGCTCCGCCAGGCGATGAGCTCCAAACGGTCACCGGAACGTATAGCGGCGCTGCGGGAACGGCTGCTGACCGGCATGACCGAGAACGACATCCCGCTCGACGTCGCCGAGGACATCTACACCAAGCTGCACGGGTTCGCCAGCTACGGGTTCCCCGAGTCGCACGCGTACAGCTTCGCCTACCTGGTCTATGCCAGCTCGTGGCTCAAGCGGTACTACCCGGCGGTGTTCACTGCGGCGCTGCTGAACAACCAGCCGATGGGTTTCTACGCGCCACAGACGTTGATCGCCGACGCACGCCGGCACGGCGTCGTGGTCCGCGGGGTGGACGTCAACGCCAGTGACGTCAAGGCCGTCCTTGAAGAACATGTGCCGGTGGCCTCGGACCACCGCCACGCCCCGGAGGTTCCCCAGCCGGCGATCCGGCTCGGGCTGGCCACTGTCCGCAACCTCGGCAAGGAGGTGGCGCAGGCGATCGCGGACGGCCGTCCCTACGCGAGCCTGGCCGACCTCGTCCAGCAAGTACGGGTGCCGCTGCCTGCCCTCGAAGCGCTCGCCACCGCCGGGGCGTTCGGTTGCTTCGGCCTGGACCGGCGCGAGGCGATGTGGGCGGTCGGTGCTCTGGCCGGCACAGGGCCTGGTCAGCTGACCGGTACGACACCGGGAACCAACGCGCCGAAGCTGCCCGCAATGACACCGGTCGAGCAGACCTTCGCCGACATGTGGGCGACGGGATCGTCGCCCGACAGCCACCCCGTCCAGCACATCCGGGCAGAGCTTGACGCGCTGGGCGCCGTTCCCGCCAGCCGGTTGACCGGCATGAAACACGGCGAACAAGTGCGTGTGGGCGGGCTGGTGACCCATCGCCAGCGGCCACCCACCGCGAACGGCACGGTGTTCATGAACCTCGAGGACGAGACCGGCATGGTCAACGTCATCTGTCCCCGAAAAAGCTGGGAACGGCAGCGGCGGACCGCCCTCGACTCGTCCGCCCTACTGATCGACGGGCGCCTGGAACGCGCAGAGGGGGCGATCAACCTGCTGGTTCAACGGCTCCGGCCGCTGCGGGTGAGCGGCAGCATTCGCAGCCGCGACTTCCGGTAGGGGCTTCAACCCTCCTCGTCGTGCGTACCCTGACGAACCTTCTCCCTGTCCTTCTTGATCGCCCAGAACATCAGGAACGCGACGACGACGATCGTTCCGCCGAACAGGATCAGCGTCCAGACCCAGGTCTCGGCATCCATGGACTACCTCCCAATCTGCCGCTCGCGGCCCACTCCCGACGCGGTCAACGGCCCGTGGCTGACCCGCCTGGCGAGCGCGTTGTTCAGAACCAGCAAGATCGCCGCCACCACGACCCACTGGACCACCATGGCCGCCAGGCTGAAGGTGTCGAACGGATCCCACCAGGCGTTGCCCGGCTCGGTCACCGACTGGTACAGGAACCAGCCGAACAGGATCGCGAACATCACCGGGAAGATCCGGATCAGCAACGTCCACCAGGCGCCGACACCAAAGTCGCTGTCGGCGTTCATCTCGCGGCGTACCTCTTCGAGCCCGTACTTCATCATCGCGATGGCGACGAACAGCATGCTGATCAACAGGCCGATTCCCCAGACGTTGTCCTGGTTGCTCAGGTAGTCGAGATTGAGCGCGGCGGGGATGCCGACCAGGAAGGCCACGAGGGCAATGAGTGGTACGGCCCGCTCCCGCCGCATGCCGAGGTCGACCACGTTCCGCGCGGCCAACTCGACCATCGCGATCAGGCTGGATACACCGGCCAGCGCCAGGACCAGGAAGAACAGCGGCGCGAAGAAGTACGTCCCGCCTGGCATGTCGCCGAAGAGCGCAGCGAGGTAGATGAACGTCAATCCCTCGTTGCCCGCTCCGGTGGCCTCGTCCGCCAGGGCCACGCCGCCGACCGCGAAGACGGTGCAGATCACGGCGATACCGGCCAGCAGCGACGCGAGGTGGTTCCCCGCGACGATGGCCGTGGCGTTGAGTGCGAAGTCTTCCCGCCGGCGCATGTAGACGCAGTAGGTGAGGTAGAGGCCCCAGCCGGCGCCGGTCGAGAACGCCATCTGGGCGAACGCCTGCAGCCACAGCTCAGCGTTGCCGAGCAAGTCCCACTCGGGGACGAAGAGGTATCGCAGCCCCTCGGCGGCACCGTCGAGGGTCAGGGCCCGGATCGCCAGGATCGTGAGCATGACGAACAGTGCCGGTACGACGATCTTCAGAACCGCCTCGAAGCCTCGTTTCAGGCCGCGGTAGACGATGAACCCCACCAGGCCGATGGCGATGGCGTGGAACAGCACGGTCTGCGCGCCGTTGTCGATGAACCCTTCCCAGATGCCGGTGGTTTCGTCGACTGTGATGCCTTGCTCGAACCGGCCGGTGACCGCGTAGACGAAGTAGCGGATGGCCCATCCGCACACGACCGAGTAGTAGAACATGATCGCGATCGTGACGACCGCCATGAAGCCGCCCATCCAGGTGAACCGGCGTCCCACGAAGTCGCGGAATGCCCCGACCGTCCCGAGCCTGGCCTTCGAGCCCATGTAGGACTCCGCCATCAAGATCGGGATGGCCCACACCAGGTTCGCCACAACGACGGCGAGAAGGAACGCGCCACCTCCCCATGCGTGCACGTCTCTGGGAAATCTCCAGATATTGCCGGTGCCGACGGCCATGCCTATCGCGGCGGCGATGAATGCGAACCGGCTGCCGAAGACCTCTCGCTTTGCGGCGGGCTTCACGTCCGACATGGCGCACCTCGCTTCATTTGCGACGTCCGTACGTACGATCTTGCACCGCGGACGCGGCAGTGGCAACCCTCGACGCGGTAACGTCATGCGACGTGCGTCTTGTGATTGCCAGGTGCCAGGTCGACTACGCGGGGAGGCTTACCGCTCATCTGCCGATGGCTACCCGCCTGATCCTGGTGAAAGCGGACAACTCGGTATCCATCCACGCCGACGACCGCGCCTACAAACCGCTCAACTGGATGAGTCCGCCCTGCCGGCTGGAGACGACGGACGGGGTTTGGACGGTCGCCAATCCGGCGGGCGAGCGGCTGGTGATCACTATTGAGGAGATCCTGCATGACAGCTCGCACGAGCTGGGTCAGGATCCGGGACTGGTCAAAGACGGCGTGGAGGCGCATCTCCAGGAACTTCTCGCCGACCACGTCGAGTCCTTCGGTGACGGGTGGCGGCTGGTGCGGCGGGAGTTCCCGACCGCGATCGGCCCGGTCGACCTGCTGTGCAGGGACAGTGCCGGGCGGACCGTCGCCGTCGAGATCAAACGGCGTGGGGAGATCGACGGGGTCGAGCAGCTCACCCGCTACCTCGACCTCCTGAACAGGGACCCGCACCTCGCGCCGGTGCGCGGCCTGTTCGTGGCCCAGGAGATCAAACCGCAGGCCCGGACGCTCGCCGCAGACCGCGGCATCGACTGCGTCACGGTGGACTACGACGCGCTGCGCGGTCTGGACGACCCGTCGGCTCGCTTGTTCTGAGCCGAGCCGGCCGTGCGAGACTGCGGTTCGTGGCGCGTGAGATTCGAAAGGTCGGAGTAGTAGGTCTCGGCACGATGGGCGCGGGCATCGCAGAGGTGTTCGCCAAGAACGGACGGACCGTGGTCGGGGTCGAGCGAGATGTCGAGATGCTGGCGGTCGGCCGGGGTCATGTGGAGCGGTCGACCGGAAGGGCCCTCCAGCGGGGTCGGCTCACCGAAGAGGAGCAGGCGGCACTGCTCGGACGGATCACCTTCACCACCGACGTCACCGAACTCGGTCCGTGCGACCTGCTGGTGGAGGCGGTTCCTGAGCTGATCGGCATCAAGATCGAGCTGTTCACGCGGCTCGATGGTGTGGTCGACCCTCGCGCCATTCTGGCGACGAACACCTCGTCGCTCTCGGTCAGTGAGATCGGCGCGGCCACCAAGCACCCCGAACGGGTCGCGGGCATGCACTTCTTCAACCCTGCACCGGTACTGAGACTGGTCGAGGTGATCAGGACTGATTCGACCGAGCCGGAGGTGGCAGACGCCATCGCGGCGGAGGCACGCGCGCTCGGTAAGGTTCCGGTCGTCTGCGGGGACCGGGCGGGCTTCATCGCCAACGCGCTGCTGATCGGTTATCTCAACCAGGCCGCCGGAATGGTGGAGTCCGGCGACGCGACCCCTGAAGCCATTGACGCGGCGATGCAGCGCGAGTACGGGTACCCGATGGGTCCGCTCGCCCTACTGGATCTGATCGGCCTGGACACGGTGGTGCAGATCCTTGACCGGATGCATGGCGAATCGCAGCGCGAGCGCCACGAGGCGGCGACGATCTTGCGCCGGCTCGTGGCCGATGGCCGGCTCGGTCGCAAGTCCGGGCAGGGGTTCTACGGTGATCCGCCGCTACCGCCGGTTACGGCCACGGCGGCCACGCCGTCCCATGCGGAGATCGCCGAGAACCTCATTCGGCCCTATCTCGAGGACGCCGTCCAGATGCGCGACAGCGGCTACGCCTCCGCCGAGGACATCGACACGGCGATGAGGCTCGGCTGCGGTCTGCCGAAGGGGCCGTTCGAGATCCTCGCCGGCCGATGACGGATCACCCGATCGGGCGAATCCTCACCGAGGCGGCGTTCGGCCGCTTCCCAGCCGCCGACGGGTCCGTCGAGATGGTGCGCCCCTGGCACCCCGGGGTGGAAGGCGTGCTGTCGATGACTGGCCGGGCCTATGTCGCTACGACCCGTTCGCGGGAGTCCGTGCTGGCCCACCAGCCGGATGGCTACGGCCGGGCCGTCGACCCGCTGTTCGTCTCGTGGCTGGCCGGACCGGGGGGTTGGGCCGACTGCTTGGACGCCGTGCTGATGGCGCTGGGTACCGGCGTGGGCGGACCGCCGTCGTTGCCGGCCATGGCAGGGCATCCGAGAGTGGCGCATGCGCGGTTGATCCGGGATGACGTCGAGGTATTCGGGGATGACCGTGGTCTGATCACGCTCGGCCGGGGGCTGGGCGGGCTGGCTGAGCTCGGCATCGAGATTCTCGCGAGTCACGGCGCGGGTGCCGGAAGATCGCTGATCCGGGACTCGCTCGGCTTGGTCGGCGAGGGACAGCCGGTGGTGGCATCGGTCGCGCCGGGGAATGCGCGTGCGCTTCGGGCATTCCTCGCGGCCGGCTTCACGCCGGTCGGATCGGTGCAGTTGGTTCGTCCGGCGCAGCGCTGATCAGCCGCAGCCGCACGCACCGCCGCAGCAGCCGCCCCCGCCTGACGGCGCTGGTGCGGAGCCGCCCGAGCGTCCCGTGATCGCCACGGTCGACAACAGCTTGACGGTGTCGTCGTGACCTTCCGGGCAGACGGCCGGCTCGGCAGAGTCGATCATCGGACGGGAGACCTCGAACGTGGCGCCGCAGGCGCGGCAGCGGAAGTCGTACCTCGGCATAGCCCAAGAATACGCCACCCAAAGTCGCTACCGACTAGTAGCGATCTTGGTGAAGCTCGGGTTCTATGTCAGTAATCTGCTTCGCGCTGCAACGAGGAGGTTGGCCGATGGACTTACGACGAGGTGTCCTTGCGTCTATGGCAGCGGTGCTCATGGTGGGTAGCGTCCTGGCGGCGGCCGCCCCGGCGGTCGCCGAATCTCGTCCGACGGCGGCGGTCTCGCTCGGCGACAGTGCGGCGTCGGGGGAGGGCGCCCGGAACTACGAGTCCGGGACGAACCAGTCCGGCAACTTCTGCCACCGATCCCTGGACTCCTACATTCACCGAACCGCCATCCCCGGAATAGACACCACGATCAACCTGGCATGCTCAGGTGCCCGGTCGACCCACCTGCAGATCGCCGGCGAGTCGCGGTTTGGCGAGAACCAGGCCGCCATGCTGGCCGAGGTGGCGATGCAGTACGACGTCGAACTGGTCACGATCCAGATCGGCGCGAATGACGATCCCGGCTTCGCCGAGACCGTCCTCGAATGTGTCAAACGCTGGGCCGCGGTCGTCGGGCCCGGCTGCCGCGACACTATCGGCGCCGAGTGGCCGGACCGGGTCGAGGCGATGAAACCGAAGGTGGCGAACGCTGTCACCGACGTCCGCAAGGTCATGAGTGATGCCGGTTATGCCGAGTCCGACTACGAGCTGGTGCTTGTCTCGTACGCCTCGCCGGTGACCGAGAACATGCGGCTGCTGACGCACGCGTTGGAGGGCTGCCCGATCAGGATCGCCGACGCGAGGTGGGGCCGGACGGTCGCCACGGTGATGCTCAACGACACGCTACGCGATGTGGCGCAGGACGTCGGCGTGCGCTTCCTCGACCTGTCCAGGGCCACTGAAGGTCGCGAAGCATGCAACCGCAGCGTGTCGGCGCACTGGGTCCGTGCTCTCACCGTCGCTGTGCATGACGTCGTGCACGGAATCGGCGGGAACTTGGTCCAGGAGTCGTTCCACCCCAACGCTCGCGGGCACGCCCAGATGGGCGGGTGCATCGGCGAGTTCTACACCACCGACGCCACGCAGGCGGCCTGCCGTCGCGGAGCGGACGGCAACCTTCACCCGGTGCCGACCGGCTGATGAACGGATCGGTTCTGCCGGTGCGGGTGAGTGAACGACAATGGCTTACATGTCCCGCCGCCGCCCACCCCGCCGGCCGAGCCGACCCGGCAACGAACGCATCGAGGAGTGGCCGGACGGCGATTGGATAGTCCGGCAGTTGACCGGCAGTTCGGCGACCAAGGCGTACCGCTGCCCGGGCTGCGACCGGCTGATCCCACCGGCCACGCCGCACGTGGTGGCGTGGCCCGTCGAGGGCGGGACACTGACCGGTGGTGGCGCAGGCGAACGGCGGCACTGGCACAGCGGCTGCTGGCGGGCGCGCGAGCGGCGTCGACCGCCCGGTTAAGCTCAGTGGTGTTATGAGCAAACGCATTCGTGGCAACACGGTCCTGCCCGCGCGCCGCGAAGCGCTGAAGCTACATACGGCGGACGGGTTCGATCTCGTCGGCGAGCTGGCGCTGCCGCCCGAGTCCGATCCCGTCGCGACCCTGGTCTGCTTTCACCCGCTGCCCACTCATGGCGGCATGATGGACAGCCACCTTTACCGCAAGGCGGCCTGGCGCCTGCCCGCCCTCGCCGACGTCGCGGTTCTGCGATTCAACAGTCGCGGAACGTCGAGCCTGCAAGGCACCAGCGAGGGCGCCTTCGACAACGCCCGCGGGGAACGATATGACGTGGCAGCGGCCATCGAGTACGCCGACTTCCACGATCTGCCCAACATATGGCTTGTCGGGTGGTCGTTCGGAACCGATCTCGTTCTGATGTACGGCCTCGACCCCGTCGTCGTCGGAGCGATCCTGCTCTCGCCTCCGCTTCGCTATGCGACGAACGACGAGCTGGCCGCCTGGGCGGACGACGGCCGGCCGTTCGTCGCTCTGATTCCGGAGTTCGACGACTACCTGCGCCCGCCGGAGGCGCGCGAGCGGTTCGCCCGGGTGCCACAGGCCGAGGTGGTGGCCGTCCAAGGAGCGAAACACCTGTGGGTGGGACATGCCGAACGTGTCCTGGACGAGATCGTGAGCCGGGTCGCACCCGGACGTGCGCCGCTGCCGACGACCTGGAACGGACCGATGGAGACGGCGGACACCAGCGCCTACGCGGACCGTACGGTCGCGGCCTTCGCTGACGTACCCGTGCCTCGGCCGGAGGGAGACGGGTGAGTTTCGAGCTCGCCTTCGACGAAGCCGGCACTGGCACACCGCTGGTGCTGTTACATGGGTTCCCGCTGTCGCGGGCCATGTATGCAGAACAGCTCGCCGGGCTCGCCGACCGGGCTCGCGTGATCGTCCCCGACCTTCGCGGCTTCGGAGATTCGCCCGGGCCCGGCGATGCCGATCCGTCCATCGACGCGATGGCCGATGACGTGGCCGCCCTGTTGGACCGGCTGGACGTTCGGACCTGCCTGCTAGGCGGACTCTCGATGGGTGGGTACGTCGCGATGGCCATGCTGCGCCGCCACCGCGAGCGGATCACCGCCGTGGTGCTCATGGACACCAAAGCCAGTGCGGACGGCGACGAGGCTCGCGCCAATCGTGAACGTGTCGTCCGTGCCGTGACCGAGCAAGGCTCGGCGGCACTGCGTCCCATGCTGGATTCGCTGCTCGGGCAGACGACCAGGCAGGAACGGCCCGGCACGGTCGACCAAGTGACGGCGTGGCTCGATGCCGTCCGTCCCGATGGTGTCGCCTGGGCGCAGCGGGCGATGGCGGCCCGGCCGGACTCGTTCGACACGTTGCGCGACAGCGGTGTGCCCGGCTTCGTGATCGTGGGCGAGGAGGACGAGCTGTCACCGCACGAGGACGCCGTCGCGATGGCGCAGGCGTTCGTTCCACCGGCGCCGGTCTATGTGATACCGGGCGCCGGCCACCTGTCGGCGGTGGACAACCCCGACGGGGTGACCGGCGCCCTGCGCGACGTGCTGCGCCACACCAAGCAATCTCTCGAGATCGACTAGGTGTAGCGCCTACTTGTTCTCGTCCTCGACGACCTCGGCATCGACGACGTCTTCGTCCGCCCCGGACGACTCGACGGCCGGCCGTGGCGACTCGAACCCGAGCATGCTCTTGAGCTGGTTGAGCGTGGACCGGGCGGCCTCGGCCTGCCGGTTGTAGTCCTCGGCGATGTGCTGGGCCTCGGACTTGATCCGCGCGGCCTCCTTCTTCGCATCGCTCACCGTCGACTCGGCCTTGGCCTTGGCCTCGGCAACGATCTGCTCGGCGTTGCGCTTGGCGTTGTCGACGAGCGCCTTGGCCTGCTCGTCGGTCTCGCGCTTGACCTTGGTGGACCGCTCGTCCTCGGCCTTGGCCCGAGCCTCGGCGGCCTTCGCCCGCGCTTCGGCCTTCTCGATGAGTTCCTGAGTGCTCCGATCCGCCTTCTTGCGGCGGTCCTCGAGTTCGGCCTCGGCCTCCTGGCGGCGGGCGTTGAGCTCGCTCTCGAGGTCGTGGAGCTCGCGGTCGACACGAACCCGTAGGTCGGCCAGCTCGGCCTGCTTCTCGGCGATGTCGCGCTCGATGTCGCGAACGGCCTGCTTCTTCTGTTCGGCGATCTCGGTGCGCAGCTTGGCCCTGGTCTCCTGGACCTCGCGGTCGGCCAGTGCTTGCTTGCGATCGAGCTCCTGCTCGAGCTTGGCCCGTGCCTCGGCCGCTTGGTGCTCGACGGCCGTGCGGATCTTGGTGGCTTCGCGCTCGGCGCTCTCGACCAGGGAGGTGGCTTCGCTCTGCGCGGCCTGACGGCGCTGGTCGGCTTCCCGGCTCGCCTCGCCGATCAGCTCGTCCGCCTCACGCTTTGCGTTGGCCCGAAGCTCCGCGGCGTCGTTCTCGGCGGCAGCGCGCATCTCCTGGGCGTCCAATCGAGCCTCGGCGCGCATTTCCGTCGCTTCGGCGTCGGCCCGCCCGACCAGCTCGTTCGCCTGCTCTTCGGCGACTCGGAGTAGGTGCTCGATGCGGGCGCCGAGCCCGGCGTAGGTCGGCTGCTCCATCTGCTCGAGCTGGCGAAGTTTGGTCGCCGACTCCGCATTCTCCGCGCGCAGCCGCTGAACCGCCTTGTCCAGTTCGGTGTTCTTCTTGCGCAGCGTCGCAATCGCAGACTCCATGTTGCGGATGTGCTGCTCTACCTGGACCTTGTCGTAGCCGCGCAGCTGGATCTCGAAGCCGCCCGTGGGTTCCTTGTCGAAGATCGACAAGCCGTCTTCGGGCACATCGGTGGTCATGAGTTCGTTCCGTGCCTTGTCCATGATCTCCCTCGTCAGGGTGGCGTCCCCTGGGTGTGGCCCGAGTCTCCCCGTGAACGCCGAGCCGTGCCGTGTGCTGATACGCGAATAGGCAGACTACTCCGACTTCGGTGCGTTGCCGATGGGTCGTCCGTCCCGATCTCGACAGGAGGACATATCAGTTTGGTGACATGAGCAGCCGGCGCAGTTCGACGATTCGTTCGTCGAGTTCTTCGTTCTTCTTGCGTAGATCGAAGTGACCAGTACCCTCCGAAGGCATGAACCCGTTGTTCGTTGCTGTCGACCACGTCGGCATCGCCGTGGCGGATCTGGACGAAGCGATCGACTGGTACCAAGACACCTTCGGCATGCAAGTCGCTTACCAGGAGGTCAACGAGGAACAGGGTGTCCGCGAGGCCATGCTGGTCGTCGGATCCGCGGGCGGGGCTCAGCTGCAGCTTCTCGCGCCACTACGGCCTGACTCGCCGATCGCCCGCTTCCTCGACCGGTCCGGGCCGGGAATCCAGCAGATCGCCTACCGCGTCGAAGATATCGAGGCGGTGTCGGCCGAACTACAGGCGCGGGGGTTGCGGCTGCTGTACGAGGCTCCTCGGCGCGGGACTGCCGGTGCTCGGATCAACTTCATCCACCCGAAGGACGCCGGGGGCGTGCTCGTCGAGCTAATCGAACCGTCTGCGTGATCATTTCGGCCGGAGGCCCGGGCGTTGGACGATCAGGTGGTGTGCCGTTGCTGTGACCTGCAGCGACCTCGGAGTTGGTCACCTGATCGTTTCGGCCGGGCGGATGGCATCACGATCAGGTGACCTGGCCCGCTCACGAGCAGCGAGGATGATGGGTCCGGCTCACCTGATCGTTGTGCAATAGACGATCAGGTGAGACAACGGCGATCAGGTGAGCAAAGGGGCGGGGTTGCGGATCACCGGTTTGCGTCTTTTGCGAGGAGTGATTCGCCTTCGACCCAGCGGGCCAGCGTCCAGAGCAGATCGGAGCACCTGTTCAGGTACGGCACCACGTGCGACCCCTCGGCCGCGGCGTCCAGAGCCTCCCGTTCGGCGCGGCGCACCACCGTGCGAGCCAGGTCGAGGGCTGCGGCCGCCGGGTGCTCACCCGGCACGGCGAAGTCCTTCGGCGGCTCGAACCGGGCCGATATGTCATCGATGGTCACCTCGAGCGCAGTCACCATCTCGGCTGTTACGAGAGTCTGGCCGGGCTTCCCACGGTCCCGCCGCTCCGGGTTGAGTGCCAGATCGGCCATGAGTACCCACAGGTCGCGCTCGATCCCGATCAGCAGGGCGTCGAGTTCGGATCCTCGCTCGACACCGGCGCGGGCCAGCCCGATCGTCGCCTGAGCCTCGTCCACCGCACCGTTGGCCCGCACTACCGGAGCGTTCTTAGGAACCCGCCCGCCGAACAGGAGCCCGGTCGTGCCGTCGTCGCCGCGTTTTGTGTAAACCTTCACACTGGAGAGCTTGGCACGGGCACGTATCGTGGACGGTATGACGAACGTCATCGTTGCCGGCGCCCGCACGCCCATCGGGAGGCTGCAGGGCTCGCTGTCCGGATTCTCCGCCGTCGATCTGGGCGGCATCGCCATCAAGGGCGCCCTTGAGAGATCGGGGGTTGCGCCCGACCAGGTCGACTACGTGATCATGGGCCAGGTGCTTCAGGCCGGCGCCGGGCAGATTCCGGCTCGGCAGGCCGCGGTCAAGGCCGGTATCCCGATGACGGTTCCTGCCTTGAGCATCAACAAGGTATGCCTGTCCGGCATCGACGCGATCGCCCTCGCCAGCCAACTCATCCGGGCCGGCGAGTTCGAGATCGTGGTGGCCGGCGGCATGGAGTCGATGACCAATGCGCCCCACCTGCTGATGGGTTCGCGCAAGGGTTTCAAGTACGGCGACGTCACGATGCTCGACCACATGGCCCACGACGGGCTGTACGACATCTTCACCGATCAGGCGATGGGCGCACTGACCGAAACGGCCGGTGTACCAACCCGCCACGAGCAGGACGAATTCAGTGCACGCTCGCACCAGCGGGCGGCTACGGCATGGAAGAACGGTTTGTTCGACGACGAGGTCGTGCCGGTCGAGATCCCGCAGCGCCGCGGCGAGCCGGTGCTTTTCACCGAGGACGAGGGCATCCGTCCCGACACGACGGTTGAGGCGCTCGCCAAGCTCCCGCCGTCCTTCTCCAAGGACGGGACCATCACGGCCGGTTCGGCCTCGCAGATCTCCGACGGCGCGTGTGCCGTGGTCGTGATGAGCAAGGCAAAGGCCGAGGAACTGGGCCTGGACTGGCTCGCCGAGATCGGCGCGCACGGGGTCGTCGCGGGTCCCGATTCATCCCTGCAGAGCCAGCCGGCGCGGGCCATTGCCGCGGCGTGTGCGCGCGACGGCATAGACCCGGCAGCGCTGGACTTGGTGGAGATCAACGAGGCTTTCGCGGCAGTAGGCATCGCCAGCACCCGTGAGCTCGGCCTCGACGAGGACAAAGTCAACGTCAACGGCGGGGCCATCGCCGTTGGCCACCCGATCGGCATGTCGGGCGCCCGCCTCGTCCTGCATCTCGCGCTCGAGATCAAGCGGCGCGGAGGTGGCGTCGGCGCCGCCAGCCTGTGTGGAGGTGGCGGCCAGGGAGACGCCCTCATCGTCCGGGTGCCGCGGAGCTGATGGCGCCGTCCATCGCCGAGCTCGTCGAGCGAGCGCGCGCCGGGAGCCCCAGGGCGGTCGCCCGGCTCATCTCGCTGGTCGAGGACGCCTCACCGCAACTGCGCGACGTGATGGCCGCCCTCGCGCCGCACTCGGGACACGCGGCGGTCATCGGCCTCACCGGCGCTCCCGGCGTCGGCAAATCCACCGTGGCGTCCGCGCTGGTGACCGCCTTCAGGGCGAGAGGCCGGCGGGTAGGTGTACTCGCGGTCGACCCGACGTCACCGTTCTCGGGAGGTGCCCTGCTCGGTGATCGGATCCGGATGCAGGAGCATGCCACCGACGACGGTGTCTACATCCGTTCCATGGCGACCCGCGGGCACCTCGGTGGCCTGGCCTGGGCCACTCCACAGGCGCTGCGGGTGCTCGACGCCGCCGGTTGTGACGTCGTGGTCATCGAGACCGTCGGTGTGGGTCAGTCGGAAGTCGAGATAGCCGCGCTGGCGGACACCACCGTCGTCTTGCTCGCGCCCGGGCTCGGCGACGGTGTCCAGGCTGCCAAGGCCGGCCTGCTCGAAGTCGGAGACATCTACGTGGTGAACAAGGCCGACCGCGACGGTGCCGACCAGGTGGTACGCGATCTGCGTGGCATGATCAGGCTCGCCGAGCGGCACCCCGGTGATTGGCGCCAGCCGATCGTCACGACGGTCGGATCTCGCGGTGAGGGAGTGGACGAACTCGCCGCCGAGATCGACAAGCACCGAGCCTGGCTGGACGGCTCCGGAGAGCTCGATCGGCGTCGTCATCGCAGGGTCCGTGAGGAGATCGAGGCGATTGCGATGACCTCGCTCCGAGAGCGGTTCGGCCACGTGCACGGCGATACGCGGCTCGACACGCTGGCCAAGAAGGTGCTTGCCGGTGAGCTCGACCCGTACTCTGCTGCTGATGATGTGATCGCTGCGCTGTGAGATCAATGCGGCGCGGCGTGGCGACATGGCGCCCGTAATCAGGTAAAAACGAAGGTAGCAGCCATCTGATGAGAGGACCGGGCTCACGTGTTAAAGAAGGTGTTGACCGTGCTGGCCATCGCCTTCGCCGCGTATTACCTGATCACCGCCCCCTCGGCGGCGGCCGACGCGGTGAGTGGCGCGGCCTCTGCGATCGCGGATTTGTTCCAGTCGATCATTGTGTTCTTCACTGAGCTGTTCTAATGATCGACGCCTTTCTCCGATGGCTCGACCGCATCGCGGAGGATGGCCCGTTGCGGATGTTCTTCCGCTGGACCACTGCCATGTTCGGCCGCCGGATGGTCGCGCGGAAGCTGATCGCGGGCGAGGAGGTTCTCTCGGTCGCGCTGCACAGCTGGATTGCCTATGTCGTACCCGTCCTGATCGGCGTCGCAGGCCTGGTGCTGGGCATCGTCTGGCTGCCCCGGGCCCCGGTGTCGACGGCGTGGTTCGCGATAGCGGTCGTCGTCGGCATCCTGGGTTACAGCTTCTACAAGATCCTCGAAGTTGCCCGGGACCGGTTCGTGATCACCGACTCGCGAGTCTTCCGGGTGTGGGGCGTCATCTCGTTGAACGAGGCCGAGATGGAGATCGTCAGGGTGCTCGACATCACCGTCCAGCGACCGTGGTACCTGCGGCTGGTCGGCTCGGGCAACCTGGTGCTCGAGAACGCGGCCCAGGAACAGGGGCTCCGCGAGATAAGGCTGATCCCACGCGCGTCAGAACGTGCGATCGCGATCCACCGGCGCCGCCGCCGGATGATGGGACTGCTGGGCGACGAGGAGTCCGGTACCGAGCCGTCGGAGAGCACCGTTCCGCGGTCGCAGCATCCGCGCAAGCCCCGGCCGGTGAGCGCACGCCGCTATCGATAGATTTGCTGCGTGACTGACCCCCTCGACCTGGCATTCGACCCGATCGAACGCGCCGCGTCCATCTGGCGCGACCGGTTCGGGCCGGCCGATGCCATGGCGGCGGCCACTTCGGTAATGCGGGTGCAGCAGCTGTTGCTGGCTGAGTTCGATCGCATCTGCAAGCCGTACGGGGTGACGTTCGCCCGGTACGAAGCGCTCGTGCTGCTGAGTTTCAGCCGCACCGGAGCGCTACCGATGGCAAAGATCGGCGAACGGCTCATGGTCCACCCGACCAGCGTCACGAACACCATCCAGCGGCTCGAAGCCGCCGGGTTCGTCGTCCGCGAGCCGAATCCGCGGGACGGTCGAGGGACTCTGGCGCGCATCACCGAACTCGGAGCGGACATCGTCGACAAGGTCACCAAGGAGCTGATGGACGCCGAGTTCGGCCTGGGCACGCTCGACGCCGACGGCCGGGCGCGGCTGTTCGACTTGCTGCGAGAAGTCCGGGTGGCGGCCGGCGACTTCCGCCCTTGATCGACGCCGTTAGCGGCGGGCCCACGAGTCAGGACGCTCGGTGAGCGCCCGGACGTGATCGGGCAGCGAGCCGTTGACAATGTCCGCGACCGTGGTCGCCTCGAGGACCTGTCGCATACTCGCCCTGACGGCCACCCAGACCTGGGTCAGGTTCCGGGCCGCACCCGGGTACGCGGCGTCCTCCGGCGGCATCCCGCGCACAGCGGCCAGCGGTCCCTCGACGGCCCGGATGACGTCGGCAAGCGTGATGTCTGCAGGGTCCCGCGACAGGCGGTACCCGCCGGCGGAGCCCCGCTGCGAGTCGAGCAAGCCGGCGCGGCGCAGGCTGCCGAGGATGCTCTCCAGGAACTTGCCGGGAATGTCCTGAGCATCGGCCAGCTCGAGCCGGGTGGCCGACTCCGGTGCCCGGGCGGCGAGCTCGATAACCGCTCGCACGGCGTAGTCGGCTCGGGCGGTGACGTGCACCCGTGCATCCTATGAGTCTCAGCGGCACGCGATGCTTACTTGGACGTCCTACCATTGACCCATGGACGCCCACGAGATTGAGGCCGGCCGGCAGCGCTGGCAGCAGCGATACGATGCCGCCCGCAAGCGCGACGCCGATTTCACGACGCTGTCCGGAGTGGACGTCGACCCGGTGTACGGCCCACCGCCCGGCATCACCGACCCGCGGTTCGACCGGATCGGGTGGCCCGGTGCATACCCGTTCACCCGCGGGCTCTACGCCACCGGTTACCGGGGCAGACCGTGGACTATCCGTCAGTTCGCCGGGTTCGGCAACGCCCGCCAGACCAACGAGCGGTACAAGATGATCCTGCGCTCCGGCGGTGGCGGGCTGTCGGTGGCCTTCGACATGCCGACCCTGATGGGTCGCGACTCCGACGACCCGCGCAGCCTGGGCGAGGTAGGTCACTGCGGCGTGGCCATCGACTCGGCGGCGGACATGGAAGTGCTGTTCGACGGCATCCCGCTGGGGGAGGTGACCACCTCGATGACGATCAGCGGGCCGGCCATTCCGATCTTCTGCATGTACGTGGTGGCGGCCGAGCGCCAGGGTGTGGACCCGTCGGTGCTGAACGGGACGCTGCAGACCGACATCTTCAAGGAGTACATCGCCCAGAAAGAGTGGCTGTTCGAGCCCGAGCCGCACCTGCGCCTCATCGGAGATCTGATGGCGTACTGCGTCGAGAACATACCCGCGTACAAGCCGCTGTCGGTCTCCGGGTACCACATCCGGGAAGCCGGCTCGACGGCCGCGCAGGAGCTGGCCTTCACGCTGGCCGACGGCTTCGGGTACGTCGAGTTGGGCCAGTCCCGCGGTCTCGACGTCGACCTGTTCGCACCCGGGCTGTCGTTCTTCTTCGACTCGCACATCGACTTCTTCGAGGAGATCGCGAAGTTCCGGGCCGCTCGGCGCATCTGGGCCCGCTGGATGCGCGACGTATACGGCGCGAAGACCGAAAGGGCGCAATGGCTGCGGTTCCACACCCAGACCGCCGGTGTGTCGCTGACCGGCCATCAGCCGTACAACAACGTGGTGCGTACGGCCGTGGAGGCGCTGGCGGCAATCCTCAGTGGCACCAACTCCCTGCACACCAACGCCCTGGACGAAGTTCTCGCATTGCCGACAGAGGCGAACGCCGAGATCGCCCTGCGGACCCAGCAGGTGCTGTTCGAAGAGACCGGCGTTGCCAACGTTGCAGATCCACTCGGCGGCTCGTGGTACGTCGAGGCTCTGACCGACAAGCTCGAGGACGAGGCCGAGAAGATCTTCGAGCAGATCCGCCGGATGGGCGAGTCGGAGCCCAGGTGGCAGGAGACCTACGGTCCGATGACGGCCGGCATCCTGCGCGGCATCGAGGACGGCTGGTTCTCCGCCGAGATCGCCGAGGCCGCCTTCCAGTACCAGCAGAAGGTCGAGAAGGGCGAGAAGAAGATCGTCGGAGTGAACGTCAACACCGACTCGGTCACCGGAGACGTCGACATTCTGCGGGTGTCCCATGAGGTGGAGGACGAACAGCGCAGGCGGTTGGCCGAACGGCGGGCAGGGCGCGACGAGGCCGCCGTCCGGTCGGCGCTCGAGGCCATGGTCGCAGTCGCCCGCGGGTCCGGCAGCCTGATACCGCCGATGCTGGACGCCGTGCGGGCCGAGGCGACGCTCGGCGAGATCTGCGACGCGCTACGCGACGAGTGGGGCATCTACATGGAGCCCGCCCGCTTCTAGAGCGCGTCGTCGATGATTCGGACGCTCGCTGGGAAGGCTGACGCGCCGGTTTTCGTTGTGGCCGGGTGTCGGGAGAGGATGGTGACATGAGCGCGGAGAGCTTCATGCGTCCGGGTGTGGTCGACCTGTCTGCCCTGAAGGCCAGAACAGACACGGCCCCGTCCGGCGCCACTACCAGTAGTTCCGGCGTCGTCCGCGACGTCACCGAGGCGACGTTCCAGGCCGAGGTCCTGCAGCAGTCGATGTCCGTACCGGTCGTAATCGACTTCTGGGCCGAGTGGTGCGGACCCTGCAAGCAGCTCTCACCGACGCTAGAGAAACTCGCGAGTGAATACGGCGGCCGGTTCGTCCTCGCCAAAATCGACGTGGACGCCAACCAGGCACTGGCCGCCTCTGCCCAGGTGCAGAGCATCCCCATGGTGATGGGTGTCATCAAGGGTCAGCCGGTGCCGCTGTTCGCCGGCGCGCTGCCCGAGGCGGATGTCCGTAGGTACATCGACGAGTTGCTACGGGTGGCGGCCGCCAACGGGGTGTCCGGCACGTTCACGCCCGCCGCCGGCGGTGAGGAGTCCGACCAACCGGTCCAGCCGCCCCACGACCCACGGTTCGACAAGGCGTACGACGCCATCGAGCGCGGCGACTACGACGCGGCGGTAGCGGCGTACGAGGAACTGCTCGCCGAGTCACCCGCCGATGCCGACGCCAAGGCAGGGCTCGCCCAGGCCTCCCTGCTGAAGCGGACGGCGAGCATCGACCCTGCCGCTGCCCAGGCGGCGGCTCAGGCCGCTCCGGACGACGTCGACGCGCAATTGCTCGTCGCAGACCTCGAGGTCGCCGCCGGGCGGGCCGAGGCGGCGTTCGATCGGTTGGTCGCCACCGTTCGGGCCACCGCAGGCGAGGACCGAGACCGGGTGCGGGCCCGGATGCTCGAGCTGTTCGACGTGGTCGGCCAGGCCGATCCCCGGGTGGCCAAGGCGCGGGCCGCACTCGCCAGCGCTCTTTTCTGAACTTCCGCCTCGACCAGAAGATCAAGTGGTCGCAACACGCCCGGACGGTCGGCGTGTCGTCGCGATTCGCGCTCTCTTGATCTTGGAATCCCGGCACTCCCGACCCACAGCCTGCCGTCGCGCGGTGTAGGGAATGATTCGGTACCGTCGCCTCGGTATGAGAATGATGGAGGGTCCGGTTAAGTGATGCGGCGCTTCGCGCGAGTATTCCTGCTCGTCATCGGCTCGATCGTGACGTTGGCCGGGGTCTCGGCAGCCCTGCTCGCCGGGCCTGATGACACCGTTACGACTGGTGAGCGTGAACTCACCAGCGAGACGGTGGCGTTTGTGAGCTCTGCGTCCTTGTTCGACTTCATGGGACCGAGCCTGCATGTGGCCGCCACCGCCGATAACGGCCGAGACGTATTCGTGGGGGTGGCGCATGAGGTGGACGTCACCGAATACCTCAGCGGCGTCGCGCACGACCAGATCGCCCGACTTCGATTCCCGGCGTCCTACGCGCTCGAGCGCGTAGATGGCGCCGTCACCGGGGTCGAGCCCGAACCGGCGTCCAGGGACTGGTGGTATGTCCAGGCCGCGGGGCCGGACCGCCAGGAGGTCGACTATCCGCTCGGCGCCGAGCCGGTGAACGCGGTCGTGATGGCGGCCGACGGAGAAACCCCGCTAGCGGTGAGCCTGGAGCTGGGTCTGCAATTCGACGACTTGTTCGTGACGGCACTGGTGGTGCTCGCCGTAGGCCTGGGCCTTATCCTTGTCGCGATCTTCGCATTGCGCCGGCGGCGCCGCACTCGTCCGCGCACCGCGCAACCCGCCGCACCGGCCAGGCAAGCGGGGGGCCGCCCGTGAGGATCCGAGTACTGGTGGCGGCGGTGTCCGGGTGCCTGGTGGCGGCGGGTTGCGCCGCCGTCCCGGAGGCCCGGCCGGAGCTTCCGGATGGCAAGGTGGCCGCGACGAACGAGCAGGCGACCCGGTTTTTCGACCGATACGACGAAACCAACAACGCCGCGAACGCCGAGCGCGACGCCCAGTCGATCGCCACCATCGAAACCGGCCCGGTCCTGGAGGCCTCACTCACCGGGTACGAGCTCGCCGCCGCCAACGACGCTGAGCCGCCGGAGGCCTACTACCACACCGAGATCTCGGCGTACTCGCCACGATTCACCGAGTACCCGATGTGGTTCGTCGCGACCGCGCGAATAAACAACGACCCGAGCCGCAGCGCCGTACTCGCCGTCACCCGCGAGAGCGCCTCGGCAGAGTGGGTGGTGGAGCAGGGCGGGGTGCTGGGTGAGGCGGATCTGCCGGAAATCAGCCTCGACAACGACGCCACTGCCGAGGCGACCGACGAGCAGGCGGGTCGGGTCGTGGCGCTGCTGGCGGACGCGTACGGCTACCTGGCCGGGGGCGATGCGCCGGCAGGGGTCGATGTGAGTGCCGAGAGCCTGTCGAGTTACCGCGACTGGACTGAGAACTCGACGATCCAGTTAGACGAAGTCACCGCCCCCGAGATCACATGTAGCACCGACGGCCAGGCCGAGGTGCGGGTCCTGCCGACGACCGACGGGGTGCTCGGGGTCGCCACCGGGCGGTGCGTTCTGAGACAGGCGCTCCGCGACGACGTTCCGGGGGAGATGACGCTGGGCGGTGAGCTGAGCGCCCTTGCCCCTGAGGCCGGCCGCTCGGTCGAGTTCGTCAGCTCACATCCGCTGGTCGTGCACGCGCCCGACGACGGTGAGGCCGCGATTCACGCCGGCGGCTGGCGATGGGCTGACGTCACGATGTCCGCTGATTAGCGCTTGCGGGTCCGACCTGCCTTCCTAACCCGGCTGGGGCCGGCCGGCTTCGGAACGGGCCGTAACCACAACGTGCCGAGGGGCGGCAACTGCAATGACGCTGACGCCGGATGGCCATGCCAGCCGACGTCCTCGGTCTCGATCACTCCGAGGTTGCCCACTCCAGAGCCGGAGTAGACAGCGGCATCGGTGTTGAGCACCTCTTCCCACCGTCCGGCCACCGGCAATCCGATGCGGTAACCCTCGTGGGGGATGGCGGCGAAGTTGGTGATGCAGGCCAGCACCGAGCCGTCCGATCCCCACCGCAGGAACGAAAGGACGTTGCCGGTCGCGTCGTTCGGATCGATCCAGCCGAACCCGGAGGGGTTCGCATCCTGGGACCACAATGCGGGAGTCTGGCGGTATATCCGGTTGAGGTCGCTGACCAGCTGCTTGACGCCGGCATGGTCGGAGTGGTCGAGCAGCCACCAGTCCAGCTCGCGCGACTCCGCCCACTCCGCCTCCTGGGCGATCTCACCGCCCATGAACAGCAACTGCTTGCCCGGGTGCGCCCACATGTACGCATAGAACGCACGCAGGTTCGCCAGTTGCTGCCACCTGTCGCCCGGCATCTTGCGTAGCAGCGAGCCCTTACCGTGGACGACCTCGTCATGGGACAACGGCAGCAGGAAGTTCTCGCTGAACGCGTACATCAGCGAGAAGGTCATCCGGTGGTGGTGGTACTGCCGGTAGATGGGGTCCAGGGCGAGGTAGTTCAAAGTGTCGTGCATCCAGCCGAGGTTCCACTTGAGCCCGAATCCGAGCCCGCCCAGGTGCGTGGGCTTCGTGACGCCGGGCCAGGCGGTCGACTCCTCGGCGATCATCACCGCACCGGGGACCGTCTTGTACACGGTCGCATTGACCTCCTGCAGCAACGAGATGGCCTCCAGGTACTCCTTACCGCCATGCACGTTGGGCAACCACTGGCCGTCCGACCGTGAGTAGTCCAGATAGAGCATTGATGCGACGGCATCGACGCGAAGGCCGTCGATGTGGAACTCCTCGAACCAGTACAGCGCGTTGGCCACGAGGAAGTTCCTGACCTGCGGGCGCCCGTAGTCGAACACGTAGGTGCCCCAGTCCGGATGTTCGCCGCGCCGGGGGTCGGGATGCTCGTACAGGGGGGCACCGTCGAACCTGGCCAGCGCGAACTCGTCCTTGGGGAAGTGCCCGGGAACCCAGTCCAAGATCACGCCGATGCCCGCCTGATGGAGGCGGTCGACAAGGTAACGGAAGTCGTCCGGCGAACCGAACCGAGCCGTGGGTGCGTAGTAGGACGTCACCTGATATCCCCAGGAGCCGCCGTACGGGTGCTCGGCAACCGGCATCATCTCGACGTGGGTGAACCCGGTTTCGGTGAGGTACGCCGTGAGCTCGTCGGCAAGTTGCCGGTACGATCGCCAGCCGCGCCACGAGCCGAGGTGAACCTCGTAGACCGACATCGGGCGCTCGTGGGCGTGCCAGCCCTGCCGGTCGGCCAGCCAGGCTGAGTCGCCCCACTCGTACTCGGATGAGTACACGACCGAGGCCGTAGCCGGCGGGTTCTCGGTGTGGAAGGCCATCGGATCGGCCTTCAGCCGCCACACTCCGTCCGCGCCGAGGATCTCGAACTTGTACCGGTGGCCCGGCCTGGCCTCGGCAACGGTCGTCTCCCACACCCCCGCGGTGACGTGCGGCCGCATCGGGTCGGCCGACCCGTCCCAGTCGTTGAAATCGCCGGAGACACGCACCTCGCGGGCATGGGGCGCCCACACCGCGAACACCGTCCCGTCCTTGCCGGCGTGGGCGCCGAGGACGTCCCACAGCCGTTCATGCCGGCCTTCGCCGATCAGGTGAAGGTCAACTTCACCGAGCCGAAGCGACGGAGTGGTCACGCTGGTCCCTCGGGCGCCACCGTGGTGATGTAGCTCATCAGTGCCTCCTGTTGATACGTCCTATCACCGGGCGGCGCCGGCGAGGCGTTCTGCCGCGGCGAGCGGTATGGGCAGCCAGGCCGGCCGGTTGCGGGCCTCGTACACGGCTTCGTAGACGGCCTTGTCGGTCTCGTAGGCCCGCAGCAACACCGCGTCGTCGCGCGGGTCGCGGCCGGCGGCCCGGGCGTAGCCGTCGCAGAATGCCGACCTGTTGCGGTCGGCCCACTCGCTGGCCCGGTAGGTGATCTGGTCGTCTCCCGGGTGATCGGCCACCAGCAGGTGCCAGGCCGCGTAGTCGAATGAGCGCAGCATGCCGGCCACGTCGCGGATCGGAGAGTCGAGCGCGGTGCGCTCGGCTAGTGTCTTCTCCGGCTCACCTTCGAAGTCCACAAGCTTCCAGCCGACGACGGTGCGCAACACCTGGCCAAGGTGGAAGTCGCCGTGGATGCGTTGGGTGGGCACGTCGGCGTCGAGTTCGGCCAATTCGTCGAAGGCGGACTCCAGCGCGGGGGCATGCTGGGTCAACTCGGGCACCGTGACGACCGCGGCCTTGAGCCGGGCCCGCATTGCCTCGGCCAGGTCGGTGAGGTGGTCCGGGTTCATCGTGCCGACCGGCAGCACCTGGGCCAGCCGGGAGTGCACCTGCGCGGTGGCCTCGCCCAGCCGCGCGGCTTCGCCGGCGAAATCGCCACCGACCTCGTCGGCATGCAGGTCGCCCTCGGCGAACAGGTCGCGGACGCTGGCCGATGCCAGCGACCACCCGTCGGTCGCCGTGGTCAGGAACGACTGGAGCATGGCCAGGCTGGCCTCCTGCCGGCCGCCGTGCCGGTCCTCCCAGCGGCCTTCCAGCCAGCCCAGCAGCGGCGCGATATTCGTGCAGCCCGCACGGGTGAGCGCATCGTGGATCTCGACGTCGGGGTTCAGCCCGGGTTGGATGCGGCGGAACACCTTGAGCAAGGCGACATCGCCGTACGCCAGCGAGGTGTTGCTCTGCTCGCCGGTGAGCACGAGGGACGCCTCGCCCAGCGGCAGCGATGCACCCGGCTCGGTGATGAACCGCAGCGAGCCCACGGCGTCCTGGCGGGCGAACCGCTCCAGGACGTCGGCCATCGCGGCCTTGTCGTGCAGCGCATCGTAGACATACCCCGTTTCGATCCGGCCGAGCAGGACGTGCTCCAGCCGGCCGTCCGGGTGCGGGTGTACTGACAACGGGACCTGGTACAGGTCGGTGTTCGAACCTTGCGACACCTCGACGAGTAGGTGCCAGATGGCCGGGTCGTCGGCTCCCAGCGATGTGGCGGCCAGGACACGCAAGTCGTCGACCGGCCGGTCCTTTCCGGCGAACCATCGCTGGTGCGGTAGCCAACCGGGCAGTAAGGCGACGGCGCTCTCGAGTCGGTTCTCTGGGGTCACGAAAGTGCCTCCCCCAGACGGAACCAGTAAAACCCGTGCGGCGCGAGGGTCAACAGGTACGGCAGCTCGCCGATCGGCGGGAACCGGACGCCGCCGAGCAGCTCGACCGGCTGCATGCCTTCGAATCGGCGCAGGTCGAGTTCGACGGGCTGGGGAAAGCGCGACAGGTTGTTGACACACAGCACGATGTCGTCGCCGAACACCCGTACGTACGAGATCACCGATGGGTTCGAGCCGCCGAGGTCGGTGAAATCGCCGAGCGAGAAGGCCGGGTTGGCCTTGCGAATCTGGATCATGCGCTGGGTCCAGTGCAGCAGCGAGGAGCTGTTCTGCAGTTGGGCTTCGACGTTCTTGACCTGGTACCCGTGTACGGCGTCCATGACCACCGGCAGCGTCAGCCGGCCCGGGTCGGACGTGGAGAAGCCGGCGTTGCGGTCGGGCGTCCACTGCATGGGGGTTCGGACGCCGTCGCGGTCGCCGAGCCAGATGTTGTCTCCCATGCCGATCTCGTCACCGTAGTAGAGGACCGGCGAACCCGGAAGCGAGAGCAGCAGGGCGGTGAACAGTTCGATCTGGTTGGTGTCATTCTCCAGCAACGGGGAGAGCCGACGGCGGATGCCGATGTTGGCCTTCATCCGGGGGTCCTTGGCGTACTCGGCCCACATGTAGTCGCGTTCTTCGTCGGTGACCATCTCCAGGGTCAGCTCGTCGTGGTTGCGCAGGAAGATGCCCCACTGGCAGTTGGCGGGAATCTGCGGCGTCTGGGCCATGATCTCGCTGATCGGGTAGCGCGACTCGCGGCGCACCGCCATGAAGATGCGTGGCATGACGGGAAAGTGGAACGCCATGTGGCACTCGTCGCCGCCTACCGAGTAGTCGCCGAAATACTCCACGACGTCGGCGGGCCACTGGTTGGCCTCGCACAGCAGCACGGTGTCGGGGTACTCGTCGTCGACCATCTTGCGGATCGACTTCAAGAACCCGTGCGTCTCCGGCAGGTTCTCGCAGTTCGTGCCCTCGGCCTCGTAGAGGTACGGGACGGCGTCCAGGCGGAATCCGTCGATGCCGAGGTCCAGCCAGAACCGGAGGGCGTCCATGATCGCCTCGCGAACGGCTGGATTCTCGAAGTTGAGGTCCGGCTGGTGGCTGAAGAAACGGTGCCAGAAGTACTGCCTTCGAACCGGGTCGAAGGTCCAGTTCGATGTCTCGGTATCGACGAAGATGATGCGTGCGTCCGGGTAACCGGTGTCGTCGTCGGCCCAGACGTAGAAATCGCCGTACGGGCCGTCGGGGTCCATCCTGGAGGCTTGGAACCACGGGTGCTGGTCGCTGGTGTGGTTCATGACGAAATCCACGACGACCCGCATGCCCTGGTCATGGGCGCGCCGGACGAACATGGTGAAATCCTCGAGCGTCCCGAACTCGGGCAGCACGCCCTTGAAGTCCGAGACGTCGTAGCCGCCGTCGCGTAATGGGGACGGATAGAACGGTGGCAGCCAGAGGCAGTCCACGCCGAGCCAGGCCAGGTAGTCGAGTTTGTCGATCAGCCCACGCAGATCGCCGACGCCGTCACCGTTGGAGTCCTTGAACGAGCGGACCAGCACTTCGTAGAAGACGGCGCGCTTGAACCACTGGGGATCCGTGCCGGGCGCAGGGATCGGGTGTTCAAGGGTCACGGACCCCACCGCCGGACCGTCAGAACGTGGGCCGGCTCGGCGGCCGGATCGAGTCGTACGTAATTGTGCTGACCCCACGGATACGTGGCCCCGGTCAACTCATCGTGCGCACTGAAGGTCTCGTGCCAGTCCAAGCCCAGCGCAGGCATGTCGAGGCTGACCGTCGCCTCGCGGGCCGCGTGCGGGTCGAGATTGACCACGACGATCATGCAGTCTTCGCCCTCTCGCTTCGAGAAGCAGATGATGTCGGGGTTGTCGACATGGTGGAACCGGAGGTTGCGCAGCCTCCGGAGAGCCGGGTGGCTTCGGCGGAGCTCGTTGAGTCTAGTGATGTACGGGGCGAGGGTCTCACCGGCACGTGGGCCGTCCGGCGCGTACGCCGCCCAGTCGCGCGGACGGTATTGGTACTTTTCCGAATCGAGGTATTCCTCGCTGCCCGGCCGGACGGCGACGTGCTCGTACAGCTCGTAGCCGGAGTACACACCCCAGGTCGGGCTCGCCGTCGCGGCCAGCGTCGCCCTGATCTTGAACGCCGCCGGTCCGCCGTACTGCAGGTACGCGTTGAGAATGTCCGGGGTGTTGACGAAAAGGTTCGGGCGCATGTGGGTGGCCGAGTCGCGCAACTCGGTGAGGTAGCTCTCCAGCTCGGGTTTGCTGTTGCGCCAGGTGAAGTAGGTGTACGACTGCTGGAACCCGATCATCGCGAGGGCGTGCATCATGGCCGGTTTGGTGAACGCCTCGGCCAGGAAGATCACGTCGGGGTCGGTCCGGCGGATGTCGTCAAGGAGGCGGTGCCAGAAGTTGACCGGCTTGGTGTGCGGGTTGTCGACCCGGAAGATCCGCACGCCGTGACTCATCCAGTGGTGGACGATGCGCTTGACCTCGGCGTAGATACCCTCGGGGTCGTTGTCGAAGTTCAGCGGATAGATGTCCTGGTACTTCTTTGGCGGGTTCTCCGCGTAGGCGATCGTCCCGTCCGCACGTGTGGTGAACCACTCGGGGTGCTCGGTGACCCACGGATGGTCGGGTGAGGCCTGCAGAGCAAGGTCGAGGCCGACTTCCATGCCGAGGTCTCCGGCGCGGGCCACGAAGTCGTCGAAGTCCTTGATGGTGCCGAGGTCGGGGTGCACGGCGTCGTGTCCGCCGTCCGGGCCGCCGATGGCCCACGGAACCCCGGGGTCGTTCGGGCCCGCGGTCAACGTGTTGTTCGGGCCCTTGCGGAATGTCGTGCCGATCGGGTGGATCGGCGGCAGGTAGACCACGTCGAAGCCCATCTCGGCGATGCCCGGCAGGCGTTCGGCGGCGGTCTTGAAGGTGCCGGACGTCCAGCTGCCGTCCTCGTTACGATGCGCGCCCTCGGAACGGGCAAAGAACTCGTACCAGCTGCCGTACAGCGCGCGCTCGCGTTCGACCTGTAGCGGGAACGGGCCCGCCTCGGTGATCAGATCGCGCAAGGGGTACTCGTCCAGGACGGCCGCGACGTCGGGCGCGAGGGCGGCGGCGAGCCTTACTTCCGGCGGGCGGCGCTCGTCTCGCATCGCCTTCGCGGTGTCGAGCAGCAACTCGCGCTCGTTGGTCTTGCTGCGAGGGACGGCAGCCGCGGCGCGTTCGATCAGTTCCGCGCCCTCCATGAAGACCAGATCGACGTCCTGGGCGGCTTCCACCTTTATGTGCGCGGTGTGCCGCCAGGTGTTGATCGGGTCGGCCCAACCTTCGATGAGGAACGACCAGTCGCCTGCTGAATCGGGCGTGAGGCTGGCCGCCCAGCGATCTTCGGCGATGCCGTGCATGCGGACCCGCTGATGATCCTGCCCGGCCGGGTCTTTCAGCACGGCGGTGGCAGCCACGGCGTCATGGCCTTCGCGGATAACAGTTGCGGTGACGTCGAACGTCTCGCCCACGACGGCCTTGGCGGCGTAGCGCCCGCACTCGACGATGGGCGAGACGTCGAAGATCGGGATGCGTCCAGTCATCGGGTCAACGCTACTGCGATCCGGGCCGTTCGCGGAGCCCAGTCCCGTCCGAGTACGGCTGCCCGACGTGCGTAGCGTCACACGTCTCGAAGGGCGGGCGGCGTTGGAGTTGATGCGTCAAACAGCTACCGTTTCCCGTCGTGCGTGCCATTCGACGACTCACCGTTCGTACCGTGCTGCCCCATGAGCTGGAGCCGCTGGGCGAGCTGGTTTCCAATCTGCGCTGGTCCTGGCATCAGAAGACCCAGGACGTCTTCGCCGCGGTCGATCCCGGGCTCTGGGAGCAGGTCGGCCGCGACCCGGTCCGGCTCCTGGGCGAGGTGCCGTCCGAGCGGCTGGCCGAGCTGGTGAAGGACGAGGTCTTCCTCGCCCGGGTCCGCGATGCTCACGACGATCTGCGCCGATACTTGACCGACGACCGCTGGTACCAGGAGCACGACGGCGACTCGCCCAAGGCGGTCGCGTACTTCTCCCCGGAGTTCGGCATCACCCACGTTCTGCCGCAGTATTCCGGCGGCTTGGGCATCCTGGCCGGAGATCACCTCAAGGCGGCGAGCGACCTCGGCGTGCCGATCTTCGGCGTCGGCCTGCTCTACCGGCACGGCTACTTCGTCCAGTCACTGTCGCGCGAGGGCTGGCAGCAGGAGCGCTACCCGGTCGTCGACCCGAACAACCTGCCGCTGACGTTGCTCCGCGACGCGCACGGAACGCCGGTGCGAATTCACATCGGGCTGCCCGGTGGCGGGCGGCTGGCCGCTGCGATCTGGGTGGCGCAGGTGGGTCGCGTCCCGCTGCTTCTGCTCGACTCGAACGTCGAGGAGAACGGGCCCGCCGAGCGAGAAGTGACCGACCGCCTCTACGGGGGCACCGGTGAGCACCGGCTCCGTCAGGAGTTACTGCTGGGCATCGGCGGTGTGCGCGCGCTTCGGGCGTACAGCCAGGTCACCGGCGCGCAAGCGCCCGAGGTGTTCCACACCAACGAAGGGCACGCCGGCTTCCTTGGGCTGGAGCGCATCAAAGAGCTGATGCACGAGGAGGGCCTGGACTACGACGCGGCGCTGGAGGCGGCCCGTTCGGGCACCGTGTTCACCACGCACACCCCGGTTCCGGCCGGTATCGACCGGTTCTCCCGCGACCTGATCCAGCAGTACTTCGGCGGTGACCACGCGCTGCCCGGGGTACCGCTGGACAAG
>Ga0214469_1000029_pt1 | contig 34332 bp, 25 predicted proteins | sample RVTome_10_FD_187340 | JGI IMG/M metagenome (GOLD analysis project Ga0214469, IMG submission 187340) | Soil microbial communities from uranium-contaminated site in the Upper Colorado River Basin, Wyoming, United States - RVT153D57 HiSeq ... | reverse complement strand
CACCAGCAGCGCGCCGAGCGCCCGCAGCGGCGGCCACCACTCCGCGTCCGTCTCCCAGCCGGTCAGCAGCCACGGCACGAGCCCGGCCACGACGCCGGGAGCGAGCGCGAAGAACAGCGCGCTCCCCGCGGCGGCGGACGGCCTCCTCACTCGCCGATGTCCTCGTCCCAGACCTCGGGATGGCGCTCGATGAACGCGCCGAGCAGGTCCGCGCACTCCTGCGAGTCGAGGTCGACCACCTCCACCGCGTTCTCGCGCAGCCAGTCGATCCCGCCCTGGAACGTGCGCGACTCGCCGACCACCACGGTCCCGATCCCGAACTGGCGGATCAGGCCGGAGCAGTACCAGCACGGCGCCAGCGTGGTGACCATGATCGTGTCGCGGTACGAGCGCCGCCGGCCGGCGTTGCGGAACGCCTCGGTCTCGCCGTGGGCCGACGGGTCGTCGCGCTGTACACGCTGGTTGTGGCCGCGGCCGAGCAGCGCTCCCGACGCGTCGAAGAGCGCGCCCCCGATCGGGATCCCGCCCTCCTCCATGCCCGCCCGCGCCTCCTCGAGCGCCACCTCCAGCAACGCGCGGTGGTCAACCACTGCCGCAACCCTCCCGTTCGCTTGGCCCTGGCGATCGTACCGGCGCCCCGGCTAGCCTGATCGGTTCGTGCCGACCGTCGAAGGCCTTCAGTTCGGATACGCCCTGCACGAGCTGCCGCCGGGGCGGCTGCCGTTCCGTCGCTGGCGCTGGGAGCTGTGGCACGGCTCGACGCTGGTGGCCGCGGGCTGGCGCCTCTCGCGCCCGCAGGCCGGGCGGGCGCTCCGGCTCAGCGCCGCGGAGTTCGGCCACCGGCTGTTCGGCCTGCGGCCGCCGCCGCGGGACGAGCGGGCTGCGGGCGGCGACCTGCGGCCCGGCGCGGCCGAGCGCCTCGCGATCGGACCGATCACGTGCCTGCTCGTGCCGCGTGCGCTCGAGCCCCGCGCCGCGGCAAGCCGGGCCTAAGCGGACCGCAAGGCGGCAGCAACCTCACGGCAAGCGGCGCCGGGGAGGCTCGCTGCCCATGAAGCCATCCTTCGCACCGAACTCCCACACGAGCCGGGCCCGGCCCGTGATGCGCCCGAGCTCCCGTCCCCAGCCGCCGCGCACCATGCGGTCGACCGTGCTCCAGTCGCTCCTGCTCGCCCCCGGCGGCGGCGTCCAGCCGAACCGCCACGGCCAGGGCTCGAGCCGCACCAGAGCGCTCTGACATGGATCACGTCACGGATGACGTCTCGCCCTTGCGGGCGCTGGTCACGGACGACGACCCGCTCGCCCGCCGCCTGATCCGCGACACGCTGCAGAGCGACCACATGACGGTGATCGCCGAGGCGGCGACCGGCCGTGAGGCGGTCGAGCTCGCTCTGTTCCACCGGCCCGACGTGGTCGTGATGGACTACATGATGCCCGAGATGGACGGCATCGAGGCAACGCGCCGGATCTACGACCAGGACCCGTCGATCCGCGTGATCCTGCTCACGGGCGCGCGCGACGAGTCGCTCGGCATGCGCGGCCTGCGGGCCGGCGCCGCCGGGTTCCTGTCGAAGGACATGGAGCTGACCGCGCTGCCGCGCGCGCTGCGCGGGACGCTCGAGGGCGAGGCGGCGATCTCACGCCGGCTGGCGATGCAGCTCGTGCAGCACTACCGCGCCGCGCCGACCGGCGGGACGGGCATGCGGCCTGTGCGCAGCAACCTGACCGACCGCGAGTGGGAGGTCCTGGACCTCCTCTCCCGCGGTGCGTCGAACGACGACATCGCGCGGCGGCTGGTGCTCTCGTGCGAGACGGTCCGCTCGCACCTGAAGAACCTGTACCGCAAGCTCGACGTGCGCTGCCGCGAAGAGGCCGTTGAGGCCGCCGCGCGGATGCGCGGGCTGCGCAGCATCGCAGCCTGAGCGAACGTCAACGGCGGCGAGGGTCGCCCCTACGCCACGCCCGCGTCGTGCGCGAGCAGGGCGATCTGGACGCGGTTGCCGAGCTCGAGCTTGGCCAGCAGGCGCGTCACGTGGGCCTTGACGGTGGCGACGCTCATGAACAGCTCCTCGGCGATGTCGGCGTTCGACTTGCCCTGGCCGATCGCGACCGCCACCTCGCGCTCGCGCTGCGTGAGCCGGCCGAGCAGCTCGCGCGCCCGCGCCCGGCGGGCGGCGATCCCGTCGTCGGCGACATGGTCGATCAGCCGGCGCGTGACCGCCGGCGAGAGCATCGCCTCGCCGGCGGCGACGAGGCGGATGGCGCGCATGATCTCCGGCGGCGGCGTGTCCTTGAGCAGGAAGCCCGCCGCGCCGGCGCGCAGCGCGCGCAGCACGTGGTCGTCGGCGTCGAACGTCGTGAGCACGATCACCTGCGGCGCGTCCTCGCGCGCGCGCAGCCGCTCGGTCGCCGCCAGCCCGTCGACCCCGGGCATGCGGATGTCCATCAGCGCCACGTCGGGCCGGTAGGCGTCGACCGCGGAGCTCACCTCGGCGCCGTCGGCGGCCTCCGCGACCACGCGGATGTCGTCGGTGCCGGCCAGCATCATCGAGAGCGCCGCGCGCACGAGCGCGTCGTCGTCGACGATCAGGACCCGGATCACGCCGGCCACGGGAGCCACGCCCACAGCCTCCAGTCGCCCGCCGCCGTGCGGCCGTGCTCGAGCCGGCCGCCCGCCAGGCTCGCCCGCTCGGCGAGCCCGACGATCCCGGTCCCGGTCCCCGGGATGGCGGCCGCGCCGACCCCGACCGGCAGCCGGTTGCGGACCTCGATCGTCAGGCCCGCGCCCGGCTCGCCCTCGACGCTCACCTCGACCGCGGCGCCGTGGGCGTGCTTGCGGGCGTTGGTCAGGCCCTCCTGGACGACCCGGTACGCGTTGCGGCCGACGCCGGCGGGCACCGCCGCCGGGTCGGCGACCCGCCCGTCGTAGCGGACGTGCATGCCGGCGTCGCGCGACTCGCCGATCAGCGCGGAGAGGTCGCCGAGCGTCGGCTGCGGGGCCTCGGGCTCGTCGCCGTCGCCCTCGCGCAGCACCCCGATGACCGTCCGGAGATCCTCGAGCGCCTCGTGGGCGCTCGCCCGGATGACCCCGGCGGCGCGCGCGATCTCGTCGGCCGGCGCGTCGGGCCGGAACTCGAGCGCCCCGGCGTGCAGGCTGAGCAGCGAGATCCGGTGGGCGAGGACGTCGTGCATCTCGCGCGCGATCCGCGCGCGCTCGTGCTGGCGCGCCTGGTCGACGCGCAGGGCCTGCTCGGCCTCCGCCCGCTCGGCCCGCTCGCGCAGCGAGAACACGAGCTGGCGGCGCGCGCGCACGAACATCCCCCAGGCGATGACGCCGGCCACGGCGAGAGCGCTGAAGAGCACCTCGCCCCAATAGGGCAGCTCGTCGTCCGGGTGCAGCTCGAGGTAGATCGGCAGTGTCGCCATCCCGAGCGCCGCCAGGCCGATCGCCACCGCCGCGCGCCGGTGGACCGCGACGGTGAAGAGCGCGATCAGGCCCGCCGCCGCCGACGACGCCGAGAAGGCGTTGAAGGGCAGCATGAAGAGGGCGACGCCGACCGGCCAGCGGCGCCGCCACCACAGGGCGAGCGAGCAGATCGCGCCGCCGATCAGGTCGTAGAACGCCAGCTCGTCCGACATCTGGGCGTGGCCCTCGGCGAAGATCAGGAAGCCGCCGACGACCGCGACCACGAAGCAGGCGACGTCGACGATCCAGTCGCGCGTCGAGCGCCGCCGCGGATCGCGGTTCGGGTCCGGGACGAGCACGCCCGGCAGCAGCCGCGGATGATCGAGCTCCACCGCCGACAAGCGTAGGGCCGCAGCGGGGCGGGCGGCACCGACCGAGGTCGATGCACGAATCGACCTTGGTCGGTAAGGCATCGCCCTTCGGCGGATGGACGCCGCGGCGGCACGCGACGACCTTGGTCACATGATCGCCGTCGAGCATCTGAGCAAGCGCTACGGCCGCCTCCCGGCGGTCAACGACATCTCCTTCTCCTGCGAGCCCGGCACCGTGACGGGCTTCCTCGGGCCCAACGGAGCCGGCAAGTCGACCACCCTGCGGATGATCTGCGGGCTGACGACGCCGAACGCGGGCACGGCCACCGTGCTCGACACCAGCTACCGCAGCCTGCCCAACCCCGGGCGCGAGGTCGGCGTGCTGCTCGACGCCTCCGCCCAGCACTCCGGCCGCTGCGGCCGCGAGGCGCTGACCCTCAGCGCCAAGCTGCTCGGCGTCGAGCGGGGGCGCGTCGACGAGCTGATGGAGTACGTCGGGCTCTCGCGCGCCGCCGCCCGCAAGCGCGTCGGCACCTACTCGCTCGGCATGCGCCAGCGGCTCGGGATCGCGCAGGCGCTGCTCGGCGGGCCGCGCGTGCTGATCCTCGACGAGCCGGCCAACGGGCTCGACCCCGAGGGGATCGCGTGGATGCGCCGGCTGCTGCGCGACTTCGCCGACCGCGCGGGCACCGTGCTGCTGTCCTCGCACCTGCTGCGCGAGGTCGAGGCGGTCGCCGACCAGCTCGTCGTCATCGGGAAGGGCCGGATCGTCGCCCAGGGCAGCAAGGCCGAGCTGCTGGCCGCCACCGGCGTGGTCGTCCGCGGGCTCGACCCCGGCGCCCTGCACCAGGCGCTCGCCGACGCGGGCCTGACCGCCACCCCCGGCTCCGACGGCGCGCTGCTGGTCGAGGCCGAGGCCGAGGCCGTCGGCCGCGCCGCGGCCGCCGCCGGCGTCGTGCTGACGGAGCTGCGCCCCGCCGACACCGGCGGCCTGGAGGAGCTGTTCCTGTCCCTGACCGCGAGCGATCGCGAGGAGGCCCTGATCTCATGACCACCGCCGCCCTGACCCGCCCGGGCCTCCCCCGCCTCGCCGCCGTCGAGCTGCGGAAGTCCGCCGACACGCGCGCCGGTTTCTGGCTGTTGGTCGTGATCGCCCTGCTCGCCGCGGCGGTCGTCGTGCTTCAGCTCGTATTCGGCACCGACGACGAGGCGCACCTCGCCCCGCTCCTCCGCTCGACCGTCGAGATCATGGCGCTGATCCTCCCGGTGCTGGGCATCCTGCTCGTGACCAGCGAGTGGTCGCAGCGCACGGGCCTGACCACATTCGCGCTCGTACCGGTGCGCGAGCGGGTGATCGCGGCCAAGGTAATCGGCGCCGCGGTCCTCACGCTCGCCGCCCTCGCCGCCGGCCTCGTCATCGCCGCGATCGGCAACGCCGTCGCCGGCGGCGACTGGAGCCTCGGCCTCGGCGAGCTCGGCCGCTTCACCCTCTACGAGCTGATCGGCGTGCTCGGCGGCGTCGCCTTCGGCCTGGCCTTCATGAGCTCGGCGCTGGCGATCGTCATGTACTTCGTGATCCCGATCGGCTGGTCGATCCTCGGCGAGACCATCTCCGCGCTCGACAAGCCCGCCGACTGGCTCGACGCCAGCCGGCCGATGATGGCGCTGATCGAGGGCGGCATGACCGGCACCGAGTGGGCGCAGCTCGGCACCGCGACGGCCGTCTGGGTCGGCCTCGTGCTCGCGATCGGCCTCGTGCGCCTGCACCGGACCGAGGTCACGTAGCTCAGTCCGGCGGGTGCTGGAACAACCCGTCCTCATCGAGCTCGAAGCTGCCGCGCAGCGGGCTGAGGCCGATCGGCGCGGGGCGCGTGTACGCGCCGGGGGGCCCGGCGGGAGGCCCACCGGCCGCCGTGACGTTCACGACGGCCTCGCGCGTGGTCCGCTGGCGGCCGTCGTCCGCCGTGATGGTGACGCGCACCTCGCCGGCCGCGCCGGCGGGGGGATCGAGCACGAGATCGAAGAGCGATCCCTGCTGATGGTCGACCGTCGCGGCCATGGTCGCGGGCGCGGAGGATGAGGCGGTGACCATGATGTCCTCGGTCCGCGTCTCGCGATCCGTGACGGTGAACGGCACCCGGGCCTCGATGCCGGGCGCAGCGATCACCCCGGGCAGCTCGCTGATCGCCGGCGCCTCCTCCTTCGCGATCGGCAGCAGCGCGTCGTCGTGCTTGAAGAGGTCGTGGGTGGCCTGCACCGGCCAGTCGCGGACATTCGTGAGCTCGGGCGCAGCGCCCGAACCGGCCAGCCAGGTGATGAGCGCCTCCTCCTCGTCGTCGGTCCAGTCCACCGGGTCCTGCCGCTGCGCGACGCCGACCGCGGCGACGAGCCCCGGCTGCAGGTTGGCCAGGTTGATGTGCGCCGCCGTCCGGCCGCGCCACTCGACGTCGCGGTCGCTGAGGCCGAGGATCCAGCGTGGGTTGTAGACGTGGATCCGCTCGAGCATCGCGACCGCCTGCTCGGACGTGAAGACGTCGCCGATCGTGAAGCCCGCGCCCGGCCACGGGACCGTGAGCAGCGCGCGGATCCGCGCCCGCGCCAGGTCCCACATCAGGGTGCGCAGCCGCTGGCACGCGCGAGGCGCCATCTGCCAGCGGTAGATCCAATGCCAGTGGTGGAGCACCTCGATCAGCTCGAAGTCGTGGTCGTTCGGCGCCGGCGCGTCGCCGGCGACGGTGCCTGGGCGCTGGTCGCGCGCGTCGAACCAGTTGCCGTGCTCGTCCTGGAGGGTGATCCACCCGCGGAACTTGCGCTGTCCGGACGAGTACAGCGCGGTCGGCGGGTCGGTCCACGCCTCGCGCGGCTGGATTCCGAACGCGCCGAAGAACGTGTGGTACTCGTCGGGCGAGTCGGCGGCGGCGTACGACAGCGCAGGGCACAGCTCGCCGGGGTAGATCACGAGCGGCGCCGGCGTGCGCTGCGAGTTCCCGTCCGCGTTCTTGCCGAGCCCGAGCGTCCAGTGCACCGGCCCACCCGACAGGATCGCCGAGTCGTAGGCGTTCATGCCGTCGAACACCCCCATGCACTCGACCTCGGAGATCGACTTGATCACCCGGAACGTCGACCACAGTGCGGCCTGATCCTGCCGGTCGGCGGGATCGGGGTAGGCCCCGAACAGCGCGTCGGGCCGGACCTCCGCCTCGGTCCAGTCGCAGCGGCCGGCCAGCGCGAAGGCGCCGCCCCATTTGTTCTCGGCCGGGACCGGGTCGATCCACTGCGCGATGACCGCGGGGTCTCCCGCCGGCCGGCCGGGCGTCTCGGGATAGTGGTCTGTCAGATCCCACGCGATGAACTTGACGGCGGCGTCGGCCACCTGGTCGCGGCGCCAGATGTTCTGGTGCAACGCGGCGATCGTGCGGTTGGTGACGACGTTGCGCTTGTCTATCGTCGCGTCCGGCACGCGCAGCAGGTCCGTGTCGGCCTCGAGCAGCCGGCGGGCCTCGACGACCACCGGGCAGTGCCAGTCGCGCTCGACCCACATCTTCACGAGCGAGCGGGTCTCGGCGTTGAGCACGCCGCAGAGCGGGCCGGAGTAGGGCTGGTCGTTCTCCTGCGGCACCAGCCTCGTGGCCAGGCTCGGGTGCTGGACAGCCGGACGCTGGGCGAGCTCCTCCGGGGTGCCGAAGCGCGCGACGGTGTTCATCGAGGCGTAGACCTGGAACTCGCGGACTGCCGACTCGAGGTACGCCCCGAAGGTGCGCCGGTCGTTCGCCGGATCGCCGTCGGCGAGCGGGCCGTAGCCGATCTGCTCGAGGTCCTCCCGCAGCTCGGCCACGTGCCTCGGGACCGGCGCGACGGCCGGACCGGCGATCGGCGCGCCGCCGTACGTCCACTGCGCGTCGCCTGCGACCGGGTCCCTGTCGCCGCGCTTCAGGTCGTAGCCGCCGTACGCGGCCTCGGTCGCCGCCGGGTCGTAGCCGGCCAGCGAGATCAGCGACTCGTTGAGCATGTCGAACACCAGCTCGCAGTAGCTGAGCCGGCGGTGATCGGCTGCGCGGAACGGGTCACGCCCGGCGTCCGGATGCAGCTGCGTCCACAGCGCCCGCGCCTCGGTGTTCCAGTCGCGCTCGAGGTCTGCGGCGTCGTCCGGGGCGAGGTCGGTCAGCCGGTCGCGCACGCTCAGCGGCGCGTCGCGGAAGCGCACGACCGCCTCCTCGCGCAGGAACGGCTCGAGCGTCGTGCCGGCCGCGAGCGCGTCGTCGGCGATGACCTCGGCGAGCCTCCGGAACGCCTGCCGCCGCAGATCCTCGGCGTCGGTCAGGTCCGGGAACGTCCACAGGTCGGGCTCGAGCGCCGCCAGCAGCCCGGTCGTGCTGACGTCCCAGTCGGTGTCGATCCAGGCGTCGGTGATGCGGGCCGCCAACTCGTCGCGGAACGGGCTCTGGACCGCCGTGAGGCGATCCGCGATCGCGCCGAGATCGCCGACGCCGGCCAGGTCGTAGACGAGGAACGGCCAGCCGCCGACGTCGCGAACGTACGGGGCGAGCGGCCCCGTCGCGTCGACGGTCACGAGCTGCCCGGTGAGCCCCGGGCGCGGCTCGAGCCACATCAGCAGGCCGAACGCCGTGTTCGAGGGCCACGGCGGCGCGACGGCGACCTCCATGTATCCCGCCCATGAGGTGGCCGCCGCCGACCGCGGCGACAGCGTGACGAGCAGGACGTCGCCGCCGGCCGGCGGGCCGAGCACGACCTGGTCGGTGCGGTAGCCGGCGAGCGCGAGCAGCAGCAGCGTCGGCTGCAGGGCGGCGTGGAGCGCGCGCAGGCCGCCGGCGTTGACGGCCATGCCGGCCCAGTCCAGAGGCTGCGCGGCGGGATCGTCGCGGCCCCGGATCCCGAGCTCCTGGATCCTGCTGAGAGCCACCGCTCGACTCACTCTGCGCGCGAGCCTACAGAATTGGTCAGCGAGCGCTGCGTAGTTCTGGTAGGACACGCACTGGTGGCGGAGAACGCGCTCGGTTCCCTGCTGGCGAGCGTCACGAACGCGTTGTCGCCGCTCGGTGGCGCGCTCTCCGACCCGGCCAGGCTGTCGGCGCTGCTGCGGGCACTCGACACCGAGCTGACGTTCGATGCCGAGGCGCTCACGGCCGAGCTCGAGGACGGTCCGCTGCGCGAGCTCGGCGACGCGATCGCCGGCGCGGTGAGCGACGGCGCCGCGGCGATCGGCGACCTCGACGGCAGCGACGCCGAGCAGCTCGCCGCGGTGGCCGAGCTGATCTCCGTGATCGCCCGTCTGGTGGCGGCGATCGACGACCTGCCGGCCACGCTGACGGCGCTCGACCTCGACGCGCTCGGGCTGCCGCCGCACGCGCGCACGACGCAGTACTGGGAGACGACTGTCGCGCGGCTGGCGCCGCGGCTGCTCGCCGACCACCTCCAGCACCGGCTGCCGCCGCTCTACCAGCTGCTGGTCGCGCTCGGGGCGGTCGACGAGGACGACCCCGCACGGGCGATCTCGCTCGACGCGCTCGCCGACGCGCTCGCCGACCCGGCCGCCACGCTGCGCGCGCTCGCCGGCTGGGGCGCCGCGGCGCTCGACCGTGACTGGATCACCGGCACGGTCGCCGACCTCGCGGGCTCGGCCGGGCTGCCCGCCCGGATCGTCGTCCCGCCGGCCGAGGCGGTCGAGCTGGTCGGCGGCGTGGAGCCGGACACGCGCTGCGTCGAGCTGCCGGTCGCCTCCGGCCTGGTCGGCGGTGCCCTGGTCGAGGCCGGGCTGCTCGTGCTGCCGGTGGGCGACGGGCTCGCGCTGACGAACCTCACCTGGGGGACGCTGAGCGAGGACGTCGACCTTCCGGACCCGTGGACCGCGACGATCGCCGCCGAGCTCGAGGCGACCGCGGCTGCGGGCATCCTCGTGCGGCCGTCGGGCGCGACGGCGCTGAGCGGCGACGGCGCCGGCGAGCTGGCGGTCACGCTGGCCGGCGAGCCGGGCGAGCCGTGGCGGCTGTTCGGCACGCCGACGTCGTCGCGGCTGGAGCTCGCGCGGCTCGAGACCGGCGTCACGCTGACCTTCGACGGCGACGCCGAGGCGGCGCTGCACGTCGCGCTGACGGGCGGCGAGCTCGTCGTCGTCGCCGGCGACCCGTTCACGCGCCTGATCCTGGGCGCCGAGCAGGTCGACGTGCCGTTCGAGCTCGAGGCGCGCTGGTCGTCGGCGACCGGCTTCACGATCGCAGGGGCGGTCGGCCTCGTGTTCCTGATCCCGGTCGAGCGCACGCTCGGCTTCGTGACGCTGCACGCGATCGAGCTGTCGATCGGGGTCGCCGGCCAGGGCAGCCTCGCGCTCGGCGCGGGCCTCAACCTGTCGGGCGAGCTCGGCCCATTCGGCCTGAGCGCGGAGGGGCTGGGCCTCGAGCTCGCGCTCGTCGACGCGCCGGACGGAGACGGCACGATCGGCCCGTACGACGCATCGGTCGCGTTCCTGCCGCCGTCGCGGCTCGGGCTGTCGCTCGAGGGCGAGGTCTGCAGCGGCGGCGGCGTGATCGACCTCGACCCGGCGATCGGCCGCTACAGCGGCGCGGTCAGCCTGGACTTCCTGGCGATCGGGATCGACGCGATCGGGGTCGTCGACACGCGGCTGCCCGGCGACGAGGACGGCTGGGCGCTGTTCGCGAGCTTGTCGGCCCGCTTCCCCGGCCTGCCGCTCGGCTTCGGCTTCACGCTGCTCGGGCTCGGCGGCATCCTCGCCGTCAACCGCGCGATCGACGGCGAGGCGCTCGCCGCCGGCCTGCGCGAGGGTGCGGTCGACGCGCTGCTGTTCCCCGACGACCCGGTCCGCGACTGCGACCTGATCCTCGCGTCGATCGACGAGTACTTCCCGCTCGCGGACGGCAACACGGTGATCGGCCCGGTCGCGCAGATCGGCTGGGGCTCGCCGACGCTGATCACCGCCGAGCTGGGGATCGTGCTGTCGCTGCCGCAGGGCCTGGTGGTCATCCTCGGCTCGCTCGAGGCGCTGCTCCCGCACCCGGACGCGCCGGTGCTCGAGCTCCGGATGGACTCGCTCGGCGTGATCGACGTGCCGGGCGGGACCGTCCTGGTCACCGCCTCGCTGTATGACTCGCGGCTGCTCGGCGTGATCGAGCTGAGCGGCGACATGGCGCTCTACGCGAGCGTCATCACCGACCCGTTCTTCCTGCTCTCGATCGGCGGCTTCCATCCCGGCTACGACCCGCCCTCGATCGTCCCCGCCGCGGTCGAGGACCTACGCGAGCTGCGCGCCGAGATCGACCTCGGCTCGGCGGTCAACGCGACGCTGACCGCCTACTTCGCGGTCACCTCGAACAGCGTGCAGTTCGGCGGCGGCTTCGACATCACCGCGAGCGTCGAGTTCCTGCTCGTCGAGTACACGGCCTCCGGCTGGTTCGACTTCGACGTGCTGTTCGAGTTCGACCCGTTCCGGATCGTCGCCGACGTCGCCGCCGGCTGTGCGGTGAGCGCCGGCCGCAGGGAGCTGTTCGGGATCGACCTCGAGGTGCACGTCGAGGGTCCCGACCCGTGGTTCGCGAGCTGCCACGCGCGCTTCAAGTTCTTCCTCGTCAACGTCAAGTTCGACTTCACGGTCGGCGGCCGCGCGCTGCCCGACCCGCCGGACTCGATCGACCTGCTCGACCTGGTCGGCGACGCGCTCGAGCTGCCGGCCGCGTGGTCGGTCGAGACGCCGGCCGGGATCGTCGCCGGGCTGGTGCTGCGCGACGACCAGGCGACGTCGATCCTGCGGCCGGACTCGCGGGTGGTCGTGCTCCAGACCGTCGCGCCGCTCGACCGCGAGCTCGACTGGTTCGGCAACAGTACGCCGGTCCAGAGCCGGATCACGATCGCCGACTCGGGGATGATCGACGCCGGCGGCGCCGCGGTGACCGGCGTGGATTCGAGCGTCGAGCAGGACTGGTTCGCGCCCAGCCAGTTCAGCGAGATGCGCGACGAGCAGAAGGTGTCGGCGCCCAACTACGAGCGCATGGACGCCGGCGTCTCGTTCGGCGCCGAGGGCGTCGTGCTGCCCACCGGCGAGCGCGACCAGGTGCTCGCGCCCGAGGGCCACGAGACGGAGCTGTGGGAGCCGGCGACGGGCGGGCTGGTCGCCTACGGGCTGACGAAGATCGCGATCGACGACGTGCACGCGACGATCGCCGGCACCGCCGCCGGCGCGACCGTGGCCAGGCTGGGCGGCGTGTCCGTCACCGCCGAGCAGGTGACGCTCGCGACCACGCGGTACGTCGTCGCGGACGACGTCGACGGGACCGTGGTCGTCGCGGACGCGGGCGGCTACCTCGAGGCGGTGGCGGCCGCCGGCGACGGCGGGCGCGCCGTTGCCTCGCACGCGGTGGTGGCGGCATGACCGCGCCGCTCTTCCTCCCCTGGCTGCGGCGCGGGATCGGCCGTGCGATCGGCACGCGCGACCCGCTCACCGGCCCGCTCGAGCTGCGGCCGGCGCTCACCGCGTTCGTCACCGTGGAGGACGACGCCGGCGGCGAGGTCACCGCGCAGAGCCCGCTGTCGCTGCTCGGCCCCGGCGACGTCACCCGCCTCGCGGCGGGCCAGGTCGTCCGCTGCGAGCCGACGCCCGGCAGCTCCGACTGTGAGCCCAATTACCTGCCGTACGTAGAGCTGGCGGTGCCCGAGCTGCCATGGCTGCTCACCCCCGCGACCGCCACGCCCGCGAACGCGCTGCGGCCGTGGCTGGTGCTGATCTGCGTCCAGGAGGGCCGCGACGGCATCGAGCTCAGCCACCCGACGACCGCGTCGTGCCCGGTGCTGACGATCGACGCCGCGCTGATCGCCGAGGAGCTGCCGCCGCTCGACGACTCCTACGCCTGGGTGCACGTCTCCTCCGCCGTCCCCGCCGGCCGGGTGGCCGCCGAGGTCGAGGCCGGCTCGGGCGCGGTGGTGGCCCGCCTCGTGTGCCCGCGGCGCCTGCAGCCGGGACGCCGCTACCGCGCCGCGCTCGTGCCGGCGTTCGCGATCGGGGCCGACGCCGCGCTCGGGCGGCCGCTCGACGCTCACACGGACGCCCGCCCCGCTTGGGAGGACGGACGGACCGAGCCGCTCGAGCTGCCGCTCTACCACACGTGGACGTTCTCGACGAGCCCGGAGGCGGGCGACTTCGAGGCTCTCTGCCGGCGGCTGGAGCCCGACAGCGAGGGCGGGCGGATCGGCTACCACGCCGCGGTCGTGGTGCCGGGTGACCTGCTCGAGCCGTTCAAGGGCCGCGGCGGCCTCGGGTTCGAGGTCGAGGGCGCGCTCGTCGACCCCGACTCTGCTTCGGCGGGACTCGGCACCGACGCCGCGGCCTGGTTCCAGGGCGAGCTGACGAAGGCGCTGAACGAGTCGGCCGGCCGCCCCGCCGCGACCACCGGCGGCGCCGACGGCTACGTCCCGGAGCGCGACGACCCGCTGGTCGGACCGCCGCTGTATGGCTGCTGGGCGTCGCGCAGGTTCGAGGTCCCGGCCCGCAGCGGCTGGCAGCGGACGGTCAACCTGAGCCCGGCCCCGCGCGCCGCCGCCGGGCTCGGCGCCGAGACCGTGCGCGCGTCGCAGGCCGAGCTGCTGGCGGCGGCGTGGGACCAGGTCGGCCAGCTGCGGGAGGTCAACACGGTGCTCAACCGCGGCCGGCTGGCCGCAGAGCTGGCGCGCAGCCAGCTCCGCCGGCTCGGCTCGCTCGAGGACGCGGCGCTGCTCGCGGTGACGTCGCGCGCGCACGCGTTCCTGCCGGCGAGCCACGCGACCGCCGCGCGCGCGGCCACCGCCCCGCCCGTGCCGCCCGGGCCCGCGCCCGTCCCGCCCGGGCCCGCGCCCGTCCCGCCCGGGCCCGCGCCCGTCCCGCCCGCGCCGCCCGCCCGCGTGAGGACCGTCGCCCGCGCGCTCGCCGGCTCGGCCGTCGTCCCCACCGGCCTGATGGCGCCCGCGTACCTACGGGCCACGCGCCCGTCCGGCACCGTCGCGCGCTTCAGCGCGGCCGCCGCGACGCCGCTGGCCACCCGTGTCGCGCAGGCGTTCGTCGAGGCGTCGGCGCCGGCCGGCGAGCGGCCGGACGAGCTCGAGCGCTGCGCGGAGTTCGGCCGCGACTTCGTGCCCGCCGGCGCGCACACGTTCGAGCTCGCGCCGCTCGCGCGCCGCGCCCGCGTCGCCGCCCGCGTGGTCACCACGAGCGACGACGACGTACGCGACCTCGCGGGTGCGGTGCGGGCGTACGACCCGCTCGACTCGGTCCGGGCCGGGCTGCTGGAGCGCATCGGCGGGCTCGCGCTCGGCCCCGGCCTGCCGACCCGCGTCGTGGTCGGCCCCGAGTTCCCCGATCCGCTGTTCGGGAGGTTGCTCGCGCTCGGTGCCGAGCTGGCCGTGCCGGGGATCGGCGACTTCGGCAACAACCGCGTGCGGCTGCTGGCGGTCAACGAGGAGTTCGTGGCCGCGTTCCTGGTCGGCGCCAACCACGAGTGGGCGCGCGAGGCGCTGTGGGCGGAGTTCCCCGCGTCGCTCGGCGCCACCGCCTTCGCCTCGTTCTGGGACAGCCTCACCCCGGTGCGCGACATCACGCCCGACATCCACGACTGGCCGCGCGGCTCCGCGCTCGAGGACCACGTCGGCGAGGAGGGCACCTCGACCGTCGTGCTCGTGCGCGGCGACGTCGTCCGCCGCTACCCGTCGGTCGCGTTCTCGCTGCTCAGCCCGCTCGACGGCGAGCCGCCCGTGCTCGAGGACGGCTCGATCGTCCCCGAGCACGTCACCCCGCCGTCGTTCCGCACCCAGCTCGACGAGACGACCGTGGTCGTCGGCTTCGGGGTCGATCCAGAGCAGGTGCTCGATGAGGGCTGGTACGTCTGCCTCGAGGAGCCGTTCACCGAGCCGCGGGTCGGCCTCGACGAGCCGGACGCCGAGGCGCCCGTGTACGGGCGCCCGCCGGCCGCGACGTGGGAGGACCTGACCTGGTCGCACGTCGCGAAGGGGCCGGTGAAGTACGCCGCGATGACCCACATCGACGTCGGCGCGGCGACGTGGCTCGACGGGATCGAGCGGGACGACCTCACGTGGGGCCGCAACAGCGCCCACATGGCCGGCATCACGTTCCAGCGGCCGTTCCGGTTCGTGATCGCCGCCGGCGACCTGATCGGAGGCGTGTGACCGTCTTCGACGAGCTCGACGAGGCGCTGCCGCTGGTCCTGCTGCCGGTGCGGCTGGTCACGCGCTTCCACCGGCCGCGCGGGCCCGGCACGGCGGCCACGCACCTGCACGTCCGCATCCACCCCGACGTGATCCACGCCGACGGCCACGACCCGGCGCTGACCGGGCACGAGCTCGTAGTCGGCCTGGGGTTCTGGGATCGCATGCGGGCGGCGGGCGACGACGAGGCGGCGGTCGCCGACGCCCGCAGCTGGCTCGCCGCGCAGGTCGATCCGTACCGGGCGCTGTGGGTGGCCGCGCAGACCGAGTCGAAGCCGGCCGTCGAGCCGCGCGAGCTCCCGCGGCCGACGCTCGCCCGCCTGCTGCCGCAGCAGTGGCTGGCGGTCGGTTACGTCAACAACGAGGAGGCCGGCCGCTGGTGGAGCGCGCCGGTGACCGCCGACCTGCCGATGGCGCCCAACCTGGCGGCGCTCGAGCCGGGCGACGGCGTGCGAGCCCTGCTCTCGCGCCAGGGTCTGGACTGGATGACCGACTTCGGCGCCGCGCTCGAGGTCGGGATGGGAATCCGCATCCCGCTGACCGCCGAGATGCGCAGGAACGGGTTCAGCGAGCTGATCGTGGTCGGCGCCGCCGACCGCGACGGCGACGCCGACCGCCTGGCCGACCTGCTGGGCGCCCACCGCTACACGCGCGGACTCGACCTCGTGCCACAGGGGTCGCCGACCAACAACACCGACGCCGCGGCCTCGGCCGTCTCGGTGGACGCGCCCGACCTCGCACCGCTGTTCGACTCCGAGCTCGACTTCACGCCACCCAAAGAGCGGCCCTCGCTGGCCGTGCCGGGCACGCTCTACCGCACCCGCGCCGCCGGCGCGGCCTCGATCGCGCTCGGGCTGCAGGAGGCGAACGCGCTCGACCGCGCGACCAACGCCGGCCTTGCCGAGACCGAGCGCGCGCACGCGGCGAACCAGGCGCTGTGGCCCGCGACGATGGTCTACACGCTCGACAGTCCGCTCGCCTTCGAGGGCCGCTCCGTCATCCGCGGCGAGGACCTGCGGTGGCTGCGCGACTGGTTCTGCGACTACGTGCGCGCCGGCGCGCTGCTCCCGGTCCTGCGGCTCGGCGAGCAGCCGTACGGGCTGCTGCCGGTCACCGGGATGCCGTTCGGCGCCGGATGGTGGCAGCCCGCAACGCCCCGCGAGTGGGTCGAGAAGACGGTCGCCGACTTCTTCGACACATGGATGGGATCGCTCGCGGACGCCCCGTCGCTGTCGCCGGTAGCGGGCGCGACGGCGCCGTCCGGCGAGGCGGGCGAGGAGGCGGTGACGGTCGCGTCGGTGCTCGGCGCGATGCCGCACCCGGGCCGGCTGCGCCTGCGCGCGGCGCCCGACCGGTACGAGGAGATCGCCGACGAGTGGGCGACCAAGCTGAGCGAATTCGCGGCCTCGCTCGAGACGGTGCCCGAGCCGCACGACGCGATCGTCAAGGACAAGTTCGCGGAGCACGAGGACACGCTGTGGGGTGGTGCCGGCCCCGGAGGCGCCGGCGTCGGCGCCCAGGTCACCGCGCTCGGCTTCCTGCGGGCCGACTACGAGAACTACTCGCACGCCTGGCAGGGATCGGACGCCACGAACCCCTATCTGGCGCTGATCGCGGACATCGACGAGGTGCTGCTGCCACTGGTCGAGGCCCACGACGACCGCGCGAAGCTGCGGCACATGGTCTCCGGCTTCCCGACGATCGCGCCGCTGGCCAACTTCGAGGACCCGCGCCTGTGGTACGTGCTCTACGACGACCCGGGCGACGAGCAGGCGCCGACGCTCGTGATCGTCGACCGCAACCGCGCCCGGCTGGCCGCCGAGCTCGAGACGCTCGCCGCGGACGCGCTCGTCACCGGCCCGCGTCCCGTCCGGCGGCAGGTCCCGATCCCGCTGCTCCGGCGGCTGATCGAGCGCTCGATCGTCGTCACGCACGACGACTACCGCCCGACCCTGAGCGCCGCGATCGCGCGCCTGGCGCGTGTCGCCGACACGGACGAGACCGGCGACCCGGTGGGCGAGCTCGAGCGCCTGACGCGCGAGACGCTCGGCCTGCTCACGCACCGGCTCGACGCGTGGCACGCCAGCCTGGCCGCCGAACGGCTGGCGCAGAAGCGCGCGAAGACGCCCGCCGGCGTTCAGGTCGGCGCCTACGGCTGGGTCGTCAACCTCGCGCCCGACGAGGGCGGCTCCGATTCCCAGGGCTTCATCCACGCGCCGTCGCTCGCCCACGCCGCCACCGCGGCCGTCCTGCGCAGCGCGTGGAGCGCGTTCTCGACCGACGCGAGCGCCGCAGCGTTCGCGGTCGACCTGTCGTCCGAGCGCGTGCGCCGCGCCGAGTGGATCCTCGAGGGCGTCCGCAACGGCCAGGAGCTGGGCGCGCTGCTCGGCGCCCGCTTCGAGCGGCGGCTGCACGACGCGCTGCTCGACCGCTACATCGAGGACGTGCGCAGCGCGGTACTGACCGGCCAGGACAGCGACGACCCGGCGACCGCGATCGTCGACGGGCTCGCGCTGGCCGTCGCGTACGCCGACAACGGCGCGCCGGCGACGGAAGACCCGGTGCGGACCGCGGTCGACGCCGTGCTGAGCGCCGCGGGCGCCGACAAGGGCGGCCTGCGCGACGCGCTGACCGAGACCGCGGTCGACCTCGACGCGGTCTCTGACGCGCTGATCGCCCAGACCGTCCACTCCGTGCTGGCCGGCGACCTCTCCGAGGCCGCCGCGGCCGCGTCGGCGATGGGCAGCGGCGACAGCGGCGTGCCCGAGCTGCGCTACCCGCACGTGCACCGCGAGAGCGACCTCGTCACGCACCGCGTGGCGGCGCTGTTCGGCGCCGAGCAGCCGGAGACGGCATCGCTGCCGGGCGCGATCGAGCCGGCGCTCAGCGCCTGGGCCGAGCGGCTGCTGGCCGGCCTGACCGGCGCCCGCTGCCGCGCGACGTTCCTGGACGCCGGCGGCCAGGTGCTCGGGACCGCCGACTTCGAGCTCGCCGAGCCCGGCCTCACCGAGCTCGAGCTGATCGCGCTGGCCCCGCTCGGCGACCCGGCCGAGGGCGGCCGGCTCGGACGTGCGGTCGGGGCGTGGGCGCGGCGGTTCCGGGCCGGCACGGTCGACCCGGCCGCCGTCGCGCGCGTGGAGGTCGCGCTGCCCGACGTGATGACCGCGCTCGGGCCGCTGCGGCAGGCGATCGGCCGCGCCCGGCCGCTCGGCCGCCAGGACCTCGCGACGACCGAGACCGACCCGGCGCCCGACATCGCCGAGCTCGAGGGCAGGCTGGAGCCCGTCGCCGTCCGGCTGGGCGAGATCGGCGCCGATCAGGGGGCTCCCGACACCGTCCTGAAGGCACGGTTCGCCGACCTCGTGGCGCTCGACCCCGCGGCGACGATCGCCGCGCTCGAGGCCGACGACCCGGGCGCCCGCAAGCTGGCCGTCCGCCGCCTGACCGAGCGCGCGCTGGCGGCGGCCGACGCGCTCGGCGCCCGCCTGCCGCAGGACTGGGACACGCGCGGGCCGGCCGCCCAGGCCGACCACTTCGCCAGGCGGCTCACCGCCGTCACCGGCCTGTCGATCCCGGTCCTGGCGCGGTTCACCGCCGCCGACCCGGCCGGGCTGGACGCCGCGTTCGACGCCGGCCCGGCGCGCGCGGGCGACCCCGTCGCGATCCCCGCGTGGCTGCTGCAGGTCGGCCGCGTGCACGCCGCCGCAGGCCTGCTGCACGAGGGCCTGGGCCTGCTCGAGCTCGTGGCCGGCGGCGTGCGCACCGCGCACGGACTGGCCCAGCTCCCGAGCGTGCCGGGCGAGCCGTGGGCGGCCGTCGCGAAGCCGCAGGGCGGTCGCACGTGCATCGTCAGCGTCACGGACTGGCGCGGGCCGCTGGCCGCAGCGACCATGAGCGGCCTGCTGTTCGACGGCTGGGTCGAGCCGGTCCCGCGGCGTGACGTGATGACCGGGGTCGCCGTGCACTTCGACAGCCCGAGCGCGCGGCCGCCGCAGGCGATCTTGCTGATGACCGTGCCGCCCAAGCCCGGCTTCAGCGAGCACGAGGTGGTCAGGATCCTCCACCAGACGCTGTCGATGGCCAGGGCGCGGGCGATCGGGACCGAGACGCTCGAGGCACTCGGCCAGTACCTGCCGGGCGTGTTCCTGCCCGAGGACTCGCGCGTGAGCGAGGAGGCAGCCCGGTGACGTGGCTGCGGCTGGAGGCGAGCACCGTCGATCCCGACCTGGTCGAGGGCCTGCAGGCGCGCGTCGCCGACGCGTACTGGCTGCTCGCTCGCCAGTGGCAGAACGGCGAGTTCGGCGGCGAGGACGCCGCCAACCCGCTGTTCATGTCGATCGAGGGCCGCTACGTGCCGCTCACCAGCGTGCGCATCGGCGACGGCCCGCCGGTCGCGGTCGACGCCCCGCTCGAGCCCCTGGTCGAGCGCGAGCCGGTGCGCGCGGGGCCGGCCGGCGCGCGCGTGGCCGCCGAGCTGGGCCAGCTGCTGCTGCGCGCGCTCGCCGGCGTCGCTGTCCCGGCGACGATGCTCACGAAGCTGCGGACCGCGTTCCCGGTCGCTCTGCCCGCAGACGACGGCCTCGACCCTGCCGGCCGTCGCCGGCTCGAGCTGCTGGCGCGCGCGAGCCTCGACGGCACCGGCGTCGCGCGCACCCTCGGACCGGCCGGGCTCCTCTCCACGCTGCCCGCCTTCGCCGCCGCGCAGCCCGCGATGAAGCGACGGATCGACGCGGCCGGCCGCGCCTGGCTGGCACGGGCCGGCGCCGCCTTCAGCGAGCCCGCCGGCGCCGGCGCGTGGGTGCCGAGCCGCATGGAGTACGAGTTCCGGGTCGGCGCGACGACCGGCTCGGGCGAGATCGAGCTGAGCGCCGACGGCTACCCCGGCGGCCGGCTCGAGTGGTACCACTTCGACTGGGCGGACGGCCCGCCGCTCGCCACCGACCACGCCACCGCCGGGACGCACGACGCCGAGCTGCTGCCCTCGCCGCTGCGGTTCCGCGGCATGCCCGCCTCGCGCTTCTGGGAGTTCGAGGACGGCGCCGTCTACTACGGCGGGATCGACGCCGCCCCGGAGGACCTGGGCCGGATCGCCGTGGCCGGCTACGCGACCCTGTACGGCGACGACTGGTACGTGATCCCGATCCGGCTCCCGGGCGGGACGCTCGCGCAGGTGCTCGAGCTCACTGTGGTCGACGACTTCGGGCGCAGGACGCCGATCCCCGCCGCCGCGGTCGCCGACGGGTCCGAGCGCGCGTTCCGCTTCTTCGAGATCACCGGCGACCCCGGTCCTGGAGCGGTGGCGCCGGTCGCCCCGCTGCTGCTGATCCCGCCGACGGTCGAGACCACGGACGCCGCTCGTCCGCTCGAGGACGTCGGCTTCCTGCGCGACGAGGCCGCGAACCTCGCGTGGGCCGTCGAGCACCGGGTCGAGAGCTCCACCGGCCGGCCCGTCGACCTCGCGGCGCGCCGGCCGCCGCCCGCCGCTTCCGCCGCCGGTGACCGCTGGCGGTTCGTGCTCTCCACCGGCGCGCCGGACAACTGGGTGCCGCTGGTGCCGGTCCGCATCGGCGACGACGGCGCGATCGCCTTCCAGCGCGGGCGCGTGGCGAGCGCCGCCGGGTCGCGCGGCGCGCTCGGGCGCGTGCTCGAGCCGCAGCGGCGGCTGATCCTCCACGAGGAGGAGGTGCCGTACGAGGGCGCTCGGGTGGTGCGCCGGTTCCAGTCAACGCGCGGGCCGGACGGGCGGCTGCACGTCTGGGTCGGCCGCCGCAAGGGCGCGGGCCGCGGCCCGGGCACGAGCACGCTCGCGTTCGACACCATCGACCGGGGCGTATAGTCGGGCGCTCGCGCCACTCAGGGGAGGGTTTCGATGCCAGGTCCGCGCGCCGTCGGTCTTCTGCTCGTCGTCCTGTTCGCGGCTGCGGCCGCCCCGGCCTGGGCCGGCGGCGCCGACGCCCGCCACAGCCTGCGGGAGCCGGTCACCGGCGAGAGCTTCTACTTCGTCATGGCCGACCGGTTCGAGAACGGATCGACGGCCAACGACCGCGGCGGGCTCGGCGACGATCCGCTCGTCTCCGGCTTCGACCCGACGGCGCGCGGCTTCTACCACGGCGGCGACCTGAAGGGCCTGCTCGACCGCATCGACTACATCCAGGGCCTCGGCACGACCGCGATCTGGCTCACTCCGAGCTTCAAGAACAAGGCCGTCCAGCTCCAGGACGGCCCGTCGGCCGGCTATCACGGCTACTGGATCACCGACTTCACGCAGATCGACCCGCACCTGGGCACCAACGAGGAGCTGCGCGCCCTCGTCGATGCCGCCCACGCGCGCGGGATGAAGGTGTTCTTCGACATCATCACCAACCACACGGCGGACGTGATCGGCTACGAGGAGGGCCGGAGGATGCCGTACGTCTCGAAGGACGCCGTGCCCTACCGGACCGCCTTCGGCCGCCCGTTCGACGACCGCGACTACGCGGGCACCGGCGTCTTCCCGCCGCTCGACCCCGAGGTCAGCTTCCCGTACACGCCCACCGTCGGCGCGGACGAGCCCAGGAAGGTCCCGAAGTGGCTCAACAACGTCCGCTACTACCACAACCGCGGCGACACGACGTTCGTCGGCGAGAACTCGTACTACGGCGACTTCTTCGGCCTCGACGACCTCTTCACCGAGCACCCGCGCGTGGTCCGGGGCATGATCGACATCTACGAGTCCTGGATCCGGGACATGGGCATCGACGGCTTCCGGATCGACACCATGAAGCACGTCGACGACGAGTTCTGGAAGGCCTTCGCGCCCGAGGTGCTCGACTTCGCCCGCCGCCAGGGCAAGCGCGAGTTCTTCATGTTCGGCGAGGTGTTCGACACCACCAAGCAGTTCACGTCGCACTTCACGACGCACGACAAGGTGCAGGCCGTGATCGACTTCCCGTTCCAGGCCGCCGCCCAGGGCTTCGCGGCCGGCTCGCAGCCGACGCAGAACCTGCGCGACTTCTTCGCGGGCGACGACTGGTACACGGACGCCGACTCGAACGTCTACCAGCTCCCGACGTTCCTCGGGAACCACGACATGGGCCGGATCGGCAAGTTCATCCGCGACGCCAACCAGGGCGCGACCGACGCCGAGGTGCTCGCGCGCGACCAGCTCGCGCACGAGCTGATGTACCTGTCGCGCGGCAACCCCGTCGTCTACTACGGCGACGAGCAGGGGTTCGTGGGGACGGGCGGCGACCAGGGCGCCCGCCAGGACATGTTCCCGAGCCTCACGCTCGAGTACCAGCAGGACGACCTGATCGGCACCGATGCGACGCCCGCGCAGTCCAACTTCGACACCACTCACCCGCTCTACCGGGCGATCGGCGAGCTCGCGCGCCTGACGCGCGAGCACGACGCGCTGCGCGACGGCGCGCAGACCCACCGGCTGTCCGCGCCGACCTCGGGCGTCTACGCGTTCTCACGGCTCGATCGCAGGCACCCGCACGAGTACGTGGTGGCGCTCAACAACTCCGAGACCGCGCAGACCGCGACGGTCCCGACCTATGACGACCGCGCCTGGCTGCACCGCGTCTACGGCTCCGGCCCCGACCGGCTCAAGACCGACGGCGCCGGGCGCCTGCACGTGACCGTTCCGGCGCTGTCGGCGGTCGTCTACCGGGCCGAGGACCACGTGCCGCGCAGCCGCAAGGCGCCGAATGTCTCGCTGCGGCTGCCGGGACCCTACCGCGACCGGCTCGAGGTCGCGGCCGAGGTCGGCGGCGACTCGTTCTACGAGGTCACGTTCCTGGCCAAGGAGCGCCACCGGGGCTGGAAGGCGATCGGCACCGACGACAACGCGCCGTACCGCGTCTTCCACGACGTGGCCGACGAGCGGCCCGGCGAGCGGATCGAGTACAAGGCCGTCGTGCTCGACAACGCCGGCCACCGGCGCACGAGCAAGCGGCGGTCGGCCACGATCGCCCCGCCGTCGATCACGATCAGCACGCCGGCCGAGGGCGGCAACGTCCGCGGCAGCGTGCTGGTGACGGCCGACGTGGTGCCCGAGCACGCAGACGACGTCGTGACCTTCGAGCGGCGCGTCGCCGACGGCGCCTGGACCCCGATCGGCACCGACAGCTCGTCGCCGGTCTACACGGTGGTCGACGACCTCTCCTTCATCGAGGACGACACGACGGTCTCGTACCGGGCGACGCTCAACGGGCGCGTGCAGAGCGCCGTGCGGACCGCGAACGTCGTCGCCGAGCAGATCACGACCGCCGTCGTGCACTACACCCGGCCGGCCGGCGACTACGCCGACTGGGGCCTGCACCTGTGGGGCGACGCGATCGCCGACGGCGTGGCGACCGCCTGGGAGGCGCCGCGGCCGCCCACGCGGATCGAGGACGGCGTGGCGGTGTTCGAGATCCCGCTCAAGGACGACACGGAGCCGGTCAACTTCATCGTGCACACACCCGGCGGCGACTCGGTTCCCGACACCCGCGAGCCGGGCGGCGACCGCTCGTTCGTCCCGCTCGACCACCCGCAGATCTGGCTCCGGCAGGGCGACGCCGCCATCTACTTCGCTCCGCCGGAGTAACAGGCTACGCGCTCGCGCAGGGCGTGCTAGGCGGGCGCTTCACATGGCTCGAGGAGGGCGTCGTCGATCCGGCGTCCCAGGCTACGCGCGCGTGAGCATCGGCCCGTGGTCGGCGTCCTACCGCGCTCGCGGCTTCTCCGTGCGTTCAGGCGACAGCGTCGGCCGGTGCCGCCGGAACGGCAGGTCGAGCAGGGTGAAGAGCGCGAGGGCGAGCACGGCGGCGCTGAGGATGTACCACGGCCACGGGCCCATGACATCGAGCAGCGACCCGGCCTCGGGCTTCTCGCGCAGCCACATGTAGTTGCCGCCCGCGAGCAGATTCGCCGTCGCGGCCGCCGCGGCCACCGCGAGCGTGGCCGCGAACGCCCGGCGGACGGCGCCCGGCCGGGGTTCGATCCGGCGGCCTACCACCAGCAGCAGCGCGGCGACGACCGCGCCGGAGTGGGTGATGAAGAACGTCCAGTACAGGAGCTCGGGGAAGTCGGTACCGCCGAGGTCGGGCGTGAGCACGGCCTGCAGCGACGCCGTCAGCGCCCAGAACCAGGTCAGCTCGACGAGCAGCGGTCGCGCCGTCCACAGCGCCAGCACCGACACGATCGTCACGACGTCGGTCAGGTGCAGCGGCAGGTTGAAGTCGAGCGACCAGGTTCCGCGCACGACGAACGACGCGTGCTCGACCGCGTACGTGGCGCCGATGAGCAGCGCGAGTCCGCGGGAGGCGCCGACGGGCCAGCGCCTCGCCGCCGGGACCGCCGCCGCGGCGGCGGCGGTCACGCCGACGGCGGCGACGTGCTCGGCCGAGAGGAGCTCCACCCCCCGCTCAGGCTACGGCGAACGAGCGGGGGTGTGTACGCCGCCGGCCCGGCAGCGCTGGTGGCCCACTAGATGCCGACCTCGTCGAGCAGAGCCTCGGACAGCAGCGTCCGCGGGCGCTCGCGCGGCACGCCGTCGAGCACGACGTCGACGCGCTCGTCCCAGAACGCGACGCGGCCCGCGATCGCGCCGACGCTCGGCAGCGGGTCCTCGTAGCTCCAGCCCAGGTCCTCGACGCGCTCGCCGGCGACGTCGACCGACCAGTACGACGCCTGGCCCTTGTAGGGGCAGGCGGTGCGCCGCTCGCTCGGATGCAGCTCGAGCCGCATGTCCGCACGCGGGAGGTAGATGCGCAGCGGCAGGCTGGTCTCGAACAGCAGCGTCGGCCGGGTGGACTCGGCGACGACGACGCCGTCGAGCTCGATCCGGACGTGGCGCGTGCTGCGGCGGACGTCGACCCGGTGGTAGGGGTCGTACGGGTGCGAGACGATCGGCTCGTCCTCCTCGAGCCAACCGTCGAAGGCGCCGAAGTCGAGGACGACGTGGCCGCCCAGGCGCTCGTCGTCGAACAGGAACCCGGCGCCGTCGCGACCGCCGATGGCGACCGGCTCGCCGGCGGCGGTATGGGCGGCGAACGGGATGCCGGGATGCAGGATCCCGTCAGGCGGGTCGACGCGCTCGCCGGCGGTCGGCTCCCAGGCCGCCCGGATGTCGTCCACCGGGACGGCGTACGAGGGAACGACCCGGCGCGGCTCCCACACGAGGGCCGCGCGCGTGCTGTCGACGGCGACCTCGTCGCCGATCAGCGCCCGCACCCGCTTCTCGGTCGGCTCGTAGCGCAGCTCGCGCCGCAGCCGGATCATGGCATCTCTCATTCGCGTGCTCATGGGAAGGCCAGACGGCCCGGGCGCGCGCGCTATTCCCGGAGGTCGAGGGTGCTCAGCACCGCCGCCTCGATCCGCTGCTCGCCCGGCAGGGCCGCCAGCTCCAGGTTCTTGGCGTACGGCAGCGGCACCTCGGCCATCCCAACCCGCTCGACCGGGGCGTCGAGGTCGTCGAAGCACGCCTTCTGGATTCGCGCCGCGAGCTCGGCGGTGACGCCGTAGGACGGCCAGCCCTCCTCGACGCAGACCACTCGGTTGGTCTTGGCCACCGACGCGGCGACGGTCTCGACGTCGAGCGGCCGCAGCGACCGCAGATCGACGACCTCGGCGTCCACGTCGTGCTCGGACGCGAGCCGCTCGGCGACGTGCAGCGCTCGCACGGTCGCGAACGAGTGCGCGACGATCGTGATGTCCGAGCCGGTGCGCGGGACGTCCGCCCGGCCGATCGGCGTGACGAAGTCGGGGTCGAGCGGGACCTCGCCCTTCTCCTTGTAGATCGGGAGGTTCTCGACCACGAGCACCGGGTCGTCGTCGCGGATCGCGGCCTTCAGCAGGCCCTTGGCGTCGGCCGGCGTGGCCGGCGCGACGACCTTCATCCCGGGCGTGTGCGCGAACCACGCCTCGAGCGACTGCGAGTGCTGCGCCGTCAGCTGGTTGCCGGCGCCGTTCGGCGTGCGGATCACCATCGGGCAGCCGACCTCGCCGCCGAACATCGTGCGCACCTTGGCGGCGTGGTTGACGACCTGGTCGATCGCGACGAGCAGGAAGTTGATCGTCATTATCTCGACGATCGGGCGCTCGCCGCCCATGGCGGCGCCGACCGCGGCGCCGACGAAGCCCTCCTCGGAGATCGGCGTGTCGCGAACCCGCTCGGGCCCGAACTCGCCCATCAGGCCGGCCGTGACCTTGTAGGAGCCCTCGAAGACGCCGACCTCCTCGCCCATGATGAAGACGCGCTCGTCGCGCGCCAGCTCCTCGCGCATGGCGAGGCGCAGCGCCTCGCGGTACGTCATCCGCTCGGTGCCGGTCGTGCTCTGCTGCTCGGCCAGCGCGCTCATGACCCCAGCCCCCCGTTGAAGACGAGCTCCTCCTCGCCGAACGGGCTGCCGGGCTTCATGCGCGCGAACTGGCCGCCGCTGCCCGGCGCGTAGACGCTGCGCGCCAGCTCGCTCACCTCTGGCTCGGGGCTGGCGTCGGCGAACGCGACGGCCGCGGCGACCTGCTCGTCGACATCGCGGTCGACCGCCTCGAGCTCCTCGTCGGACGTCCCGTGCTCGCGCAGGGTGGTCCGCAGGCGCGCGATCGGGTCGCTCGCCTGCTTGGCGGCGATCTCGTCCTTGGTGCGGTAGGCGAGCCCGGCGTCGGCCACCGAGTGGCCGCGGTAGCGGTACGTGACGGCCTCCAGCACGGACGGCTCGCGCTCCTCGCGGGCGCGCCGCAGCAAGCGGTCGGACGCCTCGACGACCGCCTCGACGTCGTCGCCGTCCACGCGCTCGCCGTGCATGCGGAAGGCCGACGCGCGGCGGTAGATCTCCGGCTCGGCGGAGGCGCGGGCGACGCTCGTGCCCATGCCGTAGCCGTTGTTGACGACGAGGAAGACGATCGGCAGGTTCCACAGCGCCGCGAGGTTGAGCGACTCGTGCCAGGCGCCCATGTTGACCGCGCCGTCCCCGAGCTCGCACACGACGGCCTGCTCCTTGCCGCGCCGTACGAGCGCGAGCGCGAGGCCGGTGGCGACCGGGAGCTGGCCGGCCACGATCCCCCAGCCGCCGTAGAAGCCGCGCTCGACGTCGAGCAGGTGCATCGAGCCGCCGCGGCCGTGGGCGCAGCCGTCGGCGCGGCCGAACAGCTCCGCCATGACGGCGTTCGGGGATACACCGCGTGCGAGCGCGAAGCCGTGGCATCGATAACCGGTGACGAGCACGTCGTCGGGCTGCATCGTGTGGACGACGCCGACGGTGGCCGCCTCCTGCCCGGACGACAGGTGGCAGTAGCCGCCGATCTTGGCCGCCTTGTACTGGCGCTCCGACTCGGTCTCGAACACGCGGATCAGGACCATCTGCTCGTACAGGTTCCGCAGGTCGGCCGGCGAGAGCTTCGCCGGGGCATCCATCGTGGTCACGGGGTCTCCTCCTCCTCGGACTCGAAGTAGTCGGGGTGCTGGGCGCGGATCGCCGGCAGCGTCGAGAGCACCATGCGCAGGTGGTGGCGCAGGGCGTGCTCGGCCGCGTCGGGATCGCGCGCTGCCACCGCGGCGACGACGGTGCGGTGCTCGGAGATCATCTCCATCAGGTAGCCGGGCTCGGGCAGGCTCAGCCGCCGCACGCGGTTGAGGTGGCCCTTGGCGCGCTGGCTGAGCGACCACGCGATCTCGTGGCCGCTGAGGTCGCACAGCGCGCGGTGCAACTCGTCGTCGAGGACGTAGAAGCGGTCGAAGTCGGCCGCCTCCCGCGCCGCCTCCTGGCGGCGGATGACCGCCTCGAGGCCGGCCAGGTCCTGGTCGCGGGCCCGCAGCGCCGCCCCGCGGATCGCCGCGCACTCGAGCGCCTCGCGGACGAACTGGGCGTCGGCGACGGCGCTCTCGCTGATGCGCGTGACGAAGGTCCCGAGCTGCGGGACGATCTCGACCAGCCGGTCGTCGCGCAGGCGCTGCAGCGCCTCGCGGATCGGCGTGCGGCTGACGCCGAGCAGCGCGGCAAGCTCGTTCTCGGAGAGCTGCCGGCCGGGAGCGAGCTCGGCGGACACGATCGCGTCGCGCAGCAGGACGTAGATCTGGCCGCGCGGCCGGGCGCGGCGGTCGCGGGTAGCGGTGAGGAGCGCCTCCATGTCTTGAATACTTGCATACCAGCCCCTGCTCGGGTCTTATGACCCCCGTGTGGGGGGTGGCGCCGCAAGCGAACGTCAACTGCGCTGGGTAGGGGTGGGACCAGCGGATGCGCAACTCTCGTGCGTCGACGTCCCCCGGGCCCGCCGGATCCGACTTCGGGTCGTCTGACGACTCCTGGACGGGGGACGATGGTTCGCTAAACTAATTAGCCGTGCGAACGACCTCGGCCTCGACCCCCGACCTGGCCGGCCGGCTGCGGCTGACCATCGTCCGGACCGCCCGGCGGCTCCGCCAGGAGGCGGGCACCGAGCTCTCCCCCTCGCTGACCGCCGCGCTGTCGACCGTCGAGCGCCACGGCCCGCTGACCCCCAGCGAGGTCGCGCTGCGGGAGCGCATCCAGCGGCCGACGGTCACGCGCGTCCTGACCCGGCTCGAGGAGCAGGGCCTGATCGAGCGCACGCCCGACCCGCAGGACCGCCGTTCGAGCCTGGTCAGCACCACCGACGCCGGCCGCGCGCTGCTCGCCGAGCTGCGCACGCGCAAGACTGCCTTCCTCGCCCACCGCATCGACGGCCTCGACGCCGACGACCGTGCCACGCTGGCGCGCGCCGCCGAGATCCTGGAGGGGCTGATCGCCCGGTGAGCGCCGGCGTCCGGCGCACCTTCGCCTCCCTCTCGGTCCCCAACTACCGCCGCTACTTCGGCGGCCAGGTCGTCTCGATCACGGGCAACTGGATGCAGACCGTCGCCGAGATGTGGCTGGTCGTGCAGCTCACCGGCAGCGGCGTCTCCGTCGGCTTCACGGCGGCGCTCCAGTTCCTGCCGATCCTCCTCTTCGGCGCCTGGGGCGGGCTGCTCGCCGACCGTATGTCCAAGCGCCGGCTGCTCATGATCACGCAGTCGCTGATGGCGATCCCCGCCCTCGCGCTGTGGGGACTGACGGTCAGCGGCTCGGTCGAGGTGTGGATGGTCTATGGCCTCGTCCTGGCGCGCGGCGCCGTCAACGCGCTCGACAACCCCGCGCGCCAGAGCTTCGCGATCGAGATGGTCGGGCCGGACCGCGTGGTCAATGCGATCGCCCTGAACTCGGTGATCATCCACACGGCGCGCATCCTCGGCCCGGCCGCGGCCGGAGCCGTGATCGCGCTGCTGGGCGTCGGCCCCTGCTTCCTCATCAACGCGCTCTCGTTCGGCGCGATGCTGGCCGCCCTGCGCGCCATGGACCCGGCCGAGCTGCGCACCCCGAAGGTCGCCGAGCGCGCCTCAGGCCAGCTGCGCTCGGCGTTGCGCTACGTCGCCGGCACGCCGAGCCTGCGGATCCCGCTGGCGATGATGGCGCTGGTCGGCACGCTGTCGTTCAACTTCCAGGTCCTGCTCCCGCTGCTGGCGAGCTTCACCTGGCACGGGACGGCCTCGCTCTACACCGCCCTCGCGGTCGCGATGGGCATCGGCTCCGTGACGGGAGCGCTGGCCGCCGGGGCGCACGGCCGCGTCGGCCCGCGGCTGCTGGTCGGCTCCGCCGCGGCCTTCGGCGTCGCCGAGCTGCTCGTTGCCGCCGCGCCGACCGTCCCGCTCCAGCTGATCGCGCTGATCCCGCTCGGCGCCGTCAGCGTCACGTTCGCGGCGGGCATCAACTCGGCGATACAGCTCGCAGTCGAGCCCGACATGCGCGGGCGCGTGATGGCGCTCTACTCGGTCGTCTTCCTCGGCTCGACGCCGATCGGCGCCCCGCTCGTCGGCTGGATCGCCGAGGTCGCCGGCCCGCGCGCGGGCCTGCTGCTGGGCGCCGCCGCCGCGCTCGCAGCCGCCGCCGGCGCCCGCGTGGCCTTCGCCCGCGCGGCCGCCCCTATGACCGCACCGGCGAGGCCTCGCTGCGAGTCATCTTCACGGAGGCGGACAGCTCGGCCCCGGCCGCGCCTCGGAACACGCCCTTGATCGGCGGCACGTCCGCGTAGCGGCGGCCGTGCCCGACCTTGACGTGCGTCTCGCCGCCGAGCGTGCGGTTGGTCGGGTCGGCCGGCACCCAGACCGGCTCGCCATCGCCGGGCAGCAGCGCCTCGATCCACGCGTGCGTCTCCAGCTCGGCCGAGTCCGCGCCGTCGTCGCCGCTGGGCGGCGCCCACAGGTAGCCGGAGACGTAGCGGGTCGCGATCCCGTGCCTGCGCAGGAGCAGCAGCGCGAGGTGGGCGAAGTCCTGGCACACGCCGGCGCCGCTCTCGACCAGGTCGGCGACGGTCGAGCCCACGAACGTCACGCCCGCGCGGTACTCGAAGCGGTCCGGGATCAGCTCGACGAGCGCCTTCACCGTGGCCAGCGGGCTCTCGCCGCGCGAGAGGCCGACCAGCTCGTCGAGCACGAGCAGGTCGGGGCCGCCGTCGGCGAGCAGGAACTCGCCCGCCGCCGCGCGGTAGGCCGGGTCCTCGAGGTCCCGCCACGGCGCGTCCGGCGGATCGTCGGGCGGCGTGGTCTTCACCCGCGCGCGCACGTCGATCGCCAGGTGGTCGTGCGGCCGCGAGATGCCGAACTCGATCACCGCGGTGCCGAAGTAGTCGTAGTGCTGGTGCAGCCTGGTCTCCGGCTCGATCCGCACCACGAAGTCGTCGACGCGCTGCGTCGCCGTCGTCGCCGGCTTCACGCGCAGCGCGTTGAGGTTGTCGGTCACCGGCGCGTCGTACCGGTACTCGGTCAGATAGCGGATGGCGAAGTGCATCAGGCTCCGGCGAGTTGCGCGACGGGCGGCGCCATGCCGCCAAAGTACCGTTGGGCGATGTCGACATCGACCTGCGCGAGCTCGCGCTGAACACTGCCGAGCGTGGCGGACAGCGCGCGGTCGGGCTCGACGGTGCGGGCGCGGAAGTCCATGTCCGCCATCAGCCGCCCGACGCGCAGGACGGCCGGCGAACCGCGGTAGCTGGCGTCGGCGGCGGTCAGCGCGGCGTGCAGCGCCTCGACCGAGAAGGCGACCGAGTCCGGGTAGTCGCGCTCGTAGAGCAGGAACCGGGCGACCGGCGCGGCGTTCGGCGGCGCCGGGATCGCGCGCCGGTACGCCTGGAAGCCGCCGACCGCCTGCAGCAGCGCCAGCGCCTGGCCGTCGAGCGCGTGGCCCTCCGCCTCGGCCGCCTCCGGCGGGAGCGCGACGCGCAGCATCCGCAGCACCATGTCGCCCGCCTCGATCGCCGCCCCCGCCTGCAGGAACGCGTGGGCCTCGTCGCGCAGCATCGTGCGGCTGGTCACACCCCAGAACAGGCCGCAGCGCTCGCGCACGTACGCGTAGACCGAGTACGGGCCGGACCGCAGCGCCGCCGACATGTCGCGCCGCAGCAGGCCGAGGTGGAACGTGTTGATGGCCTCCCACATCTCGGCCGAGAACACGTCCCGGACCGTGCGCGCGCCCTCGCGCGCGCGTGTGACGCAGTTGAGCACCGACGTCGGGTGGTCGGGGTCGAGCGTCAGCGCGCGCAGCACCTCGTCGCGCGACGCCGGGCTCTCCGGCGGCTCGCCGCTGACGATGGTCAGCAGGTGGTCCCACGAGAGCAGGACGCCGGCGGGGTCGTCCGGGCGTGCCTGGACGTCGGCGTGGAAGACGCCGTCGAGCATGCGCGCGGTGTGCTCGGCGCGCGCCAGCTGGCGGCCGATCCAGTAGAGCTCGTGGGCGATTCTCGCCAGCAAGGGTCACCTCCGCGGGGCATCCGGCCCCGCGCCCTGATGACGACCCTCGGCATCCTGCCTCGTGTAGCCGGTCGCTTCGCTCACTCTCCGCGGGGCATCCGGCCCCGCGTCCTGATGACGACCCTCGGCATCCTGCCTCGTGTACACGTTCGCTTCGCTCACTGTTGCTGTTGCTGCTGCTGAGCAGCCCACTCGCCCTGGCTGAGCCCGGGCATCCGCGGCGGCGCCCAGCGCGCCGGCGGCGAGGCCTCGACCTGGTCGCCGTCCGAGCCTTCCTCGAGCACCCAGGTGTCCTTGGAGCCGCCGCCCTGGGACGAGTTGACGATCATCGACCCCTCGCGCAGCGCCACGCGGGTGAGGCCCCCGGGCACGATCCGGATGTCGTCGCCGAACACCGCGAACGGCCGCAGGTCGACGTGCCGCGGCGCGAGCGTGCCGTCCGGCCCGGCGGTCGGGACCGTCGACAGGCGCACGAGCTCCTGGGCGATCCAGCGCTCGGGCCGGCGCATGACCTCGTCGGCCTGGCGGGCGATCTCCTCGTCGCTCGCCGCCGGTCCGATGAACACGCCCTTGCCGCCCGACTCGCTGGTCGGCTTGACGACCATCTCCCCCAGGCGCTCGAGCACCCAGGCGCGCTGCTCGGCGTCGGTCATCAGGTAGGTCGGGACGTTGTCGAGGATCGGCTCCTCGCCGAGGTAGTAGCGGATCATCTCGGGCACGTAGTGGTAGATCGCCTTGTCGTCGGCGACGCCGGTCCCGACCGCGTTGACGACCGCCACGCTGCCGGCGCGGTAGGCGCGCATCAGGCCGGGGACGCCGAGCATCGAGTCGGGCCGGAACTCGAGCGGGTCCATGAAGTCGTCGTCGATCCGGCGGTAGATCGCGTGCACGCGCTGGAGGCCGCGCGTGGTGCGCATGTGGCAGACCGCGTCGCGCACCACGAGGTCCGACGCCTCGACCAGCTCGACGCCCATCTGGCGCGCCAGGAACGCGTGCTCGAAGTAGGCCGAGTTGAACGGGCCCGGGGTCCAGACGACCACCGTCGCCTCCTCCTCGCCGCCCGTCGGCGCGACCTGGCTGAGCGCGGTGCGCAGCAGCGCCGGGTAGTGGTCGACGGGCCGTACGCGGTAGTGGGCGAACAGCCCGGGCAGCAGTCGCGTCATCGCGACCCGGTTCTCGAGCACGTACGAGATGCCGCTCGGCGTGCGCACGTTGTCCTCGAGCACCTTCCACGAGCCGACGCCGTCGCGCACGAGGTCGCAGCCGGAGACGTGGCAGTAGACGCCGCCCGGGGGGCGGATCCCGTGCGCCGCGCGCGCGAAGCCGGAGCGCGAGACGATCAGCTCCCACGGCACGAGGCCCTCGTGGACGATCTCGCGCCCGTGGTAGACGTCGTCGATGAACTGGTTGAGCGCGCGGATGCGCTGCGCGAGGCCGCGCTTGATCGTGGTCCACTCGGCCGCGGGGATGATGCGCGGCACGAGGTCGAGCGGGAACGGGCGGTCGCGCACCGGATGGGCGGGGTCGGTCTCCCCCGGGCCGGCCGCGTCGAACGTGATGCCCTGCTGCATGAAGATCGCGTCGCGGCGCCGGCCGGCCGCGACGAGCGCGTCGGCCCCGAGCGCTCCGAGCGCATCGACCAGCGTGCGGGCGTGCGGGCGCGGGGCGCCCTCGTCGTCGAGCATCTCGTCGTAGAAGCCGTCGCGGACCGTCAGCACGCCGGAATCCTCACATTCCCTGCCGTACCCCGCAATGCCGCCGTGTACCGCTCCGACCCTCCATCATTCGCCCCGATGTCGACTCTCACCATCTGCATCGCCGGCGCGACCGGCTGGACCGGCAGCGCGCTGGTCGAGGCCGTCAGCGCCGCCGAGGATCTCGAGCTCCGCTCCTGCGTGAGCCGTTCTGCGGCCGGCGGCGAGCTGGCCGGCGCCCCCGTCCACGCGAGCGTGGCCGACGCGCTCGGCGGCGTCGACGTGCTGATCGACTACACCTCGCACGACGTCGTCAAGGCGAACACGCTGACCGCGATCGAGCACGGCGCGGCGGTCGTGATCGGCACCTCCGGGCTGACCGCGGACGACTTCGCAGAGATCGAGGCCGCCGCGCTCGACCGCGGGACCGGCGTGATCGCGGCCGGCAACTTCTCGCTCACGGCCGCGATGGCGCAGGCCGCGGCGCTGCTGGCCGCGCGCCATCTGCCGTACTGGGAGGTGATCGACTACGCGAGCTCGACGAAGCCCGACGCGCCGAGCGGCACGGCGCGTGAGCTGGCCGAGCGGCTCGGGGCCTCGAAGGCCGACCGCCCGGTATCGGAGACCTCCGGCGCGCCGGAGGCCCGCGGGGCGGCGATCGGCGGCACGCAGGTCCATTCGCTGCGGCTGCCGAGCTTCACCGTCTCGACCGAGGTCGTGTTCGCGCTCCCGGATGAGCGGCTCACGATCCGTCACGACGCCGGCTCGTCCGCCGCGCCCTACGTGGCCGGCTCGCTGCTCGCCGCGCGGGCGGCGCCCCGGACGCAGGGTCTCGTTCGCGGCCTGGACACGTTGCTGCTGGGGGCCTGACGATACGCT
>Ga0214469_1000028_pt1 | contig 34402 bp, 41 predicted proteins | sample RVTome_10_FD_187340 | JGI IMG/M metagenome (GOLD analysis project Ga0214469, IMG submission 187340) | Soil microbial communities from uranium-contaminated site in the Upper Colorado River Basin, Wyoming, United States - RVT153D57 HiSeq ... | reverse complement strand
GTGAGCTTCCACCTCGTGACCTACCTCAGCCTCGGCATCCACTTCCTTCCCACCGTGATCTGCTGGCTGGCCTTCTTCCCGCTGGAGCGCATCGTCCCCGTGATCGGCCGGCTACGGCCTCGACGGGCGCGAACCGCTCCGCTCGAGACGACGCCATGAATAGTGCGGATGGGTGACACGTCACGCGAGCAGCCCGCGACGAAGCCGGACGGTCGCGAGCATCAGCAGACCCAGCGCGAAGGCCGCGAGAACGGCCAGCTCGGGTCGACGCTACGGAGGTGGCCTACCGCCGCATACCGGCGAAGGTCCCGGCTCCGGGAGCCCTTCGCCACAACCTCGGGCCCGCTGGGCCACGATCTCATGAATCGAGACCCAGGCGGGGCACCTGACGCAGGCCGAAGCGGTCGCGCAACGCCCGGCGCGCGGCGTGCAGCCCGGCCATGCCGTGCACCCCCGGACCAGGCGGCGTCGAGGCCGAGCACAGGTAGACCCCGGGCAGAGGCGTCGCGTACGGGTCCCAGCGCGCCGCCGGGCGGGCGAGCATCCGCCAGAGCGTGACCGCACCGGCAGCGATGTCCCCGTCGACGTAGTTGGCGTTGTGCCCAGGCAACTGCGCCGCAGGAATGACGTGACGGGCGACGACGAGGTCACCGAACCCGGGTGCGAAACGCTCGATCTGTGCCTGCACGGTGGCGCCGATGTCGACCGTCGATCCCGCCGGGACGTGCGCGTACGTCCACAGCGGACGAATGCCGGCGACCACCCGCGAGAGGTCCAGGATCGCCGGGTCGGAAGCGAGGATCATCGGCCGCTCCGCATGCCGGCCGGCGGCGACCGCGTCCTCGGCCTCGACCATCTGTGCCCGCGAGCCGCCGACGTGGACGGTGCCTGCCCGGCCGACCTCGGCGTGCTCCCACGGCACCGGGCCGGAGAGGGCGAAGTCGACCTTGGTCACGGCGTTGCCGTACGGGAACCGCGACAGTGCGCTCGCGTACCGGGTCGGCAGTCGGTTGCCGGCGATCCGCAGCAGCGCCCTCGGCGTGACGTCGAGCAGGTAGGCGCGCGCGGGGGGCAACTGAGCCAGGTCGGACACCTCGACCCCGGTCGTCACCGTGCCACCGTGCCCGGTCAGGTCCGAGACCAACGCGTCGGTGATCGCCTGGCTGCCGCCGACCGGCAGCGGCCATCCGGGTGAATGCGCCAGCGCGGTCAGCAGCGTCGCCGTACCGGCGGGCGCGAGGCGCGGCAGCGGCGAGATCGCGTGCGCGGCCACCCCGGTGAGCATCGCCGGCGCGATGTCGGTCCGCCAGCGGAGGTTCCACAGCGGTGATCCCTGCTCGAGCATGGCGCGTGCGAACCGCAGTGCCGTGACCGGGGCGGTAGGGACGCTGCGACGATCGAACATCGCGGTGGCGACGATCCCCTCGGCGTGCTCGACGAGCGGTCGCATCAGGCGCAACCACGCGGGCCCGTCGCGGCCGAGGCCCGCCGCCGTCCGCTCCAGGTCACGGTACGCGAGGCCGGCGCGGCCGCCGTCCAGCGGATGTGCGTACGACACCTCCGGGTACCGGAGCTCGACGCGCGACGACAGGCCGAAGGCCCGGAAGAACGGTGACATGGCCGCCATCGGATGGACCGCCGAGCACAGGTCGTGCACGAGCCCGGGCGCCGTGCCGAGGCCGAGCGTTCGGGCGCCGCCGCCGATCGAGTCCTGGGCCTCGAAGACCCGGACCTCCAGTCCGGCCCGAGCCATGACGACGGCTGCGGCCAGCCCGTTCGGCCCCGAGCCCACGACGACGACGTCGCAGCGATCGTTCACGTCACCTCCACTGCCGGAATCCACTGTCGCGCCCCGAAGATCGCGTCGCTGAGATCGCGATCGGTGCGTCACCGATCGACTAGTCCTGCTCACCGATCTGACTGTCGAGCACCTGGGACAGTTCGCCGGCGAGCGCACCGAGGTCCTCGCCCCTGTAGACGCCGGCAAGTTCGTCGAGTAACCGGGCCACGACGTGGGCCTGCGCGCGCGTCAGCACGGGAGGTGAGACCGTCTCCTGGGAACCTTCCACGAGCCGTGCGCGCAGGTGTGCGACGTAGTCGTCGCGGTTCACCGGATTGCCGGCCCGGTCCCGCACGGCCGCACTCGGCCGGGGCGCAACCGTGCCGGGTGCTGGTGGGGTGCTGAACTCGGCGTGCTCGGGGCAGTAGTCCGTTCCGCGGACCGGGTCGTACGTCCAGCCGACCGCATGATCACGAGCCCAGGATCCGGCATCGGCGTCGCTGCGCCACCGCTCCGCCGCCGATGGCTCCACCTGAACGGGGCACCCGGCGACGTCGCAGCTGAGCACGATCCGCCGGAGTGTTGCCCCTCCGCCGGACAGATGGATGCTCACCGCTGCAGCTCTCTGCTTGCCGTTCCGCACGGGGCAGCTGAGGGTGTTCGCAAAGGGACGTCGTCGATTCGGATCTCGCTCACGATCGGGACGTTACGCCGCCGCGAGGGCTTGATGGGACACGTGTCGGACCGTGGTACCATGATCTCGGTTGCATGAGCAGTTCTTGGCACGTTTCGAACGCCCGCGGATTGTTACTCCCGCCGGGCGTTTCTTCATTGCGTAGACCACGAGCACCCGTGTCCGGATGTGGGACGACGGCGGCAGCCCAGGGATCGGCAATCACGCCGGCCCTGTACCCGTACCACAGAAGGAGCAAGACATGACCCAGGGCACTGTGAAGTGGTTCAACGGCGAGAAGGGCTTCGGCTTCATCGCCCAGGACGGCGGCGGCGCCGACGTGTTCGTGCACTACTCGGCCATCGCGGCTGACGGCTACCGCTCGCTGGACGAGAACCAGCGCGTGGAGTTCGACGTCACTCAGGGCCAGAAGGGCCCGCAGGCAGAGAACGTACGACCCATCTGAGCTGACGCCTCCGGCTGAACACAGAGGGACCCCACCTTCGTCGGTGGGGTCCCTCTGCCATGCGTGCAGCCTCTACTGTGAGCGACCATGGCTGGAGTTGTCTTGCGCGTCCGACTCACCAGTGGCGACCACATCGACGTCGCCTATGACGAGCCCGACACGGTCAGCACTGACGAGGTCATCGACCATGCCATCGCCATCCTGGCGGAGGATTCCGGCATGCTTCGCACCAGGCACGGTGGTCGCCTCGTCGCGCTGTACGGCCGGGGCGTTGCCGCCGTCGAAGTAGCGCCACAGGGTCCCATCCTGTGACCTGGGCCCGCGTCTGACCCTAGACATGGCAGACCGCTTCGACGTTGTTGCCGTCGAGGTCACGCAGAAAGACCGCGTAGTAGGTCGGGTGGTACTCCGGCCACAGCCGGGGCAGGTGCAGGATCTCCGCGTGTGCGGCGATGGCAGCGGCATGAACACGGTCGACCGACGGGCGGTCCGCAGCGGTGAATGCCACGTGCACCTCGTCGAGAGGGGCACCGGTCGCCGTGCCCAACCAGAAGTGCGGGAAGCCGTCCGGTCCCGACAACCCGACCACCGGTAGCCCGTCGCGTTCGTAGCGCAGTGCCTCACGCAGGCCCAGCGCAGCGAAGACGTCGAGGTAGAAGTGGGCGGACGCTTCCACGTCCCGCACCGGTATCGAGACGTGGTCGAGCACACACCTGAAGCTAGCGGGTGTCAGCGCGTGACGCTCGGACTCGGAGCACCGGCACGTGGTTCCCGATACCGCGAGTATCAAGCTGTCCCGCTGGTGGAATGCCTCGCCGCCCATTGCTCGCCGAGGTTGCGACAGATTTCGGCCGCTGCCTCGACAAAGGGCAGCAGGGCCACCGGCGGCCTGCGCTCGGGATGCCATGCGATCCCGAGCCGACGGGGCGGAGGCGCGGGTCGGATCGGCACAACGGCCACGCGGTGGTCGTTCTCGTCCACGGTGAGCAGCGGCAGTACGGCGTAGGCCAGCCCTGAGCCGATCAGGCCCTGAATGGTCGGGGTGTCGTCGGAACGGAAGACGTAGGTCGGCAGGACTGCCGCCTGGCGGAAGGCGTCGTCGATGATCTGCCGGCATCCGGGGTTGCGGGTGCCGATCATCGGAAGGTGTGCGATGTCGTCGATGCTGGCCGCACGCCGTCCCGCCTCGGGAGCACCCGCGGGTGCCACGAGCACCATCGGGTCATCGAGTAGCCGGCGAACCTGTAGCGGCCCGGTCTCGTACGGGCCGATATCGATGAACGTGACGTCGATGTCGCCGGTCTCGACCGCGTGGATCAGGTCGGCGCAGTCGCGGGACTCGCGCAGCACGATCTCGACGCCGGGCCACTCCGCACGGAAGGTCCCGAGGAGGCCGGGCAGGATCTTGGTTCCGACGCTCGACAGCGTCCCCACTCGCAGCGTGCCCCGGTCGCCCGAGGCCAGCGCCCGCAGGTCGGCGACGGCGGCACTGACCCGGGCCAGGACGGCCCGAGCATGGGTCAGCAGCATCTCCCCGGCCGCCGTGAGCCGCACCGGTCGGCGGCCGCCGGGGCGCTCGAACAGCGGCGTGCCCACGATGCGTTCCAGGGTGCCGACCTGTTGGCTCACGGCGGACTGGGTGTAGCCCAGCTGTTCACCGGCCCCGCTGAACGTACCCGTCTCCACCACGGCCACCAGTGCCAGCAGGTGCCGCATCTCCAGACCGGACCAGGCGGAACCAGTAGCACTCATGATGGATACCAATCCTAACTTCGTTTGTGCTTATAGAGCCAGTTCATCACACTGATGTGCATGGTCCGCACGCACGGCGAGACTCCGGTGCAATGCCTGAGAGGGCTGGCACCTGAGAGGAGGGGACCGCGATGTCGGTAGACGTGGGCGGGATCGCGAGTTCTGTTCGTCAGGAGCTCGGCCCTGATCTGCGGGGGGACGTGATCTGCCCCGGTGACCACGGGTACGACACGGCTCGTGCTGTGTTCAACGGCATGATCGACCGGCGCCCCCTGGCGGTGATCCGGTCTGCGGACGCGTCCGACGTGGTCCGCAGTATCGCGTTCGCACGTCGGTACGACCTCCCACTCTCGGTGCGCGGGGGCGGGCACAGCGTCGCAGGGAACGCCGTGCGTGACGGCGCCGTGATGCTTGACCTGTCCGGCATGAAAGCCGTCCGGGTTGATCCGGAGACGAGGACGGTCCGGGCCGAACCTGGGCTCACTCTGGGAGAGTTCGACCGAGCCACGCAGGCGTTCGGTTTGGCGACGACGCTCGGAGTCGTGTCCGTGACCGGGATCGCCGGGCTCACGCTCGGCGGCGGGCTGGGCTGGCTCAACGGCCGCTACGGCCTCACCTGCGACAACCTGATATCCGCCGACGTGGCGACCGCCGACGGGCGGCTGCTGAGGGCCAGCGCGCAGACGAACGAGGACTTGTTCTGGGGCATCCGAGGTGGCGGTGGCAACTTCGGCGTCGTCACATCCTTCGAGTACCACCTTCATCCGGTCGACCTCGTACTGGCGGGCGGTCTGTCGTATCCGCTGAGCGTGGCGCCACGCGTCCTTCGCTTCTACGACGACTTCGTCAAAGCGGCACCGGACGAGCTGTCCACAGCGGCGTCGCTCGCCCTGACCCCGACCGGGGAGCCGACGGTGTCGATCGCGATCTGCTACTGCGGTCCGATCGACGAGGGCGAGCGGGTGCTGCGGCCGCTGCGGACGTTCCAGTCGCCGGTGGAGGACGGGATTCAACCCATCCCCTACACCGTGCTACAGAGCGCTCGTGACGAGGGATTCCCATCCGGTCGAATGCACTACTGGAAGTCCGGCTGGCTGCGCGACCTGACAGACGCCGCCATCGAGACGCTGATGCGGTTCATCCCGCAGATGCCCTCCTCCGAAAGCGGTGTCGGCCTCCAGCAGATGCACGGAGCCGCGAGCCGAGTTGACCCATCGGCCACCGCGTTCCCACATCGGGCCGCGCAGCACGACTTCCTCATCGGCTCGCAGTGGTCCGACGCGACCGACTCAGATCGCAACGTCGAATGGACCAGGGCGCTGTTCGAGGCGATGCAGCCTCATCTCGAGGAGTCGGTGTACGTCAACAACCTGGGGGATGAGGGCGCGGGCCGGGTCCGGGCGGCCTACGGGCAGAACCACTCGCGCCTGGCCGCCGTGAAGCGAACCTACGATCCGGACAACCTGTTCCGGGCGAACCAGAACATCGATCCATCCATGTATCCACCCACTGGACAGGAATGATCGCCGGTGGCGGATCTGCGCACTCTCGTGGTCGGCGCCGGGATCGCCGGTCTCGGTGCCGCCCGAGCGCTCCGACAGCGCGGCCTCGCAGCCGACGTGGTCGAGAGGGAACCCGCCTGGACGCACACCGGAGCGGGCATCTACTTGCCAGGCAACGCGACGCGGGCGCTGCGTGCCCTTGGCTTGGAGTCAGCAGTTGCCGAACGAGGGTCGCTGATCCCACGCCAACGCCTCTGCGACCACCGGGGCCGCCTGCTGGCCGACATCGATCTAACCGCTCTGTGGGGCGACGTCGGCCCCTGCGTCGCGCTGCACCGCGCGGATCTGCACGAGCTCCTGGCGTCCCACGACGACCCCGTGCCGGTTCGGATGGGTCTACCGGTGCGCCGGATCAGCCAGCAAGCCGACACCGCCACCGTCGAATTCGGCGACGCGACCGACGACCGCTACGACCTGGTCGTCGGTGCCGATGGCATCCATTCCACGGTTCGACAGCTCGCCTTCGGCACGTGCGCGGTTCGGTCGGTCGGGCAGCTCAGCTGGCGGTTCGTCACCGAGTGCCCGCCGGAGGTCACCACATGGACGGTCCTGCTGGGGCGCAGCGTCACCTTCCTGGCAGTGCCGATCGGCCGGGGCCGGGTCTACTGTTACTGCGACACACCCACGGAAGACTCCCATCGGCCGCAGAGCAACGACGTGAACGGGCGGCTGGCAGAACTCCTCACCGGATTCGGTTCCCCGGTGCCGGCCATACTCGACACGCTCGGCCCCGACTGTGCCGTGCACGTCGCCCCGATCGAAGAGGTGACACTCGACGGGTGGTCACGCGGATCGGTGCTGCTCGTCGGCGACGCGGCGCACGCGACGTCACCCAATATGGCCGAAGGCGCCGCCATGGCGCTCGAAGACGGCCTGGTCCTCGCCGAATACCTCGCCTCCGGGGACGGCATCGCTCGGGCAACGGCAAGATTTCAGGCTCGGCGCACTCCCCGCACGCAATGGGTCCTCGCGCAGACGCACCGCCGGGACCGCACCCGCAACCTGCCACCGTCCTTTCGCAACGCAGTCCTGCGCAGATGGGGACAGACCATCTTCCGCGCCAACTACCGCCCGCTTCTCGATCCCCCCTGATGGTGCGTCGATAGAACCATGAACACGATCACACCAGGCCGCCGAGGGCTTGGTATCACCGCGGGCCTCGACCCGGGACTCGCTCGTGACCTCGCCGTCCGGTGCGAGCACCTCGGGTACCACTCGCTGTGGTCGAACGACGAGCCGGGCGCATCTGGCCTGCAGACTCTCGCACACGTCGCCGTCGCGGCCCCACGGCTCGAGCTCGGCGTGGGTGTCCTCCCCCTCGACCGACATCAGCCGGTAGGGATCGCCGCGGAAATCGCCCGGCTCGGGCTCGATCCCGCAAGGCTCTGGGTCGGGATCGGGTCTGGCCGGCTACCTGCACCGATTGACATCGTTCAGCGAGCCGTCACCGAGTTGCGACAGCTCCTCGGGGACCAGACCCGCATCGTCGTGGCAGCCATGCGACCGCGGCTGTGCCATATCGGTGGGGCGATCGCCGACGGCGTCCTGCTCAACTGGATGTTGCCCGGCCAGGCGGCGCAGGCCCGCCGATGGGTGCAGGAAGGAGCCGACGAGGCCGGACGCGCCACCCCCGTCGTCGCGTCCTACGTCCGCGTTGCCGTGGGCCCAGGCTCGGCGGGGAGGCTCCGTGACGAGGAGAGTCACTACCGCGACATCAACGACGGCCATCGCAGGCACTTCCACGCCATGAATGTCCCGCTCGGCACCGTCGGCGTGGCCGCATCGACGCGACTGGAGGTGCTCGACGGACTGGCGCCGTACCACGCCGTTCTGAACCTTCCCATCGCGCGGATACTCACGGACAACGATGCGACCGCGCTGAGCGCCGCCGCCGCCGCGGCGCCGTGACGCGCGCCCCCGGGGATCGCGACGCGCCGTCACCGGTGATGGGTCAGAGTCTCTGACCCATCACCGGACGTGGACCGGCCCGGTCCCGACAGCTGCGCGGGACCGGGCCGTGACGGGGTCGCGTATGGTCAGACGACGCGCACCTGCTCGGCCTGTGGGCCCTTCGGGCCCTGCCCGACCTCGAACTCGACCCGCTGACCGTCCTCGAGGCTGCGGTAGCCCTCCATGTCGATCGCTGTGTAGTGGACGAAGAGGTCCTGTCCGCCGTCCACGGCGATGAATCCGTAGCCCTTCTCGGAGTTGAACCACTTGACGGTGCCCTGAGCCATTTCCTCTCCTCGCGCGGGGCGGCTTCGGGCCCCGGTTGGAGGGGCCCGGGTCGTGCCCGCTCCACCGCCCTCGAGGGGGTCTTGCGTGCCCGTTCCGCTTGCTCGGTCGCTCGCGTCACTTCCGACCGGTGATGACCCTACACGGCGCCAAGTTAGGCTAAGAGGATGTACCGCCGAGCGCGTCGCGCGCAGCACAAACGGGCTCGGCGGGGGGCTCGTGGACCGGTGGCGACCACTATCGGCATCGCCGGTGAACTGCTCCTGACCATGGGCATCCTGGTGCTGCTCTACGTCGTCTACGTCCTCTGGGGCACGGGCGTCCAGACCGACCGCGCACAGGACGAGCTCCGCGAACAGATGGTCGACCGCTGGAGCGACCCGGTCGCCACGGAAGAGGAACCGGTCGCGGCCGGTGAGGCTCCGGTCGACCCGGCCGAGACCGAGATCGGCGACGGCTACGCGCTGCTGCGCATACCGGCACTGGGCGACGACTGGGAGTGGGTCGTGGTCCAGGGTGTGGAGCTGTCCGACCTCGCCCGTGGCCCCGGCCACTACGAGGACACCGCCGACCCGGGCGAGTTGGGCAACTTCTCCGTCGCGGCACACCGCGCCGGCCACGGCGCCCCGTTCGCCGACCTCGACCGGGTCGGGATCGGCGACGCGGTCGAGGTGGAGACCGCTGCAGGCACCTGGACCTACACGATCGACGAGCCCGCCCGGGTCATCGCACCGACCGACACCTGGGTCGTCGATCCGGTTCCCGGCCAGGGCGCCGGCGCAGAACCCACCGAGCGGCGTATCACGTTGACGACCTGTCATCCGCGTTACGGCTCGTCCCAGCGGCTGTACGTCTCCGGCGTCCTCACCGACGGTGAGGAGATCTGATGTACGCCTGGGTGTGGCGGCACCTGCCCGGTCCGTGGCCGGTGCGAATGCTCATCGCCCTCGTCCTGACGGCCGTGATCGTGGTCGTGCTGATGCTGTGGGGATTTCCATGGTTCGAGGACACGTTCGGCCTCAACGACGTGACCGTGGGCTGACCAGCCTCAACCGCCCGCGACCGCGGGGATCACCGACACCTTCGTGCCGTCCGGAGTCGGCGTCTGCAGGCCGGCGGCGAAGCGCACGTCGTCGTCGTCCACGTAGACGTTGACGAACCGCCGCAGCTGCCCGGTGTCGTCCACGACCCGGCCCGCGATCCCGGGGAACGCCGCCTCCAGGGCGGCCACGACGTCGGCCAGCGTCGCCCCCTCCCCGATCGGAACCGCGACGTCGGACTCCCCCCCGGTGTAGGTCCGCAGGATCGTCGGCACCCGCACGGCCACCGTGCCGCTCATCGGGCGGACACCTCCGGAACCAGAGCGTCGAACGCATCGGTGGTGGGCGCGATCGTGCCGACCGGCCCGACCACGGTTGAGACCGCGTCCAGCGTCTTGAGGCCGTCGCCGGTGTTGAACACGACCGTCTCCGCCCCCGGGTCGAGCAGCCCCTCTCGCACCAGCTTCGCGAGCACGGCGACGGTCACACCGCCCGCAGTCTCGGCGAAGATGCCCTCGGTGCGGGCCAGCAGCCGGATCCCCTCGACGATCTCGTTGTCGGTGACGTCCTCCACCGCACCGTCCGTGCGCCGCGCGACGTCGAGGACGTAGGGTCCGTCGGCCGGGTTGCCGATGGCGAGCGACTTGGCGATCGTCGAGGGCCGGACCGGTCGGACCACGTCGTGTCCGGCCTTGAAGGCGGCCGACACCGGGGAGCACCCCGCCGCCTGCGCGCCGAACACCCGCGGCGGTTCCCCCTCGACCAGTCCCAACTCGGTCAGCTCGCGGAACGCCTTGTCGACCTTGACCAGTTGGGCGCCGCTCGCGACCGGGATCACCACCTGTCTCGGGAGCCGCCACCCCAGTTGCTCGGAAACCTCGTAGCCCAGTGTCTTGGAGCCCTCGGCGTAGTAGGGACGCACGTTGACGTTCACGAACGCCCAGTCCTCGTGCTCGCCGGCCAGCTCGGAGGCCAGCCGGTTGACGTCGTCGTAGGTCCCCTCCACGGCGACCAGCGCGGTGCCGTAGACGGCGGTCGTCACGATCTTCTGCTGCTCGAGGTCGCGCGGGACGAAGACGAACGAGCGGATGCCGGCGCGGGCCGCCGCGGCGGCGACGGCATTGGCCAGGTTGCCGGTGGACGGGCAGGCCAAAACGGTGAAGCCGAGCTCACGTGCGGCTGCCAGCGCCACGGCGACGACCCGGTCCTTGAACGAGTGGGTGGGGTTGCCCGAGTCGTCCTTGATCCAGAGAGTCTCGATGCCGAGCTCACGGGCAAGCCGGTCGGCGCGGACCAGCCGGGTCCATCCCGGGTCGGTGTTCGGGATGCCGGCGACCCGGGCCGGCACCGGCAGCAGATCGCGGTATCGCCAGATCGACGGCGGGCCCGCCTCGATCCGCTCGCGGGACACGGCGCCGAAGTCGTAGGCGACCTCCAACGGACCGAAGCACTCGGTACAGGCATAGAAGGGCCCGAGCGCGGTCGCGGCCCCGCACTCACGACATGAGAGATGCGTCGCCGGCCCGAGATCGGCCCGCGACCCGCTCGTCGACGGTGCGGGGGCCTGGGTGGCGACGGGGAGCGTCACGGTCATGGCGGTCGTCCTCCTCATCTTTCCCGCGCATCGCGGGCCGGACTTGGCACCTGACCCGTTGCCGGGTGGGTTGCCGGGGCTTCGTCGGGCCGGTCCCTCTGCCCCTCTGGATGAGTTACTGGGCGAGACACTACGCACGCCGGTCGCTACGACGACAGCACTGTCCGTGATCCGAGACGACCGTCCTGCATGGCGGACGATCCGAACCCGGTGGCTCTCGCGATCGGCCATGCGGAGCGGCAGGATGATCGATGTGAACCGACGCCAGCGGACACGGCAGGTCGTCAACGCCATCAACCTGTCCACCCTGCTCGGACTCGGCGTGGCGAAGCTCGGCCGCGCCCGCCTGACCGGCGGCCCGGACGGGCTGGTGCTCGGGTTCGGCTACCGGCTGCCGGTGCCCCCGGCCACGGCGTTCACGCTGGGGAACGTCGTCGTGCTCAAGGGCGACGAGTCGGTTCTCACCCGGCGCCCGACACTGCTGGCCCACGAGGCGCGGCACGCGACGCAGTACGCCGTCTGCATCGGACCGGTGATGCTTCCCCTCTACGGCCTGGCCGCCGCCTGGTCATGGGTGCGTACCGGGGACCCCGCCTCTCGCAACATCTTCGAGCGGCGGGCCGGACTGGTCGACGGCGGCTACCGTGAACGCCCGCTGCGCACGGTGTTCCGCCGCCGCGGTGGCTCCGGCGAGTTCTCGTGATCGACCTGCACAGTGGCGCCGCCGTTCTCCGGGTCGACCCCGACGCCGGCGGCCGGGTCGGACGGCTCGCCGTCGACGGTCTCGACCTGCTCGTCGACGGCAACGGGCCGGACACCGACTGGGGCTGCTTCGTCATGGCGCCGTGGGCCGGGCGGATTCGCCGTGGGCGGTTCACGTTCGCCGGCGCGCAGCACCACCTGCCCACCGACGTCTCGCCGCCGCACGCGATCCACGGCACCGTGCTGGACCGGCGCTGCTCCGTGGTCCGGGCCACCGAGGCGTCGGCCGTCCTCGAGCGCTCGCTCGGTGGCCGGTGGCCCTGGTCCGGCCGGGTTCGACAGACGGTGTCGCTCGGCGAGGACCACGCGACGTTCCGGGTCGAGGTCCATGCCGACGACCAGCCGTTTCCTGCGGCCACCGGCTGGCACCCGTGGTTCCGTAGACGGCTGGCCCGGGGCGGGCCCGCCGAGATCGGCCTGGACGCGTCGGCGATGCTCGTCCGTGACGGCGACGGCATACCGTCCGGCGAGCGGGTCCCCGTTCCGGCCGGACCCTGGGACGACTGCTTCGACGGTGTTCGCTGGCCGGTCACGCTCACCTGGCCGCGCGCATTCCGCCTCGAGGTGCGGGCAGACACCCGCTACGTCGTCGTCTACGACCAGCCCGAGCACGCCGTCTGCGTCGAGCCACAGACCGGACCACCCGACGCGCTCAACCTCGAGCCGGTCGTCGTGACGCCCGACCGGCCCCTGACCGCGGCCATGACCTGGAGCTGGGCCGAGCTCACCGATGCCCCGGCGTGATCATGACCGGCTCGGCCGTCAGGTGGCGTGGCTCTCGACGAAGGCGAGGATGCGGCGCCAGGCGTCGTCGCACTCCTGCTGGTACTCACCGGAGGTCCGGTCGAAGAAGCTGTGTGGCGCGTCGGGGTACACGTGCATCTCGGCCTCGACACCCGCCGCCCGTACGCGTTCGGCGAACTGCTCGACCTCTTCGACGGGTGTCCGGTCCTGTCCGGCTGCCAGGATGAGCAACGGATCGGCGAAATCCGGGATCCGGTCGGCGACCGAGGAGGGAGTCCCGTAGAAGCCGACGCACCCAGCCAGCCCGTGGCCCTCGGCGGACTGCGCCCACGACAGGCTGCCGCCACGGCAGAAGCCGACCGTGAACACCGAGGTCACATTGTGGTCGCCGTTGCCGCGAAGCCACCCGACGGCGGACGCGACGTCGGCCGCGACGTACTCGGGACGCATCTGTTCCGCGTGCTCGCGGTAGGGGAAGCCGTTGTCGCGGGACGAGGCGAAGGGGGCGGTGCGGCCGAAGTAGTCGATCGCGATGGCCAGCAGGTGCGCCTCGGCAAAGCGCTGGGCCAGCTCCTGGTAGTAGGGATGCAGCCCGCGGACGTCGGGCATGACGACGACCGCGGACCGGGCCCGCGCCGTCGGGTAGGCGTAGTACGCGTTGAACTGGGTGCCGTCCGCGGACCGCAGGAGGACCTCGCCGTGGTCTCCGACGATGCCGGGCAAGGGAGGATCAGCGGGCGGGCGTCGTCTCCGAAGCACATGGGCTCAGCCTGGCATCGCGACGCGGCGATCGTGAAGATCAGGTAGAGATATTGTCAGCCACGGCCGCGAGGAACGCGACCACGCCGTCCGGGCCGTCGACGACCAGGTCGGCCTCGCGACGCAGGGCCGGCGGGGACTCGGGCGAGTCGCTGCACACGACCAGGCCCGCGACATCGAGGCTCCGCAGCGCGGCCACGGCGGCGAGGTCTCCGAGGTCGTCACCGACGAAGACCACCGTCCGTGCGGCGGTGTCGGCGACCAACCGGCGCAGGCTCGTGCCCTTGTCGGTGCCCGGCGGTCGCAGCTCGAGCACGAAGCGTCCGGGAGCCAGTTCGAGGCCGCTGTCGCGGGCGAGGGCGTCGACGAGGGGGCGGATCTCGGCGAGGACGGCGGCGGGGTCGGCAGCCCGACGGGTGTGGAATGCGACCGAGTGGCCCTTGTCCTCCAGGACCACTCCGGCGGGGGCCTGCGCCACCAGCCGGGCGCCGGCGGCCCGGGCCGCCGAGACGCCGGGATCCTCGGCCGGCGTCTCGAGCCGTCCGGCGCTCCACCGCTCGAGCCCGTAGTGACCCAGCACGACCAGGCCCGCGATGTCGGCGAAGCCGCCGAGGCGTACGGCGTCGGCCGCGGGGCGGCCGGTGATGATGGCGACCGTGGCGACCTTCGCGCAGAGGGCACCCAGGGCCGCAGGCGCGTCGGGATGCGAGACCGCGAGCTCCGGCCGGTCGACGATCGGCGCCAGCGTCCCGTCGAAGTCCAGGGCGACCAGGGCATCGGCGGGCTCGGTGAGCAGGGAGGCGAGGGCCGCGCGCCCGCTCTCCGTCGTCGGGACGGGCAGCCTGCTCATCCGGCGTTCTCGACCGCCTCGACGTAGTCGTCGCCGACGACGAGAACCAGCCACTGGGTCGTGAGGTTCGGGATCGTCGGCTCGACCTGGGTGATCTCGGGGAACTGGTCGGCCAGCGCTTCGGCAGATTCCTGCAGACCGTCCGGGTAGAACACGGTGGTGGTCACCAGCCCCTGACTGTACGTATCGATCACGGGCACGTCCCATCCACCGGCCTCCAGACGTTCCTGGGCAGTGCGGGCGAGCCCGGTGACGTCGGTGCCGTTGAGGATGCCGACCGGCCCGCGAAGCTCCGGGGGGGCCGTGACGGGGGTGGGCGGTGGGCCGTCGCTCGGCGCGGCGGTGTCGTCAGCCGACGGCTCGGGTGAGGGACTCTGCGTGCTGCCCGCGACGGTCTCGGCGTCGCTTCCCGGACCGCCGTCCTCGCCGAACAGCACGAGCAGGCCGGTCACAAGTGCCGCAGTGCCGAGCAGGGCCACCAGTGAGGGCCACATCCGGTCGAATCGCTCGCGGACCGTCATCGGTCAAGGAGGCTACGCCACGCCCGCCTCAGGCATCGAAGCCGAGACGGCGGGCGGAACGGGCCCGCTGGCGGCTGGCGCGCAGCCGTCGCAGGCGCTTGACCAGCATCGGGTCGTGGGCCAGGGCGTCGGGCCGGTCGATGAGAGCGTTCAGCACCTGGTAGTAGCGGGTTGCCGACATGCCGAACAGGTCACGGACCGCCTGTTCCTTGGCGCCGGCGTACTTCCACCACTGGCGCTCGAATTCGAGGATCGCCCGGTCGCGTTCGTCCAGCACGCCGGAGGCCGCCGGTGGGCCGGACGTGCGGTAGGCCGGTACGGCGTCGGGCGCTGGTTCCATGCGGGCATCGTACGGAACTCGATCGCCGGTCCCACGCATCGACAGGCCGACTCCTGCCGCATGTCGTCGCCGCCGGAACCATCAGCCGACGGTGTCAGCGCCGTCACGGTTGGCTACGGTGAAGGACTGGGAGGCGAGGCCGCGTGACGAGCAACGGCACCAGCAGCTTCGTCGTCGTCGCGAACCGGCTACCGGTCGACCGGGTGACCACTGCCGACGGCGAGACCGCCTGGCGGCGAAGTCCCGGTGGCCTCGTGACGGCCCTGGCGCCGGTGATGCGCGCCTACGACGGAGCGTGGGTGGGCTGGACCGGCATTCCCGACGACGCACCCGAGCCCTTCTCGTCCGAGAACATGGACCTCGTCGCGGTCCCGCTGTCGGTCGAGGACGTCAGCCTCTACTACGAAGGCTTCTCCAACGCCACTCTGTGGCCGCTCTACCACGACGTGATCGTCGCGCCGGCATACCACCGCGAGTGGTGGGACGCCTACCGGAGGGTGAACCGCCGCTTCGCCGAGGCGACCGCCGCCGTCGCCGAGGACAGTGCCTTCGTGTTCGTCCAGGACTACCAGCTGCAGCTCGTGCCACGAATGCTCCGCGACCTGCGACCCGACCTGACGATCGGCTTCTTCCTCCACATCCCGTTCCCCCCTGGCGAGCTGTTCGCGCAGCTCCCGTGGCGCCGCCAGATCCTCGAGGGCCTGCTGGGTGCGGACCTGGTGGGCTTCCAACGCCTGGGTGCCGCCGACAACTTCGTCAACCTCTGTGCGCGCTACACCGACGCGGTTTCGACCGATGACCTCGTGCTGGCCGACGACGGCCGCAAGGTCCTCGCCCGCGCCTTTCCGATCTCGATCGATGTCGAGGAGGTCGCCCGGGCGGCAGCCGACCCCGGCGTGCGCGCCCGCAGTGCGACCATCCGCGAGGAGATCGGGTCGCCCGCACACATGCTGCTGGGCGTCGACCGGCTCGACTACACCAAGGGAATCGGGCACCGGCTCAAAGCCTGGGGCGAGTTGCTCGCCGAGGGCGAGGTGACGCCCGACGAGGCCGTCTTCGTCCAGGTGGCGACGCCCAGCCGGGAGCGGGTCGAGGCCTACCAGACGCTGCGCGACGACATCGAGCTCCAGGTGGGGCGGATCAACGGCGACTACGGCCGCATCGGCACACCGGCGGTCCAGTACCTGCACTCGTCCTACGACCGGCCCGAGCTGGTGGCCCTCCTGCGCGCTGCCGATGTCATGGTGGTGACGCCGCTGCGCGACGGCATGAACCTGGTGGCGAAGGAGTACGTCGCCGCGCGTACCGACCTACGCGGGGCGCTCGTGCTCTCCGAGTTCGCCGGCGCCGCCGACGAGCTCGACGGCGCGTTCCTGGTCAACCCGCACGACATCGACGGGCTCAAGCGCACGCTCTGTAAGGCGATGCGCCTGCCCGACGACGAGGCCGAGAACCGGATGCGGCGACTGCGCGGGCACGTCATGACCCACGACGTCGCCCGATGGGCCCGCGAGTTCCTCGAGGCCCTCCGCGCCGTCTGAGTGGTTTCAGTCGCCGTCACCGTCGCCGAACGATGCCGGCTCGGGGTCGCGGTCGGTGTAGGCGATCCACGCCTGGGTGTCGGCGGCATCGAAGGCCCGCTCCGATGTCGCACCGCTGGGCTCGGCTTGTTCGCCGAGACTCTCGACCGCACGCTCAGTGCGGTCGATCTCGAGGCTCGCGAGTTGGACCAGGTCGCGCAGGCCCTCGGGGCCGAACCGGTCCCTGATGTTCCTCACGGCGTCGGCGACCATCGCGTCGACGTCGTCGGTGGGCTCCATGCGCACTCCTCCGTCACGTCGCTGCCGTCACGCAGGCTAGCCGCCGCCGCTGATCATCGGCAGTTCGGGGCTCAGCAGGCATCGAACTGCCGATGATCACCGCAGTGTCGGGGTCGGCTACCCTGTAAGTTGAAGTAAACGTGAAGCTAAGCGGGTGGCATGGGACATCGGCTGACGATCGGTGACCTCGCCGCGCGCAGCGGCGCCTCGACATCGGCCCTGCGCTTCTACGAGGCCAAGGGTCTGCTCTCCTCCGATCGCACCGCAGGCGGGCATCGCGTCTACGCGCGGTCGACCTTGCGCAGGGTCGCGTTCGTCCGCGCTGCGCAGCGGGTCGGACTCAGCCTGGACGAGATCCGCACGGCTCTGGACACGCTGCCCAGCGCACGGACGCCGACCACCGAGGACTGGACCCGGCTCTCACAGACCTGGCGGTCGCGGCTCGACCAGCGCATCACCGATCTGATGCGGCTTCGCGACGAGCTCGACCAGTGCATCGGGTGCGGCTGCCTGTCGCTGCGGACCTGCCATCTCTACAACCCCGGTGACCAGGCCGCGGCCCTGGGCGTGGGGCCGCGCTACCTGTGGGGTGACCCGCGTCCGGACCCCACGTGACCGCACCGGCCTGCCGTTAGGGTCGTGGCATGCGCAGGCGCGCTCGGGCAATCGCCGTGTGCGCGGTAGTCGGCCTTCTCCTGTCCGGCTGCGCGGGTGGGGACACCACCACGGAGCCGCCCGTGCAGCTGACCGCGACGGTGATCCAGTCCAACCTGGACCTGTCCAGGGGAACCGTCCGCGTGCAGGTGACCAACCAGGGTGAGGCGCCGGTAGAGGTCGACGACCTCACCCTGGCGGCGCCACCGTTCCCCGAGGAGAGCAGTCAGGACCGGGCCGTGATCCTGCCGGGACGGCGCATCAACTTCCGCGTCATGTACGGCGAGCCGACGTGCTCCGGACAGACGCCGACCACCGGCCCCGCCGCGGCCCGGCTCACGGCCGACGGCCACGCCACCCAGCTCAGCGTCGACGACTCGTCGGACGTGCTTCGGCGCCTGCTGAGCCTCAGTTGCGGCCGCCAACGGCTCGCCGACGTCGTCGAGATCGGCCTGGGCGAGACGTGGACGCCTGCACCCGACGGGCAGGCCCTGATGGGAAGCATCGAGCTCCGGCGGGTGGGCGGCGGGTCCGTGGTGACCCTGGAGAAGGTGGCGGGCAGCGTCGCCTACACCCTGCAGCCGGTCGACGACGCGGACCCGATCGCGACGCTGGAGCCGGACCAACCCTCCCTGTCGGTCCCGGTGCGGGCGGTCGCCCTCCGCTGCGATCCGCATGCCAGAGCCGAGGGCAAGAAGAACTACGTCTTCCCGCTCTGGTTCAGCCTCGACAGTGGACCCCAGATCCACGTGGAGGTGAGAGGCGACGTCGGCCTGCAGAGCGCCATGGACACCTTGTGCGAGCCTTGACGCCCACCGGCGTGGAACCGTGACACGGGTCCGGTCGTGCACGAGGATGACTCCGTGATCCGGCCGCCGCTCACCGTCCGGGGCCGGGTGGACCGGCGGTCGAGTGGGCCGTGGTGACGGCCGTGTTCCCGCGCCGGTTCGCACTCGTCAGGCACGTCGACTACACCGGCGTCTCCGGGGTCGGCGTCGTCGCCTTCGGGATCACGTTCTCCGACGGCCACGTCGTGCTGCGGTGGTGCTCCAGCCATCCGGCCACGAGCACCTGGGATTCGCTGGAGGACATGCTCGCCGTCCACGGGCACGGCGATGCCACAAGCATCCAGTGGATCGACGCGCCGGCGACCACGCTCGAGGACGTGCCCGGAGCCTCACGAGTCGGACGACGCGCCCGGCGTCGGGCGGAGCGCGACGCCGCCGCCGGCGACGAGTCGCCGGCCGGTGACCCCGGCGAGGCAGCCGAGCCCGACGGTCCTTCGGCCGCGAGCGGTGCCGGTCCCGGGTTGGCGACCAACGGACACGCGAAGCCGCGCGATTCCGCTGCGGGAAGGTCCGGGCGCGCCTCGGGCGGAGACACCGCCGACGACGACGGACCCGACACGGTGCCGACCCTGCACAGCTCACGGGTCCCCGGACGCCACCGGCGCTCCGACCAGGTCGAGCCGCAGCGCTGACCGGGCGGCCTCACGATGACCCGGGACCGACGATGGCCTCGGCAGGTCTACGACGTCGGAGACGAGCCGGATCCGCGGTTCAGCTTCGCCAACGAGCGGACGTTCCTGGCGTGGATCCGGACCGGCCTCGCCCTGCTGGCAGTGGGCGTCGCGCTCGAGGGACTGGCCGTACCCGCGTCGGACGGTGCCCGGCTCATCCTCGTCGTCACGGTGGTCCTTCTCGGAGCCGTGTCGAGCGCCGGTGCGTATCTGCGGTGGGCCAGGGCGGAGCGCGCCTTGCGGCAGTCGCGTCCGCTGCCCTCGCCGACGCTGGCGCCGCTCCTCGGCTTCGGGCTGGTCGTGGTCGGCGTCTTCGTCGTGATCGCGATCCTGGCCGGATGACGCCCGCGGCGACCGGCCCCGGCGTGGGACCGAGTGGCGGCGACAGCGTCCCCAACGCGCGAACGGCGCTGGCCTGGACGCGCACCGGGCTGGCACTGCTGGGGTCCGCCCTGCTGGCGATCCGGGTCGTGGTGGATCGGTTCGGCCCGCTCACGGCGGCGTTCGCCGTGGTCGCCCTACCCCTGGCCGTCGTCGTGCTGGTCGGCGCGGGGCGGCGCTACCGATCGGCCCGCGCCGCACTGAGCACGCAGGTCCGACTGCCCGACGGCCGGCTGCCGGCGGGCGTCGCCATCCTGCTGGTCGTCCTCGCCGTGACCGAGCTCGCCTTCGTCCTCTCGGGCTGACTCACGCGGATTGACGGCGCCGACGCACAGCGGAAACACCCGGGCAACATCGCCGCGCCAAGCTCGAGGGCGCCGTCCCGCGTTCCGCGGACGGTGGGCGGCCCCGATCCACGCGGAGGAGCCATGATGCTGCGACTACGGATCGAGCTACCGGACCAGCCGGGTTCGCTCGGTCGCGTGACCTGGACCCTGGGCGTCCTCGGTGCCGACGTGGCCCAGATCTTCGTGCTCGAGCGCAACGGCGGACGGGCGCTGGACGACATCACCCTGGAGTGGCGTGGCCAGCCACGCGAACGCCTCCTCTCGGCGCTCCGCTCGATACCCGGAGTGCAGCCGGTCGGGGTGTGGGCCGCCCGGGCCACACCGGAGGCGATGCCGGAGGCCGGTGTCATGGCCGCCATGGTGACCGACCCGAACCGAGCGCTCGCCACCTTGATGAACGCCGCACCGTTGGTGCTGGCCGCTACCTGGGCCTGCGTCTCCGACGACACCGGGACTGTGCGGATGTCGAGTCCCGAGGCGCCGGCCCGTCCCCGGCTTCCCGACGCGGTACCTGCCCGGATCGTCGCGGTGACCGACGGTGCCCGGCTGGCGAGGGCTCCGCTGCCGGACGGGCTCGTGCTCACCGTCGGCCGTGAGGACGGACCGTCGTTCCACCGCAGCGAGCTCGGCCGCCTCCGGTACATGCTCGACGTCCTCGCAAGTCTGCCGGTCGGCGCCGTGCGGGAACCCACGACGACCCGATGACGACGGCTCGCAGTGCGGGAAGCGGTCGCAGCCAGCTACGCGACTGCGGCCTGGATCGCCGCGTTCGTCTCCGCCGCCGCCTCCTCGGCCGTGATCTCTCCCTGCATGAGCCTCTGCGCCGCGGTGGGGAACACCAGTGCGCCCTCGACCTCGCCCCACCAGCCCGCAGCCGGGTAGGAGCGCGAGTACTCGACGAGCTGCCGGCCGAAGACGCTGGTGAGATCGTCGTCGCCGACGGACTCCTCGACGCCGGCCACAGTCCCGGGCAGGAAGCCGATCTGCTCGGTGAACGTGGTGACCTGCTCGGGCGCAATCAGGTGCCGCGCGAATGCGTTGGCCAGTTCCTGCTGGTCGGACTCCTGAAACACCACCAGGTGGCTGCCGCCCGCGAACGCGTGCTGGTTTCCGGCCGGGCCGGCAGGCATCAGCGCGGTTCCGACCCTGCCCTCGAGGTCCGGGTTGGCAGCCAGGATCGCCGACAGATCCCAGCCGCCACCGACCATCATCGCGGACCGGCCGTTCGCGAAGGCGTCCCGGAGGTCGACGGAGTCCCACTGGACCGCAGCTTCGGGCGACCAGCCCTTCTTCCACAGCGTCTCGAAGAACCTGAAGGCCTGTCGGCCCGCTTCGCTGTCGACGCCGGCCTGCCAGGTGTCGCCTTCCGGTGTGGCGATCTCGCCGCCCGCTCCCCAGACCAAGGGGGCCAGCATGTGGACGTCGGCGCCGCCAACATGCATCGGGGCGATGTCGGGCACGGTCGCGGCGATCGTGTCGCCGACCGAGAGGATCTCGTCCCAGGTGGTCGGCGGCTCGACGCCGGCCTGGGCGAACACGTCGGTCCGGTAGATCATTGCCCGGGCTCCCGCGTACCACGGGTAGCCGTGGTTGGCGCCGTCGACCGTCCCGGACTCGACCAGGGAGTCGACGTAGTCGACTCCCTCCGGCGCCTCGACCGGAGCGAACGCACCCTGCTCGGCGAACACCGGCGTCCAGGACGTGCCCATCTCGGCCAGGTCGGGGACCTGGCCGCCGGCGATACCGGTGCCGAATCGGTCGTACGCGTCGGGCCACGGCACGTACTCGATGTCGATCGTGACGCCCTCGTGCTCCTCCTCGAAGGCCGCGCCCGTGGCGTCGATCGTCACCCGGGCCTCCGGGTTGTCCGGATCCATGATCCAGACGGTGAGGTCGCCACGCAGTTCGGCGCCGGCATCGGCGGGTTCGTCGGCCGCGCCGCCACTCTCGTCGTCACCGCTGCAGGCGGCCAGGACAAGCGCCAGCACCATGACACTGCCCACCCGCATGGTCCCTCTCACCCGTCACGCCCCTCGACTTCCCGTACACACCAGCGGGTCCGTACGCTAGCCGCGACGCCACACACCGAGTTGTCAGGCCTGACAACTCACCTGCCTGCGGCACATCGTCGCCCCAGCCTGACAAGTCGCATACCTGACAAGTCCGGCGGGCCTGGGCGGAGGTTCAGGCGCTCGTACCTGCGGCTCGACGCTGGCGCCGCTTGCGCATGATCCACCAGCCGAGGACCACGGCGATCGCGGCGAAGACCACGTAGTCGAGGTAGACCAGGTAGTCCTCGACCCGCTCGTACTGGGTGCCGAGGGCGTAGCCGGCTCCTACCAGCAGTGTGTTCCACAGCAGGCTGCCCAACAATGTGAGCACGACGAACGGGAGTAGGGGCATCCGCTGTGCGCCGGCCGGCAGCGAGACGAGGCTGCGGACGATCGGCACGAAGCGCCCGAAGAAGACGACGCCGTGACCGTGGCGCTGGAACCAGGCCGAGGCCTGGTCGAAGTCGGACTCGTCGACGAGCGGCAGCCTGGTCAACCACCGCCGGGCGCGCTGCTCGCCGAAGGCTGCGCCCAACCCGTAGAGCACGAGCGCACCCAGGACGGATCCGAGCGTGGCGGCGACCAACACCCAGGCGACGTTCATGCGGCCGCGCTCGGCCAGGTAGCCCGCCAATGACAGCGGGATCTCGCTCGGTATCGGCGGGAAGACGGTCTCCACCAGGGTCAGCAGGCCGACGCCGACCTCGCCGAGCGACGTCATGACGTCGGCGGCCAGGCCACTGAGCCCGGTCAGACCGTCATCGACAGTCTCGGGCGACGGTGCGGAGCCGGTCGACAGCGCGGACAGCAACAAGCGATTCCTCAGGCCGGAGATCGGTGGTCGGCAAGCGGCCGGTCCGGTGGACGGAAACGGCGGACCGCGACGATTGTAGGTGCGCCGCGCCGGCCCACGTACACTGGCGCGCGCCGGCGACCGTGACGACGGCCGCATCGGAGGCCTCTGTGTCCCGCTCCACCCTGATCCGCGCACTGCTGGCGCTCGCCGTTCTCGCCGTGTCGTCCTATGTCGTGCTCACCGCGTCCCCGCGGCTCGGTCTCGATCTCCGCGGTGGAACGCAGATCGTCCTCGAGACCCGGGATTCCCCCACCGTGCAGGCGGACGCCGAGTCGACCGATCGTGCCCTCGAGGTGCTGCGCCGTCGGGTCGACGCCCTGGGCGTCGCCGAGCCGGCGCTGGCCCGCTCGGGCGAGCAGCGCATCATCGTCGAGCTGCCCGGCGTGCTGGACCCGCGCGAGGCCGCCGAGGTCATCGGCCGAACGGCACAGCTGACGTTCCACCCGGTTCTCGGTGTCGCGCAAGCGCCGACCGCATCACCGTCTCCGGGAACGGAGACGCCCGCTCCCGGCGCGGAGCTGGTGCTCCCGGACGAGTCGGGCCAGCCGCTGCGGCTGGGTCCGGCGGCCCTGACCGGCGACGGCGTCGCCGGTGCCGACGCCGCCATCGACCCGCAGACCGCCACGGGGTGGTTCGTGACGGTCGACTTCGTCGGTGACGGTGAACAGGCGTGGGCGGAACTGACCGGCGAGGCGGCGTGCTCGCCGCCGGGCGACCCGATGCGGCGGATCGCGATCGTGCTCGACGAGGAGGTCATCTCCTCCCCCCAGGTCGACCCGGGCGTTTCCTGCGACATCGGCATCCCCGGCGGTGAGACCCAGATCACCGGCACGTTCACGCAGCAGGAGGCCACCGACCTCGCAGTCCTCATCGAGGGCGGTGCCCTGCCGGTGCCGGTCGAGGTCGTCGAGCAGCGCACGGTCGGGCCGACCCTGGGTGCCGAGGCCATCGACGCGAGCGCCCGGGCGGCGATCATCGGCGTCGCTCTGACCGCACTGTTCATCGTCGCCGCGTACCGGCTGATGGGCCTGATGGCGACGATCGGCCTCGCGTGCTACGCGCTGATCTCGTTCGCGACGTTGACGGCCATCGGCGCCACCCTGACGTTGCCCGGCCTGGCGGGGTTCGTGCTGGCGATCGGCATGGCCGTCGACGCGAACGTGCTCGTCTTCGAACGCGCCCGCGAGGACTACGTCGACGGCACGACGAAGAGCGTCCGCAAGGCCGTGCAGAGCGGCTTCCGCCACGCGCTGTCGGCCATCGCCGACTCCAACGTCACCACGCTGCTCGCCGCCGTGCTGCTCTTCTTCCTCGCCGCCGGGCCGGTCCGCGGATTCGGCGTCACGCTGACCATCGGCGTGCTGGCGTCGCTGTTCTCCGCCCTGGTCGTCACCCGGGCCCTCGCGGAGTGGATCGCCACGCGGGGATGGGTCCGCCGCCGACCCGAGGTCACCGGGATCGCCAGGCACGGGCGGGTCCGTACCTGGCTGAACGAGAAGGGCCCGGACCTGATGCGGTACCGCCGCCGATTGCTGCTGGTCTCGGCGGTGGTCGTTGTCCTCAGCATCGCCGGCATCAGCCTGCGCGGCCTCGACTTCGGCGTCGAGTTCACCGGTGGCCGGCTGATCGAGGTCTCGACCACCCGGCCGGTCGATCCCGACCGGGCTCGCATGGTCGTCGCCGAGGCCGGCTTCCCGACCGCGGTCGTCCACGAGTCCGGGGACGACGACGTCACCGTCCGCACCGGTGAGCTCACCGACGACGAGGCGGCCCGTATCCGCGAAGCGCTCGCGGACGCCGGCGGCGGAGCCGAGGTCGTCCGCGACGAACTGATCGGGCCCAGCCTGGGAGACGAGCTGCGGAGGAACGCGTTGATCGCCCTCGGCGTGGCGCTCGCCGCCCAGCTGGCCTATCTGGCGATCCGGTTCCGGTGGACGTTCGGCACCGGTGCCGTCGCGGCCCTGTTCCACAACGTCGTCATCGTCCTGGGCATCTTCGCGTGGCTGGGCAAGCCGATCGACGGGATCTTCCTGGCGGCACTGTTGACCATCATCGGCTACACGGTGAACGACTCCGTCGTCGTCTTCGACCGGATCCGCGAGAAGTGGACGGAGTCGCCGGGGTCGCCGTTCCCCCGGGTGGCGAACGCGGCGATCCTGGCCACGCTCCCCCGCACCGTCAACACCGGGATCAGCACGCTGTTCATCCTGGCCGCCCTGCTGGTCCTGGGGGGCGACTCGCTGTCCGACTTCGCCCTCGCACTCCTGCTGGGAATTCTGGTCGGCACGTACTCCTCCAACTTCACGGCAACGCCGCTGGCGATCGAGCTCGAGGCCCGCTACCCCGGGTCCGCCCCGAGGCCCCGATCCGAGCGGCGCGCCGACGACCGGGGGCGGCAGGAGCCGGACTACGGCGCGGTGGTCTGACACCCGGTTGGTACGATGGGCGCCCCTTCCAGGCTCGATGAACGCCACGCCGACCGGCAGGTACTGACGTGACGCTGCTCCTGCTTCTGCACCTCGGCCTGGCGGCGCTGGGTCCCCTCGTGGTACGGGCGATGGGCCGGTACGCCTTCCTCGTCCTGGCGCTGGCCCCGGCCGCCGCGTTCTGCTGGCTGCTGGCACAGAGTTCGCGGGTGGCGCAGGGCGGGTCCGTGGTCGAGGTCGTCACGTGGGTGCCGAGCCTCGACCTCGATCTCGCGTTCCGGCTGACCACGTTGCAGTGGGTTCTCGCCCTGCTCGTCAGCGGCATAGGCGCGCTCGTCCTCGCTTACTGCACGTGGTACTTCGACGGCGATGCCGAGGGGCTGGGCAGGTTCGGGCTCAACTTCACCGGATTCGCCGGGGCCATGCTCGGTTTGGTCCTCGCCGACGACCTGCTGCTGCTGTACGTGTTCTGGGAACTCACCACCGTCTTCTCCTACCTGCTCATCGGCCACCAGGCCGAGCGCCGCGCGGACCGGCGGGCAGCGCTGCAGGCGCTGATCGTCACGACGGCCGGCGGGCTCGCGATGCTCGTCGGCCTGATCCTGATCGGCGACGCGGCAGGGACCTACCGGATCTCCGAGATACTCGCGGCGCCGCCCACGGGGGCCGCCGTGACGGCGGGTGTCGTGTTGGCGCTCGTCGGTGCCGTGTCGAAGTCGGCCCTCATCCCGTTCCACTTCTGGCTACCGGGGGCGATGGTCGCACCGACACCTGTGAGTGCGTACCTGCATGCGGCGGCCATGGTGAAGGCCGGGGTCTACCTGGTCGCCCTGCTGGCACCGGCATTCGCCGACGTCGGCCCGTGGCGGCCCATCGTGCTGGGCCTCGGCGCCGCGACCATGGCGCTCGGGGGTTGGCATGCGCTACGTCAGACCGACCTCAAGTTGATCCTCGCCCACGGCACCGTCAGCCAACTGGGCTTCCTGGTGGCGATCGTCGGGATCGGCACCCGGTCGGCGGCGCTCGCCGGTGTCGCGATGGTGGTCGCGCACGCGCTGTTCAAGGCGTCGCTGTTCCTCGTCGTCGGCATCATCGACCGGGCGGCCGGCACCCGCGACCTGCGCGAACTGTCCGGGCTGGCCCGGTCGATGCCGGTGGTGACGGCGACCGGCCTGGCCGCGGCGGCGTCGATGGCGGCCATCCCGCCGGTCGCCGGCTTCGTGGCAAAGGAGAGCGTGTTCATCGCGTTCCTCGACGTCGGTGTCACACCTGACGGCGACGGCACCGGCATCGGGCCGGTACCGGCCGGCATCGTCCTCGCCGCCCTGGTCGCCGGCTCGGCGCTGACCGTCGCCTACACCGCGAGGTTCGCCTGGGGCGCCTTCGGCACCAAACGCGATGTGCCCGCCACCGAAGCGGTCGCCGTAGCCGCAGGCTTCGTGGCCGCTCCGGCCCTGCTCAGCATGCTCAGCGTCGCCGTCGGCTTCGCCGGCGCCGCCGAGACCGTGCTCATCGAGCCCTACGCCACTGCTTTCCCGCCCGGCGCCCACGAGCCCGACCTCGCTCTCTGGCACGGCCTCGAGCCGGCCCTGGCGCTGTCGGCGGTCGCGGTGCTCGGCGGCCTCGCCCTGTTCGGACTTCGGGGCCGGGTCGAACGCCTGCAGGCACGGGCCGTCCCCCTGCTTGACGCCGGGCGCACGTACCACTCCCTGATGCGCGGCCTCGACCGGCTCGCCGTCGAGGTCACCGGAACGACGCAGCGCGGCTCCCTGCCGATCTACCTGGCTGTCGTCCTGGTCGTCGTCGTCGTGCTGCCAGGTGGCGCCCTGGTGTTCGGCGGCCCGTGGGAGGTCGACCTCCAGGCGTGGGACGTTCCGGCGCAGGCGGTGGTCGGTGGGCTCGTCGCCGTCGCCGCCGTTCTGGCCGCCCGGGCCCGCCGCCGGCTCAAGGCGGTCGTCCTCGTCGGTGTCACCGGCTACGGCACGGCACTGCTCTTCCTCCTTCACGGTGCCCCTGACCTCGCGCTCACCCAGGTCCTCGTCGAGACCGTGACGATCGTGGTCTTCGTGCTCGTGATGCGCCGCTTGCCGATCTACTTCTCCGACCGTCCGCTGACCTCGAGCAGGTGGGGCCGGCTCGGTATCGGTGTGCTGGTGGGGACGGCGTTCGCGGGCTTCGTGCTCGCAGCCACGTCGGCTCGGACGGCCGACCCCGTGTCGGACGACTTCCCGGCCGAGGCGGTCAGCTTCGGTGGCGGCAAGAACATCGTCAACGTCATCCTCGTCGACATCCGCGCCTGGGACACCCTGGGTGAGATCTCGGTGCTGGCGGTCGCCGCGACAGGGGTCGCCAGCATGGTCTTCGTGCACACCCGGCGAGGCGGTATCGCCCGCCCGGCCGCGGGGCCGATGATCGCGGCACGCCGGCGAGCCACCGGAGACGACTACCGCAACACCTGGCTACGAGGGGGGCGGACACTCGCTCCCGAGCGGAGGTCGATCATCTTCGAGGTCGTGGTCCGGCTGGCCTTCCACACCATGATCGCCTTCTCGCTGTTCCTGCTGTTCTCCGGTCACAACAACCCCGGCGGCGGGTTCGCCGGAGGGCTGGTCGCCGGCCTGGCCCTGATGGTCCGATACCTGGCCGCCGGCCGTTACGAACTCGACGAAGCGGCGCCGGTCGACGCCGGACTCGTGCTCGGGCTGGGACTCGTGATGGCCACCGGCACCGGGCTGATGTCGCTGCTGTTCGGTGGCGAGGTCCTGCAGAGCGCAGTGATCGACGTCACCGTGCCGCTGCTCGGTGAGATCCACCTGGTGACCTCGATCTTCTTCGACATCGGGGTCTACCTCGTGGTCGTCGGCCTGATGCTCGACGTGCTCCGAAGCCTGGGGTCCGGTGTCGACCGGCAGGCGGCACAGAACGGCGACGAGGAGGACGAGCCCGCGGCCCGGGAGCCCGAGGTCGTCGGAGGTGCCGGATGACCGCCAACCTCGCGCTGGTCCTCACCGCCTCGGTCCTGGTCGCCGCCGGTGTCTACCTGGTGCTCGAACGCAGCCTCACCAGGGTCCTGATCGGCATCATCCTCATCAGCAACGGGGTCAACATCGCGTTCCTCGTCGCCGGTGGCCCGGCCGGCGGTGCCCCCATCGTCGGGGTCACGGAGCCCGCACGGATGAGCGACTCGCTGCCGCAGGCGATGGTGTTGACCGCGATCGTGATCACGCTCGGGATCACCGCGTTCCTGCTGGCGATGGCCTACCGGAGCTGGCAGCTGACCGGTCACGACGAGGTCCAGGACGACGTCGAGGACGCCGCGATCCGCCGGCTGGCCGTGGCCGACGCCGAGTCGCGGAGTTACGACGACGGCGACGACGACGAACGGGCCCCGATGCCGGAGGCCCGGCCGTGACCGCCGCCAGCCTCGTCCCGCTCCCGGTCGTGTTGCCGCTGCTGGGAGCCGGCGTTGCCCTTGCGCTCGGCCGCTGGGCCCACGCACAGCGGGCCGTGAGCGTGGTCGCACTGTCGGCATCGGTGGCGATCGCCGCGATCCTGCTGGTCAGCGCCGACTCGCAGGGACCGCTCGTGGTCTGGATCGGCGGTTGGCCCGAACCGTTGGGTATCTCACTCGTCGCCGACCGGCTGTCGGCATTGATGCTGCTGGTGTCGGCAACGGTGACACTCGCCGTCCTCGTGTACTCGCTCGGCCAGGGCGTCGCCGACGGCACCCGCGACACCCCGCTGTCGATCTATCACCCCACCTACCTCGTGCTCTCCGCGGGCGTCGCGAACGCGTTCCTGGCCGGCGACCTGTTCAACCTCTTCGTCGGCTTCGAGGTGTTGCTCGCCGCCAGCTACGTCCTGATGACCCTGACCGGCACCGGCGAGCGCATCCGGGCCGGCACGACGTACGTCGTGGTCAGCCTGCTGTCATCGCTGCTGTTCCTCACAGCCATCGCGCTGGTCTACGCGGCCACGGGCACGGTCAATCTCGCCCAGCTCTCCGGACGGCTGGCGGACCTGCCCGACGGCGTCTCCCTGATCCTCCAACTCCTGCTGCTCACCACCTTCTCCATCAAGGCGGCGGTGTTCCCGTTGTCGGCATGGCTGCCCGACAGTTACCCGACCGCTCCGGCCCCGGTGACCGCCGTGTTCGCCGGACTGCTCACCAAGGTCGGCGTCTATGCGATCATCCGCACCCAGACGCTGCTGTTCCCGGACAGCCCGTTGACCGATCTGCTCATGTGGGCGGCGCTGCTGACGATGATCGTCGGCATCCTCGGTGCGGTCGCGCAGTCGGAGATCAAGCGGATGCTGTCGTTCACGCTGGTGAGCCACATCGGCTACATGGTGTTCGGCGTCGCTCTGGCGACCACCGCCGGCCTGGCCGGAGCGATCTTCTACGTGGTCCACCACATCACCATCCAGACCACACTGTTCCTCGTCGCCGGCCTGGTCGAGCGGCGTGGCGGTTCCACGTCGCTCAACCGGCTGGGCGGTCTCGCCACGGCGTCGCCGATCCTGGGAGTGCTGTTCTTCGTCCCGGCCATGAACCTGGGCGGGATCCCGCCGTTCTCGGGCTTCCTCGGCAAGGCGGGACTGCTCCAGGCAGGAGTCGCCGCCGACCGGCCGCTCGCGTACCTCCTGGTGGCGGGAGGTGTGGTCACGAGCCTGCTGACGTTGTACGCGGTCGCCAAGGCGTGGAACCTCGCGTTCTGGAGGGCGGCACCGGCCGAGATCCTCGAGCCGGCCGGCACAGCTCCCAGGGGATCCGCGGACGAGCCCGGCCCACCCCCGGCGACACCGGTCGCCCTACCGGCCGCGATGGTCGCGCCGACCGCCGGGCTGGTGCTCGTCGGCGTCGCCCTCAGCGTCGTCGCCGGTCCGCTGTTCGGCGTTGCCGACCGGGCCGCGGTCGACCTGCGGGAGCGCTCACCGTACGTGGAGTCGGTCCTGCCCGGCGGTGTGCCGTGACCCCTGCTGCTCCCCGCTCGCGGATGGGTCACGCACTGCGCTCCCCCATGGTTGTGTGGCTCACGATCGCCTGGGTCCTCCTGTGGGGCGATCTCTCGATCGCCAACGTCGTGTCGGGCGCACTGATCGGCATCGTCGTGACCGCCGTCTTCCCGCTGCCGCCGATCATCTTCGAAGGCCGCGTGCACCCGGTCGCGGTGGCCCGCCTGCTCGGCTGGTTCGTCGTGGACCTCGTTCGGGCGAGCGTGCAGGTGACCGCCCTGGCACTGCGCTTCGGGCACCAGCCGCGCAACGCGGTGGTCCACGTCGATCTCCGCAGCCGATCCGACCTGTACCTCACCATCACCGCTGAACTGCTCACACTCGTACCGGGCAGCATGGTCATCGAGGTCCGGCGCTCCACCTCGACTCTGTACATGCACCTGCTCGGGGTCCGCGACGACTCCGACGTCGACCGCGCGAGGGCACACGCCCTCGCCGTGGAGGAGCGGGTGGTCCGGGCACTCGCGTCCTCGACCGAGCTGGCGGAGTTCCGGCGGATCCGGTCGGCCGAAGTGGGCGGGTCGCCGTCATGACGGTCGTCCTGTGGGTGTGCGGGGCCGCGTTCGGCTCGGCAGCGGTGCTGGCCGTGTGGCGAATGAACCAAGGGCCGCGGATGCTCGACCGGATGATCGCCGTCGACGTCCTCATCGCCGTGGTCGTGGGCGCCCTCGGGCTCGAGGCGGCGGTGAACCGGCACACGACCACCCTGCCCATTCTCGTGGTCCTCTCCCTCGTGGGGTTCGTCGGCGCAGTCAGCGTCGCCCGCTTCGCCGCCGGCGAGGCCCGGCCGCCGGTTCCCGAGTCGGAGGAGGGGCCGCTGTGACGTGGGACACCGCCTTCGACATCGCTTCGGCGTGCTGCCTGGTCGCGGGAGCGCTGCTGGGGCTGGCCGCGGCGATCGGCCTGGTCCGCTTCCCGGACCTGCTGAGCCGCATGCATGCGGCGACAAAGCCGCAGGTTCTCGGCCTGCTGTTCGTCGTGCTCGGCGTGGGGCTGCGCCTGCGCGATCCCGGCGCGGTCGGCATGCTCGTGCTCGTCGCCGCGATGCAACTGCTGACGACCCCTGTCGCCGCACACATGGTGGGCCGGGCGGCCTACCGGACGGGACAGGTTCGCGAAGACCTTCTCCTCACCGATGAACTGACGACCGCACTCGATCCCGACGACACCGGTGCCGCCTGAGCACGCAGCGATGTCGGATCAGGCGAGCAGCTTCGCCTTCTGCGCCTCGAACTCGTCGGCGGTGATGACACCGGAGTCGCGCAGCTGGGCCAGCTTGGTCAGCTCCTCGGCCGAGGACGTACCGCTGGTCGACGCGACCTCCTGGATGTACTGCCGCTGCGCCTTCGCACGCTCGGTTGCGTCCCGCATCGAACGCTCCTGCATCGAGCCGCCCCGGGCGATCAGGTAGATGAGCGCGCCCAGCCACGGCACGACGATCACGAACAGGATCCACAGAGCCTTCCCCCAGCCGGACAGATCGTCACTGCGGAAGATGTCGGTGACGATCGAGATCAACAGCCAGATCCAGGCTATGAACAGGAAGAACCAGAGCATCGTCCAGAACAGATCGAGAAGTGGCATGACGGTGACCTCCGCAGGGTGATGGTTTCGTGCTTCAGATCCCGAGAATCTGCTTCTTCTTCGCCTCGAACTCGTCGTCGGTGATCAGGCCCTGCTCCTTGAGCCGGCCGAGTTGTTCCAACTCGGCGACGTAGCCCGGCTCAGCTGGTTGGGCGGGTGCGGCCGGCGGCGCGTACTCCGGTTGCGGCGGCGGTGCGTACTCCGGCTCCGGCGGTGCCATCGCCTGCTGCCGGCGCGAAACCCGCCGGCTCGTCCTGCGGGCCACCCGCCTGCTGGGTCCGAACATGGTCAGCTCTCCTTCGTCTCGGTGGTGCCCGCCACGGCTTCCGCCTCCGCTGCCGACACGAGGCCGATGGCCACGAGGTCGAGCGGGCTGATGAAGCCGTCACTGATCCGGAACCCGCCGGCCCGGGCGATCGCGTCGCGCAGCGGGATCGCCCAGCGGTGCTCCAGCAGGACGAGGGCGGCAGCAGTGTCGTTCGGAAGCTCGTCGAGGACGTCCCAAGCATCCTGCTCGGAGAAGACGTCCACGCCGTCCGCGGCAGCCTCCGCGCCGACCACGGCCCCCGCCTCCATGCCCTCCTCGCCCCCGGCGCCGAGGCCGACGAGGGCTCCGACGACGGCGCCGAACTCCGCCGCCTCGTCGGCCGAGAGGTTGCTGACCTCCAATGCTGCGACATCGCCCTCGGCGTCCTTGTACACGACGAGGGCGTCGACCAGGCGAACCGTGTCGTCTTCCCGGAGGCGTTCGATCTCAGCCAGGACCTCACCTTTGAACTCGGGCTGGCTGAAGCCGAGCACCAACAACTGCACTGGTCCGATCATCGCCATTCCTCTCCTTGCTCACGGCACAGGACCGCTACGTCACATGAGATGCGCCGGGCACCACGAACACATCACCCGGACAGGGTGAACCAGTCTCCGGATCTTCCCGTCGTGCATCACGGCCGGTTGCCCTCGTCGAACCGTTCGAGCGCCGAGTCGATGTCGTAGCCGACGGCCAGCGCGAGTTCCGGGGCCGCGGACACGATCCTCGCGACGCCCACTGTGGGAGCCACGGCGATGAGAACCCCGACGATCTCCTCCACGGTGGCGCCGGATGCGAGCGCGGCTCCGACGACCGACTGGTACGACGCCGGCGCCGCGTCGAGGGCAAGGAGCGCACCGAGCCGCACCAGCGCATGTGCCTTCGGGTCCAGCCCCGATGCCTCGACATCCTCCGGTCGCATCGCCAGGACCGAATCGATGAACTGCTCGTCGTTCAGCGCCAGACTCCGCAGCCGGCGATGGTGCAGCAGGTCGTGGTTCGACACCATCGCCCGACTCCCGTCGCCTCGCATCAGCCCGACACCGTGATTCGCCGTTGGTGGTCATGGCACGCCACAGGCCGCGCCCACGCATCATCCGGACCGGGTGAAAAGGACCGTCCCTGCCTGACACGATTGGTACCGTGCCCACGTGGGCGGCTCGCCTCGACCGCACACCAGACCGACCCGCGGGGGAACGCTGGAACAACGTACTGGCCCACCGTTCGGCGTCATCGAATCCAAGCTCCAACCACCGCCGATGCGGGGTGGGACCGTGTCCCGTCGTGCCCTGGTCGACCGGCTCATCACCTCGTCCGCACCCATCGCCGCGATCGTCGCCCCGCCGGGATACGGAAAGACGACGCTGCTCGCCGAGTGGGCGGAGACCGACTCCAGAGCGGTCGCCTGGGTCTCACTCGACGCGGGCGACAACGACCCGGTCGTGTTGATGACCCACGTGGTCGTTGCCCTCGACCGCATCGAACCTCTCGGCACTCCCGTGTTCGTCGCCCTCTCGTCCCAGGGCGCGTCGGCCATCTCCACTGTGCTTCCCCGGCTGGGTGCGGCCCTGTCGGCCATGTCCCGACCGGTGGTGCTGCTCCTCGATGACCTTCACGTGCTGAACGACCAGGCATGCCTCGACGTCGTCGCCGAGATCGCCGAACGGCTTCCTCCGGGCTCGCAGTTGGCGGTGTCCTCCCGCGTCATGCCGGACCTCCCCCTGGCCCGGCTGCGGGCGCGTGGAGCTCTGGCCGAGGTCGGCGCCTCCGACCTGGCGCTGGATGTCGGCTCCACGCGGTCGCTGCTGCGCAACGCGGGGGTCGACCTACCTGACGCCGCCGTGGCGGAGCTGACCCGACGCACCGAGGGCTGGCCGACCGGGCTGTACCTGGCGGCACTGTCCGTGCAGGCCCGGGGAGACGAGGGGCTCCAGGCCATCGCGTTCCGTGGAGACGACCGGTTCATCGCCGACTACGTGCGGTCGGAGATTCTCACCGGGCTGCCCGACGACCTCGTTCGGTTCCTCGTCCACTCCGCCGTCCTCGACCGGATGTCCGGGTCGCTCTGCGACGCCGTCCTGCTTCGCTCGGGGTCGGCGCAGGTCCTGAGGTCGATCGAGACGTCCAACCTCCTTCTCGTCCCGCTTGATCGCCACCGCGAGTGGTACCGCTACCACCATCTGCTCCGTGACGTTCTCGTCGCCGAACTTGACCTCAGGGATCCCGGCCTCGCGCCGATGCTCCACCACAGAGCAGCGGACTGGTTCGAGGCGAACGGGTCACCCGAGGACGCCGTCCACCACGCGTATGCCGGAGGAGACCACGACCGGGCCGCCCTGCTGCTCGAGCAGCTGGGGCTGCCG
>Ga0214469_1000026_pt1 | contig 35061 bp, 32 predicted proteins | sample RVTome_10_FD_187340 | JGI IMG/M metagenome (GOLD analysis project Ga0214469, IMG submission 187340) | Soil microbial communities from uranium-contaminated site in the Upper Colorado River Basin, Wyoming, United States - RVT153D57 HiSeq ... | reverse complement strand
TTCGTCGCGGCCGAGTTCTCCCTCGTCACGGTCGACCGGGCCACGGTGGAGCGCCGGGCCGGTGAGGGCGACCGCCGAGCTCGCAACGTCTTGGCCGCGGTGCGGTCGCTGTCCACTCAACTGTCCGGTGCCCAGCTCGGCATCACCATCACTTCGCTGGTGGTCGGGTTCATCGCCCAGCCTTCACTCGGGGCGCTGCTGCGAGGCCCGATCGGCCTCGCTGGTCTGCCGGACGCCGCGGTAACCGCCACCGCATTCACGGTGGCCTTCGTGCTGGCCACCGCCGCTCAGATGGTGTTCGGGGAGCTGGTTCCTAAGAACTGGGCCATCGCCGAACCGTTGCGCGTCGGACGGGCCGTTGTCGGATTCCAGCTCGGTTTCACCATGCTGGCCGGCCCGCTGATCCGGCTATTGAACGGAATGGCGAACGCCATCTTGCGGAGTCTCGGCATCGAACCCGCCGAGGAACTCACGTCCGCCCGCAACCCGGCCGAGCTGGCGTCGCTGGCCGCCCGGTCCGCCGCACGGGGCACGCTCGCGACGGGCACCGCCGAGCTGCTCACCCGCTCCATCGAGTTCGGCGGCCGCAATGCGGCGGATGTGATGACCCCCCGGCCACGGGTCCGATTCGTGCAGGCCGACCAGCCGGTCGCGGACGTCCTCACCCTCGCATCAGCTACCGGGCACGCCCGATTCCCTGTCATCGATCAGGGAGTCGACGACGTGCTCGGGATGGTGCACTTCAAATACGCGATCGCGGTCCCGGCCGCCGAGCGGTCACGCACACCGGTCCGCGAGATCGTCCACGACGTGCCGGTCGTCCCGGCCAGCATCGAACTCGACCCACTGCTCCGGCTAGTGCGCAGCGCGGGGCCGCAGATGGCAATCGTGGTGGACGAGTACGGCGGAACTGACGGGATCGTCACCCTGGAGGACCTGATCGAAGAGATCGTCGGTGAGATCGAAGACGAGCAGGACCGGCCGATCGGCCGCGTCCAGCAGCTTCCCGACGGCGGCTGGTCGCTGTCCGGCCTGCTGCGCCCCGACGAGATCGAGGACGTGACGAACCTGCGCCTGCCCGACGCCCAGTGGACGGAGAGCCTCGGCGGCCTGATCACCGAGCAGCTGGGACGACTTCCCGAGGTGCACGACACGGTGACGCTCGCCGCTAGCGACCTCGGCGACCAGGACGACGACGGCGTCCCGGCAACCGTCCAAGTGCGGCTCGAAGTCACTCACCTGGACGGTCGCCGGGTCGATCGAATCCACCTGCACCGAATCGGGCCGCCCGGTGGGGGCGACGATGAGTAACCTGACCGCGCTCTGGATTGCGCTGCTGTTGTTGGCGGGCAACGCATTCTTCGTCGGTGCCGAGTTCGCCCTCATCTCCGCACGCCGCACCCAGATAGAGCCACGTGCCAAGGCCGGGTCGCGGGCAGCAAGAATCACGCTGCGCGGCATGGAGAACGTGTCGCTGATGATGGCCGGCGCCCAGCTCGGCATCACGATGTGCTCGCTGGGGCTAGGCGCGATCGGCGAGCCCGCCGTCGCGCACCTGATCGAACCCGCCTTCGAGGCTGTGGGCCTGCCGGACGCGCTGGTGCATCCGATCGCCCTGGTCATTGCCCTGGCGATCGTCGTAACACTGCACATGGTTCTCGGGGAGATGGTCCCTAAGAACATCGCCATCGCCGGCCCCGAGCGCTCGGCGCTGGCCCTCGGGCCGCCGCTCTACGCGATCGTCACCGTCCTCAAGCCGGTGATCTGGCTGCTCAACGCGACTGCGAACATCGTGCTGCGGGTCGTACGGGTCACCCCGCAGAACGAAATAACCTCCACGTTCACCGCCGACGAGGTCGCCGCATTCATCGCTCAATCCCGCCGCGAGGGACTCCTGGACGAAGACGAGCATGAGCTGCTCACCGGTGCGCTGGCGTTCACCGACTCACTGGTCAGCAGCGTCGTGCTCGGCATAGATGATCTTGTGACAGTACCCGAGCAGGTCAGTCCTGCCGAGCTCGAGGACATCTGCGCTCGCACGGGGTTTTCCCGCTTCCCCGTCGTCGATCACGCGGGCGACCTGGTCGGCTACGTCCACCTCAAGGACGTCCTGAATACCCCGGATGCCGTCCGCGACCAACCGGTTCACCGCAAGTGGCTGCGCTCGCTCGTCGACGTCGGCCACGACCAATCGCTTCGAGACGCCCTGCGCATCATGCAGTCCCACGGTGCACACATGGCGCGCGTGGTCGATACCCATGACGGCCGAGTCCTTGGCGTAGCGGCCCTCGAGGACGTTCTGGAAGAGCTCGTCGGCGATGTCATGGACGCCGGACAACACGCCCGTTGAAAGCACGCGCAGGCGATCAAGCCTGTCGACGTCCAGGCCAGGATCACTCACTGGAGCCGGCGCAGCACAACGAGCGAATGGTTCATCATGTCGATCTCACCGTCGGATTTGACCTCGCGGCCATCGTCGACCCCTGGCGTGACGGTGTCGAGCACGATCTCCCATCGGTTGCCGAAGGTGGCGCCGGGCAGGGTGAACACGAAATCTGAACGATCGCCGTTGAACAGGAGAAGAAACGAGTCGTCGCGCAGCTTCTCCCCGCGCAGTCCGGGTTCGGTAATCGCGTCGCCGTTCAGGAACACCGTCATCGACTTGGCCACACCAGCGGCCCAGTCTTCCTCTTGCATCCGCTCTCCAGTGGGCCGGAGCCACTCGATGTCGGTAAGACCTCGCCTGCTACCGCGGACCGGACGGCCATGGAAGAACCTGCGACGGCGGAAGACCGGGTGGGCTGCCCGGAGCCGTGCGACGCGCTCGGTGAACTCGCGCAACTCCACCCCTTCGCGGGTGGGCCTCCAGTCGACCCACGAGATCTCGTTGTCCTGGCAATAGGCGTTGTTGTTGCCCCGCTGCGTCCGCCCGATCTCGTCCCCGTGCAGCAGCATCGGCACTCCCTGGGACAGCAGCAAGGTGGCGATCAGGTTCCGGCGCTGCCGGGCGCGTAGTGCGAGGACGTTCGCGTCGTCCGTGGGACCCTCGGCGCCGCAGTTCCAGGACCGGTTGTGGCTCTCACCGTCCCGGTTCTGCTCGCCGTTCGCCTCGTTGTGCTTCTCGTTGTAAGAGACCAGATCGCTGAGCGTGAACCCGTCGTGCGCAGTGACGAAGTTGATCGACGCGATCGGGCGCCGCCCGTCGTCCTGGTATAGGTCGCTAGAGCCGGTGAGGCGGGACGCGAACTCGGCGAGGGCCGCCGACTCTCCGCGCCAGAAGTCGCGGACCGTGTCGCGGTACCTGCCGTTCCACTCGGTCCACAGCGACGGGAAGCCGCCCACCTGGTAGCCGCCCTCGCCCAGATCCCAAGGCTCGGCGATCAGCTTGACCTGGGAGACGACCGGATCCTGCTGAACCAGGTCGAAGAACGCAGACAGGCGATCCACCTCGTGGAACTGCCTGGCAAGCGTTGATGCGAGGTCGAACCTGAACCCGTCCACGTGCATCTCGGTGACCCAGTAGCGGAGCGAATCCATGATCAGCTGAAGCACGTGCGGGTGCCTCATCAGCAAGGTGTTCCCGGTTCCCGTCGTGTCGTAGTAGTACTGCGGGTCCGTGTCGACCAGGCGGTAATAGGAGGCGTTGTCGATGCCGCGAAAGCACAGGGTCGGGCCGAGGTGGTTGCCTTCTGCGGTGTGGTTGTAGACCACGTCGAGAATGACTTCGATGCCCGCTCGATGCAGATCACGGACCATCGACTTGAACTCCAGCACCTGCTCGCCGCCCGATCCGGCCGAAGAGTAGGCGTTGTGCGGGGCCAGGAAACCGATTGTGTTGTAGCCCCAGTAGTTCGACAGGCCGCGCTCGACGAGGTAGTGATCCTGGACGAACTGGTGAACCGGCATCAGCTCGACCGCGGTAACGCCGAGGCTCTTCAGGTGACCGATCATCGCCGGGTGCGCCAACCCGGCGTACGTGCCGCGGATCGACGCCGGAATGTCCGGATGACGGATGGTGAGGCCCTTCACGTGCGCCTCGTAGATCAGCGTCTCGTGGTACGGCGTACGCGGGTGACGATCGTCCCGCCAGTCGAAGTACGGGTTGATGACGACCGATTTCATCGTGTGCGGAGCGCTGTCCAGGTCGTTGATCTCGGCGTCGGCGAACCGGTAGGCGAACAGTGACTCGTGCCAGTCGATCGCCCCGTCGATGGCCTTGGCGTAGGGATCGAGCAGCAGCTTGGCCGGGTTGCAGCGCTGCCCGGCGCTCAGGTCGTACGGGCCGTGGACGCGGTAGCCGTATCGTTGGCCCGGCCCGATGCCCGGCAGGTAGCCGTGCCAGACATAACCGTCGACCTCAGTGAGCGGCACCCGTGACTCTGCGCCCTCCTCGTCGAACAAACACAACTCGACCCGGGTGGCGACCTCCGAGAACAGCCCGAAGTTGGTTCCTGCCCCATCGAAGGTGGCTCCCAGCGGGTAGGCGGTACCAGGCCAGACCTGCCTGCGTGTGCGTGCCAATGCGCTCCTCGCTCGGGTCGTCCTCCAGGTGCCCCCCAGTCTGGCCCAACCACGCCAGACAGGGGTACCTCAACGACAACCCTCGCGACTACCAGCGGACGCCCGACGACAGATCACCTAAGCGAGCGCCGGCCGGGGCAGCACTGATACCCGGCCTTTGCCACCGGAGCGGTTACCGCGCTGGGCTGCGGTGTTCGCAGTGCGGGAGTCGGCCGGAACCGGATGTTCGTCGCGGATCAGCCCGATCTCGCGCGCGTAACCGTCAAGGAGTTTCCGAAGCCGACGCCGGCCACGGTGAAGCCGCGATATGACGGTGCCGATGGGCACGCCGGTGATGTCGGCGATCTCCTTGTACGCGAATCCTTCGACGTCGGCGAGGTACACGGCGATCCGGAAGTTCTCCGGGATCTGCTGCAAGGCCAGTTTGACCTCCGAGTCGGGCAGCCGGGCGAGGGCCTCGGATTCGGCGGACGGCAGCCCCGTCGAGGTGTGGGCTTCGGCGCGGGCCATCTGCCAATCCTCGATCTCGTCCGCCGTGGTGTGCAGCGGCTCACGCTGCCGTCTGCGGTACGAGCTGATGAATGTGTTGGTGAGGATCTTGTACAGCCACGCCTTGAGATTCGTACCCTCTCTGAACTGGTAGAACGAGGCGAACCCCTTCTCGTACGTCTCCTGGACCAGATCCTCGGCATCCGTGGCGTTGCGCGTCATCCGCAGCGCCGCGGCGTACAGCTGGTTGAGATACGGCAATGCTTCGCGCTCGAAACGTGCCGCGGTGTCGTGGCCGTCGCGATCCGCCACCGGTTGCTGCGATGGGCGACCGGCAGAGCGTGGAGCGTCGCTGTCGGCCACTGTCGGTGGCCGGCCCGCAAATCGATGCTTCACTGTCATGCCGGTGCCCTTTCGCTGGTCCAGGCCGATACGCCTAGTCTGGCGGACCGTACCTGAGACGACGTTGAGAGCCGGTTTGCCCTCAGGTTGACAAGGGCGAGTTCCACACGCTGATGACCGGTCGGTCGTGCTCGGCGCCGAGTCGTGACACCGTCCCGGTGTCCAGCCGGAAGAGGCGGCCCGCGCTGGGCTCGAGACCCAACCAGCGCGCGGTGAGCACCCGCAGGATGTGCCCATGCGCGACGATGGCGACGTCGCCATCGTCCAGCATGGACCGCACCTGGTCGAGCACGGCATCCACCCGCTCTCCTACCTGCTCGATCGTCTCGCCGGGGTGTTCCGCATCGCCGGGAATGATGCCGTCGCTCCACAGGTACCAACCCGGCCGTTCGCGGCGGATATCTGCGCTCGTGCGGCCCTCGTAGCCGCCGTAGTCCCACTCCCACAGACCGGGCTCGCGCCGCCCACCGTCGAGACCCGCAAGCTGCGCGGTCCGCCATGCCCGGACCGCCGGGCTCACCAGCACGTGCGCCCAGGTACGGCCGGCGAGCACAGTGCTGAGCGCTCGCGCTTGCTCTTCGCCCGCCTGGGTCAGTTCCACATCGGTTCGCCCGGTATGCCGGCCAGACCGGCTCCATTCGGTCTCGCCGTGGCGCGCGAGGACGAGCTCAGTTGTCGAGGACTCCATGAGTCAAGCGTGGCTGATTGAGGCGGGCCGTGCATCGTCCTACGCCCGTGCGGCTGACCAGTACCCGGCCTGCCCCGGCACGGGCACGCCTCACGACGCGGTCTGGCACGGCTGGACAGCGCGGGGTTCCACGCGGTTGGCCAGGCGGCGCAGCATCGTCGCGAGCAGTGCGCGTCCGGTGTCGGTGCGAGGACGTCGCGGCAGTGGTGCCGGCGTGGTCGGAGCGGTTGGCCTGGCCGACATCAGGTGCCGCTCGGTCACCCTGCTGGACAGGATCATCGAGGTCAAGTCGAACATCACGGGTTCCCTTTCTATGCCGGCCCGGTGGAGGCTCGGACGATGAGTTCGGCTGGTAATACGACATGCCTGCTCGCCCGGTCGGAGGGCGGATCGAGCAGGAGCTCGGCGGCGACGCGTCCCCGTTCGGTCGCAGATTGGCGGACGGTGGTCAACTGATTGCTGGCGGCATCCGGGATGTCGTCGAACCCGGCGACCGAGACGTCATGGCCGGCCCGTAGCTCGCGCTTACCCAGCGCGTCCAGGACTCCGAGTGCCAGCACGTCGGATAGCCCGACGACGGCGGTCGGCCGGGGCGTTCGGTCCAGCGCGTAGGCCGCCGCTTGCTCACCCTCGCGCCTGCTGTTGCCGGCGGCGTTGATGGTCACTATGTCCGACCAGGGCACCCCTGCCTCGGCGAACGCGTCGCGATAACCCCGCAACCGTTCCCGGCTCACGTAGGACTCGAGGTGGTCTGGTGTCTCGAGCGTCACCGGCCCGGCCAACTGGCCGTTGTCGAGTTGCGTGCCGATCACGGCGACGTGGCGGTGGCCGAGGGCGATCAGGTGCTGTCCCAGGGCTCGGGTGGCCGCAGCCTCGTCGATGCCGACGAACATCGCGTCCGCGTCGTCTTCACCTTCGTATGACGAATTCACGATCGGCAGACCGCGGGCCCAGGCGGCCTTTATGGCGCGGAACCAACCAGGCACGCAGTACACGCAGAAGCCGTCGACCGAGGCGGATTGAACGGTTGCCAGCGCATCTTCGTCGTCGTCTTTGAGGGGCACCAGCAGCACCCCGGTTTCGCGGCGCTCAGCAGTCTCGGCCAGTCCCTTCATGAACTGCACTGCGTATGGGTCGGTGAAGGCGTATGACACAGTCGGTGCGAGCAGGACGGCGATCGCGCCCGCCCGCCCCCGGCGCAGCGAGCGGCCCATTGGGTCCGGTCCGGCATAACCGAGCTTCTTGGCGGTCTCCAAGATCTTTTCTCGCAGCTGCGGCGAAAGCTGATCAGGGCGGCTGTACGCGTTCGAGACTGTGCTGCGAGATACGCCGACCGCATCGGCGACGGTTTGCAGTGTTGGTCTCATGGTTCCTCTGTATCGATCCAGTTCTGGATCGATACAGTACATCGGACCACGTGTTCGTGCAACCCCTACGCGGCCATGGCTGCGGCCGGCGCGTCAGCATCCGCCGGGAACGCCCAGGACCAGCTCTGCTCTTGATGGCTTTGCATGGTCGAGCGGTACTGTGGCCGTCGTGAGTCCGAACCGTGGCATTGCGCGGGTGTGGCGGGGGTTGATGCTGGCCGCCGCCAGTCTCGCCGTGCCGACGGTTGCTCATGTCGCGGCCAATGGGGGCGTGCCCCTCCGGGGACCGTTCCTGTTCGGCGTGGCACTGCTGTCCGTGGCCTGTGTCGCCCTCGCCGATCGTCAACGCACGCCGGCCGCGATCGCCGGAGTGATCGGGCTTTCCCAGCCCCTGTTGCACGGCGGCCTGGTGCTGTCGTCGCACGGCACCACATCGATCTTCCCGACGCCGCGAATGATCTTTGCGCACGCGCTGGCCACCCTTGTGCTCACGGTGTTGCTGGCCGGAGGCGAGGCGGTGCTGTGGTCCATGGCCACGCTGGCCAGGACCGTCCTTGGTACAGCGGCGCCCGCCCAGGTGGACTGTCGGCCGGAGGCTGACTCGGCTGCCGCCATTCTCCGTTCGCCGGTCGATCTGCCGCATCCACGTCACCTGTTGCTCGCGGCGGATTCACCCCGCCGCGCGCCTCCTGTCGTTGCAGGCCCCTGAACATCCTCCGCACCTGCGCTCAGGTTCGCTCGTGGGTGCGACTGCAACGATAGGACAACATCACATGGCACACACTCGTACCTTCGCTCGCGGTGGATCGGCCCCGAGGAGATCTCGTGCGTAGGGCACTCGCCCTCGTGGCCGCCGTCGCCGGCATCGTCCTCGGTGCGACGCCGGCGGCGGCGCACACCACACTGATCGGCAGCAACCCCGAGGACGGGGCCACCCTCACCGGGCCGCCGGCAGAGGTCACGCTCGAGTTCAATGAGCCCGTCCAGCAGGATTTCACTCAGGTAGCCGTGCTCGACGCCGACGACAATCACTACGAGAACGGCGTGCCGCAGGTAGCCGGCGCCATTGTCACCCAGGCCGTCCGCGACCTGCCGGCCGGCGACTACCGGATCAGCTACCGAGTCGGGTCGTCCGACGGTCACCCGGTGACCGGCGTGCTCACCTTCACCGTGGCGGCCCAGGCCGAGGAAAGCGCCGAGCCGTCCCAGACACCCGGCCAAACCCGGCCGCCGGTACAGACCCGGCCACCCGTGGAGACCGAAGCGCCGGAGCCAGTCGAGCAGCCGACGACCACGGACGTAGCGGCCGCCGGCGAGGAGGATTCGGGTTCCTCGTTGCGCTGGCTCGGCGCGGGAGCCGCCGTCGCCGCGGCCGCGGCACTGCTGTTCGCACTACGACGCCGACCCGGTGGTGGCGCGGCACCACCGGAGTCGGACACTGGTCAACAATGACCACGACGCGACCGCAGTCCGACGCGCCCCCGGCGTGGCTCTGGGGCGCTGCGGCCGCGCTCGTAGCGCTTGGTGTCTTGGTCGCCGCCCTCATCGCCGGTGGGGGCGGAACGGCGGCCGCCGTTCCCGGGCTGTCCGATCCCGGGGCGCTAACCCGCTGGGGTCTACCGATCGCCACCACGATCTTGAACGGGGCCAGCGCCCTGGCGGTGGGGTTCATCGCCCTCGCTGTGATGCTGCCGGCGAAGGACGGCGAGCTGAAACGCGACGCCCTCGTCGCGCTACGGGCGGCGGCCATCGCGGCGCTCGTCTGGGCCGCTGCGGCGGCGACCGTCCACCTCCTGACCCTGTCGGACCTGCTCGGGCTGCCGCTGGCCGAGGCTCTGACCGGCGAGTCGTTCGTGAGCTACACCTCGAGCACCGAGCAGGGCCAGGCGTACGCGATGGTGTTCGTTCTCGCCATGGCGCTCGTACCGGCGACCCGGCTCACCTTGGGCCACGGCGGAGCGATCGCCGTGCTGTGCCTCGCGGTTGCCGCCCTCGCGCCCCCGACTCTGGCCGGGCACGCCGGCACCGGCGACTACCACAACTCGGCACAGATATCGCTGCTCGTGCACGTGGTCGCGATGGCCGTGTGGGTCGGTGGACTCGTCGCGGTCAGCTGGTACGCCGCAGGGCGCGGTCGGGAACTGGCCCGGGTAGCGCCCACCTACTCGACGATCGCACTGGGTTGCTTCGTCATGATCGCCGCCAGCGGCGTCATGAACGGATGGATCCGGATCGGCACCCCCGGCGATCTGGTGACGACGTCATACGGCTGGCTGCTGCTCGGCAAGGTGGCGGCGCTGGTGGGCCTGGGCGTGTTCGGCTCGCGGCATCGGGGCCGAACATTGCCGGCCCTCGCGGCGGGACGGCGGGGAGCGTTCCGACGGCTGGCCGCCGGTGAGGTCGCCGTCATGGGCGCGGCGATCGGCCTGGCCGTCGCGCTGAGCCGCACCGAACCGCCGGTCGCCGACGACCCGGGCCGGATATCGATGGCACGATCACTTCTCGGCTTCCCGATCCCGCCCGAGCCGACCTTCGCGCGGTTCATCACTCAGTGGTATCCGGATGCCACCTTCGCGCTCGGCTGCCTAGCGGCCGTCCTCCTCTACATCGCCGGCCTGCGGCGGCTGCGACACCGGGGAGACCGCTGGCCGGTCGGTCGGACGGTCGCATGGATGTCGGGCGTCGGGCTTATCGCGTTCGTGCAGACATCTGGGTTGATGACGTACGGCATGACGATGCTGTCCGTTCACATGACCCAGCACCTGATCTTGATGATGGTGTGCCCGGTGCTGCTGGTGCTCGGCGCACCGGTGACGCTCGCACTGCGGGCGATCACGCCGGCCCCGCGGGGGGAGCGTGGCCCGCGTGAGTGGCTGCTCGTCGCCACGCAGAGCCGCGGGGTCCGCGTGCTCACCAACCCACTGGTGGCGCTCGTGCTGTTCGTCAGCGGGCCGTTCGTGGTGTACTTCACCGGCCTGTTCGAGGTGGCCATGCGTGACCACAACGGACACACCCTGATGAGCCTGCACTTCCTGCTCACCGGATACCTGTTCTACGAGGTGCTGGTGGGCATCGACCCGTTGCCCAAACGCCCGCCGTACCTGGCCCGCATCGGCCTGCAGTTCGCGGCGATCGTATTCCACACACTGTTCGGCTTGGCCCTGATGGAATCAGCACGGCTGATCGCCGCCGACTACTACCGCACGCTCGCCGTCGATATCGCATGGCTGCCCGACACGCTCACCGACCAGCGCCTCGCCGGCCAGATCTCCTGGGGAGCGAGCGAGCTGCCGGGGCTGGCCATCCTCATCCTGTTGCTCTACCAGTGGTCGCGCTCGGACGAGAGGGAGGCGCGTCGATTCGATCGGCGCGAGGGACGAGCCGAGGCAGAGCGCACCGCCTATAACGAATACCTGGCCAAGCTGAACCGGCGAGAATGATCGGGTTGTTGATTTCCAGCCGCTGTCGGATGTCCGATAGACTCGACGCGCACCGCACACGGACAGGTAGCTCAGTCGGTAGAGCGTCCGCCTGAAAAGCGGAAGGTCGGCGGATCGATCCCGCCCCTGTCCACGGCCAACTAAGCGCCCCCGTTCGGTGGCCGTCCCTAAGTGGACGGCCACCGAACGCGCTTCTCGCGCCTGCTCAGTCGACTTCGTCGCGCTGCTGTGGGATCTGCCCCTGCAGCAGGGCACGGACTTCGGACTCGCGGTAGCGCCGGTGTCCGCCAAGAGTCCGGATCGACGTCAGTTTCCCAGCCTTCGCCCAACGGGTGACCGTCTTCGGGTCAACCCGGAACATCGCAGCTACCTCGGCAGGCGTGAGGAGGGGCTCGGCGTCTTGAGTCCTCGTCGCCATCGTCACCTCCTGTGTTTGCGCGGAGTGCCTACTCCGTCACATCGGGTATTCCACCCAATTTCGAAGACGGACGGAACCGCCGTATGGGCCAAATCTATATGGGCCATTCGGACGAGTCATCCACCTACGGGACTAAGACTACGCAGAGACGACGAACCTTGCGAGCCCAACACACAACGGTCATCCCAGGTTGTCCCGTCAGGTTCGTTACGAAGCGTGCTCGCGCGCCTGCACCGGCTCCCAGCGCTCGATCACCCGACGGTACGCCTGCGCCGCCCGCGGGGTGTCGCCGTCCGCAATGGCCGCCACCGCGACCGCGATGTCGCCGGGCGAGTCGTCGGCCCGCAACTGCTCGTCGCTGACGCAGTGCACCAGCCCGCCGTAGTCCAACTCGATCCAGGCGTGTGGGTGAAACGCCTCCAACCACCGGCCCAGGTCTTCGACGGCCTCGAGAACCGACCCGTCCACCGCCCCCCGCCGCAACGCCCGTGCGGCGCGAGCGAGTCGACGGCGAGCCTCGACCATCCGGGTCCGATAGACAAGTGAGCGCTGCTCCTGCTCGATCGTGAGGTCACGTTCGCTCGACCTGAACGGGACGAACCATCGCGGCGGGACATGCCACGTGGACGTCAGGATGTGTGGGATCGCGGTGCCCTGGTCGGCCTGCCAGAACGCGTAGTCGAATTCGGCCTGACCGGTAGGAGACGGGGGAAGGAACGCATCAGTGATCGTTTCGGGCAGGCTGGCCTGCAGTTCGTTGATCGCAACCCAGCAGCGGAGCCGGTCCTGTACGGGACACACCAGCAGCGAATCGCCGTCCCGGAGCAGGTACGCGTCCGACGACTCCTCGACCGGAGCGACCACCGGAGGAGTGGCAAGGGTACGGGCGAGTGAGGCGGCCTGCTCGCGAGCCAGGACCTGGCTGCGGTTGGGCACCGCGGCGTCCTCGGCGTAGTCTGCCAACCGCGCTCGATCAGCATCGGGGAACGCGGCCAGCGGCTCGTACACCCGCAGGTAAGCAGCGTATGGCACGAGAGTTCGCGTCCGCACGAAGCCATCGTGGCACGGCTACGGCGGTAGAGACAGGCCCGGTTACGCTAAGACCCACAACTCAACCCCGCCCGCCCGCGCCGTGCCGCCCACGACCTGGGATCACATGGTCAGGCGGGCCCAAGACGCGAAGGGGTCACCATCGTGACCGGAACGTCGACACCCAGCGGAGTATTCGGCCGGCACTCTGGCCACGAGCAGGTGGTGTTCTGCCAGGACGAAGCATCCGGCCTGAAGGCCATCATCGCGATCTATTCGACGGCATTGGGTCCCGGCCTCGGCGGCACCCGGTTCTACCCCTACGAGTCCGAGGACGAGGCCCTCGCGGACGTGCTGGACCTGTCCAGGGGCATGGCGTACAAGAACGCGTTAGCCGGCCTTGACCTCGGCGGAGGCAAGGCCGTCATCATCGGCGACCCGGCCACGGACAAGTCCGAGGCACTGCTGCGGGCATACGGCCGCTTCGTGGCCTCCCTCGGTGGCCGCTACATCACCGCATGCGACGTCGGAACATACGTGGCCGACATGGACATCGTGGCCCGCGAATGCAAATGGGTCACCGGCCGCTCACCCGCAGAAGGAGGTGCCGGCGACTCCAGCGTGCTGACCTCGTTCGGTGTTTTCCAGGGCATGCGAGCGTGCGCTGAGCACCTGTGGGGCTCACCAAAGCTGACCGGTCGCCGCGTGGGGATCGCCGGGGTTGGAAAGGTCGGCTCCAAGCTGGCCGGTCTGCTGCTCGATGACGGGGCATCGGTGATCGTCACGGACGTCAGTGAGCAGGCCGTCGGCCGGCTGCGAGCCGAGCATCCGCAGGTCGAGGTCGCGCCTGACACCGGCGCACTGATCCGCGCCGACATCGACGTCTATGCCCCGTGCGCGCTCGGTGGGGCGCTCGACGACGACACTGTCAGCGTGCTCACCGCCAAGGCGGTCTGCGGAGGAGCCAACAACCAACTCGCCCACGCGGGCGTCGAGAAGCAGCTGGCCGACGGCGGCATCCTGTACGCGCCGGACTACGTCGTGAACTCGGGCGGAGTCATTCAGGTAGCCGACGAACTGCACGGCTTCTCATTCGAGCGGGCCAAGGGCAAGGCCGCGCACATCTTCGACACCACCAAGAAGATCTTTGCGCTCGCTGCGGACGAGGGCATCCCGCCCGCCGTAGCGGCCGACCGGCTCGCCGAACGGCGGATGTCCGAAGTGAGCCGGTTGAAGGCGATTCATCTGCCGGCATGACCAGTTGTATGACGGTCGGATCCACGCGAGGACAGACCGGGGCGAGACGGAACGTGCCGGCACCATGTACCGTTATCTGTACGAGTAGATGACACCGAAGGGTCCGAGGGCGGCAGACAATCTTGTGGTCGCCCCGGTTTTGTGCGAGGAGGTCGACCTATGGGGCGCGGCCGGGCTAAGGCCAAGCAGACGAAGGTCGCCCGTCGACTGAAGTACCAGTCGCTGGAGACTGACTTCGAGGCTCTGCAGAGAGAGCTTCAGGGTGCCAGCGACAGCGACGAGTCGTCGGATGAGTACGAGGCAGACGACGACTACGAGAACGACGACGCTCACTGGCGCTGATCGCACATCTCAATCGGCGTAGCTGCCGTGCAGCTGCACTGACCCGCCGCCAGTTCGCACCTCGCCTACAACCCAGGCGTCCACACCTTGGTCGGATAGCAGCGCGAGCGCCTGATCGACTGCGTGCGGCGCGACAATCGCGAGCATGCCCACCCCCATGTTGAGCGTGCGCTCGAGTTCGGCCTGCTCGATCCGGCCCGCGGCGCCGACGAGGCCGAAGATCGGCTGTGGCCGCCAACTGCTGCGGTCCAGCGCGGCGTCGACGGTCGTCGGCAGCACCCGAGCCAGGTTTGCCGCCAGCCCGCCGCCGGTCACGTGCGCGTACGCGTGCACGTCTACGGCGTCGGCCAGGCTCAGGCACTGGCGCGCGTAGATGCGAGTGGGCTCGAGAAGTTCCTCTCCTAGTGAACGGCCCAGTTCTCGAACCTCACGGTCCAGCGTCCAGCCCGCGATGTCGAAGAACACGTGCCGCACGAGTGAGTACCCGTTCGAATGCAGTCCGCTCGACCTCATCGCCACGACGACATCGCCAGGCCGCATCCGATGCGGGCCGAGCAACCGGTCGGCCTCGACCACGCCTGTGACCGCGCCGGCGAGGTCGTACTCGTCCGGGCCGAGCAGGCCGGGGTGCTCCGCGGTCTCGCCGCCCGACAACGCGCAGCCCGCGGTGGAGCATGCCTGTGCGATGCCCTTCACGATCGCCGCGACGCGCTCGGGGATGAGCCTGCCACACGAGATGTAGTCGGTCATGAACAGCGGTTCCGCCCCGCATACGACGATGTCGTCGACGACCATGCCGACCAGGTCGAAGCCGATCGTGTCGTGCACATCCATCTGCTGGGCGATGGCCACTTTGGTGCCGACGCCGTCGGTGCTGGTGACCAGGAGCGGTCGGTCGTAGGACTTCAGGGCACTGGCGTCGAACAACCCCGCAAAGCCACCGAGATCACCCACGACCTCGGGGCGCCGCGCCTTGGCGACCCACTCCTTCATCAGTTCGACCGCCCGGTCGCCGGCTTCGATGTCGACACCGGCGGCGGCATAGGTCACCTCGTCGCTGGCCACAGTGGGAGGGTACCTGTGGGGTCCGGCCGCACTCGCAACGACAGCCGCCCCTTTCCGTTGCATCGGGTGCGCGCAGCTCAGCCTGCGGTAGCGAACACCTCGGGATGCTCGGTCGGCTCGAACCCCTACGGCCGGGTCAGCGCGTCGGCGGCTCCGGCGCCACCGACCAGCGCGGCGAGGCCGTCGGTCGGATCCCCGAGCCGGGACGCTATGGCGGCCGGCCCGATGGGGAGTTCCCCCTGTTCGAGCACGTGCTTGCCCAGATGTGCCGCCGCCGGAAGCTCCACCGGGTATTCGCCGTCGAAGCAGGCCCGGCACAGCCGGCCCATCGGGACGGTCGTGGCCGCCACGAGCCCGTCCAGGGAGACATACCCCAGCGAATCCGCTCCGATCGACCGGCACACCTCGTCGGTCGACAGCCCGTTGGCGATCAACTCTGCCCGAGACGCGAAATCGATCCCGTAGAAGCACGGCCACGTGACCGGCGGGCTGGAGATGCGCACGTGCACCTCGCTCGCCCCGGCCTCACGCAGCATTCGGACCAGTGCCCGCTGGGTGTTACCCCGCACGATCGAATCGTCGACGACAACAAGGCGGCGCCCGCCGACGATCTCACGCAGCGGGTTCAGCTTCAGCCGGATGCCGAGCTGGCGGATCGTCTGGGACGGCTGGATGAAAGTCCGCCCGACGTACGAGTTCTTCACCAGGCCGATGCCGTACGGAATGCCGGACTCCTCCGCGTACCCGACGGCGGCCGGCGTCCCGGATTCGGGCACAGGGATGACCAGGTCCGCCTCGACGGGATGCTCGCGGGCGAGGCGGCGACCGACCTCGACCCGGGTCTGGTGGACGGACCGTCCTGAGATCTTGGTGTCGGGTCGGGCCAGGTAGACGAACTCGAACAGGCAGCCCTTCGGGTCGGAGTCGGCGAATCGTCGAGTGCGCAACCCGTCCTCGTCGACGACGACGAGTTCGCCGGGCTCCACCTCCCGTACGAACGCGGCACCCACGATGTCCAGCGCCGCCGTCTCGCTCGCGACGACCCAGCCACGCTCGAGCCGGCCGAGCACGAGGGGACGGATGCCTTGCGGATCGCGTGCGGCGTAGAGCGCCGACTCGTCGGTGAAGATCAGCGAGAACGCGCCACGCAGCTCGGGCAACACGTCGAGCGCGGCCTGCTCCAGCGACACATCCGGGTTGGCGCCGAGCAGGGCGGTCACGAGCGCGGTGTCGGACGTGTTGCCGTAGCGCAACTCACCGACCTGGGTGCCGACGCGTTCGCGAACGGTGTCCAGCAGGTCAGCGGTATTCGTCAGGTTGCCGTTGTGGGCGAGCGCCACCGTGCCCTCCGCAGTGGCACCGAGCGCAGGTTGGGCGTTCTCCCATCGGCTGGCGCCCGTCGTGGAGTACCTGGTGTGCCCGACGGCTACGTGCCCGACCAGCGAGTTCAGCGTCGCCTCGTCGAACACTTGGCTGACCAGACCCATGTCCTTGTACACCAGGATCTGCTCGTGGTTGCCAACAGCGATACCCGCCGACTCCTGGCCCCGATGCTGCAGGGCGTACAACCCGAAATAGGTAAGCTTCGCCACTTCCTCGCCGGGTGCCCAGACGCCGAAGATGCCACAGGCGTCCTGCGGGCCCCGATCGTCCGGGTCGGTCTCGTGCGTAAGCCGACCATCACCCCGCGCCACGGCTACGAGTGTACGGGCTCGCAGGTGCTATGCCGGGAGCTGGGACGACCACCACCCCGCGAGTTAATCTGCCGCTTCGACATAGGCTCGAGCGCGCTGCACTCGCGGCCACAGACACCGAACCCAGGGAGCACCCGTGGCGAACGCTGCCCGTCCCCGTACCAGAACGCCGGATGACCCCGGCGCGGACGTGCCGGGCGGAGTCGGCCCGGCCGGCCGGCAGGGCGCGGAGTAGACGATGGCGAAGCTGTACTTCTACTACTCGGCAATGAACGCGGGCAAGACCACCACCCTGCTGCAGAGCTCGTACAACTACCAGGAGCGGGGTATGCGGACCGTGATCTACACCCCACGGCTCGACGACCGGGCCGGGGCCGGTGTGGTCGCATCGCGGATCGGCCTCAACGCGACAGGTCGGCCGTTCGTGGCGTCGGACGACCTGCTCGAGCTGGTCCGAGCCGATATCGACGAACACGGCAAGCTCCATTGTGTGCTGGTGGACGAGGCCCAGTTCCTGACCAGGCAACAGGTGTGGCAGCTGACCGAGGTCGTCGATCAGCTCGGTATTCCAGTACTTGCCTACGGGCTGCGGACCGACTTTCGCGGCGAGCTTTTCGAGGGCAGCAAGTACCTGCTGGCCTGGGCGGACAAGCTGACCGAGATCAAGACCATCTGCCACACCGGGAAGAAGGCGACGATGGTGGTGCGGGTGGACGATCAGGGGCGCGCGGTGACGGAGGGCCCGCAGGTCGAGATCGGCGGCAACGACCGCTACATCTCGGTCAGCCGGGCCGAGTTCAAGCGCATCACCAGCCAAACCGCCACCGATTGATCACGTTCAGCAGGCGCATGCCTGCCGTACCAGGCGCGTGCGCCTGTTGGAGCACCGACGCACCTGCTGAACGTGATCAATCGAACTAGGACGACGGGGCCCGGGATAGCCGGTCGAGTAGCAGGACCTCGGCAAGGCACGCCGTGGCGAACTGGCCGAGGTGCAGGCTTTCGTCCACACCGTGCGCCCTGGAGTCGGGATCCTCGACGCCGGTGACGAGTACGACGGCGTCCGGGAAGACCTCGGTCAGTTCGGAGATGAACGGGACGGAACCGCCGACTCCGATCTCCACCGGCGCGGTGCCGAAGGCCTCGGCCAGAGCATCGCGCGCCGCATCGTAGGCCGGTGTGCTGGAATCCAGCTCGCATGGTGCACCGAGGGCGCCTGGAGTGACGGTCACCCGAGCGCCGAACTCGGCGCGCGTGCGAAGGTGCTCGCTCAAGGCGTCCATCGCCTGCTTCGGGTCCTCGCCCGGAGCGAGCCGCATGCTGACCTTGGCTTTGGCGGTGTGTACCAGCACGTTGGCGGCGTCGACGGTCGGGGTCGCGTCGAGCCCGATCACCGAAACGGCCGGTTTGGTCCAGAGGCGGGCACCGAGCGGGCCGGTGCCCGCCAGTTCGACGCCGTCGAGGACGCCGGCCTCTTCTCGAAGCCGCGACTCCGAGTAGTCCACGTCTGCGGCCGTCTTGACGACCAAGCCGGGCACGGCTACATCACCGTTCTCGTCATGCAGCGTTGCCAGCAACCGGCACAGCAGCGTGAGGGCGTCCAGTACCGGACCGCCGAACATGCCGGAATGGACAGCGCGCTCGAGCACCGACACCTCGACCGTGCAGTCGACCAGACCGCGCAGGCTGGTCGTAAGCGCAGGTACGTCGAGGCTCCAGTTGACCGAGTCGGCGACGACGATCACATCTGCGGCCAGTTCGTCCCGGTACGCCTGGAGGAACGGTAGGAATGTCGGCGAGCCGATCTCCTCCTCGCCTTCGACGAACAGCGTCACGCCCACCGGCGGGCGGCCGTCGAAGGCCCGCATGGCCGCGATGTGCGCCATGACGCCGGCCTTGTCATCGGCGACACCCCGCCCGTACAGGCGTCCGCCCCGCTCGGTGGGCTCGAACGGTGGGCTGGTCCACGAGTCCGGATCACCGGTCGGCTGGACGTCGTGGTGCGCATACAGCAGGACCGTCGGCTGCCATGCCGGCGCCGGCCAATGCGCGATCACCGCCGGAGCACCACCCGGTGTCGACCGGATGTCCACGGTGCCTGCGCCGGCCTCCCGAGCCAGTTCGGCGATGGCCTGCGCGGACCTCATCACGCTCGAACGGGCGGCCGGATCCGCGCTGATGCTCGGGATGCGCACTAGGTTCTCGAGGTCGGATCGGACAGCTGGAAAGATCTTCTCGACCGCGCTGCGGAGCTCATTCACGCCAGCCACTTTAGGCCGCAGCCGGTTCCGCGCAATCGACGTCCCGGCTACTCGGTCCGAGACCGGTCAGAAGACGGGTAGGTACATCGACAGGTCGGCGCGGTCACCGCTGGCGTTCACCTGGTCGTCGGCGACAGCGTCCTGCCACGTCAACCGGCCGCTCGCGAGGCGCAACCAGGTGGTGGCGTCCGTCTCGATCACGTTCGGTGGCGTGCCTCGTGTGTGCCGCTGACCGGGGATGCACTGGACTGCACCGAACGGCGGCACCCGAACCTCAACCGCCCGGCCGGGCACCCGCTCGGCGAGCCCGTCCAGCAAGGTACGCACCGCCAGCCTGGTGACGTCCCTCGGCATGGTCGGCGCCTCGATGCCCGGCACGGATCTGGCCAGATCGTCTGAATGCACGGCGAGCTCGACGGCTCGGGTGGCCAGGTAGTCACCCAGCCGGATCGGCCCGCGTGGCGCCAGCACGACGGGATCGTCGGCTCCGAACCGCTCGAGCCTTCGCAGCGCGCTCTCGTAGTACTCGTCGAGGACGAGCAGCAGGTCGTGGGCCGATCCGTTCGCCTCGCCAGCGAGCTCTCGTGCGGCGTCGGCGATGTCGCCCGCTGCCGCCTCATAGCGACGCATGTACGTCACAGGCGTCAGTGGTTTCGTCTCCTTCGGTGCGACGGTGATCTCACCTGCTGCCTTGGCCACCACGGCCAGGTGTGCGCCGAGATCGGCGATGGTCCACCCCGGCAGAGCGCTCGGGATGGACCAGATGTCACCGGGCAGAGCGGCGAGCCAGTCTCGGATGATCAGGTAACCGAATCTGTACGACTCACGTGCCTGCACTGGATCGGGTTTCGCTCGTGCCACGCTCCGACACGTTACCCGCCGCAGTTGCCTCCGCCGGCCGGCGTCCGGGCCGCCCGACCAGTACGAGCAGCAATCCGGCCACCAGCCAGATCGCCAGTACGAGGAGCGGCTGCCCGATCGCCGCACCGTCGAAGAACGCCACTGATCGCACCGCCGTGATGCCGGCGCCAGGTGGCAGCAACTGGCCCAGCTCACCCCATGGCTGGGGCAGGAACTCCGGCGCGCTCGGCGCCGCCGAGAACGGGTTGCCCAGCAGGATCATCACGGCCAGGGCAAGGCCGGCCCCCGCACGCCCGAAGACAGCACCCAAGCCGGCCACCGCGGCGGCGACTGCGCCGACGACCAGGGCCACAACGCCGGCCAACTCCCAGTACGAGCCATCGGCGACACCGAGCCCGTACAGCAGCAGCGCGGCGGATCCGAGCCCCGCCGCAACTGCGAGCCCTGCGGTGGCGACCAGTCGTTCGCCCCGGCGAGTCAGCAGCAGGCCGATCGCGAGGCCGCCGGCGGCGCTCGTCAGCACGAGGGGCAACACACCGGCCGCCAGGCCGGCGCCGGTCGGGTCGTCGGCGGTCGTCGGGACGACATCCTGGACGGCGGGAGCCCCTTCTGGTGACAACTCCGCGGCTGCCGTCCGCAACATCTGGGCCACGGCCGGGCTCGCGGCCGATGCCACGAGCAGTTGCGGACCCTCCGGCCCGATGACGATGGCACCGTAGACCTCGCGATCGGTGATCGCCTCGATCGCCGCCGCTTCGTCCTGGACCTGCACCACGTCGAAGGCCGGCACGCCCTCGTCGCGGCTCGGCACCGACATCAGGGTCTGTTCCACCTGGCCGACCGCTTCAGGTGGCCCGGCCACTGCGATGGGAACCTCACGGGGGCCGGAATTGGATGCCGGCCACGCGAAGGCGAACAGCATGAGCGCTTGCACGGCCACGACGCCGATGATCAGGCCGATCACGAGCCGTGGGCCGGTTGGGTGAGCCATTGCTCCTCCCTCGAAAACGAACGGTCATTCTCTTTTCAGTAGTCATGGTGCTCCCGTTGCCTCCAATTGTCAAGAAGGAACGTTCGTTTTAAACTCTGCTCGTGCCTAAGGTGACGGACGAGCATCGGGAACGCCGGCGGCAGCAGATCTTGGACGCTGCTCGGCGGTGTTTCGTGCGCCAGGGTTTCCATCAGACCTCGATGGCCGACATCTTCACCGAGGCCGGGTTGTCCTCCGGAGCGGTCTACGGCTACTTCAAGAGCAAGGACGAGATCATCGCCGCGATCGCAGAACACGTCATCGGAAGCGTCACCGCATTGCTCGAACCCATCGTCGGCCAGGATCCGCCACCCAGGCTTTACGACGCGGTCCGCGACGGGCTGCGATCGGCCGAGGGCCTGGCCTTCGGGCCGGACGGCTTCGCTCGCCTCGCGCCCCAGGTGTGGGCCGAATCCCTGCGGAACCCAGGTCTCGCCGCTGTTGTGCACGAGCGATATCTGGGCATCCACGGCCTGATGACCCGGCTCGTCAGCGCCGAGCAGGCAGCAGGCCACATCTCCGCCGACACCGACCCCGCGGACGTCGCCAAGGTGCTGGTGGGGGCGGTCATGGGCTACATCGTCCAGCGGGTGTTGATCGACAACGTGAGGCCGGACTCCTATGCCGATGGACTGGCTGGTCTGGTCGCCTCGGAGTCCGGTGGCCGCCCGCCCGCGTGATGTCGTCGGATGACACCGGCCAACGTGCCGGCTCCACCGCAAGTACCGTTAGCGCACGCAGCGCGCATTGTCCTTTTAACAGGGAGCGTCCGATGATCCGTCATACCGTGCTGTTCCGCTGGACGGCCGAAGCCACCGAAGCTCAGATCGACGGAGTGCTGCGCCGCCTCGCTGAGTTACCCGCCCGGATTCCCCAGATCCGCCGCTACGAGTTCGGCCCCGACCTCGGATTCAGCGAAGGCACCTGGGACATGGCGCTCGTAGCCGACTTCGACACCAAGGCCGACTGGAGGCGTACGTGAGCCACCCTGCCCACCGCTCGGCCGTGGCCGAAGCCACCGGACCCATCACTGAGAAACTCATCCGAGTGCAGTACGAGGTCTGATGAACCCCGACCGTACCTACGCCCCGCCGCCATGCGATAAGCCACAACAAGATCCCAGGTAGGGTCGTCACGCCTCGAAGCGGGCTGGGAGCGTTCGTTCGTGCGCCTCGCGTAGCTTGTCCAGCGGCACGGCGAAAAGGCCCTCCACGTCCAGCAGCGGGGCGCCGTCCACCACACCGATCCGCTGGACGGGCAAGCCCCGCGCGGCGCACGTGTCGGCGAACCGCTGCTCCTCGGACTCCGGCACGGCCACGATGGCCCGGGCCTGCGACTCGGAGAACAAGAACACGAACGGGTCGACTCCGTCCGGAACCTGGATTCGCGCGCCGGCTCCGTACCGAAGGCACGACTCCACGAGCGCCTGGGCCAGTCCACCGTCCGACAGGTCGTGTGCCGCGGCGATCACGCCCTCATGCGAGCCGCGGACGACGACGTCGGCGAGCACCTTCTCGGCTTCGAGGTCCACCGCCGGCGGGCGGCCGCCCAGATGCCCGTGGACGACATGGGCCCACTCCGAACCACCGAACTCGTCGCGGGTCTCGCCGAGCAGGTAGATCGCCTGACCCGGAGCCCGGAACCCGGACGGTGTGCGGCGCGAGACGTCTTCGATCACCCCGAGCACGCCGACGACCGGCGTCGGAAGAATGGCGGTGTCACCCGTCTGGTTGTAGAACGAGACGTTGCCGCCGGTCACGGGTGTCTCAAGGGCGCGGCACGCGTCGGCCAGGCCCCGGACCGCCTCGGCGAACTGCCACATCACATCCGGATCTTCGGGCGACCCGAAGTTCAGGCAGTCGGTGACCGCCATTGGCCGCGCACCGACCATCGCGACGTTGCGGTAGGCCTCGGCCAGGGCCAGCTGAGCTCCCGCGTACGGGTCGAGCTTGGTGTAGCGGCCGTTGGCGTCGGTCGCCAGCGCCACCCCGAGCCCGGACGCCTCGTCGATCCGGACCACGCCGGAATCCTCCGGTTGGGCCAGCACCGTGTTCCCGAGCACGTACCTGTCGTACTGATCAGTGACCCAGGCCTTGGATGCCAAGTTCGGCGAACCGGCCAGCCGCAGCAGCGTCGCGCGGAGCTCGTTGCCGTTCGACGGCCGAGCCAGCTCCTGCGGCCCGGCGGCCTGCAGCGCGTCCTGCCAGGACGGGCGGGCATAGGGCCGGTCATACACCGGCCCTTCGTGGGCCACCGTCCGCGGCGGGACGTCCACCACTTGCTCGCCGCGCCACTCGATGGTGAGCCGGCCGGAGTCGTTGACCTCGCCGATAACCGTCGCGTCGACGTCCCACTTGCCGCAGATCTCCAGCACCCGATCGATGTCCTCGGGAGTGACGATCGCCATCATCCGCTCTTGCGACTCGCTCATCAAGATCTCTTCAGGAGCAAGCGTCGAATCGCGCAGCGGGACGTCGTCCAGGACGACATGCATGCCGCCCTCGCCGGCCGAGGCCAGCTCGGAAGTCGCACAGGAGAGCCCGGCGCCGCCGAGATCCTGGATGCCGACCACAAGGCCCTCGGCGAACATCTCCAGAGTGCACTCGATCAGCAGCTTCTCCATGAACGGATCGCCGACCTGCACGCTCGGCCGCTTCGTCGGACCTTCCTCGTCGAAGGTCTCGGACGCGAGCACCGATACGCCGCCGATGCCGTCACCACCGGTCCTGGCGCCATAGAGAACCACCAGGTTGCCCACGCCCGAGGCGTGTGCCAGATGCAGGTCCTCGTGCCGCATCACACCGACACAGAGCGCGTTGACCAGCGGGTTGCCGGCGTACGACTCGTCGAACACCACCTCCCCGCCGATGTTTGGCAGGCCGAGGCAGTTGCCGTAGCCCCCGATACCGGCGACGACACCCGGCAGGACGCGGGCGGTGTCGGGTGCCTCGAGCGGACCGAACCGCAGTGGATCCATGACGGCGATCGGGCGCGCGCCCATGGCGAGGATGTCGCGGACGATGCCACCGACACCGGTCGCGGCGCCCTGGTACGGCTCGACGTACGACGGGTGGTTGTGCGACTCGACCTTGAACGTGACCGCGTAGCCGTGCCCGACGTCGACGACGCCGGCATTCTCGCCGATACCGGCCAGCAGCTTGCCGGCAGCGGTCTCCTGCGCGTTGTCCGATCCAGTTCCGGCTCCGCGCCGCCCTCCGAGTCCGGCACCGTCCTGAACCTCGCCGAACCGGCGCAGGTGCACCTTGGAGCTCTTGTACGAGCAGTGCTCGGACCACATGACCGAGTACATGGCCAGCTCGGACGAGGTCGGCCGTCGCCCCAAGATGTCGCGAATACGCTCGTACTCGTCCGCCCTGAGGCCGAGTTCGGCCCACGGCTGCTCGTGGTCAGGTGTGGCTTCGGCGTGCTTGACGGTGTCGATGGTCACGCTCGGGCTCCTCGCTCGTCCCTCGCTCGTCGCCTCGCCGTTCCGGTGTCGATAGTCACGCTCGAACCCCCTCCGCGAGGCAGGATGTGAACAAGGCCAGCCCGTCGGTGGTGGGGCCGGTGAGAGTGTCGACCGCGTGCTCGGGGTGAGGCATCAGCCCGACCACGTTGCCGCGCGCGTTCGTGATACCGGCGATGTCGCGGTAGGACCCGTTCGGGTTGTCATCCAGGTATCGGAATACCACCCGCCCCTCACCCTCGAGTTCGTCCAGCGTGCGCTCGTCGGCGACGTACCCGCCCTCGCCGTTCTTCAGCGGAACGACGATCTGCTGGTGGGCCGCGTAACCGGACGTCCAGGCGGTGCTCGTGCTCTCGACCCGCAGCCGCTGGTCGCGGCAAACGAACTTGCGGTGATCGTTGCGGATCAGCGCACCCGGCAGCAGGTGCGACTCGCACAGGATCTGGAAACCGTTGCAGATGCCCAGCACCGGCAAGCCGCCGCGGGCCGCGTCGATCAGCGGCTCCATCACCGGCGCGAATCGGGCGATGGCTCCGCACCTGAGGTAGTCGCCGTACGAGAAGCCGCCGGGCAGCACCACGGCGTCCACCTGGTGCAGGTCCGCGTCACCGTGCCAGAGCGCCACGGGTTCACCCCCGGCGACTCGCACCGCGCGGGCGGCGTCACGGTCGTCCAGCGATCCGGGAAACGTCACAATCCCGATACGCACCTCAGGTGCCCTCTTCGACGTGGATCGTGAAGTCCTCGATCACCGGGTTCGACAGCAGGGTGCCGGCCGCTCGTTCGATCTCCGCGACCGCCCCCGGGGTCGCCTCCCCGGCGAGGTCGATCTCGAACCGTTTGCCTTGCCGCACGGCGGCGACTCCCTCGAAGCCAAGCCGACCGAGAGCGCCATGAACGGCCTTACCCTGCGGGTCGAGAATCTCTGGTTTGAGCATGACGTCGACGACGACGCGGGCCACGGACACGCTCCTCGCGCGGTGGTGGACGGGAACGGGCCCAAGCCTACCTGGGCGCGACCCCCTACCCGCACTTGTCCAGCGGGCTGCCACCGCTACAGGCCGCGCTGCCCGGCCGCGGCGACAGGTAGCGTGAGCCCCGTGCCGACGACGTTGCTCGATCGAATCGGACTGCTGGTCACCAACGATCCCGAGCTCGGCGGCTCACCGCTCGGCGAGATCCACGATGCGGCCCTCGTCGCCGGCGAGGACGGCCGGATCGCGTGGGTAGGACGGGCAGCCGAGGCCCCTGCGGCGGACACCAGGTACGACGCCGGCGGCCGGTGCGTCGTTCCCGGGTTCGTCGACAGCCACAGCCACCTGGTCTTCGCCGGGGACCGGTCGCAGGAGTTCGCCGCACGCATGGCCGGCCAGCCCTACGCCGCGGGTGGTATTCGGACCACCGTCGCGGCCACCCGAAACGCTCCCGACGAGGTGCTGTCGGCGAACCTGGCCCGACTGCTGGCCGAGATGTACCGGCAGGGTACGACGACGGTCGAGATCAAGAGCGGTTACGGCCTGACCGTCCACGACGAGACAAGGGCACTCGCGCTCGCCAGGCAGTTCACCGACGAGACGACCTACCTCGGCGCACATGTCGTTCCCTTCGAGTACGCAGACCGGGTCGACGACTACGTCTCGCTCGTCACCGGCGACATGCTCGCCGCGTGTGCGCCGCATGCGCGCTGGGTCGATGTGTTCTGCGACCGCGGAGCGTTCGACGAGGACGCTGCCCGCACGGTTCTGCAGGCGGGCATCGCCTCAGGGCTGCAACCCCGGATTCACGCCAACCAACTGGGTGAGGGCCCAGGGGTTCGGCTCGCCGTCGAACTCGGGGCCGCCAGCGCGGACCACTGCACGTTTCTCACCGATACCGACATCGATGCGCTCGCCGCGTCAGGCACGGTCGCAACGTTGCTGCCCGGCGTCGAGTTCTCCACCCGCCAGCCGTATCCGGACGCGCGCCGCCTGCTCGGTGCCGGTGTCACGGTTGCCCTGGCCACCGACTGCAACCCCGGCTCGAGCTTCACCTCGTCCATCCCGTTCTGCATTGCCCTGGCCGTCCGCGAAATGCGCATGACGCCAGCGCAGGCACTGTGGTCGGCGACCGCCGGCGGCGCTCGGGCCCTCCGGCGCGACGATGTCGGCCGGCTGTCCGGCGGCGCGCGGGCGGACCTGGTGATACTCGACGCGCCGTCGTACGTCCACCTGGCGTACCGGCCGGGAGTCCCGCAGGTGGCCGCCGTCTGGCGCGGGGGGCGGCCGAGCTGATGAGGCGGCTCTGGGCAGCGATCGCCGTAGCGGATTGCCGACTGCGGTCGTGCTCTTCCTCGCGCTGTCCTGGCGCGAGCGGCCGGCGGCGGTGCTGAACTCGCTCGCCGACCGCCGCTTCGACACGGGCTGGTAATGTCTGCCGTCGTGACGTACTGGCACGCAGTGACGCCGCCCCCGGTCGCCTGACCAGGGCAGCGGCAACTCCATTGCACTCCGTCTGACTCGCACCGGCAATCGCGCCGGTGCCGCGTGCCTGTCTGCCCCTGGACTCGAGCCTGTTGACCTCACACCATCCAGGAGCTTTGTCCATGGCAGTCCACACCTCGCGAGCCCGCGGGCTGCTCGGCGGCGGTACGTCCATCTTGCTGGCCGCGGCCCTCTGGGGAACGACGGGCACCGCGCAGTCCGTCATCCTCGACACCGCCGGCCCCTTCTCCATCGGGGCGGCCCGCATAGTCATCGGCGGCCTGTTGCTGCTCGTGTTGGCATCCTTCATCGAACGAGGCGCTGCGATCCGGCGGCTGCTCGCAGCGGCCCGGGCCGACCGGCGCCGGGTCCGGCGGCTGATCGCCCTCGGCGCCATCAGCGTCGCCGTCTACCAGACGACCTTCTTCGCCTCGGTCGCGACCACGGGAGTGGCGGTCGGGACCGTGGTCACCATCGGCAGCGGTCCCGCGTTCGCGGGCCTGCTGGCGACCGCACTGGGCAAACGACCGTCGTCCCGCTGGCTCCTCGCCACAGCGGGTGCGGTCGTGGGCTGCGCGGCACTTGTCAGCGGTGGTGAAGCGGCAGGTGTCGTCCCGGTCGGCATCGTGCTCGCGCTGGTGGCCGGGTTCGGCTACGCCAGCTACGCCACCATCGCCGGATTCCTGATCAACAACGGCGACGACGACCTTGCCGTGATCGCCTCCTTGTTCGCCGGGGCCGGGTTCCTGCTGCTGCCCGGCCTGATAGTCACGACTCCCGAATGGCTGCTGAGCCCCGCGGGCTTGACCGTGGCCTTGTACCTCGGCGCCGTGACCACGACCCTGGGATACGTCCTGTACGCCCGCGGACTGCGGACTACATCGGTGCCAACGGCGACGACGCTGACCATGGCCGAGCCGGTCGTAGCGGCGCTGCTCGGGCTGATCGTGCTGAACGAACACCTCGGCACGGTGGCGCTGGCCGGTCTGGGCCTCATCGGCATCAGCCTGCTGCTGCTCGTGCCACGACGGAAGGCGCGGTCTCCCGCGGCCGCCTAGCGTGATCGCGGCGGGCATCCGCCACCGGTCGTGGGACGAGCGATCGGCCCGTGATCAACGGGGCGGCGCGAGGGTTGCCCGTCCTTGACCGCGGGACATCACCGCGTCGCGGGCGTTCGTCGAGACACGGTTCGCCACGGCCTCCAGCGGCCCGCGCCCGACGAACGTCCGCCAGGGCACGGCGACGGCCAGCGCGATTAGCACATGCCACAAGAACGCGTCGCTCGTGCTGCGCGGCAGCGCCGAGGACAGCAGGTACACGTGGAGGGTGTACAGCGTCAAGGTCATGCTGCCGACGGCCGCGATCGGCCACAGCAACGCCCTGGTGCGCGTCCCTATCAGCAGCATGAGGCCCAGCACACCCGCCGCCACCCCCATCGTGTGGAGCAGATCGAACGGGCTGCCCGAATGTGGTGCGGACACGGCGAGCCACCACCAGCTCGTGGTGGGTGTCGTGCCGTAGGACCCACCCTCCAGGGCGGTCTCCAGCGGGAACCGAGCGATCGGCGCTTCGCCGGCACCGGCGGCCCGCAGCCGGTCCAGGCCGCTGGATTCCAGCAGCTGCCACGACACCACTTTGGCGGTCACCGCGAGCGTCGCGCCGCCGGCGAACAGCACCACAGCCGTGCGCGCCGAGCGCAGGTCCAGCCGGCCCAGGCCGAGACCGAACAGGATGTACGCCGTCCACGGCAAAACTGGGTAATAACCGGTTAGTGTCAGCGCGGTCAGCAAGGTCGCTGGGTCGGCCAGCGAGTAGAACTCGGGAATACTACGCGGCTCGGTCTCCATGCCGGATCGGATCAGCTGGCTGAGCACCGGTGACAGGATCGCCCAGCCCAATGCGAGCGGCAGGAGAATCGTCGGCCCCAACCCCAGGAACGGGATGGCTACGACGAACAACAGCGCGTAGTACACCAGGATCACTGCCACGTTGGTCTCGAGAGTTCCCAACCAGAGCCCGATGACCGCCAGCACCGCCGCCCGGGCAACGGTACCGACGCTCGCGCCGGCGAGCGCCCTGCCCCGTGGAGCCGTCCGGCCTCCGCTCGCCAACGCAAGGCCCACCCCTGCGAGAATCGCGAAAAGTGCCGACGCCCGGCCGGCCGCCACCATGTATGACGTCGAGACGGCGCCATCGGGGCCCAACCGTGGGTTGATGTGCACGGCCATCATGCCGATCAGCGCGATACCCCGGGCGGCGTCCACTCCGACGAGCCGGGTCATTTTCGCCGCCCGCGACCCCTGTTCGGCTACGATCACCAGAGCAGGCCCGCCAACCAGCGGACCAGGGGGATGATGGCCGGCGCCGTGATCGCGGTAAGCCCGACGGCGGCCAGCAGGGCGATGACCCGGACCCGGGTGCTCGGCCGGCCCGTCGAGTCGCGCAGGTGTCGCAGCACCCGTCCAGCCTACGTCGGACGTCCGGCACCCCATCACCTGAACGTAGGATAGCGGTCGGCCGCACAACCATGACAGCATCACGCGGTATCGACGACAGCGGTGATGCCGCACGCAATCGCACACTTCCTGGGGGAACGTGATCATGGGTCGGACGTCGACATCGGTCAAGCTGCGGTGCTTCAGGCCGGAAGCGCCGCGTGGTCCCGCGGCCGGCCGCCATGGGCGGTGAAGGCGACCGCACTACGCGTCACCCGAACGACAGCACACGCCTGATCTTTCCCCTACTCGCCGAGCCTGGCCCCCGCCGAGGATGGCTGGGCAAGGCGATTGCCGGAGTAGTTATAGGCGCCGTGCTCGTGGGTGCGGTAGTGGCGACGTTCAGCCGGCTGGATCGGAATCCCACACCCGGAGGTGCGGTGGGGTTGGCGTCCGGGGGCGACGAGACCGCTCGCCCGCCGGGCAACGGCCGCGAACGCCGGCTGAGCGTGTTCGATCTCGAGGCGGGCATGTGCCTGCGCGAAGTCGCCGACGACACCGATCTCCGGTACGTGCCGGTCGTCCCGTGCGAGCAGGAGCACGGGGCACAGGTCGCCGTGACGCAGCGCATGCCCGACGGACCCTGGCCGGGCCCCGCCGCGGTCGAAGCATTCGCCGGCGACAGGTGCGTTCCCGCGATTCACCGCGTTGGCGTCGACGCGAGCCTTGACCTGCGGTGGACGTACTTCGGTCCGACCGAAAGCAGTTGGAGCTTGCGCCACGATCGGACCGTCTCCTGTGTGATCGTCAGCGACGACCGCTCGCTGACCCGATCCGTGGTCGGCACACCAACCGTCCGACCGCGCAGCGAGCAGCAGATGCGATTAGTCAGAGGGGAGCAACGGTGAGCCCGAAACGGTGGGCGGCTGCGACGGCGGCGGGCATCTTACTGATCATCTGCATGCCGGTCTCGGCACTTGCCAGCGAAACGGACGAATGCGCCGACGCCGGCCTGATCAGCTCACTGCTCGGGCAGTGCGGGCCGCTAGGCGGGTTACTCGGCGGATCGGATCCGGTGGACCAGGACCCGGACGCGGTGGACACCACCGGGCCTGATGACGACGGGTCGGCGGGCACCGATGACTCCGGCGGCCCATCCAGTGATACGCCGGGTAGTTCGACCGGACCGGACGACAGCGGCGGAACGAGCGGACCAGCGTCCGGCTCGTCGTCCGATCCGGATGATTCCACCGGATCTGGCTCGCACGGACCTTCATCGGCCCGAATCACCGATTCGGGCGCGGCCGGTGGGACTGGGCGCTCGCAGTCCGGCGGGACTGTGGAGCCCGCACAGATCGTCGGCCCGCTGTCCGAACTGCCGGACGCGCCGCAGGTCGAGGAACTCTCCGGGGCCGCCGGCATACCCCCAGTGGCCGAGAGCGCCGGCCCCGTAATCGGCGTCGCGCTGGCCCTGATCACGGCCGGCATTTTCGTCGCGATCACCGGATTGTGGACGGCGATATGGCGCAATGCCGGCCGAGCAGACGCCTGAACGCAACGCCATAGCGCGGCCGGTTACGGAATAGGTCTGACCGAGCGGAGGTTGAGTCGAATGGACTCAAGGTGAGCGGGTACACTCGCTCGCGCAAGCATCTTGAGTGTTGTCCGCTCAACGCAAACACATGGAAGGGATCTACGCCATGGCACGAGCCGTCGGCATCGACCTGGGCACGACCAACTCGGTCGTGGCCGTACTCGAGGGTGGGGAGCCCACCGTCATCGCCAACGCCGAAGGATCGCGTACCACGCCATCGGTCGTCGCGTTCGCGAAGAACGGCGAGGTCCTCGTGGGTGAGGTCGCGAAGCGCCAGGCCGTCACCAACGTCGAGCGCACCATCCGCTCTGTCAAGCGCCACATGGGCTCGGACTGGAAGCATGAGATCGACGGCAAGACCTTCAATCCGCAGCAGATCTCCGCGTTCGTGCTGCAAAAGCTCAAGCGTGACGCCGAGGCATACCTGGGCGAGACCATCACCGACGCCGTCATCACGACTCCGGCCTACTTCAACGACGCTCAGCGGCAGGCGACCAAAGAGGCCGGCGAGATCGCCGGGCTGAACGTCCTGCGCATCGTCAACGAGCCCACCGCCGCCGCGCTCGCCTACGGGCTCGACAAGGGCGAGCACGACCAGACCATCCTGGTCTTCGACCTCGGAGGCGGCACGTTCGACGTGTCGCTGCTCGAGATCGGCGAGGGAGTCGTCGAGGTAAAGGCCACCAGCGGCGACAACCACCTCGGTGGCGACGACTGGGACCAGAAGATCGTTGACTGGCTGGTCGACCGGGTGAAGTCCGCGCACGGCATCGACCTGTCCAAGGACAAGATCGCCATGCAGCGCGTGACCGAGGCCGCTGAGCGTGCCAAGATCGAGCTGTCGTCCAGCACCCAGACCTCGATCTCGCTACCGTACATCGCCCAGGACGCCGAGAAGAACCCGGTGCACGTCGACGAGAGCATCTCCCGGGCTCAGTTCGAGCAGATGACCGTCGATCTGCTGGCACGCGCCAAGAGGCCGTTCGAGCAGGTGCTCAGCGACGCCGGCATCAAGGTCGCCGACATCGACCACGTCGTGCTCGTCGGCGGCTCCACCCGAATGCCGCAGGTCGTCGACCTGGTTCGGCAGATGACCGGTGGCAAGGAGCCGAACAAGGGGGTCAACCCGGACGAGGTCGTCGCGGTCGGCGCGAGTTTGCAGGCCGGCGTGCTGAGGGGCGACGTCAAGGACGTCCTGCTGCTCGACGTCACTCCGCTGTCCCTGGGTATCGAAACCAAGGGCGGCGTGATGACGAAGATCATCGAGCGGAACACGACCATTCCGACCAAGCGGTCCGAGGTGTTCACCACCGCCGATGACAACCAGCCCTCCGTGATGATCCAGGTGTTCCAGGGCGAGCGCGAGATGGCCCGCAGCAACAAGTCCCTGGGCAACTTCGAGCTCACCGGACTGCCTCCCGCGCCGCGGGGTGTGCCGCAGATCGAGGTGACCTTCGACATCGACGCGAACGGCATCGTGCACGTCTCGGCCAAGGATCTCGGCACCGGCAAGGAGCAGTCGATGACCATCACCGGCGGCTCCGCACTGCCGAAGGATGACATCGACCGGATGGTACGCGAGGCCGAGCAGTACGCCGAGGAGGACCACCAGCGCCGCGAGGCGGCTGAGAACCGGAACCAGGCCGAGGCGCTGGTGTACCAGACCGAGAAGTTCCTTTCCGAGAACAAGGAGAAGGTCGACACGCTCCCGGAGGATGTCCGGACGGAGGTCGACGCCGCGCTCGCGGAGGCCAAGAAGGCGCTCGAAGGCGCTGACGACGCAGCCATCAAGTCGTCGTCCGAGCGGCTGCAGACCGCCTTCCAAGCGCTTGGTGCAGCCATCTACGCCTCGGCCCAGCCGTCGGCCGACAGTGCTGCGGGTGATACTGCTGACACGGATTCCGCGACGAGCGACACCGCGGCGGACGAGGATGTTGTCGAGGCCGAGATCGTAGACGAGGAGAAGGACGACAAGTGACAGCCGAAGAGCCGAGCGACGGCCCGGTCGTTCGCGACCGGCGTCGGATCGACCCTAAGACCGGCGAGTTACGAGACGCTCCAGCGGGTTCGGCAGCCGGCCAGCCGGCCGAGCAGGCCGGAGCCGGCTCCGGACCGTCCGGCAGCGAGCCCAAGGCTGCCTCCGGCGCGGCGACGTCCGAGGCGCTCGCCGCCGCAGAGGCCCTGGCTGCCGAGCGGCTCGACCAGCTGAAGCGAGTGCAGGCCGAGTACGTCAACTACCGCCGCCGGGTCGAGCGCGACCGCGATCTCGTCCGCGAGAACGCTGTCGCCTCGGTCTTGGGTGAGCTGCTCGGCGTGCTCGACGACATCGGGCGGGCCCGCGACCACGGTGACCTCACCGGCGCGTTCCGGTCGGTGGGAGAGGCGATCGAGGGCGTGACGGCCAAGCTCGGGCTCGAGCGGTACGGCGAGCCGGGCGACGAGTTCGATCCGACGATCCACGAAGCCTTGATGCACGAGTACTCCGACGAGGTCACCGTCCCGACCTGCACGAAGGTCCTGATGCCCGGCTACCGCTTCGGAGAACGGGTCATCCGCGCGGCGCGTGTCGCGGTCGCCGAGCCCACCGAGGCGTTACCAGAGGCGGAGGCCGAGCCAGCGGACGCTGAGCCGAAGTCCGCGTCGGACGCTAAGCCGAAGGACGCGTCGGACGCCGAGCCAGAAGAGACCACCGACAACTGACGAGATGCAGGGAGGGAGGCACGCAAGCCAGTGAGCACCAAGGACTGGATTGAGAAGGACTATTACAAGATCCTTGGCGTGCCGAAGGACGCGGATGCGGCCACCATCAAGAAGGCGTACCGCAATCTGGCCCGTGACCTCCACCCTGACCGCAATTCGTCGGACAGGGCGGCGGAGACCCGCTTCAAAGAGGTGTCCGAGGCGTACTCGGTGCTCTCCAATCCGAGCAAGCGCAAGGAGTACGACGAGGCTCGGACTCTGTTCGGCAGCGGTTTCCGGGTGCCGACCGGGAGTGGACCCTCTGGTGGCGGCGGGTTCAGCTTCGATCTCGGAGACCTGTTCGGCGGCACGAGCGGCACCTCGACTGGCGAGGGCGGGCTCGGCGACGTGTTCGGCGGGCTGTTCGGCACTCGCGCCCGCACGACGCAGGCGCGGCGCGGCGCTGATGTCGAGAGCGAGGTCAGCATCGCGTTCCGCGAGGCGATCGACGGGATCACCGTGCCGTTGCGGATGACGAGCTCGTCGGCCTGTACCGCTTGCGCGGGCACCGGGGCGAAGGCGGGAACCGTCCCGCGGGTCTGCCCGTCGTGCAGTGGCACCGGGCACACCAGCCGCAACGCCGGCGGCTTCTCGCTGTCCGAACCGTGCCGCGAATGCAAGGGTCGCGGTCTCGTGGTCGACGACCCTTGCCCGGTCTGCCACGGCTCCGGGCGGGGGACGACGAGCAAGCTCATGCAGGTCCGGATCCCGGCCGGGGTACGCGACGGGCAGCGGATCCGGCTCAAGGGCAAGGGCGCACCGGGCGAGCGGGGCGGGCTGCCGGGTGATCTCTACGTCACGGTCCACGTCGGTCCTCACCCCGTGTTCGGCCGCAAGAACGAGCACTTGACCGTCACCGTCCCGGTGACCTTCCCCGAAGCCACCCTCGGAGCCGACATCAAGGTGCCGACCCTCAACGGGAGCCCGGTCACATTGAAGTTGCCACCAGGCACCCCGAACGGCCGGACGTTCCGAGTCCGGGGCCGGGGCGCTCGCCGGCCCGACGGCACTCCGGGCGATCTTCTCGTCACCGTGGAGGTCGCCGTGCCGGCCCGCCTGGACCGTAAGGCCAAGGACGCACTGGAGGCCCTTCGCGACGCGACGTCTGGCGACGAGGTGCGCGCTGAGCTGATGCGCGCGGCACGGAAGGAGTGACGATGGACACCGAAACGAGGTTCGTCGTGACCGTGTCCGGTGCCGCCCGGATGGTGCGAGTCGACGAGCCGCTGTACGTGATCTCCGTCGCTGCGGAGATGGCCGGTATGCATCCGCAGACTCTGCGCCAGTACGACCGGCTCGGCCTGGTCAAGCCGGGCCGGGCCGGTGGCGGCGGGCGGCGGTACTCGTTGCGCGACATCGAACTGCTCCGCGAGGTGCAGCGGCTGTCCCAGGAGGAGGGCGTCAACCTCGCCGGGATCAAGCGGATCCTCGAACTCGAGGCAGAGGTGGAGGCACTGCGCCGGCATGTCGCCGAACTGTCCTGGCTGGCCGGGCACCGGCCGAG
>Ga0214469_1000024_pt1 | contig 36483 bp, 33 predicted proteins | sample RVTome_10_FD_187340 | JGI IMG/M metagenome (GOLD analysis project Ga0214469, IMG submission 187340) | Soil microbial communities from uranium-contaminated site in the Upper Colorado River Basin, Wyoming, United States - RVT153D57 HiSeq ... | reverse complement strand
GCAACCCGCGTACCACGACCCATACGATGATCGCCCCCGCTATCACGGCGACGACGGGCAGGACCCGCTTGGCGATCGATCCGCCGGCCACCTGAACGAGGTTGATCGTGTCGGGTGTCGGGCGCTCCTGCGGTCCGGCGCCCGGGGATGTCGCCTCACCAACCGTTGCCGCGCCGGCGTTTGGCGCGCCGGTTGTCGGCGCGCCGGTTGTCGGCGCACTGGCAGCCGAGGGTTCCCCACTGACCGGAGCAGCACCGCCCGCCGTCGGACCCGGCTCGCCGGCGCCCAGGCGCTCGGCCAGGCAGTCGGCGAACTGGCCGAGCAACTTCGCGCCAACCTCGTCCATCACGCCGCGGCCGAACTGTGCGGGCCGGCCGGTGATGGCCAGGTCGGTTTCGACGTTGACCTTGGTCCCGTCGTCGACCTGGTTCAGCACCGCGGTCACGGTCGCCGCCGCCGTACCCGCCCCTCGGGTCTCCCGGCCCTTGGCCTGGACGACGACCCGCCGGGTCTCGGCGTCCTTCTCGAGGAAGGACGCCGTTCCCGTGTAGGCGACGGTCACCGGACCGACCCGAACCTTGACCTTTCCGGTGAAGGAGTCGCCCTCGACCGACTCGATGGTCGCGCCCGGCATACACGGTGCAACCCGTTCGACGTCCAGCAGCACGTCCCAGGCCTGCTCGACCGGGACCGGCACGGTGAACTCATGCTCGAGACGCATCGGCTCACATCCCCGCGGCCGCGGTCACAGCGCGGCGCGTCAACACCCGGGCCAGGTGCGCCCGGTACTCGGCGGAAGCGTGGATGTCGGTCGTCGGAGCGATTCCCTCGGTCGCCGACTCGGCCGCTGCCGCGACAGCGTCCGGCGATGCTTCGGCACCGGCCAGCGCAGCTTCGACGGCCGCCGCTCGGACCGGCGTGGAACCGACATTGACCAGCCCGATCCGAGCCGACCCGATCGATCCGTTCGATCGGTGGACGACCGCGACGGCACCGACCATGGCCCACGCCTGCGCCACGCGGTTGAACTTCTCGTACCGGTGACCCCAACCGTCGCCCAGCTTCGGCACCGATACCGCCACCAGCACCTCGTCCGGGGCCAGAGCCGTCTGGAGATAGTCCACGAAGAACTCCGCGGCCGGCACCTCGCGCCGGCCGTTGCGGCCGGCCACGGTCATGCTCGCGTCCAAGGCAAGCGCCAACGCCGGCAGGTCACCGGCCGGGTCGGCGTGCGCGATCGAGCCGCCGAAAGTGCCGCGGTGCCGAACCGCCGGGTCGGCGACCGTCGCCGTCACCTCGGCGATGACCGGGCAATGGGTTCGGATCAGTTGATCGCGCAGCACCTCGTAATGAGTTGTCGCGGCGCCGATCACAAGGCGGTCCCCGTCCTCACGGACGCCGCGCATCTCCTCGACCCGCGAAACGTCGACCAGTGCCTCCGGGTAGGCCAGCCGGAGCCGCATCAGCGGGAGCAGGCTCTGGCCACCGGCCAGCACCTTGGCGTCCTCGTTCAGCGCCGCCACCGCCTCGTCGACCGAGCCGGCCCGGACGTATTCGAACTGTGCGGGTATCACTGCGCACCTCCCCGTGCCTGGTTGAGCGCCTCCCAGACCCGCTGCGGAGAGCAGGGCATCTGGACATCCGTGACGCCGTACGGCCGTAGCGCGTCGACGACGGCGTTGACGACGGCCGGAGTGGACGCGATCGTGCCGGCCTCACCGACGCCCTTGACTCCCAGCGGGTTGGTGGTGGCCGGCGTCTCCGTGCGGTCAGTGGTGATCGACGGAACGTCGGCCGCGCTGGGCACCAGGTAATCCACGAACGTGCCCGTGACCAGATTTCCGTCCTCGTCGTAAATGGCCTCCTCGAACAGGGCCTGCGCGATACCCTGCACGACTCCGCCGTGTACCTGACCTTCGACGACCATGGGGTTGACCACCTTGCCGACGTCGTCGACCGCCACGTACTTCGCGAGTCGGACCGCACCGGTCTCGGTGTCGACCTCGACGAGGGCTAGGTGGGTCCCGTGCGGGTACGAGAACACCTCCGGATCGAAGACGGCCTCGCCGGTCAGCACGGGCGATTCACCACCCGGTAGATCGTGCGCGGCGAACGAGGCGAACGCCAGCTCTTGGATCGTCTTGGCCGCATCCGGGGAGCCCCGGACGCTGAACCTGCCGTCGCTGAACTCGACGTCGGACACGTCGCACTCCAGCTGGTGCGCCGCCAGTACCCGGGCCTTCTCGACCACCTTGCGGCTGGCCTCCACGATGGCCATGCCGCCGACCGCCAGCGATCGCGAACCATAGGTGTCCAGGCCGATGGGCGCGGTTCGAGTGTCGCCGTGCACCACCACGACATCCTCGAACGGCACTCCGAGCGCGTCGGCTGCGATCTGCGCGAACGTCGTCTCGTGCGCCTGGCCGTGTGGGGACGTGCCCGAGACGACCTCCACCTTCCCGAGTGGCAGCACGCGTACCGTCGCAGCCTCCCAGCCGCCGGCCACGTACCCCACCTGGCCGAGCCACCGCGACGGCGCCAGCCCGCACATCTCGGTGTAGGTCGAGATACCGACGCCGAGTTGGACGGTGTCGCCGCGGTCGCGCCGCTCCGCCTGCTCGCGGCGCAGTTCGTCGTACCCGAACAATTCCATTGCCCGCCCGGTGGCCGCCTCGTAGTTACCGGAGTCGTACTCCAGCCCCGCGACGGTCGTGTACGGGAACTCGTCGTGCTTGATCCAGTTCTTGCGGCGCACCTCGAGCGGGTCCATGCCCAGTTCGACGGCGAGCTCGTCCATCATCCGCTCGATGACGAACGTGGCCTCTGGACGCCCGGCTCCGCGGTAGGCGTCCGTAGGAGTCTTGTTGGTGAATACGCCGGTACAGCCGAACTCGTGCGCATCGAACTTGTAAATGCCCGGGTACATGTACCGGCCGAGCAACGGAATCGACGGGGTCAGCAGTTGCAGGTAGGCACCCATGTCCGCGGTCAGGTCGACCTTGAGGCCGAGCACGGTCCCGTCCCGGGTGGCGGTGATCTCGGCGTCCTGGATGAGGTCGCGGCCGTGAATGGTGACCTGGCAGGCCTCGCTGCGCGTCTCGGTCCACTTGATCGGCACACCCAGCCGCTTGGCGAGAACCAGGGTGATCGCCTCTTCGGCGTACACCTCCAGCTTCGAGCCGAAGCCGCCACCGACGTCGGGCGCGATCACCCGGATGTTCTGCTGCGGGATGCCGGTAACCAGCGCCATGAAGATCTGCACGAAATGCGGCACCTGGGTGGATGACCACATCGTGTACTCGTCGGCACCGGTCGGCGCGACCACCACCGAACGTGGCTCCATCGCGCTAGGGATGAGCCGCTGGTTGATGAACCGGCGGGTCACGACGACCTCGGCGCGGCCGCGCGTCGCGGAGTAGTCGCCGTGATGCTCGGTATAGGTGAAGCACCGGTTGTTGGGGACGTCGTCGTGGACCAGTGGCGAGCCGTCGGCCATGGCGGCGGTCATGTCGAGCGCGGGCGCAAGCGGCTCGATGTCGAACTCGATCGCCTCCAGCGCGTCCACCGCCGCCTCCCGGCTCGTCGCAACGACCACGGCTATGCCATCACCGACAAACCGGACCTTGTCGGTCGCGAGCGGCAGGTGAGGGGGTGTCTTCAGGTCGTCGGACACCGTCCACGCGGTGGGGAGCGATCCCCAGTCGTCGGCCAGGTCCGCGCCACTGAACGCCGCCACTACCCCCGCGACGCCGCGGGCGCCGGCGGCGTCGACCCGGCTGATGCGCCCGTGTGCGACCGGGCTGCGCAGCACACTGACGTGCAGCATGCCGGGAAGCGTGACGTTGTCGGTCCACTGCGTACGCCCGGTGAGCAGATGAGCGTCCTCGCGCCGCTTGCGAGCGGAGCCAACCTCCCGTGCCGGCCGCTCCTCGACGGCGGTCATGCCGGCACCTCCTCGCGGGATCCGGTGGCCCCGGACTGCTCGCCGCCGACCTGCGCGGACGCCGCCTGGCGCACGGCCCGCACGATGTTCTCGTAGCCCGTACACCGGCAGAGGTTGCCCTCCAGCCCATCGCGAATCTCGTCGTCGCTCGGGTCCGGGTTGTTCGACAGCAGGTCCACCGCCGCCATGATCATCCCCGGCGTGCAGAAGCCGCATTGCAGCCCGTGCTGGTCGTGGAACGCCTGCTGGACCGGATGCAGCCCGTTGCCGGCCGACAGCCCCTGGATGGTGGTGATGTCGGTGCCGTCGGCCTGGACCGCGAGCACCGTACAGCTCTTGACACTGACGCCGTCCATCAGGACTGTGCACGACCCGCAGTTCGAAGTGTCGCAGCCCACGACGGTGCCGGTCTTGCCGAGCCGGTCGCGCAGGTAATGGACGAGAAGGACTCGGGGTTCGACGTCGTCCTCGCGCTGGACGCCGTCGACGTTGACGTTGATCCTGGGCACTACGCCTCCTTCGCCTGAAAGCGCCTACGGAGGCCGGCGAAGATCACGCCGGAGCCCCTCCGGCGCACGTGTCAGGGGCCAGTGCAACACTATGGCTAGTTCCGGGTCGGGCGGAAGGCATTGGAGCGACCGGCGGCACAATGCGTACGAGGGGGTGCGGGCCTTAGCCCGGTCGGTTGGCCGAGTCGCGGGGCCAAGGTCGTCGACCGTCCGATGGCCTTCGGTGATCACGAGGTTGTGGATCGGGCCAGGCCGTGGTCAGACGAATCTGGGTGATGGCCTGGTCCAGGTCGTTGATCGCCTGGTCGATCCGCTCAGCGGCGCGATCCCCGTCGAGAATCGCCAGCGCTGAATGCAGGTCCAGGCTTGCGGCGTAGATCCGCTGAACGACACCGTCATACCCGCCCATGGCGACGCCGTGGTCGGCGTTGGGCACGGGTTCAGGGCCGTCCGCCTGCGTACCGTGCCTGAGCCTCAAGCTGGTCATAGTGTTGGCCCGTCTCTGCCGCCTGCGCCGTCATCGGCTTGGGTGGCTCCCCCCTGACGCATCCCCCGCGGAGCGTCATGAATGCACGCATCCGATGACGGCGCGGGCGACAGAGTCCGGTCAGCGTGGGTGTTCTCGTCGAGTGAGGGGCGGCGAACGCAGTTGCGCACCGATCATGTCGTTCCTCCCGGCAGGCAGATCGCGACATATTCGCGAAATACTCAACGCCGCCGGGGTCCGGAGCGACTTGAAATTCTCGTGTGATTAGGCACGTTACACCCCGCGGGTAGCTCTGTTCACATGATCACCGTGGGCATGGTGGTCGGTTCTTGTCGCGCAGAATCCCGTCGTGCTATCTGGTCGGGTCGGACGACGGCGGAGCGGTAATGTGCAGCCTGCCGTCGACGACCGCCTGGGCGACGTCGTGCAGCCGTTGGTTGGCCGACCGGGCATGATTGCGCAGAACGCCGAACGCCGCGTCGACGGAGATGTTGAGGCGCTCGGCCAGCACCCCTTTGGCCTGCTCTATGAGGATCCTGCTGTTGAGAGCGGTCTGAAGCTGGCCGGTGACACTCTCGTAGTGGCGGATGGTTCGCTCGTGCAGAATTCCGATGGTGGCCACGTCCGCAAGAGCCTGGCCGAGCGCGGCAGACTCCGGGCTCAAGGCGCCGGGCCGAGAGCTGAAGACGTTCAGGGCCCCGACCACGGTGTCACGCAGCCGCATCGGTATGGCCTCGACCGCCGCGTAGCCGGCGTCGCGCGCGGCGGGGGCGAACTGAGGCCAGCGCTCGTCCGCGTCGGCCAGATCTGGACAGCGCACCGAGGTCCCGCCGCGGTAACACTCGAGGCACGGTCCCTCGTCGCGCTGCAGCTGAAAGAGCTCGAGCACGCGGGCACTCTCCCTGGACGCCGCAACCATGTTGAGGCTGTCGTTGTGGTCGGCGAGCAGCAACCCGCACGCGGTGACGTCCAATAGCTCCACGACCCGTCCGGCCAGCATGTCCAAGAAATCGATGACGTCATAGTCGTCGACCAGTGTGTCGGCCAGCTCGACAAAGGTCTCCCGGACTCGAACTTCGCTACTTGTCATCGTCAACTCCGAACATCTCAGGGCCTTCGACCAGAGGCGTTGCCATCGTCATGCGGCCCGTCCGACCCGGAATCGCTGTCGGCGGGCTCGTCGGGGCTGAATCGCAGCCGGCGTGCCACGACGTCGGCGGCCACCTCGGCGAGCCCCCGGTCATGCACAAAAGCGTATGCGCGCAGGCGGGCGAGAGCGTCAACAACGGTGACACCAAGCTGTACGCTGGCCATGCCCGCCGCCTGATGCACCTCTGCTCTGCGCTCGGACAGATCCCCGTCGGTGAGCATTTCGACGCCGGCCTCCAGCCCGCCCCGGTCGTAGAGGGCCAGCACGAGAATCGCGTCGGCGTAGGCCAACGCGTCGGCGAGCTCAGCAGAACTCAGCGGTCCGGCGGAGCGCCGGTACAGGTCGAGCACCCCGAAGCGTGCGGCTCCGGCCGCAACCGGGAAGGCGAACACGGCGCCGATCCCGCGGTCGGCTGCCGCCGGGGCGAAAAGCGGCCAGCGCCGCCAGGCCTCGGCCGCCGACAGGTCGGCGACGAGCACGGGGCCCGCGCCGTCCGCACCATCGACTGCGGGACCCTGCCCGAGAGTGAACTGCAACTCCTCGAGCTCCTCGGAATGCGAGTCGGTGGCGAACATCAACTCCAGTCCCGCCCCGCTCGTCATCGACAGGCCGGCTCCTGTGGCCACCGTCGCCTGCAGGCAGGCAACGCAGGCGTGCTCGACCGTTGCAGCTGTTCCATCGGCGCGAGCACGGGCGTGGATCGAGGTCCACACCCGGGTGGCGCGGTTCTGCATCACCGTGCTGCTCCCAGTGCAGCGGCCACAATGCTGGTCGATTCTTTATATCTCGCCCAGTCACCCTATCCCTATCGGAATGAAAGGGCGGTGTCGGCCACCTATCCCGCGTCGCTCAGTAACGGACAGGCGGTCACGACGGGTATAGCGGGTGGCCGAACCGAGCTATCTCATCATGCGAAACCAGCCTCGCAAGCCGGTCCAGGGCGTCGGCCGTGTTGCCCGCGACGAGCGCGTCGATCGACGGCAGCGCGGCCTGCAAACCGGCCGTCGCCGGCGCGAATCCGTCCTTCCCGGCGTGCGGACTCACCCAGACGACCCGGTGCGCCAGCCGCCGAAGCCGCACCATCTGCGCACCGAGCAGGCTCACCTCGCCCCGTTCCCAGCCGTCGCTGGCGACCACGACCAGCGCCCCCCGAGCGGTGCCACGCTGGCCCCACCGGTCCAGGAACGCCTTGAGCTGCTCACCGAGCCTGGTTCCACCGCTCCAGTCCGGCACGGCGGCCGACGCCGCCGCAAGCGCCCGATCCGGGTCGGGCTGGCGCAGCTCGCGAGACACCCGCGTCAGCCGGGTGCCGATCGTGAACACCTCGGTGGACGGGCGACGCCGGCACGCGGCGTGAGCAAACCTCAGCAAGCTGTCCGCATACGCCGACATCGAACCGCTCACGTCGATCAGCAGCACCAGGCGGCGCGGGCGCTCCACCCGTTCACGGTGGTGCAGCCGGGCCGGCTCACCACCGCGCCGCAGCATCGCCCGGACCGTGCGGGCCGGGTCGAGCCGGCCACGCCGTGCGGGCCGCTGTCGGCGGCTGCGCCGCGTAGGTCCGGTCGGGCTCAGCGCGGCGAGCAGGCGGCCCACCTCCGCTCGCTCGGCCGCGGTCAACCGGGCGATGTCGCGATGCCGCAGCACTTCCTGCCGGCTCGCGGAGACGGTCAGCGACGTGCCGTCGGATTCCTGCCGGCCATCGGTGCCCTCTTCCGACGGCACCGGCACGATCACCGTCGCGGGCGGTGGCCGCCGACGCAGGGTAGGCATCGGCTGCTCGCCGAAGTATGCGGCGAATGCGGCGTCGTAGATCATCAGGTCGTCGGGACCGGCGCACAGCGTCAACCGACCCGACCAGTACACATGGGCCGTCTGCCCGGCGTCCAGATGGCCCAGCGCATCGGCCCAGGCATGCACTCGCTCCGGCCCGGCGGCGATTCCGGCCGCGCGCAGCGTGCGGGCAAAGCCCACCATCGCGGCCACGGCCGTCACATCAGCCCGCCCTCCGCAGCGACCTCGAGAACACGTTGCTGGTCCTCGTGATACTTCACGGCCGCACCGAGAGTTCGGGCCGCCAGGTCCAAATCGAGACTCTTGGCGCCGAGGGCCTCGAGTGCGGCGGTCCAGTCGATGGCCTCGGCCAGGCCCGGCGGTTTGAGCAGGTCCATCTCTCGAAGCCGCTGGGTCGCCCGCGCCACATCGGCCACCAGAGTCTCGTCGGCACTCGGAATCCGCCGGCGGATCACAGCGACCTCGCGGTCGAAGTCAGGGTAGTCGAGCCACTGGTAGAGGCACCGGCGCTTCAGCGCATCATGAACCTCCCGGGTTCGGTTGCTGGTAACGACCACGACCGGCGGCTGCTCAGCCCGCACCGTGCCGATCTCCGGGATCGAGATGGTGAAATCGCTCAGCACCTCGAGCAAGAACGCCTCGAACTCGTCGTCGGCCCGGTCGATCTCGTCTACGAGCAGTACCGAAGGGATGGTCTCGATGGCCTGCAGCAGCGGCCGCGCGACGAGAAACCGCCGGTCGTACAATTCGTGCTCGAGCCGCTGAGGATCGGTGATGCCGGCGGCTTCGGCAGTGCGAAGGTGCAGCAACTGCCGCGGGAAGTCCCAGTCGTACAGCGCCTGGGCGGCGTCCAGGCCTTCGTAGCACTGCAGCCGGATCAGCGGCGCGTCCAGCGCCTCGGACAGCGCGTGCGCTAGTGCGGTCTTACCGACTCCCGCCTCTCCCTCGACGAACAGCGGCCTTCCCATGCGCAGCGCGAGGAAAGCCGCTGTCGCGACACCGTCGTCGGCCAGATAGTCGACGGCGTCGAGCCGCTCGGCCAGCTCAGCCGGAGTCGCCGGTAGATCCACGCCCCTACGGTACGTCAAGCTCGCGCACCCTCACCCCGCGTTGATCATGCACAAACGGGAACCGCGACACGCCGGTTGGCTGGAACCCCACCACTAACGGGGGTGCGTCGGCGTGTCGCGGTTCCCGTTTGTGCATGATCAACGCGGGATGGAGGACTTGAACGCTTCGAGGCAGCCGGGGTTGCAGAAGTACCAGGTCTGACCGTCGCGCTCGAGGGTCCACTTGGCGGTGGCGATCTCGACGGTCATCCCGCAGATCGGATCGACCGCGGTGGCAGGGGCGGCAGCGGCCGCGGCCACCGGCTTGCGCAGTTCGCCTCTCGCCCGGCGGGCCACCAACTCGGCGAGCACCGCGACGGCGATCTCGCGATGGTCGGTCGAGCCGAGATCCAGTCCGGCCGGCGCCTGGACGCGGTCGAGGTCGGCGTCGGGCACTCCCCTGTCACGCAGGTAGCCGAACGTGACGTCGGCGCGCTGGCGCGACGCGACCAGGCCGATGTAACCGGCGGGCGTGCGCAGGGCGGCTTGCAGCGCCTCTTCGTCGTCGTGACCCTGGGTCGCAACCACGACCGCCGTACCCGCGTCGACCGCGGTCGCGTCGAAGTCGTCCGCCCCGGACGCCGTGGCAACTCGCCAGCCGAGTTCGCGGGCCAGGCCGGCCAGGGTGGACACCGCCGGGGAATCGCCGACGGCCACCACCAGCGGCGCCGGAACAACTGGTTCCAGGTACACCGCGAGCGCTCCCTCACTGCCGCACGCCATCGGGATCACCTCGACGCCGTCGCCGAACGCATCGGCCACGTCCGCCGGCACGCCCAACAGCAGGAGGCGGGCCCGCCCGTCGGCCAGGGCGGTCACCGCCTCCCTTCGGACAGCGGGCGTAGCACAAGCGCCACCGAGCCACCCGCGCATAGAACCATCGGGCAGCACCATCGCCTTGGACCCGATCTGGCCGGACGACGGCGCACGCCGCCACACGACGGTCGCCAGCACGAACGGCTCGCCCCGCGCGGACAGCTCAGCGGCCTCGGCCAGCACAGATCCGGTCACGACCGCGACGCCTCCTGGAGCGCGTGCCACACCCGGGACGGCAGCACCGGCATGTCGATGTTGCGAATTCCCCGGTCCGCCACCGCGTCGATGACCGCGTTGACGAAGGCGGCCGGAGACCCGACCGTTGCCGACTCTCCGACACCCTTGGCACCGATCGGGTGGTGCGGCGATGGTGTGACCGTCGCGCCCAACTCGAACCGTGGAGTCTCCCAGGCAGTCGGGACGAGGTAGTCCATGAAGTTCGAGCCGATGCAGTTGCCGTCCTCGTCGAACGTGATGAACTGCATCGAGGACATCGCATAGCCCTCCGCCAGGCCACCGTGGATCTGGCCGTCGACGATCATCGGGTTGATCCGGACCCCGCAGTCGTCGACCGCGACCATGCGCCGGACCTTCCACTGACCGGTTTCGGTGTCCAGGTCGACCACCACGACATAGCTGCCGAACGGGTAGGTCATGTTGGGCGGGTCGTAGTAGTGCACGCCCTCCAGGCCGGCCTCCATGCCCTCGGGCAGGTTGGTGTACGCGGCAAGCGCAACATCCTGGATCGTGACCGCCTGGTCCGGCGATCCCCTCACGGAGAACTTCCCGGCGTCGAACTCGATGTCGCCTTCGGCGGCCTCGAGCAGGTGGGCGGCGATCTTGGTGGCCTTCTCGCGCAGCTTGCGGGCGATCACGACGGTCGCGGCGCCGCCAACCGGCGTGCTGCGCGACGCGTAGGTGCCTAGCCCGTAAGGCGTGTTGTCGGTGTCGCCCTCCATCACCTTGACGTCGATGGACGGGATGCCGAGTTCGTTGGCCACGATCTGGGCGAAGGTCGTCTCGTGTCCTTGCCCCTGGCTCCGGACACCCAACTTGAGGATGGCCTTGCCGGTCGGGTGGATCCGAAGCTCGGCCGAGTCGAACATCCGCAGACCGGCGATGTCGTACTCGGTGCCCTTGCCGGCCCCGACGACCTCGGTGAAGCTGGCGATCCCGATGCCGACCTGCATCTTGTCACCACGCTCGCGCGCCGCCGCCTGCTCGGCACGCAGATCGTCGTAGCCCACGATGTCGAGCGCCTTCTGGAGCGCGGCCGGATAGTTGCCCGAGTCGTACACGAACCCGGTCGGCGAGGTGTAAGGGAACTGATCCGGCTGAATGAAGTTGCGCCGCCTGATCTCGGCCGGGTCGATACCCAGCTCGTATGCGGCGTTCTGCACCAGCCGCTCGATCAGATAGGACGCCTCGGTGACCCGGAACGAGCACCGGTACGCAACCCCGCCGGGTGCCTTGTTCGTATATGCGCCCTCGGTGACGACGTGCGCCGCCGGGTAGTCGTACGAGCCGGTGACGATGTGGAACAGCCCGGCCTTGAACCTCGTCGGCTGCGCGTCGGCGAAGAATGCGCCGTTGTCGGAGAGCATCTTGACCCGCAGACCAAGGATCCTGCCCTCGCTGGTCAGTGCGAGTTCACCATGCATGTGGTAGTCGCGGGCGAACCCGGTGGAGATCAGGTTCTCGGTGCGGGTCTCGACCCACTTCACCGGTCTGCCGATCACCAGCGACGCCGCCGTGGCGACCACGTAACCGGGGTAGATCGGCACCTTGTTGCCGAAGCCGCCGCCGATGTCGGGTGAGATGATCCGGATGTTCTGCTCGGGCAGCCCGGTGACCATCGCGAACAGCGTGCGGTGCGCGTGCGGCGCCTGCGAGGTCATATGCACCGTCACGTGCTTGGTCGCCGGGTCGACGTCGGCCACACAACCGCACGTCTCAAGCGGCGACGGGTGCGATCGCGGGTAGAAGGTGTCGATCGAGACGACGTGATCGGCGGCCTCGAACGCCCGGTCGGTGGCGGCCTTGTCGCCGGCCTCCCACTGGTAGCACCTGTTGTCGGTCTGGCCCTCTTTGTCATCCCTGATCAACGGCGCGCCATCGGCCAGCGCCGCCTGCGGGCTCATCACCGGCGGCAACACGTCGTACTCGACGTCGATGAGCTCGAGCGCGTCGTATGCGACGTACGGGTTCTCCGCGACGACCGCCGCGACCTCCTGGCCCTGGAATCGCACCTTGTCGGTGGCCAGCACGGCCTGCGTGTCGCCGGAAAGCGTCGGCATCCAGGCCAGGTTGTACCCCGCCAGCGCCTCGCCGGTCAGCACCGCGACGACTCCCTCGAGTGCCTCCGCCGCCGAGGTGTCGATCGAGACGATCCTCGCGTGGGCGACCGGACTGCGCAGCATCGCCAGATGCAGCATGCCGGGTAGCACGATGTCGTCGACATAGTGACCCGCACCCTGGACCAGGCGGTCGTCTTCCGCGCGCTTGACCGAGTGGCCGATCCCCCCGATCTCCGGCGGACCGAACTTCTGATGAATGGTCTCGGTCGTCATGCCGAAACTCCCTTCGACTCGCTCGCTGCCGCTCGGATCGCCTTGACGATGTTCACGTAGCCCGTACACCGGCACAGGTTGCCCGAGATCGCCCACCGGACGTCGTCCTCGGACGGGTCGGGGTTGGACTCGAGCAAGTGCTTGCCTACGAGCATCATCGCAGGTGTGCAGAACCCGCACTGCAGACCGTGCTCTGCCTTGAACGCCTTCTGCATCGCACTGAGCTCACCGTTGGTGCGCAGGCCCTCGACGGTGGTGATGCTCCGGCCGTCGGCCTGGACGGCGAACACTGTGCACGACTTGACCGGCGCGCCGTCGAGCAGCACGGTGCACACCCCGCAGCTGGTGGTGTCGCAGCCGATGTGGGTGCCGGTCAGGCCGAGGTGGGTGCGGATGAAGTCGGCCAGCAGCACCCGCGGCTCGACGTCCGCGGTCCGCTCGACGCCGTTGACGGTAACAGTGATCTCCACGGGGCCCTCCTAGGCGGGTACGACCTGGCCGGCGGCCTGGCTTGCTGCTTCGCTCAGCCCCCGCCGGACGAATGTGCTGACGACCGAACGCTTGAACTCGGCAGAGCCCCGAACGTCGGTCCGCGGGTCGGCCGCGGCCGCTGCCAACTCGCCCGCGTGGGCGAACAGCTCGTCGCCCGGAACCTGGCCGATGAGTGCGCCCTCGGCCTGGGTGGCCTTGATGTTCTTCGAGCCGACGCCGGTCAGAGCGATGCCGGCCTGCCCGATCCGGCCGCCGTCCAGCTGCAGGTGGACTGCCACGCCGACGGTCGCGTAGTCGCCGACCTTGCGTTCCAGCTTCAGATAGGTGCCACCGGCCGGGCCGGTGTAGCGCGGCACCCGAACCTCGGTGAGCAACTCGTCGGGTTCCAGTGCGCTGGTGAACAGGTCGACGAACAACTCGGTAACCGGGATGGTCCGCTCGCCGCGGCTACTGCTGACGGCGACGACCTCCGCGCCGCACGCGAGCATCACCGAACCCCAGTCACCCTGCGGGTCGGCGTGGGCCAGCGACCCCCCGACGGTACCGAGGTTGCGAACGAGCGGGTCGGCGATCCACGGCGCCGCGGCCGCCATGGTGGGGTTCTCGGCCTTCACCAGATCGGAGTTGACGACGTCATTGTGCCTGGTCAGCGCCCCGACGACGAGATGACCGTCGGAGACGTCGAGGCCCGAGAGCCCAGGCACGCGGTTGATATCGACGAGCTTGGTGGGCGTGGCCAGCCGGAGCTTCATCATCGGGATCAGGCTCTGGCCGCCGGCGAGGACCTTGGTGTCCTCATCGCCCTCGGACAGCGTCGCGAGGGCCTCATCGAGCGTGTGAACTGCGACGTAATCGAACGCCGCTGGATACATGGGCGCCTCCCGCGCATGAAACGGCTTGCCATTGCGACAAACACGTGCACAAAGAGCCTACGGTTCAAAGTGCGGACGTCAAGATCTCCCGGGATAACTCGTGCGTGACGTCCGCGCCGCGCGCAACGCCGCCGCGCCGGCGAGGTAAGCCAGTACCGCGGCCGGTGGCAGCCCGCCCGGCCCGTGGTAGTCCCGGCCGGCCAGGGCGACACCCATCAGACCGCCTAGCACGCCAAGTACCCCCAAACCCACCAAGGCCGTGCGAGCCCGACCGGGCGGCATCGGCACGAGTTCGGGACGGCGCAGCTCGATGCGGCCGAACACCGCGACCAGCCCTAGGAGCACCACCGCCGCGCTGGCCAGCCACGGCACCCGCCACGACAACCACGCGGCCGAGTCCACCGAGGGCTGGGCCATCAGGCCCGTCGGGTACACGATCGCCCCGGCCACGGCCGCGGCCGTCATGTGCCAGACGAAGACGGTCAGCACGACTGAGTTCACGGCCACCACCACCGTCCAAGGGCCTAGCCGGGCAAGCCACCGGGCGGCCGCCGGGCGGATCAGCAGCACCAGGCCGATCTGAGTCGCCGCCAGAACCAGCAGGACCAGGCTGGGCGGATTGGTGTTGCCGCCCACCATCCGCACCTCGTACGGCCCCACGGTGGTGAGCAGCACCAGCGCGGCGGCCGACCCGGCGGTCCAGGCCAGCAGCCACGCCCGCCGGGTGGGCAGCAGCCCGTCCCGCCAGCACATACCCACCTGATGGACGGCGAGCCATCCGATCAGGTAGGTGCTCTCGCCCACGTAAGGCAGGCCGAATCCCAGCCGCAGCAGGTCGGCGATGCCCACGCAGGCCACCATCACACCCGGTACCCAGAGCCCGGCACGAGTCTGCAGTGTGTACATCCACGGGGTGAGCACCACCATGGCCAGGTACGCGAGCATGAACCACAGCGGGATGGACGCCAGCCAGGTGGCGGTCCCGACCACGTCCGAAGGTACGCCTGCGAGCCGGGCGAGCAGGGCGGCCCCGGGCACGACGACGAACAGCGCCGTCACCGGTCGCAGGAGGCGGTCGGTACGGATCAGCAGCCATTCGGTCGAGCCGCCGCCTCTCGCCTGGTACGACCGCAAGGACGCGCTGTTCGCGTAGCCGCCGACGACGAAGAACACCGGCATCACCTGGAACAGCCACGTCACCGGGTGTGCCCACGCCAGGTCGGTCAGCGCGTTGCGCCCCGACAGCCGGCCGTCCTCGTAAGTCACCGAGATGGCCAGCCAGTGGCCCAGAACCACGAGGCAGATCGCCACCGCCCGGAGCAGGTCGGCGAGCCGTTCACGGTCCGCAGGCGTACGGGCCGCCCGCTCCCGCACGGCAGCGACTACTTCAGACATCGTCGCATCGACCCCTCGTGCCCTCTCGATCGTACCGGGCGAGCGCCCTATGGTTGCGATCATGCGAGTGGACCGCCCGCGGGATCTTTCTGCCGAACAGATCGGATTTCGCCCCCAGCGACCCGTGCCCTGGCTGAACCCGGGCTTGCTCCTCGGCACCGGAGTGCGCGTCAGTCTGGCCTACGCGCTCGGCGGGTACCTGGACAAAAGAGAACTCCAGGCGGCCCTGCCGGATGTGTCGTTCCGGCACACCGGCACCGGCGAGCTCTGGCTCGACTTCACGGCCGACGGCGGAGACGGCTTCGACGCCACCTATTCGGTGGCCTACCTCCTCGGCCAGCCGAGCTTGCGGGTCGACGGCCTCGAGTTACCTCGAGGTCAGGTCCTGGTGCTCGGCGGTGATCAGGTGTACCCGGCGGCGTCCGCGCGGATGTACGAGGACCGGTGGAAAGGCCCGTACCGCGCGGCTCTACCGGAGCTACAGCCGGACTCCCCCACGATCTATGCCTTGCCCGGCAACCATGACTGGTATGACGGGCTCACCTCGTTCCTCCGCCTCTTCGCACAACAGGACCCGGTCGGCGGCTGGCGAACAGCCCAGCACCGCAGCTACTTCGCCCTCGAGCTGCCGCATCGCTGGTGGCTACTGGCCATCGACATCCAGCTCGACTCCTACGTGGACGAGCCGCAGTTGGACTATTTCCGTAGCGCAGCGAAGCGGCTCGGCCCAGAAGACCGGATCATCCTCGTCGCGGCCCGGCCGTCATGGGCGATGACCCACGAGTATCCCGACGCTTACGACAACGTCGACTACTTCCTCCGCACCGTCATCGAGCCGACCGGGGCACGAGTGCCACTCCTGCTGGCCGGTGACCAGCACCATTACGCCAGGTACTCAGGCCCCGGGCCGGACGGCACCGGTCGGACACTGATCACGGCCGGCTTGGGAGGGGCCTACATGTCCAGTACTCTCCATCTGCCCGACGAGCTGTCCGCACCCGGCGAGCGCACCATCGTCCGCGCCGCCAGCGAGCCGAAGACCTACCGGCTGCGCACCACCTACCCGGACCGGCCGGCCTGCCGCCGGCTGGCCTGGCGCATCTTCTCCCGGCTGCCGCTGCGAAATCCGGGGTTCCCGCTGCTCCTCGGGTTCGTGCAAACGCTGCTCATGCTTGCCCTGCTCACCGCTGACGGCCAATGGCTCAACGCGCCGATCGGATTCGCCGGTGCCGCCGTCCTCGGCGGCACCTACCTGTTCGCCGTCCTCATGGGCCGGCGCGGTTGGCGGCACCGCATAGCCGGGGTGCTCCACGCCGTCCCCCACGTGTTGCTGGGCGTTGGTGGCGCGGCGGTGTGGACCCGGTTGCCGTTCATCGACGCGCCGCCGCCGTTGGGAACGCTGTTGGCGTTCGCGCTGTACCTACCGGTGATCGGCATTCTCGACGCGTGGATCGTGGCGGTGTATCTCCTGATCGCCGGCCGGTTCGGTGTCAACGTCAACGAGTTGCACGCGGGGCTGGCCGTGGACGATTTCAAGGGGTTTCTGCGACTTCGTATCGACGCCGACGGAACCCTGACCGTGTTCCCGATCGGCGTCGACCGGGTCAGGCGGAGCTGGCGGGCTGATCCTGACGCACCGGTGAACGCCCCATGGATCGCGCCGGACGAGCCCTTGCACGCTCGGCTCATCGAGCCGCCGATCGCGGTGCGGTAGCCGGGTACGGCGCCGCCTCGACCCCGATCTCCTCGAGCTGCCGAGCGTAGAGCCGGTACCGGCGCCGGGCCTCGCCGTGGCGGCCCTGCGCCGCGAGCAGGTTCACCAGTTCAAGGTGCGCCCGCTCGTCGTAGGGGTCGCGTTCGAGAATCCGCAGCAGGTAGCGGGTCCGCGCATCGTCGTCGTCGCGCGTCAGGTCGGCGAGCCGGCGAGCGACGTCCAGGTAGGTCAACCGCGCCTTCTCCCGCAGGTCGACCGCCCAGTCGGCGTACGGGTCCTCCTCGAACACGTCGCCTGCGTAGGCCAGCTCGGCCGCCTCCAGGTAGGGCAACGCGGCCCTGGCCGAAGCCCGCTTCACCAACGACAACCCGGCGGTCGCGTCGACGAGGAAGCGGTTCACGTCGATCTCGGCGTTCTGCAGAGTGATCGAATCGCCGTCGGCTCGAACGTAGTGGTCCGCGGGGTGCACATGGTCGGGATCGAGCACGTTGCGAACGGTGGACAGCGCCACCGAGAGCCGGTTCCCGGTACGGCCGGGGTCCTCGCCGGGCCAGAGCAGCTCGAGCAACTGCTCGCGGTGAGTCGGACGCCCACCCCGGCAGACCAGGATCTTCAGCAGCTCACGTGCCTTCCGCGACTGCCACGCCGACGCGGGCACGACCTCTCCGCGCTTCGTCACGGCGAACCCACCTAGGCAGCTGATCGATATGTCCGACGCCGGCTCCTGCTCTTCGAGCTGCCCTATCAGGCCGTGGGCCGCCGCGGCAACGTCGCGGGCACCCAACTCCCGTGCGTCGCGGGCCGCCTCGCCGGCCAGCGCCAGCGCAACTTTGGCGTCCGGCTCGAGCCGGGCGAGCAGCAGCGTCGCACGGGCCGCTCCGATGGGGTTGTCCAGCTCGCGCCAGAGTTCGAGTGCGTCGTGGGCAAGGCTTCGATCCTGGCGAGCGTCGGCGATCACCTCGTACACCTCGGCCAGGTCGACCCGGTCGCGCTGCTCTTCGGCCTCGAGAGCGGCCTGCTGAGCGAGCGTCACGGCGCCATTCGGGTCTCCGTGGGCAAGGCGCACCTGGGCGCCCACCACGAGCGCGTGGGCGTGGTCCAGCGACGCCCCCGCGTGCATGGCCCGCTCGGCGAGGGCTCCGGCCGATTCCGGATCGTCCAAGACGGCGACGCTGGCCAGGCCGGCCAGTGCCGGTACCAGACCCTGCATGTCGCCCACCTCCTCGGACAGCTCGAGCGCGCGCTGGAATGCCGCGCGAGCGCTGGCTCGATCGCCCCGGAGCAAGTGGACCTGACCCAGTGCACCGTTCGGATAGGACGCCATGGACGAACCCAGCCGGTCGAACACGGCTCGTGCGGCCTCGAGCTCAACCCTGGCCTCGTCGAGCCGGCCGAGGGCCAACAGCGCCTCCCCGCGGTTGTTCAGCGCGAGCGCGCGGAACGCCGCGACCCCAGCCAGTTCGGCCAGCCGGACGGCGACCTCGGCCTCGACAAGCGCACCCGGTGCGTCACCTTCCTCCAGGTGCTGGCTGGACCGGTTGGCGTGGATACGAACCAACTGGAGCACGTCATGGGCGGCCGATGCATGATCGAGTGCCCGTAGGTAATGGGCGTCGTTGGCCGCTCGATCACCATCGAGGGCCGCGAGCATCCCGAGCACCGTGTGGACGCAGGCAAGCGCGCGGTGATCACCCGCCTGACGAGCAGCAGCCAGCGCGCGCCCAGCCAGATCCCTGCACCGTTCGACGTCGCCCCGCAACCAATGGGCGCTGGCCGACCATGCCAGCAACATCGCCCTGGCCGGCAGGTCCTCGTCCTGCGTGTCACCGCGTTCGTAGGCTTCGATCGCGTCGGCCAGCTCGCCGCGCAGGTAGTGCAGCAAGCCGATGCGCCAGGCCACGCTCGCCGGCAGCGGACCGTCGCCGGCGGCGGCCCGGTAGTGCGCCAGCGCGGTTTCCCACTGACCCTGCATCAGCCCCGCGTCGCCGACCAGAACCTCGATGGATTGGCTTGTCGATTCCGCCGGAATGAGGTCGGCAGCGGTGAGCACGATACTCGCTGCTCCGCTCTCGACCAGCCTGGCGCCGTGCGCGGCCAGCAGCCGGGTACACCAGTCGGCGTCGGCCAGCTTGACGGCGTAAGACAGCGCCTGGGCGTACTCGCCGGCCATTTCATGCCAGCGAGCCGCGGCGGCCCGGATGTCCCGGATCCTTTCCGGCTCCAGCGGCCGGTGATGCGCCAGGTACGAGCGGAACAGTGGGCGCAGCACCATCCGTCCGGGCTGGAAGCCGGGCAACGGCTCGAGATACACGCCGCGGCTGGTGAGCCGCGCGAACGTCTTGTCGGCGTCGGCGATCCCTACTGCCGCCGCTATGGCCGGTTCGATCTCGTCGAGAACCTGTGTACAGTCCAGCAGAGCGAGCACTTCGGGGGGTTCGCTGCCGATCACCTCGTCGGCCATGTACCTCAGCAGCAGTCCGTGCGGCTCGCGGAGCGCGTCCACCTTCGCGGCGCGCTCGCTGGGCTTCGCGGCGGCCAGCGCTTCTGCTGCCAGCCTGACGGCGACCGGCCAGCCTCCTGCGAGCCGGTGCAGTTCTGCCGCCAGCCGCTCGTCGCCTTTGCCGACCGTCCGCACGACGAGCTCGGCCGTCTCGGCTTCGGTGAACGCGAGCTCGGCCGCGACGATCTCAGTGGCCTCGCCGTGTGCCACGAGCCGCGAGGTACGGAACGGAGGATGCTCCCGGCCGGCCACGACGATGTGCAGCGAACCCGGGGCATGGCGCACCAGACCATCGATGAGCACGGTCGACAGCGGCGCCGCAGCCAGCTCGTCGACGTCGTCAAGGATCAGGACGGTCTGGCGGCGCAGCGCGCGGTCCAGGGCCTCGGCCATACCGGCTGCGATCGCCGAGACGCCGGCATCCTCGTCGACGTCGTACCCGGGCATCCGGCTGGCGGCCAGCAGCATGTCGGCCGACAGGTCGGGAATCGGCACTCGCAATGCGTCGACCAGCTGCCTGGCCAGGGCGCCGGGACGGCGGCTGTCCCGCCCGAGTGAGAGCCAGGCAGTGGGCCGCGACCGTGTCCAGGAGCGCAGGAGGGTCGTCTTGCCGTATCCGGCGCCGGCCACCAGCGCGGTCAGCCGGCCGGCGACGACAGCTTCGTCCAACCGCGCGAGCAGCCGAGGCCGGCTGATCTCGCCGTTTAGCGTCGCTGAGGTAGACCTACCCACTTGACCTCCGGGAGATCGACGCCACTTGGACGCGATTGTTGCACTTCTCCACCGGTCAGTGGGTGAGTTCCTCGGCGATCCCCCGCCCCCCCAGGGGATCGACGAAGAAGGCGAGTAGTTCGGCGGCTGACCTGAAGATCATTGTTTCACCGCTCGCCACCTGGGACACGACTCCCCGGAGCCGCTCCGGCTCATCTTCCCCGGCGGGGAAGATCCGCACTACGAACGTGTCCACCGGCATAGCTTGCCGCCACGCGCTTAAACCCCGCTTAAACCCGCCGGTCCCGAAGAGCCTCGGGCACGTCGACGTCGGTGGGATCACCGATCCCGGTGCAGTCCACCTCCATCACATCGGTGCGTCCGGCCAGGTAGGTGCGCGCACCAAGGTCCCCCTTCGCCGCCGCCGCTACCGCTGTCCAGTACTCGCGGCCGAGCAACACCGGATGGCCGCGCCGGCCGTCGTAGGTCGCGACCGCGAGCTTGGCCCCGGCCAGGTGCGCGGATCGGACCCGCAGCACGGCTTCGGCGCCCAGCCACGGAGTGTCGACCAGCACCACGACGGCGGCCGTCGCGTCGTCCGGCATGGCCGCGAGCCCGCGCCGAAGCGACGAGCCCATGCCGCTCGCCCAGTCGTCGTTGTGGACCACGCTCGCGCCAGCGACCTGCAAGGCCACCGCCCCGGAGATCACGACCACCGGTTCGCATCCGCCGGCCGCCAGCACTTCGACGGCGCGGTCCACCAGCCGGGCTCCGCCGACCGTGACGTCGGCCTTGGGGCGGCCGAAGCGTGACCCCGCACCCGCGGCCAGGACCAGCCCGGCCACGGTCACTGCGGATGCTCTCGGTGGATCCGGCCGGCGGTCTCGGTCAGCGGCCGGCCGGTGCCGCCCCAGCGGGCCGAAATGATCTCGGCGGCGATGGACACCGCTGTCTCCTCAGGCGTGCGGGCTCCCAGGTCGAGGCCGATCGGTGAGGCCAGGCGGGCGAGTTCCTTGTCGGACAGGCCTCGCTCGGCCAACCTGGCCAGCCGGTTCTCGTGGGTCCGCCGCGAGCCCATCGCCCCCACGTATGCCGCCGACGAGCGCAGGGCTACTTCCAGGAGCGGTACGTCGAACTTGGGGTCATGTGTCAGCACGCAGATGACCGTCCGTTCGTCGACCGCCGTCTCGGCGAGGAACTCGTGGGGCCATCTGACGATCACCTCGTCGGCGTCGGGAAAGCGCGCGGGTGTTGCGAACACCGGCCGAGCGTCGCAGACGGTGACGTGGTAGCCCAGGAACTTGCCCACTCGCGTCACGGCGGCGGCGAAGTCGATGGCGCCGAAGACCAGCATCAAGGGAGGCGGGGCGAACGACTGCACGAACACACTCAGCTCGTCACCTCGCCGCTCGCCGTGCGGGCCGTACCGACGCACGCCGGTCATGCCCTGGTCGAGCATCCCTCGCGCATCGTCGGCGACCGCGTCGTCCAGCCGGTCCGACCCGAGCCCCCCGAAGCGGCCGTCAGGACGGACGATCAGGTGCGACCCCAGCCGGCCCGGCCCCGCGACGACTGTCGCCAGCGCCACCGGGCGGCGCTCTGCGATGTCTTCGGCGATGGCGTCGAGGCCGGGCAGCGACTCCCGGTCGACCGCTTCGACGAAGACCTCGATGGTGCCGCCGCACGTGAGCCCGACGGCGAACGCGTCGTCGTCGCTGACTCCATACCGCTCGAGCCTCGGTGGGGCGCCCGCCAGTATCTCCGTAGCCGCCTCGTATACAGCGCCCTCGACACAGCCGCCGGACACACTGCCGACCGCCTCGCCGCCGGGCCCGACCAACATGGCAGCGCCCACGTCGCGCGGCGCCGAACTCCAGGTGCGCACTACCGTGCCGACAGCTATCTGCTCCCCGTCACGCCACCACGCCAGAAGCCGGTCAAGTACGTCCCGCATTCCTTAACGGTACGCCAACGGTTCGCCCCCACCCTCCGCTGATCATGCAAGAACGGGACGCGCGACACGCCGGCCGGCGTGTCGCGCGTCCCGTTCTTGCATGATCAGCGGAGGGTGGGGGTCACAGGCGGGTGGCGAGGATGTCCGTGACCAGGATGCCGCGGGCGCCGAGCTCCCACAGATCGTCCATCACCCGCTGCGCCTCGGCGCGCGGCACCATCGCGCGCACGGCCACCCAGCCTTCCCGGTGCAGGGGCGATACCGTCGGCGATTCGATACCCGGTGTCAGCGCGCAGGCCTCGTCGACCCGCTCGGTTCGGATGTCGTAGTCCATCATCACGTACCGCCGGGCGGTCAGTACGCCTTGCAGCCGCCGCACCAGCAGTGCGGTTTGTGGCGACGGCTCCGTACCGGCCCGGCTGATCAGGATGGCCTCGGACCGCAGGATCGGCTCGCCGAAGATCTCCAAGCCCGCTTGCTGAAGCGTCGATCCGGTCTGCACGACGTCGGCGATCACGTCCGCGACGCCGAGGCCGATGGCGTTCTCTACCGCGCCATCGAGTCGCACGACCTCGGCGTCCACGCCGGCGTCGGCCAGGTATTTGCCGAGAATGCCGGCGTACGAGGTTGCGACGCGCAGGCCGCCGAGATCGCCCACCTTCCCGGCGGTGCCGGGACGGGCAGCGAACCGGAAGGTCGAGTGGGCGAAGTCCAGGGCCAGGATCTCCTGCGCGGGCGCGCCCGAGTCGAGCAACAGGTCGCGGCCGGTGAATCCGACGTCCAGCGTCCCGGAGCCGACGTAGACGGCGATGTCGCGAGGGCGCAGAAAGAAGAACTCGACGCTGTTGTCCGGGTCGCGCAGGCTCAGTTCGCGGCCGGAACCGCGCTGGCGATACCCGGCCTCGCGCAGCATCTCGGCGGCGGGCTCGGCAAGTGTGCCCTTGTTCGGGACGGCGATCCGCAGCGTCGGCATGGCTACCTACAACCTCGCATAGACGTCGTCGAGGGTGATTCCCCGGGCGAGCATGAGGACCTGGACGTGGTACAGCAGTTGGGAGATCTCCTCCGCCGCCCGCTCGGCGGACTCGTGCTCCGCGGCCATCCACGCTTCGGCCGCCTCCTCGACCACCTTCTTGCCGACCTCGTGCACGCCACGCTGCACGGCCGCGACCGTTCCAGAGCCGGCGTCACCCGCGTCGACCTTGGCGGCCAGTTCCGCCCACAGCCCGTCGAACGTCTTCACAACCGTCCAGGGTACGGACGTTCGCCGGTCGGCCGCTTGGCTGACCACTACACGGACACGCCGCGGAGCGTGAGCGCGGTAGCGATCGCCGCCTGCGCGGCCTCGTAGCCCTTGTCTTCGGCCGAGCCGGGCAAACCCGCGCGATCCAGCGCCTGCTCCTCGGTGTCGCACGTCAGGACGCCGAACCCGACGGGAACACCGGTCTGCACCGACACTTGAGTGAGACCTTCGGTGGCGGCCTGACAGACGTACTCGAAGTGTGGCGTCCCGCCTCGGATGACCACGCCGAGAGCGACGACGGCGTCGTATCCGGATCGGGCCAGCCGCGCGCAGGCCACCGGCAGCTCGAACGACCCGGGTACCCGAACGATCAGCGGATCGCGTACCGAGGCCTCGTCGAGGGCCCGCTGGGCGCCCTCCAGCAGTCCCTTCATAACCGTTTCGTGCCATTGGGCGGCGACAACGGCCAGCCGCAGGTCACCGGCTCCGGTCGGTGCCAGCCGCGGTGCTCCGGCTCCGCTCACGTCGGGCTCCCTTCGAAATTTCCCAGGCCGGGCAGGTCGTGGCCCATCCGGTCACGCTTGGTCTGCAGGTAACGGAGGTTCTCCGGGTTGGGTGAGATCGGCAGCCCTATCCGGTCGACCACCCGCATCCCGTACCCCTCCAGGCCGGCGAGCTTCGCCGGGTTGTTGGTCAGCAGCCGCAATTCCTTGACTCCCAGATCGGCCAGAATCTGCGCCCCAGTGCCGTAGTCACGGGCGTCCGCCGGCAGGCCGAGCTCCAGATTGGCGTCGACCGTGTCGTGACCGGCGTCCTGCAGTTCGTACGCCCGAAGCTTGTGGACCAGCCCGATGCCGCGGCCCTCGTGGCCCCGCATGTACAGCACCACGCCACGGCCCTCGGCGGCAACCTTCGCCAGCGCCGCCTGCAACTGCGGCCCGCAGTCGCATCTGACCGACCCGAACGTGTCGCCGGTGAGGCACTCGGAGTGGACGCGCACCAGCACTGGCATCCCGTCGCCGACGTCGCCCATGATCAGGGCGACATGCTCGCTTCGGTCGACCGTGTCGCGGTAGGCGATGGCCTGGAACGTCCCATGTGCCGTCGGCAGCCGGGTCTCGGCCACCCGGGCCACCTGTGACTCGTACCGGCGCCGGTACCGGATGAGGTCGGCGATGGAGATCATCGCCAGGCCGTGATCGTCGGCGAACTCCCTCAGTTCCGGTGCCCGCATCATCGAGCCGTCGTCGTGAACGATCTCGCAGACCACCCCGGCCGGCGTGAGCCCGGCCAGGCGCGCCAGGTCGACCGCTGCTTCAGTGTGGCCGGCACGGCGAAGCACGCCGCCGTCCATCGCCCGGAGGGGGAACACGTGCCCAGGGCGGGTCAGCTCGTACGGTTCGGTCGCCGAATCGCTGAGCACGCGGACGGTCCGCGTCCGGTCGGCGGCCGAGATACCGGTTGTGATGCCGTCGCGCGCGTCGACCGACACCGAGTAGGCGGTGCCTTTACGATCCTCATTGATCAAGGTCATGGGCGGCAGCTTGAGCCGGTCCAGGTCCGCTCCCAGCATCGGCACACACACCACCCCGGAGGTGTGCCGGATCATGAATCCCATCAGCTCGGGCGTGGCCTTGCGGGCCGCGAAGATGAGGTCACCCTCGTTCTCGCGGTCCTCGTCGTCCACAACCACCACAGCCCTGCCGGCGGCGATGTCGGATATCGCCCGTTCGACGCTGTCCAGCCTGATCGCGGTCATCTCGGGAACCGTCCCAGCCGCTCGACATACTTTGCGATCACGTCGACCTCCAGGTTCACCCATTCCCCGGGTTTGCGGAGCCCGAGCGTCGTCAGTTCGAGCGTCGTCGGGATCAGGCTGATCTCGAACCAATCGTCCCCCAGAGCCGACACCGTCAGCGAAACGCCGTCGACGGCGATCGAGCCCTTCTCAACCACGTAGCGGGCCAATGTCGGCGGCAACCCGACCCGGACGACGTCCCAGTGCTCCCCCGGCGTTCTGCTCTGCACCTCGTCGATGCCGTCGACGTGGCCCTGCACGATGTGCCCGCCGAGCCGATCACTGGCGCGGACCGCACGCTCGACGTTGACCCGCTCACCGGTACGCAATCCGCCGAGCGTCGATCGCGCGAGCGTCTCGCGCATCACGTCCGCGGTGAATACGTCGTCATTCATCTCGACCACCGTGAGGCACACGCCGTTGACCGCGATCGACGCGCCGTGTACTACGTCAGTGCTGACCACAGGGGCTTTGACGCCCAACCGAGCCGAGTCGCCGTCGAGGTCGAGCGCCACCACCTCACCCAGCTCCTCCACGATTCCCGTGAACATCAGGTGTGTTCCCTTCTGACCGCGGTGAGCCGGACGTCCGGGCCCACCCGTGCGATATCGATGATTTCGAGCCTGATGGCGTCGGCGATCGTTCCGACACCGGCGTCGGAGAGTGCAGCCGGACCCGCGCCGAGCAACGCCGGTGCCAGGTAAGCGATCACGCGGTCGACCAGCCCTTCTCGCAGGAATGCGCCGGCCAGCGTGGGCCCGCCCTCGAGCAGCACGTGCTGGCAATCCTTATCGAGCAGCCGCTTGAGCACCGTTGCCGGATCCCGAGTGTTCAGCACCAACGTGTCGGCGGCGCCGTCGAGGACGGCCGCTTCGGCCGGCACGCCGCGGCGTCCCATCACGACCCGCAGCGGCCGGTGGCCGCGCTCGAGCGGCTCGCCCGCCACGGCGCGCACGGTCAACTGCGGATTGTCGGCGAGTACCGTCCCGGTACCGACCAGGATCGCGTCGCACTCGGCACGGAGCCGGTGCACGTCGCCGCGCGCCTCGGGCGAGGTGATCCACCGGCTGCTGCCGTCGGCGGCCGCGCTGCGCCCGTCCAGCGTTGCGGCGTACTTCCAGGTAACGAACGGCCGGCCGTTCTCGACCGCGAACGTCCAGATCGGATTGACCGCACGGGCCTCGTCCGCCAGCACCCCGCCTTCGACGTCGACACCGGCGGCGCGCAGTGCCTCGCCTCCGCCACGGGCCACCGGATTGCCGTCTTGCTGGGCGTATACGACGCGGGCGATGCCCGCCGCCAGCAACGCGTCCGCGCATGGACCGGTGCGGCCGGTGTGATTGCAGGGCTCGAGCGTGACGACCGCGGTGGCACCGCGGGCCCGCTCGCCGGCCGTGATGAGGGCGTCGACCTCGGCGTGCGGATGCCCCGCCCCGCGATGGTAGCCCTCCGCGATCGGCGCGCCGTCGAGATCGAGAAGGACGCATCCGACCCGAGGGTTGGGCCCCAACGGGACTCCCGGTGTCTCGGCGAGTGTCAGGGCACGGCGCATCGCCGCGATCTCGGCTGGGCTTGCCATTCCCCGGCGCTCCTCGTCTCGGGCGGGCTCCGGGGAGTCGTGCGAGGACGCACGCACAGTCGGGGCGCATCGGACGCTGGGCGCCGAGACACCTCGCGCGCGCTGCCTCCCATCCGGACTTTCACCGTCGGTCTCGGAGTTTCACCGAGTCAACCGGGCCATCTCGCCTGAGCGGGCTGGACCGGGTCGCGGACTGTAACCGCCGGTTCGGACTTTCACCGACCCCGGAGCACGCGGGTGCTTTCCCTGAAGTCTAACCACCCACAGACGCCAAACCTTCCGGCGGCATGACGGTGTGTATGCCCCGTCAATGCGCGGCAGCCCTGGCAAGCTCGCGTAGCTCGTCGACGGCGCCTGCGGCGTCCTCAGCCTGGTACACGGCCGATCCGGCCACGAACACGTCGGCTCCCGCCTCGGCGCACCGTTCGATCGTCTCGGCGGACACGCCGCCGTCGACCTGGATCCACACGTCGAGTCCGGACTTGGTGATCATCTCGCGGGCGCGCCGGATCTTCGGCAGGCAGATGTCCAGGAAGTCCTGGCCCCCGAAGCCGGGCTCGACGGTCATCACCAGCAACATGTCCACCTCGGTCAGCAGATCCTGCAGGGGCTCGACGGGAGTCGCCGGACGCACGGCGATGCCGGCCCGCGTCCCCCGGCTACGCAGTTCACGGGCCAGCCGCACCGGTGCGGCTGCCGCCTCGATATGGAACGTCACGTTGCCCGCCCCCGCTTCGGCGTACGCGGCCGCCCACCGATCCGGATCATCGATCATCAGGTGACAGTCGACCGGCAGGGACGTCCTGGCCACGATCGCCTCGACGACCGGCAGGCCGATGGTCAGGTTGGGTACGAAGTGGTTGTCCATCACGTCGACGTGCACCCAGTCGGCATTGTGGATGCGACGGATTTCGGCCTCGAGATTGGCGAAATCCGAGTTCAGGATGCTCGGCGAGATCTGAATGCCCACGACAGCGCAGGCTAGCCGATGCTGAGGGATCGCTGAGAGATCGCACCTGATGAGTTGACTTGAACCAATCTTCAACTTGTAACGTCGCACTGCAGCGATCGCGGGGCTCACGGCACCGACTCTGTCAGTGCCGACACCTACGATCGCGACTGACATGAAAGACCTTGATCCCATCAACTGCGGGGAGCCATCGGTGCAGACATCGACAGCCACAACAGATCTCATCGCGCGCTTGCGCAGCACCGTCGACGGTGCGGTCATCACTCCGGACGACTCCGGTTACGACGACGTCCGGGCAGTGGTCATGGGCAACTTCGACGGTCGCCCCGCGGCGGTCGCCCGCCCGGCCGATGACGCCGACGTGGCACGGATCGTCTCGCTGGCCGCCGACTCAGGTGTACCGCTGGCGGTGCGCAACGGCGGCCACAGCAGCGCCGGCCACAGCACCAATGACGGGGGGCTCGTCCTCGACGTTCGTGGTCTCAACGAGGTCCGCATCGATCCCGACGGCAGGACCGCCTGGGCGGAGGCCGGTGCCACGGCCGGTGCGTACCTCGCCGCCGCCGGTGAGCACGGGCTTGCCACCGGCTTTGGCGACTCTGCGACCGTGGGCCTGGGCGGCATCACCCTCGCCGGAGGGGTCGGCTACCTCTCGCGCAAGTACGGCATGACCATCGACGAACTGCTCGCCGCCGAGATCGTCACGGCCGACGGGCAGCGGCTGCGAGTCGACGAGGACAATCACCCCGACCTGTTCTGGGCGATCCGCGGCGGCGGCGGCAACTTCGGCGTGGCGACGCGGTTCAAGTACCGGCTTCGCGACGTAAGCCAGTTCACCGGCGGCATGCTGATCCTGCCGGGAACCCCTGAGGCCATCACCCGCTTCGTAGCGGAAGCCGACGCCGCTCCAGAGGAGCTGTCGGCGATCATGATGGCGATGGTGGCGCCTCCGATGCCGTTCCTGCCGCCGGAGGTTCACGGTCAGCTGGTGGTCATGGCGCTGATGGCCTATGTCGGCCCGCCCGACGAGGCCGAGCGGGCGATGGCCCCGTTCCGGGCGATCGCGACGCCAATGGCCGACATGGTGGCCCCGAAGTCGTACCTCGAGATGTTTCCACCCGAGCAGGCCGGCTTCCACCCGATCGCTGCCGGTCGCGTCTTCTTCGCCGACACCATCGACGAGTCGTTCAGTGCGGCTGTGATCGAATCACTGCAGGCCTCGACCGCCATGATGTCAGCCGTGCAGTTCCGGGTTCTCGGCGGCGCGATCGCGCAGGTGCCCGCCGACGCGACCGCGTTCGCTCATCGGAATCGCAAGGCGATGATCAACGTCGCGGCCATGGCCCAGGACCTTGACGGCCTGGCCGAGCAGCAGGCGTGGGTCACCAAGCTCGCCGACCGGATTCAGCAGGGGCCAGGCGCATATCCCGGCTTCCTGGGCGTCGACGGTGCCGAGCGCATCGGCGAGGCCTACCCGGCGAGCACTTACGAGCGCCTGGCAGCGATCAAGCGGCAGTACGACCCGGCCAACCTGTTCCGCAGCAACCACAACATCGTGCCGTAAGGGACCCGACGGCAAACCGTACGGGAGCCGCTGGGCGACCGCCGAGCGGCTCCCCGCGCCGTCTGCGCTACCGCCTTCGCAGGCTTCTAGCGGCGCCGCAGCAGCGCGAGATACATGGCATCGGTGCCGTGCCGGTGCGGCCACAGTTGCACATCCGGGCCTTCGCCAAGGTCGGGCATGTCGGGCAGGTAACGACGGGCGTCCATCCGCTCCACGTCGTTGCGGCCGCCGAGTACGTCGCCCACCACCGTGGCCGTCTCTGCCAGATGCGGCGAGCACGTGACGTATGCGACGACGCCTCCTGGACGTGCCGCCGTCAGCGCCGCTTCGAGCAGTTCGACTTGCAGCGGTCGCAGCGCGGCAATGTCCGCGGGTCGGCGCCGCCACCGCGCTTCGGGCCGCCGGCGCAGCGCGCCCAGGCCGCTGCACGGTGCATCGAGCAGCACCCGGTCGAATGGACCCGTGTCCGGCAGCGGGTCGCGTCCGTCGGCCACGATCACCCGGTGGTCTCCACCGGCGCCGGCGAGCGCGCGCTCGACGAGCCGCGCGCGGTGCTTGTGCTGCTCGACCGCGACCAGGCTCGCGCCTCGGTCCGCCGCCAGCCCGGCCAGCAGGGCGGCCTTGCCGCCCGGCCCCGCGCACAGATCCAGCCATTGTGCGTCCCTCGCCGTGCCTGCCGACGTGTCCGGGTCGCCCGGTGCCGGCTCGCGGACCGGTGAGCCGTCCGGCTCGACCCGGCCTGGCACGACCGGCGCGGCGGCGAGTGCCAGCGTCACGAGCTGGCTGCCTTCGTCTTGGACACCGGCACGCTGCTCCCGAATCGCGGCGATCCGGCCGGGGTTGCCGTCGGCGAGAACTGCGCCGAACGGCGACCACCGAGTCGGCCGGGCGCCGGCGGTAACGAGCTCTTCGACGCTGCACCGCCCCGGCCGCGCGACAAGCGTGACGCCGGGCCGTTCGTTGTCGGCCGCGAGGCACGCCGCGAGTTCGGCTTCGTCTCCCCCGAGGGCGTCCTGGAAGGCCCGAACGATCCAGGACGGATGGGCGTGCCGGAGGGCGAGCCGGTCGACCGGGTCAGTGGGCGCCAGCCGCTCGACCCAGCCGTCCAAGTCCGTCGCGCTGACCCGCCGCAACACCGCATTGACCAGCTTGGCCGGACCGGGACCCACCTTGGCTCTCGCCAGATCCACTGTGGCAGCAACCGCGGCGTGCGCTGGAATCCTGGTGTTCAGTGCCTGGTGTGCGCCAAGGCGCAGCACATCCCGGATCGGCGCGTCCAGCCGGTCGAGCGGTCGGTCGAGACACTCGCCCAACACGACGTCGTACGTTCCGAGCCCGCGAAGTGTGCCGTAGACCAGCTCGGTCGCCAGAGCAGCGTCCCTCTCGCCGAGGCCGCGGTCCCGGAGCAGGCCCGGCAGGACGAGGTTGGCGTACGCGTCGCGCTCGTCCACTGCGCGCAAGGCGTCGAACGCGGTACTCCGTGCGACGTCGCGAAGCACTACTCGAGCCGCTCGCCCAGCACGATCCGCACGCCGCGGGCCCAATCCGAAGCCGGCATCACCCGTTTGCCCTGGGGCTGGACCTCGCCGAGCAGAACCGGGTGGCTGCCGGTGCCCACCCGTACCCCGTCCCTGCCGACGTCGATCAGGCCTGGTGCAAGTTCGTGTCCACTGGGATCCAACCGAACCGGCCGCAGCTTGAGCCGCTCCTCGCGGAACGTCGTCCATGCTCCGGGCGCAGGCGTGCAGGCCCGCACTACGCGGTCGACTCGCATGGCCGGCGCCGCCCAGTCCACCCGGGCGTCTTCGACGGTCAGCTTGGGCGCCATCGAAACCCCGTCGGCCGGCTGAGGCTCGGCGACCAGCCGTCCGGCCTCGATCCCGTCGAGCGTCGCGACCAGTAGTTTCGCGCCGGCGTCAGCCAACCGGGCGAGCAGATCACCGCTGGTGTCGGTGGGCCGGATCGCCTCGGTGAGCCGGCCGTATACCGGCCCGGTGTCGAGCCCTTCTTCGATTTGGAACGTGCACGCACCGGTGATGTCGTCCCCGGCCATGATCGCGTGCTGCACCGGAGCGGCTCCCCGCCACGCGGGCAGCAGCGAAAAATGCAGGTTGATCCAGCCATGCTTGGGCACGTCGAGCGCCGCCTTGGGGATCAGCCCCCCGTACGCGACGACGGGCGCGCAATCCGGGGCGATCTGCTCGAGCCGGGTCAGGAAGTCCGCATCGCGGGCGCGCTCCGGCTTGAGCACCTCGATGCCCGCTTCGGCCGCCACCTCGGCAACCGGGTTCGGGAGCAGCTTGCGCCCGCGCCCGGCGGGCGCGTCGGGCCTGGTCAGTACGGCAACTACGTCGTGTTCCGACGCGAGGATGGCTCGCAGCGCCGGCACCGCCACGTCCGGCGTGCCGGCGAACACGACCCTCACAGCGGCCGGCCGAACGTCGCGTGCGGAGACACCTTGACAGTGGGCGGTGCCTCGCCCGCCCACTCCGCCTCGCGGATCGCCTTCATCGCCGCCTTGCGCGAATCGCGGTCGAGCCGGTCGATGAACAGCACTCCGTCGAGATGGTCCGTCTCGTGCTGGATGGCCCGAGCGAGCAGCTCGCTACCTTCGATGACGACCGGATCGCCATACTCGTTGAAGCCCTTGGCGACGACTCGCATCGCCCGCACGCAGTCGTACTCGAGCCCGGGAAGCGACAGGCAACCTTCGGGTCCGAGCTGCTCTTCCTCGGACAGCTCAAGATCCGGATTGATCAGATGGCCGACGACGTCATCGACGTTGTACGTGAACAGTCGAAGCGGGACGCCGATCTGAGGAGCCGCGAGCCCCGCGCCCGGCGCGTCGAGCATCGTGTCGGTGAGGTCCCGCACGAGCCGCCGGAGCTCCTTGTCGAAGTCCACGACAGGTTCGGCCCTGGTGCGCAAGATGGGGTCGCCGAACAGTCGGATCGGCCGTATCGCCACTGAAATCTCCTCGGAGGACGCCGGTACGACCCCAAGTTTACGGACTGGCTATCACGCCAAGCGGAGCTCGTCCGGGCGAGAGATCCGCAGCCAGCGGTACCCGTACCCGTCCAGGGTCAGTTCGGCGCGGCCTTCCTCCAGCGGCGTCCTGCCGGGCTGCAGCAGGTCGACGAGTACTGCATCCCCGTCGAGGCTCTTGAGCTCGAGCGGGACCGTGCACGGCTCGGCAGCGAAGTTGTGCAGCGCGATCACGCTGCTGCCCTGCCAGCTGCACCGGTGGGCCAGGACGGCGTCATGTGGCTGGTCGAGCAGCTCATACTCGCCCCACCCGATCTCCGGGCTCTCCCGGAACTGGCGGATAAGCGTCGCGACGAAGTTCAGCAGCGAATCCGGGTCGTGCCGCTGATCCTCGACATTGATGTGCTCCGGGCCGAAGCCGCCCTCCACGACCGGGGCGACGAGCTTGCGGGCAGGTGCCGTCGAGAATCCGGCGTTCTCGTCGGGCGACCACTGCATAGGAGTACGCACCGCCAACCGGCCGTCCAGGTCGGGGTTCTCGCCCATGCCAATCTCCTCGCCGTAGAACAGCACCGGGGTTCCGGGCAACGCGAACATCAGGCTGTACACCATCCGGATCCGGCGTGGGTCGCCGTCTAGCATCGGCGGCAGGCGGCGGACGAGCCCACGCCCGTACACCTGCATGCGCTCCTCAGGCCCGAACGCCGCGAAGACCTCCTGCATCTCCTCCTCACTGAGCAGTCCCAAGTGCAGTTCGTCGTGATTACGGACGAACGTCGCAAATTGCGCCTCGCGTGAGATCTCGGGCCGCCTGCGCAGCGTCTCAGCGAGCGGCCGGGCGTCCTGTCGCGCCAGGGACAGGTACATCTGCTCCATGGCCTCGAAGTCGAACTGCATGGTCAGCTCGTCGCCGTCGACCCCGCCGAAGTAGGCCATCTGCTCCTCGTATGGCAGGCCCACCTCGCCGAGCATGATCGCCTCGCCGCGCCGGCGGCCGAGGAACGACCTGAGCGCGCGCTGGTACTCGTGCGGATCGCCGAACGACTGCTGCTCCGCCTCGCTCGCGCCGAGCGTCTCGAGAAAGAACGGCACGGCGTCGACCCGGAACCCTGCCAACCCGAGCTGCAGCCAGAACCCCATGATCCGGGCAATCTCGTCGCGCACTGCCGGGTTGGCCACGTTGAGGTCGGGCTGGTGCTTGTAGAAGCGGTGCAGGAAGTACTCCTTGGTCTTCTCGTCGTATTCCCAGATACCTTCCTGCTCGCCCGGGAACACGACCTCGGCCGACGTGTCCGGCGGCTCGTCGCTGCGCCAGACGTAGAAGTCGCGGTGCGGCGAGTCCTTGCTCGAGCGGGCCGAGCGGAACCAGGGGTGCTTGTCGGAGGTGTGGTTGACCACCAGGTCGGCGATCACCCGGATGCCGCGATCGTTGGCCGTCCGGACGAACTCCACAAAATCCCCCAGGCTGCCGAGCCGGTCGTCGACGTCGTAGAAGTCGACGATGTCGTAGCCGTCGTCACGGTCCGGCGTCGGATAGAACGGCATCAGCCAGATACAGGTGATGCCGAGCTGGGCAAGATAGTCGATGCGGTGCGACAACCCTTCGAAATCGCCCACTCCGTCGCCGTTCCAGTCCATGAACGTCTCGACGTCCAGGCAGTAGACGACGGCGGTCTTCCACCACAGGTCGCTGGTGTCCGTGATCCTCATTGGACCTTCCCATCGGTGGCTCCCACGGCGGGCAACACGTGCTCGCCGAAGTACTCGATGTACGGCTGCTGTTGCTGGCCGACGTGGTGCAGGTAGATCTCATCGAAGCCGAGATCGATGAGCTCGGCGATCCGCTTGATGTGAACCGTGGGATCGCTGGAGACCAACACGCTCTCGCGCATGTCGTCTGGCGCGACGTTCTGGCTGGCGGCGTCGAACTGCTCGGGTGTCTCGAGGTTCCACGCCAGCACGGACGAGAAGACGTTGCTGCGCCATTGGTCGTGGGCGATCTGGAGGGCCTGCTGTTCATCCTCGTGCCACGAAAGGTGGACCTGAACGCAGATCTTGCCCCGCCCGCCCGCGTCCCGGTAGGCATCGATCATCTGCCGCAGGTGGTCGTTCGGCTGGTCGACCGTGATCAACCCGTCCGCCCAGTCAGCGACCGCGCCAGCGGTCTCGACGCTCACTGCCGCGCCGATCAACTTCGGCGAATCGTCGGGAAGGCTCCAGATCCGAGCCCTGTCGACGGTGAAGAGCCCGTCGTGGCTGACTTCCTCACCGGCCAGCAACGCCTTGATCACGTTCGCACATTCCACGAGACGGGCGTCTCTGACCTCCTTGCGCGGCCAGCGGTCGCCGGTGATGTGCTCGTTGACCGCTTCCCCGCTACCGAGCGCCATCCAGAACCGGCCGGGGAACATGCCGGCAAGTGTCGCGGCGGCCTGAGCGGTGATCGCCGGGTGGTAGCGCTGACCTGGAGCAGTGACCACGCCGAACCGAAGGCTCGTCGCGCCGAGCGCGGCACCCAGCCACGACCAGGCGTAGCCGGAGTGCCCCTGGCGTTCGCTCCACGGCGCGAAATGGTCCGAACACATCGCGGCGGCGAAGCCGGCTTGTTCGGCTAGCTTGACGTCCTCCAGCAGCTGGGCCGGATGGATCTGCTCGTGGCTGGCGTGAAATCCGATGATGGGCACCCAAAGTGAGTACCCGCCAACTGGCCGACTACTCCGCCCGAGCGCGGTTGCCGGTTCCGCCGTGTGATCGACCACCTCGGTGCCGCAGCCGGCCAGCACGACGGCGAGGCCCACAAGGCCAAGGCCGCGTCCCATTCTGATCAGACGCACGCACTCGATTGCAGGTTCCGCCGCGGCAACTTCGAAGATCAAGAGGTCGCGACACGCCGAAGCGCACGCGGTACTGTCGGCGTGTCGCGACCACTTGATCTCGAGCGTGCGGGTGTGCGGCCTACCTGCCGACGGGCAGACCGATCTCGGCGAGCGCGTCGCGAAGGCGCTCCGGGCCACTGAAATGCAGGCTCCGCATGCCGAGCTCAGCTGCCGCCACCACATTGTGCTGTGCATCGTCGATGTACACCGCATCGACCGGGTGGATGTCGTAGCGCTCGAGAAGGACCCGGAAGATCCGCGGATCGGGCTTGACCACGCCTTCCTTGCCGGACACCACGATTCCGGCGAACCACGACAACCACTCGAAGCGCGGGTAAGTCAGGTCGAACTTCTCCGATGACCAGTTGGTGAGTGCGTAGAGGCGCACCCGCCCGTCGCGCAGTGATCGCAGCACCTGCACCGTTCCGGTGATCTCGCCGCCGATCGTCTCCCACCAGCGCTCGTCGTATGCCCGAATCAACTCGGCCCGGTCCGGAAACTGCCGGGCCAGTTCGGCGACAGCCACTGACCACGCGCGGCCGGCGTCCTGGGCGGCGTTCCATTCGGGTGTGCAGACCTCCGCCAAGAACTGCTCGACCGCATCCTCCGACGGCAGCAACGTCCGGTAGAGGTAACGGGGATCCCAATCGATGAGAACGCCGCCGAGGTCGAACACGACCGTCGACGGCGCCCCACGCGGGGGTATGCGGGTGCTTGCCCCCGATGGGTCAGACATTGAAGCCGAGCGCGCGAAGCTGCTCGCGACCGTCTTCGGTGATCTTGTCAGGGCCCCACGGCGGCATCCAGACCCAGTTGATCTTGAAGTCGGACACCAGGCCGTCGAGCGCCGCCTGGGTCTGGTCCTCGATGACGTCCGTGAGCGGACAGGCCGCGCTGGTCAGCGTCATGTCGATGGTCGCAACGTTCGCCTCGTCGATGTGAATCCCGTACACCAGGCCCAGGTCGACCACGTTGATACCAAGCTCGGGGTCGACGACGTCACGCATCGCCTCGGTCACATCGTCCACGGAAGTCGTACCGGTCGTCATGGCATCTCCTTTCCAGCCTCGGCCAACGCGCGGGCAGTCGCGTCCTTGAAAGCCATCCAAGAAAGCAACGCGCACTTGACCCTGGCCGGGTATTTCGCGACTCCGGCAAAGGCAATACCGTCACCGAGGACCTCTTCGTCCGGTTCCACCTCGCCGCGGCCCTGCATCAGCCCGACGAACGCCTCGTGGGCCGCGAGGGCCTCCTTCACCGGGTGGCCCGAAGCCACCTCGTGCAGGACACTCGCCGACGCCTGACTGATCGAACAACCCTGCCCTTCGTAGGACACCTCGACGTTGCCGTCGACCACTCGCACGCGCACCGTTATCTCGTCGCCACAGGTCGGGTTGACGTGGTGGGCCTCGGCGTCGAAGGGCTCCCGGAGCCCCCGGCCCACCGGGTTCT